>Ga0154020_10004395_pt1 | contig 16795 bp, 15 predicted proteins | sample Klosneuvirus_201_FD_109709 | JGI IMG/M metagenome (GOLD analysis project Ga0154020, IMG submission 109709) | Active sludge microbial communities from wastewater, Klosterneuburg, Austria - Klosneuvirus_20160825_MG | ecosystem: Engineered > WWTP > Aerobic digester > Activated sludge | place...
GCCTCGTCACCGTGATTCTTGGCCGCCGCGCGCACCATGGTCGGGCCGCCGATGTCGATGTTCTCGATGGCGTCTTCCAGCGAGCAGTCCTTCTTCGCCACCGTCTGCGCGAACGGGTAGAGGTTCACGACCACCAGGTCGATCGGCGGGATGTCGTGCTGCTGCATGGTCGCCGCGTGCTCGGCGTTGCCGCGGATGCCGAGGATGCCGCCATGCACCTTGGGGTGCAGGGTCTTGACCCGGCCGTCGAGCATTTCCGGGAAGCCGGTGTAGTCGGAGACTTCGGTCACCGGCACGCCGGATTCGCGCAGCAGCTTGGCGCTGCCGCCGGTGGAAAGAATCTTGACGCCGAGCTCGGCGAGAGCGCGGGCGAAGTCCACGACGCCGCGTTTGTCGGAGACGCTGATGAGGGCTTGGGAAATTTTCATGTCGGTTGCCGGATTCAAAAAAGGGTGGGTCGGCCTTCAGGCCGACTGTCGGGCCGGAGCCTGACCTACAACAGCTTGTGCTCGACCAGCTTGCGGCGCAGAGTGTTGCGGTTGATGCCGAGCATATCGGCGGCAATCGTCTGATTGCCGTCGGCTTCACGCATCACGATCTCGAGCATCGGCCGCTCGATGTTGCGCAAGACCATGTCATAGATGGCGCAAGGCTTCTCGCCGTCGAGATCCCTGAAGTAGCGGTCGAGGGAACGGCGAACGCACTCGGATATCTCGCTGCGGCTGGGTTGGCTGGCTCGGCTCATGCGGCGAGATCCTCGACGTAGTAGAGACGATCGTTTTGCGCGGCGAGGCCGAGAAAGAATTCGTCGACTGCGGCGAGCTGCGCATCGATCGTCGGCAGCTGGTTCATGGCGTGGCGGAAACGGGAGGCGCCCGCCAGCCCCTTGGTGTACCAGGAGATGTGCTTGCGGGCGACGCGCACGCCGGTTTCCAAGCCGTAGAAATCGTAGAGCTCGGCCAGGTGGCCGCGCAGTACCTGGTGGATTTCGTCGACCCGCGGCGATGGCAGCTTCTCGCCGGTGGCGAGGAAGTGCTCGATCTCGCGGAAGATCCAGGGCCGGCCCTGGGCGGCGCGTCCGATCATGAGCGCGTCGACGCCGCTGGCATCGAGCACCTGCCTGGCCTTTTCCGGCGAGGCGATGTCGCCGTTGGCAATGATCGGGATGCGCGCTTCCGCCTTTACCGCGGCGATGGTCGCGTATTCGGCGTTGCCCGTGTAGCCGCAGGCGCGGGTGCGGCCGTGGATGGCCAGGGCACGGATGCCGGCCTGCTCGGCGATCTTCAGGATCGCCAGCGCATTCTTGTTCGACTTGTCCCAGCCGGTGCGGATCTTCAGGGTCACGGGCACCGGCACGGCCTGCACCACCGCGTCGAGTATCCGTTCCACCAACGGCTCGTTCTGCAGCAGCGCCGAGCCGGCCATGACGTTGCAGACTTTCTTTGCCGGGCAGCCCATGTTGATGTCGATGATCTGCGCGCCGTGATCGACGTTGTAGCGGGCGGCCTGCGCCATCATGGCGGGGTCGGCGCCGGCGATCTGAACCGAGACCGGCTGGGCCTCTCCTTCGTGATTGGCACGGCGCCGGGTCTTGGCGCTGCCGTAGAGCAGGGAGTTGGAGGTGACCATCTCCGAGACGGCCAGCCCGGCGCCGAGTTTCTTGCACAGCTGGCGGAAAGGACGGTCGGTGACTCCGGCCATGGGCGCGACGAACAAGTTGTTGCGTAGCGTGTAGCCGGCGAATTGCATCGGGCGCTCTGCGGTTTCGGGTACTTGGGGAAGGCGCGAATTGTAACCCAATTCACAGCCCGCCGGCATCAACTGTCGTGAAGCGGCGGTGGCCGCAATTTATCCGAGGATTTACCAGGCCCTGGCGCCGAAGATCATGCGCCGCGCGAAAAAGCGCCGAGCCGCCGGCAGGAGATCGAGCGCCAGCAGACCGGCCCCGCGGGCGTGGCTGGCCAGCGCACCCTGCATGCCAAACAGGCGGACCACTCCATCGGTGAAGCCGATGGCGCCGCGCCGATCCAGCCGCCGCGCTGCAGCATAACGCGCCAGCAGGGCAGCCTCGCCGCAGTCTGCCGGCCGTGGTTGCAGGAGATCGGCCAGTTGCGATACGTCGCGCAGCGCGAGATTGAATCCCTGGCCGGCCACCGGGTGCAGCGTCTGGGCGGCATTGCCCAGCCAGACGGTGCGCTCGGCGACCGGCGTGCTGCGGTAACGCAAGCCAAGAGGGAAGATTGCGCGCTGGCCGGCAGCGGCGAAATCGAGCCGGCCGGCGAAAATGTCGTGAAGGCGCGACAGGAAGGCACTGTCATCAAGGGCCAGCAGGGCATCCGCTTCGGAGTCGGGCGCCGACCAGACCAGGCCGAAATGTTTCCGCAGCGGCAGCAGCGCCACTGGGCCGCGCGGCGTGAAGCGTTCGTAGGCGATGCCGTTCGGCGGCTGGCGCGTTTCGACGGCGGCGACGATCGCCTGCTGATGGTAGTCGCGGCGCACCGCAGTTTCCGGCCCGCCGACCGTTCCGTCCGCCCAGGCGACGAGTTGGGTTTCCAGTTTGGCGATCCCCTGATTGGAGAGGTAATGCAGCATCACGCGCTGGGGGCCGGCCTGGGCATCCGTCACCCGCGTCCCGCAGCGGATGTTCACGCCGGCAGCGGCGCAGGCTTGGGTCAGCCCTGCAGCCAGCTTGCCCGCCTCGACGGCATAGCCCAGCGCCGGCAGGCCGGCATCCTCGGCGCGGATCAGCGTGCGCCCGAGGCGGCCCTGCTGCGAGACGTGGATGGTGGCGATCGGAGCGGCGTCGATGGCGCGCCAGGCATCGAGGCGTTCGAGAATCTGCCGGGTGCCGTGCGACAGGGCGAGCACGCGTCGGTCATCGCCTGGCGCGTCGAGCGGGCGTGCGTCGAGCACTGCGCTGTCGATGCCGATTCGGCGCAACATCAGGGCCAGCGACAGACCGACCGGCCCCCCGCCGACGATGGCAATCTGCAGTTTGCCGTCGTCGGCCTTGCCAACGAGTTGTGAGCCATTCCCCCGCCCCCCTTCCCGAGGAAGGGGGGGGCTATTCAAGCTCGCTTCGCTCACGGCTTGCAAGTGTGCTCATGCGCCGCCGGGTTCGCGCATCAGCGCTTCGATCTCGACGATCGATTTTGGCGCGGCTTCGGTAAGGATCTCGCAGCCGTCGGCGGTGACCAGGGCGTTGTCCTCGATGCGGATGCCGATGTCCCATAGCCCGCGTGGCACATCTTCGGCGGCGCGGATGTAGCAGCCGGGCTCGACGGTGAGCGTCATGCCGGGAACAAGCGGCCGCCATTGGCCGCCGACCTTGTATTCGCCGGCGTCGTGCACGTCCAGGCCCAGCCAGTGGCCGGTGCGGTGCATGTAGAAGCGGCGATAGGCGCCGGACTCGATGACGCCGTCGAGGCTGCCGGTGAGCAGCTTCAGGTCGAGCATGCCCTGCGCCAGTACGCGCACCGCTGCCTCGTGCGGGGCGTCCCAGGGCTGGCCCGGCGCGATCTGGGCGATTGCGGCCCGCTGTGCGGCAAGCACCAATTCATAAACATCGCGCTGGGCCGGGGAGAACTTCCCGCTCACCGGAAATGTGCGGGTGATGTCCGCGGCGTAGGAATCCACCTCGCAGCCGGCGTCGATGAGCAGCAGGTCGCCGTCCCGCAGCGGCTGACTATTGCCGTCGTAGTCCAGGATGCAGGCGTTGGCGCCGCCGGCGACGATGGGGGAATAGGCCGGCGCCTGGGCCCCGCAGCGGCGGAACTCGTGCGCCAGCTCCGCCTCGATCTCGTATTCGAAGCGGCCGGGCGCCGTGGCGCGCATGGCGCGGCGATGGGCCGCTGCCGAGATGTCGGCGGCGCGGCGCATGTCGGCGATCTCGCGGGTGTCCTTGACCAGCCGCATCTCGTCGAGTTCGACGCGCACGTCGCGGATTTCCGCCGGCGCATGCACCCCGTTGCGGACGTCGGCGCGCACCCGGTTGAGGGCTTTGACCAGGCAGTCGTCCCAGTTGGCGTCGTGCCCCATCGAGTAATGCAGCACCGGCTGGCCGGCCAGCAGTTCGAACAGCTTGTCGTCGAGGCTGGCGATGGGCAAGGCGGCATCGAAGCCGAATGTGGCGCGGGCCGCCTCGGGCCCGTGGCGAAAACCGTCCCAGACTTCCTTGTCCGGATCTTTTTCGCGACAGAAGAGCAGTGCCTGCGGCGAGTCGCCAGCGATCAGGACCAGGGCGGCTTCCGGCTCGGGAAATCCCGTGAGGTAATAGAAATAGCTGTCGTGGCGGTAGGGGTAGTGCGAATCGCGGTTGCGCACGCGTTCGGGCGCAGTGGGAATCACCGCGATGCCGCGGCCCATGCTGCGGAGAAGGCGCGCGCGCCGGTCGGCGAAGGCTTGGATGTCCACGGACGAGGCCGGAAGTTGGGGTGAAACGATTATAGCGCCGAGAGAATCCGGTCCAGCTCCGCCAGGCGTCCAGGGGTGCCGACATCGATCCAGCGGCCGGCGTGCAGCTCGCCGCTGACGGTGCCGTCGCGCATCGCGGCCCGCAACAGCGGGGCGAGCATTGCCTTGCTGCCGCTCGCGATGCCGGCAAACAGCCTGGGCGCATAGAGGCCGATGCCGGAGAAGGTGAGCAGCGCCCCCCCCTGTTCGGCGACCCGGCCGTCGCAGAGGGCGAAGTCTCCCTGCGGATGGTGCGGCGGGTTGGGGACCAGCACCAGATGCGCCAGCAGACCTCGCCCGGTCATGGTGTCCGCCAGCGCCGGCAGCCGCGCGTAGTCGAAGTCGCAGGCAATGTCGGCGTTGATCACCGCGAACGGTTCGGCGCCCAGCAGCGGCAGGGCGTGGGCGATGCCGCCGGCGGTCTCCAGCGCCTGGCCTTCGGCCGAGTAACGGATGGCCGCGCCAAAGCGCTTGCCGTCGCCCAACGCCGTCTCGATGAGATGGCCGAGGTGGGCGTGATTGACGACGATGTCGCGGATCCCGGCCCGCACCAGCGCCTCGAGATGCCAGGCGATCAACGGCTTGCCCCCGGCCATCAGCAGCGGCTTGGGCGTGGCATCGGTCAGCGGCCGCATGCGTTCGCCCCGTCCGGCGGCGAGAATCATGGCGCGCATCAGAAGGTGTATCCGATCTCGGGCCTGCGGTTTTCCAGTTCGTCGAGCAGGCGCGCCAGCGGCGCCAGCGGCGCATAGCGCGTCGCGACGTGACGCACATAACCGAGAAAACGCGGCGTGTCGGCGAGATATTTCGGTTTGCCGTCGCGGTAGTTGAGGCGGGCGAAAATGCCCAGCACCTTGAGATGGCGCTGCAGGCCCATCCATTCCAGGTTGCGGTAGAAGTCGCCGAAATCCGCATCGACCGGCAGGCCGGCGCGGCGCGCCTTCTCCCAGTAGCGTACCGACCAGTCGATGACGCGCTCCTCTTCCCAGCTGATGAAGGCGTCGCGAAAGAGCGAGATCACGTCGTAGGTGATGGGGCCGTACACCGCGTCCTGGAAGTCCAGCACGCCAGGGTTATCCTCGCACACCATCAGGTTGCGCGGCATGAAGTCGCGGTGCACATATACGCTGGGCTGGGCGAGGAGGTTGCGCAGCAGCAGCACCTCCATGTGCTCCAGCGTTTCCCGCTGCCGAGGGGCGAGCGGCGCGCCGAGGTGGCGAGCCACATACCATTCCGGAAACAGGCCCAGCTCGCGCCGCAGCAGAGTCTCATCGTAGGGCGGCAGCGCATCCGGCCGGCTGGCCAGCTGCCACTTGACGAGGGCATCGAGCGCGTCGCGGAAGAGGTCGTCGGCATTGGCATCGCTCAGCGCATCGATGTAGGCGGTGTGGCCCAGGTCGCTGAGCAGCAGCAGGCCGCGATCGAGGTCCTGGGCCAGGATCCGCGGCACGTGCACGCCAGCGGCCTGGAGCAGCCCGGCAACATGGAGGAAAGGCCGGCAGTCCTCGTGCTCGGGCGGGGCGTCCATGACGATCAGCTTGGCGCCATCGTCGAAGGCAGCCCGGAAATAGCGGCGGAAGCTGGCATCGGCCGAGGCCGGCGCCAGCGAGAAGGGCCGGCCCGGATGGAGCCTGGCCAGCCAGTCCTGGATCAGCGCGAGACGTTGCATGGCGGGTTGCAGGGCGGGGAGAAAATGGGCGGCCAGTAGTGATAAACTACGAAATTCTAGCATCCATGTCGAACCGGTTTCCCTGACAACCCCTCGGCAAAAAACAACGAACCGCAGACATGCACGCCAAGGCGCGCCTCGCTCTTGTTTTCACTCTCGGCCTGCCCGGCCTCCTGCCGGCTGCGGAGAATTTGCCGCCTCTGCGTGTCGATCCCGCCCTGCTTGGGGGCGCAGCCAGACCGGCTGCGCCGCGTCCGGCGGCCCCCACCCCTGCTGAGCAATCCGCAGTAGCCCGCCCCCCCCAGGCTGCGCCCACACCGCAGGCGGCGCAGCCGGTTCGTGAGCCAGCCGAGGTCCGGGTTGCCGAGACCGCCCCGGCCCCGAAAGAAGAAAAGGCGCCCGCTGCAGCGGCGAAACCGGCCGTGCCGCCGAGCAAGCCCCAGGAAGCAGTCGCCACGCCGGCGCCGGATACAACCCGGTCCGCGACACCAGCCGACCAAGCCGTGACGCGTCCGCCCCAGGTGGCCGAGCAGCCGGCTGTTGCACCTCTGTATTCCGCCCATGCCGAAGCCGGGCTGGTGCCGTCGCTGCAAGCCACGCACCAGCTTGCGCCCTTGCAGGTCAGCAAGGACGCGCCCTATCCCACCTTCATTGCTGCCTCGCGCATCGACGGACCCAACGACAACGAGGTGGTGGCGCAGGGCGAAGCCGAATTGCGCAAGACCAATACGAACCTGTCGGCGGACAAGCTGACCTATTGGAAGGTAGAGGACGAATTGGAGGCGGTCGGCAACGTCCGTTACAACAAGGATGCCGAGTTCATGTCCGGCCCGAAGCTGCGCCTGAACCTGACCGAGAGCACCGGCCACTTCGAACAGCCCGAGTATTCGATCACCCGCGCCTCCAAGGAACAGAAGCAGGCCTATTCTCCGGCGATGGGCGTGGCGACGCTGCAGACCAAGAAGCTGCCGACCTTCCTGCCCCAGGCTAAAGAGAAGAGGCCGGAGATCAAGGTGATTGCCGGCGAGGTCGTTGCCGGGGAACAAAGGCTGACGACCGCGTCCGGCAAAGCCGACCGGCTGGAATTCCAGGGCGAGAGCCGCATGCGGCTGACGAACGCCACCTACACCACCTGCACGGCGGACGATCCCGACTGGTACGCCAAGGTGGCCGATCTCAATCTCGATTTCGATCGCGAAGTGGGCGAAGGACGGGATGCCAGCGTGGTGTTCAAGGACGTCACCCTGTTCTATTCGCCGTGGCTCAGTTTCTCGCTCAACAACAAGCGCAAATCCGGCTTCCTGGCGCCGACCTTCGGCACCAGCTCCAAATCGGGCATCGAATTCACCCTGCCCTATTACTGGGACATCGCGCCCAACATGGACATGACGATCGCGCCCCGTCTGATGACCAAGCGCGGCCTGCAGATCAACTCCGACTTCCGTTATCTGAACCACAACTACCGCGGCGTGGCGCATGTCGAGCTGCTGCCGGACGACCGCCTGGCCGACAGGAAGCGCTATGGCTACTCGCTCCTGCACACCCACAACAATCTGGGCAACGGTTTCAGCGGCACGCTGAATATCAACGGGGTCTCGGATGGCACCTATTTCCGGGATCTGAGCAGCCGCATCAACCAGGCTTCCCAGGGCAACCTGCTGCGCCAGGGAGTGATCACGTATGGTGGTGGCTGGTGGTCGGCCACAGCCAACATGCAAACGTATCAGACGCTGCAGGATCCCTCCCTGCCGCCGGTCGTGAAGCCCTACGAGCGCGTGCCGCAGTTCACCCTGACGGCGAACCGCCCGGAATTCCTCGGCGGCACGGCTTTCGCATTCAACGGCGAGTATGTGGTCTTCGATCACCCGACCCTGGACACCGGCAGACGCACGACCCTGTATCCCCAGTTGTCCCTGCCCCTGCAGACTCCGGCTTGGCACATCACCCCCAAGCTGGGGCTGCATTCCACCCGCTATGACCTGGACAGGCGGGTCAGCACCGGGCCGGACAGCGTGGTGCGCAACCTGCCGATCTTCAGCGTCGATGCCGGCCTTGCCTTCGAACGGCAATTCGACTGGTTCGGCAGAAACCTGACCCAGACACTCGAGCCGCGCCTGTACTACCTGCTGGTGCCCCAGCGCACCCAGAACAACATCCCGGTCTTCGACTCCGGCCTGGCCGACTTCAGCTTCGCGACGATCTTCTCCGACAACATCTATTCCGGCGTGGACCGGATCGCCGACGCCAACCAGATTACCGCCGCGCTGACGTCCCGCCTGATCGATCCCCAGAGCGGGGAGGAATACGTGCGCGGCCTGGTCGGCCAGCGCTATTACTTCGCCAAGCAGCATGTGACCTTGCCGGGCGAACCGGCCAGGCCTGGCGGGGCTTCGGATTTCCTGGCCGCCCTGTCGGGCCGCCTGATGCCGAATACCTATATGGACACTGCCTGGCAGTACGACCCGCGCGATGGCGAGACCGAACGCTTCTCCATTGGCGGGCGCTGGCAGCCGGAGGTCGCCAAGGTATTGAATGCCAGCTATCGCTATACCCGGGACCACAGCGGGATCGTCGGCGGCAACACCGGCATACGTCAGGTGGACTTCTCGGGCCAGTGGCCGCTTGGGCGCGGCTGGTACGGCGTCGGCCGCTTCAATTACTCCCTGCGCGAGAGCAAGATCATCGAGACGGTCGCCGGGCTGGAGTACAACGGCGGCTGCTGGGTCGGACGCGCCGTGCTGCAGCGCTATGCCACCGCCTCGGGGGATACCAATACGGCCTTGTTCGTCCAGCTGGAGCTGAACGATTTTTCCAGCATCGGCTCCAATCCGCTGCAGATGCTGGCACGGCGGATCCCTGGCTACGGCCGCATCAACCAATTGGCTTCGGACCCGGTGTTCGGCTACGAGTGAAGTCATCCGGGAATTGGACATGATCCGCAACACGGTTGGCGCTGCCCTATTCATGACGATTGCCGCCTGGGCCATGCAGACGGGTCCGGCCGTGGCACAGGGCCGGACGCAGCGGGTGATCGAGGCCGACCGGATCATCGCCGTCGTCAATGAGGAGGTGATCACCCTGCACGAGCTGCGTTCGCGCATGGCGCAGGTGGAACGTCAGCTGCGCCAGCAGGGGACCCAACTGCCACCGCGCGATGTGCTGGAAAAACATATCCTCGAACGCCTCATCGTGGACCGCGTCCAGGTGCAGCTCGCCAAGGAAACGGGTTTGCGCATCGACGATGCCCAGCTTGACCAGGCCCTTGCGCGAATTGCCGAAGGCAATCGCATGGGACTGGCGGAATTCCGCGCCAACCTCGAGCAGGACGGCATTCCCTGGATGAAGTTCCGCGAGGAAATCCGCAACGAGATGACCATCGGCCGCCTGCGGGAACGCGAGGTGGATAGCAAGATTCTCGTCAGCGAGGGGGAGATCGACAATTTCCTCGAGGCCGGCGGCGCCATGGGAAGCGAAGAATTCAATCTGGCGCATATCCTCCTCCGGGTGCCGGAGCAGGCGCGCACCGAGCAGCTTGTCCGACTGCAGGCGCGCGCCGAGGACATCCTGGCCCAGCTCAGGCGCGGCGCCGATTTTGCCCAGTTGGCAGCCAGCAATTCTGACGCGCCGGACGGCCTTTCGGGCGGCCTGATGGGCTGGCGTCCGCTCGACCGCCTGCCCAGCCTGTTCGCCGAGGAAGTGCCGAAGCTCAAGCCGGGCGAGGTTTCGGCGGTGCTCCGCAGCCCGGCGGGGTTTCACATCCTCAAGCTGCTCGAACGGCGCGGCGGTGCCATCAAGGCGCAGCCGGTCGAGCAGACGCGTGCCCGCCACATCCTGATCAAGACCAGCGAACTGGTCCCCGAGGCCGAGGCCAGGCGCAAGCTGGTGACCCTGAAGGAACGCCTCTCCCATGGCGCTGATTTCGCCGAGCTGGCGCGCCTGCATTCGAACGATCTGTCGGCGGCCAAGGGCGGCGACCTGGGCTGGCTGAATCCGGGCGACACCGTCCCGGATTTCGAGCGGGCCATGAACAGCCTCAAGCCGGGCCAGGTCGGCGAGCCGGTCCAATCCCCCTTCGGCTGGCATTTGATTCAGGTCCTGGAGCGCCGCATGGATGTTTCCAAGGAGCGCGTGCGCCAGACCGCCAGGATGGCTCTGCGCGAGCGCAAGGCGGACGAGGCGTATCAGGATTGGCTGCGGCAAATGCGTGACCGGGCCTACGTCGAGTATCGCCTGGAAGACAACCGCTGATTCGCCCGAACTGATCGGCACCGTGGAGCGGCTTCCCATCATCGCCGTCACCAGCGGCGAACCCGCCGGCATCGGGCCGGATATCTCCCTGGCCCTGGCGGGCCGTGAAGTCGCAGCGCGAGTAGTGATCCTGGGCGACCGTGATCTGCTGACCGCGCGTGCCGCGCAGCTGGGCGTCGGGACCAGAGGCCTGGAGATCCTCCAGGTTCCCCTGCGCGAGCCGGCACAGGCCGGAAAACTGAATAGCGTCAATGCGCACTATGTGCTCGAGATGCTTGATCGGGCGCTGGCCGGATGCCGCTCCGGGGAATTCGACGCCCTGGTCACGGCCCCGGTTCACAAGGGCACGATCAACGATGCCGGCATTGCCTTCACCGGACATACCGAATACCTCGCCGGGAAGACCGGTACCGCCCGGGTCGTCATGATGCTGGCGGGTGCCGGCCTGCGCGTGGCGCTGGCCACCACCCACCTGGCGCTGAAGGACGTGCCCGCCGCCATCACAGCTGTCGACCTCGCTACGACGATCCGCATCCTGCACGCCGATCTGGTCGGCAAGTTCGGCATCGCGCGGCCGCGCATTCTCGTCGCCGGGCTCAACCCGCACGCCGGCGAAGGCGGTCACATGGGGCGCGAGGAGATCGAGGTGATTGCGCCCGTGCTGGAGAAACTGCGCGAGGAGGGCATGGATCTCGTCGGCCCGCTGCCGGCGGATACGCTATTTACCCAAGGCGTGCTGGCCGGCTCGGATGCGCAGCTGGCCATGTATCACGACCAGGGCCTTGCGGTGCTGAAGTACGCGGCCTTCGAGGACGGCATCAACGTCACGCTGGGACTGCCGATCATCCGCACCTCGGTTGACCATGGCACGGCGCTCGACTTGGCCGGTACCGGCAAGGCCGTTCCGCGCAGCCTGTTCGCCGCAGTGGACCTGGCCATCGAGCTGGCGCTGCGCCGATGGCCGAATGGGATGCGAGGCCCCGCGGGATGAAGCGCCACATTGCGCGAAAAAGATTCGGACAGAATTTCCTCGTTTCCTCCGGCATCGTCGCCAGGATCGTCGAAGCGATCTGCCCGCAGGCGGGCGACACCCTCGTCGAGATCGGCCCGGGGCTTGGCGCGCTGACCGAACCGCTGCTGGGGCGGCTGGATCGCCTGCAGGTCGTCGAGATCGATCGCGACCTGATCGCCCGCCTGCGCGAGCGTTTTGATCCGGCGCGGTTGACGATCCATGAGGGCGATGCCCTGCGGTTTGATTTCAGCGCACTTGGCCCTGGCCTGCGCGTGGTCGGCAACCTGCCCTACAACATCTCCACGCCGCTGTTGTTTCACCTGGCTGCCGGCGCTGACAAGGTGCGGGACATGCACTTCATGCTGCAGCGGGAAGTGGTCGAGCGCATGGTGGCGGCGCCGGGCGGCCCGGCGTACGGCCGCCTGTCGGTGATGCTGCAATATCGCTTCGAGATGGAACGCCTGTTCCTGGTGCCGCCGGGCGCTTTCAATCCGGCGCCCAAGGTCGAGTCGGCGGTGGTGCGGATGATCCCTCGGTCGTCGCGGGAGCTGACCGCGGCCGATGCGGGCTTGCTGGAGGAGCTGGTGAAGGCCGCCTTCTGCCAACGCCGCAAGATGCTGCGCAATACCCTGCGGGAGCGGGTGGGTGAGGAGGACTGGGGTGCGCTTGGCATCGATCCGATGCGCCGCGCCGAGGAACTGGCGGTTGACGACTATGTCCGCATCGCCAACCGCCTGGCCGACGCTACTTCTTCGTCGCGCAGGTGCTGATGCCGAAGGGCAGATAGGCCGGGCACCAGCCGAGCGCCCCGGTGGCGATCGGCACGATTCCGATCCAGGCCCACAGCGGGCCGCCCATCGCAGCCCAGGCGACGAGGCCGAGGCCCAGCGCGATGCGAAGAGTGCGGTCGATGCCGCCAACGTTGCTTTTCATGATGCCTCCTGTCGGGATTGGGATTGCAACGCCATTTGACACCAGCCAGGGCCGGGGCGTCTGTAACCTACGTTACACAGCTTCGGCGACTCGCCGCAGGCCGGCGGCATCCCTGATTTCGATCTGCTCCCGCCCGAGCCCGACCAGACCCTGCTCGGAAAATCCCTTGAGCAGCCGGCTGATCATCTCGCGCACGCTGCCCAGTTCGTCGGCGAGCTGCTGGTGCGTGGCGTGCACGACGCGGCCCTTGCCCAGCAGCAAGGCGGCGAGTCGCTGGTCGAGTTTGCGGAAGGCGACTTCCTCGACCAGCCGCATCAGATCGGCCATGCGCTCGGCGAAAAGGTTGAAAATGAAATTGCGGAAAGGCGCCTGGGCCAGCAATTCCGTGAACAGGCCCTGCGGCAGGACGACCAGCACCGTCTCGCTCTCCGCGGTGCCCCGGGCATTGTAGGGGACGTTGCCGAGCAGGCAGCTGGAAGTGATGATGCAGGTTTCGCCGGGCGTGACGCGGTAGAGCGGCAGTTCGCGTCCGCTGGCCGATACCTTCGCCACCCGGATGGCGCCCGACAGGATGAAGGGAAAACCCTGGCAGGGTTGGCGTTCGTCGAAGATCGTGGCGCCGCTCGCGACAGTGACCGATTGGGCGGCGGCGGAAATTTCCTGCTGCAATTTCTGCGGCAGCTCGGCCAGCACCGGGTAGTGCGACTCGAGTTGCCGAAGCGGGATGCTCATGCCAGCACCGCCATCACGGGCGCATGGTCGGAAGGGCGTTCCGCCTTGCGTGGCGCCTTGTCCACCCCGCAGGCCGTGCATCCGGCGGCCAGCGGCGCGGAGAGCAGGATGTGGTCGATGCGCAGTCCCATGTTGCGGCGGAAGGCCATCATCCGGTAATCCCACCAGGAGTAGACCTTTTCCGGCTGCTCGATTAGCCGGAAGGCGTCCTTGAGACCGAGGTCGAGCAGGGAGCGGAAAGCGGCGCGCTCCTGCTCCGAGAAGAGCACTTGCCCTTCCCAGGCCTCGGGGTCGTGCACGTCGCGCGCCTCCGGCGCGATGTTGTAGTCCCCGAGCAGCGCCAGCCTGGGGTGGCGCGCCAGTTCCTCGCGCAGCCAGGCCGTCAGCGCCGCGATCCATCTCAGTTTGTAGTCGTATTTTTCCGAGCCGACGCTCTGGCCATTGGGGAAATAGGCGCAGACGATGCGCATCCCGTCCAGCGTGGCGGCAATCAGCCTCCGCTGCTCGTCGACGAAGCCGGGAATGCCCGTCACCACGTCCTGCGGCTGGCTCCGCGCCAGGATGGCGACGCCGTTGTACGTCTTCTGGCCAGCGAAGGCGGCCTGATAGCCCGCCGCCTCGAGTTCCATGCGGGGGAAGGCCTTGTCCTCGAGCTTGGTTTCCTGCAGGCAGACGACATCCGGGCCCTGGGCGGCCAGCCATTCCAGCACCTGCGGCAGGCGGACCTTGAGCGAGTTGACGTTCCAGGTGGCCAGAATCATCGAGCCTTGGCGCCCGGTATCGCGGTCTTGGGATATCCGGCTATGTCGAGGAGATTATTCCAGGCGTTGGATTGGAATCCTTGGGTTTTCTGACTGCCGACCGAGATGGCAGGAAGCAGAATGCTGTCCGAATTGAAGAATTTTTTAAAGTCGGCAGCGTCCTCATCGGAGACAATGTTTTTTTGTTGAAAAGGTATCCCACGTTTGCTCAAGAAATCCTTACCGGCATCGCAGGGCGTTTTGCAATCGTCCGAGAAGTACAAAACAACCGGATAGTTTTCAGCGGCCCTCTTTGTTTCGAATGGAAGATCGCTGGTTTCGATGGTGGAGGTGCCGAGCTTGGGTTGCCCGACTTTCTTTATTTCCTTTGGCGGGGGCTGGTCTGAATAATGAACCTTGCCCTCCGCGTCCACCCAGCGGTACAGATTCTGCGCAGTAGAGTTGGTGACAAGGAAGAGCAGAGAAAGCAGGCAAAACGCAATCATCTTCATGGCACGCCTCCTAGACTGGCTACGCCAGAATCATACCACTGTGCCGCAGCAGGGCATCGACGCTGGGCGCGCGGCCGCGGAAGGCCTTGAAGGAGTCCAGCGCAGGGCGGCTGCCGCCGACGGCGAGGATCTCGTCGCGGAAGCGGATGCCGGTGGCCGGATTCAGGACGCTGCCGTCGCGCCGCGCCTCCTCGAAGGCGGCGAAGGCGTCGGCGGAGAGCACCTCGGCCCACTTGTAGCTGTAGTAGCCGGCGGCGTAGCCGCCCGAGAAGATGTGCGAGAAGCTGTTCGGGAAGCGGTGCCAGGGCGGCGGGAAGATCACCGCCACTTCCTTGCGGACTTCCTCGATCAGGTCGAGCACGCTTTTCTGCCCGGCCGGTTCGAAGTCGCTGTGCAGCAGCAGATCGAACAGGCTGAACTCGAGCTGGCGCACGATCTGCATGCCGCCCTGGAAGTTCTTCGCTGCGGTCATGCGGTCGAAGAGTGCGCGCGGCAGCGGCTCGCCGCCGTCGACGTGCGCCGTCATTTCCGCCAGCACTTCCCATTCCCAGCAGAAATTCTCCATGAACTGGCTGGGCAGCTCGACCGCGTCCCACTCGACGCCGTTGATGCCGGAGACGCCGAGCTCCTCGACGCGGGTGAGCAGATGGTGCAGGCCGTGGCCGGTCTCGTGGAAGAGGGTGATCACCTCGTCGTGGGTAAACAAGGCAGGCTTGTTGCCAACGGGGCGCGAGAAGTTGCAGTTGAGGTAGGCCACGGGCGTCTGGATGCCCGCCTCGGTGTTGCGGCGGGTGATGGCGTCGTCCATCCAGGCGCCGCCGCGCTTGGTGTCGCGGGCGTAGAGGTCGAGGTAGAACTGCCCGACGAGTCCGCCCGCGGCATCCTCGATGCGGAAGAAGCGCACATCCTCGTGCCAGACGGGCGCCGTGTCGGGCCGGATGCGCACGGCGAACAGCGTCTCGATGACGCGGAACAGGCCCTGCAGCACCTTGGGCTCGGGGAAGTACTGGCGTACTTCCTCGTCGGAGAAGCTGTAGCGTGCCTGCTTGAGCTTTTCCGAGACCCAGCCGATGTCCCACGGTTCCAGCAAAGTCAGTCCCTGCGACACGGCGAATTCGCGCAGCTCCGCCATGTCGCGCTCGGCGAAGGGTTTCGATTTGACGGCGAGCTCGCGCAGGAAGGCCAGCACGTCGGCCGGCGACTCGGCCATCTTCGGCACCAGCGACACCTCGGCGAAGTTGCCGTAGCCGAGGTGGCCGGCCTCCTCGGCGCGCAGTTCGAGCAGGCGGCGGATCAGCGGCATGTTGTCCCACTCCGGCTTGCCGCCGAGGTCGTGGAACTCTGCGGCGCGGGTGGCATAGGCGCGGTAGAGCGCCTCGCGCAGGCGGCGGCTTTCGGCGTATTGCATTACCGGCAGGTAGGAAGGCATGTGCAGGGTGAACTTCCAGCCCGGCTTGCCGTCCTTCTCTGCGGCGGCGCGTGCCGCCTCGACGACATCGGCGGGTATGCCGGCCAGTTCCGCTTCGTCCGTGACGAATTCGGCGAAGGCGTTGGTGGCGTCGAGCAGGTTCTCGGAGAACTTCGCCTGCAGGCTGGCGAGTTCCTCCTGGATGGCCTGGAAACGCGGCTTGTCGGCTTCCGGCAGTTCGGCGCCGGAGAGGCGGAAGTCGCGGATCTCGTGCTCGACGATGCGCTGCTGCGCGGCGGAGAGCTGCGCGAATCCGGGACCGGCCTTGATTGCCTTGAACTGGGCGAACAACTTCTGGTTCTGTCCCAGCTCGGCGAAGAAGCGCGTCACCTCCGGCAGGTTGGCGTTGTAGGCTTCGCGCCAGTCCGGCACGTCCATCACGGCGTGCAGGTGGCCGACGATGCCCCAGGCGCGCGACAGGCGCTCGCTGCCGTCGAAGAACGGCGCGGCGAAGTCACCCCAGGTGGCCGGCGCCGTTTCCAGGCGCGCCAGCAGGGCGCGGTTTTCCGTCAGCAGTTCGCTGATGGCGGGCGTGACATGTTCGGGACGCACCGCGTCGAAGCGCGGCAGGCCGGAGAAGTCGAGCAAAGGGTTCATCGTTGTCATGGTTATTCAAAAAATGAAGGGCGCAGCGCGCGCCCTTTCTAGTTGGGGGTGGATAGCGATCAATCAAGCTTCCGGCCGCTGAGCCGCTCGTAGGCCTCGCGGTACTTGGCCGTTGTTTTGGCAATGATCTCAGCCGGAAGTTTCGGTCCGGGCGCCTGCTTGTTCCAGTCGAGTGTCTCCAGGTAGTCGCGCACGATCTGCTTGTCGAAGCTCGGCGGGCTGATGCCTTCCTTGTATTCGTCGGCCGGCCAGAAGCGCGAGGAATCCGGCGTCAATGCCTCGTCGATGAGGTGCAGGCGGCCGGCGGCATCCAGGCCGAACTCGAACTTGGTGTCGGCGATGATGATGCCGCGCGAGAGGGCGGGGGCAGCGGCGGCGTTGTAGATGGCCAGGGACATCTCGCGGAGGACACCGGCGGTTTCC
>Ga0154020_10004396_pt1 | contig 16793 bp, 11 predicted proteins | sample Klosneuvirus_201_FD_109709 | JGI IMG/M metagenome (GOLD analysis project Ga0154020, IMG submission 109709) | Active sludge microbial communities from wastewater, Klosterneuburg, Austria - Klosneuvirus_20160825_MG | ecosystem: Engineered > WWTP > Aerobic digester > Activated sludge | place...
CCCGAGATCGACGAGCTTCAGGTCGAAATCGGCCTTGCTGGTGAAGCGGTCGACGCCAAGCGCGGCGCGACGATCACCCTCTCGGCGCACCGCGATGCTCGAGACGTTCTTCGGGAGTCCGAGTAGCTGCTCGATTCCGCGGCGGACCTCGGCGACAGGTCGGTGCTGATACTTGATAGCCGGCGGGTTCAGCGCGCGATCGAGATCCTCCGACGACATCCTCCTCCCGTTCTTGAGCTGTCCGACCTGAGTATAGTCCAGTCCAGCGAGGAGCGAGAGCCACTCTCGGCCGGTCTGTGGGCTGCGAATTTTGAACTCATCTCGGGGATCGATGCGTGCCAGATTTGTCCGAACCGCTACCGGGACGTGGAACAGCACCCCCGCTGGAGACGGGGGCGGTTGTAAGGCGGCTGCTTCGTGGGCTTCGGCCCAACGTTCGACACCCGCGGCGAACTCAGAGAGAGACGAGAAGACGCGCTTCCGCAGATCCTGGTACTGCTCGCCGACGAACCGCGAGGTCTCCTGCACGCCGCCGACGACCGCGCTCACGGACGCGTCGAGCTGGGCCGAGCCATAGCTCGAAGCCGACTCCTGAAGCGCCTTGAGCAGCACGCCGGTATGGGCAGAGAGCGCTTGTGAAGCCACCGTACGCTGCTCGGCGAGGGCCTGCAGCGAGGCCGAATAGCTGGTCAGTTTCCCCAGCTTCGACAGGATTTGGGGGCCGACCGCGTCGGCTTGCTCGTTGAGCTTCTTCGACGCGCGCTCGGCGTTTGGGTCCTGTTCTAGCTCCGTGACCGTAAGGGGTAGCTTTCCGTTGGTGAGCGCCTGGCCCAGCTGCAGGGCACCCTTCACGAAGTTGCTGACACCCTGGGCCCAGGCCGCCCCGATGTTCTCTCGGATCTCGCTGCCCTTGGCCCTGAGTTGAAGCAATCGCTGCTCTCGCTGGAGCGCGAGGAGCGAGTCCTTGGCGTCGCTGAGCAAGGCCCCTCTAGCCGTGTGCTTGAGCTCTGTCTGGTGGAGTTTTGCCTGAAGCTCATTGCGGTCATTCCAGGCTTGTTGAAGCGGCTTCCACGGTGACTGCGCGATTGACTTGATGCTCATGTTCATTGCCCCATTGCGGCCAAAGCTGCGGCGAAGTTCTCCAGCTGAGCCAGCTGCCCTCGATACCTCACCCGCCCTCCCGTGACTGCGTCGGATGCGGCGAGGCGACCGGCGAACATATTCAGAAGATCGGCTTCGGTGATCTCCAGAAGGAGCTCAGCGTCGGGGTCGAGCCGCTCATCGACCGTCCCTCGCTCGAGATCGACGCTCCAGGCTCCCTCATTCTCGCCAAAGATCCGGAAGGCCAGCCTGCCGCCGGGGTTCCCTGCTTCCGTCCGCCGCGCATCGAGGATTGCAGGGACGACCCGGCCAAAGAACTCTCGAACCGACCAGGGTCGGGGGTCGCCGCGACTTTGCATGTGACCACCGTAGTCGGGGCGAAGTCGACCCGCACTTACACTCCGCTTGCCGCGATCTCGCTTTGGCAGGCGGTGAGCCCCGCTCGAGACGTCGAGCTTGGTGTCGACGGAGCGCATCGTCGCCACGCGCAGCTCGTCGATCGCCATCGTGCGGAGGATGAGCTCGGGCAGCGCACGGCCAGGAGCGATCGCGTGAACGGCTGCGGGTCCAGAGGCGGTGTCGGGTTGAACAGGTAGCGGCCGTGTCGCCAGCCAAACATCTGGAGGAAGCGATCCCTCAGCAGCATCGGCCGAAACTGCGCGGCGTCGACCTGGCCGGAGCTCCCCACCACGGTCTCCAGCGGCTGCCGTTGGAGCACGACCTCCACCCGAACAGCCCGCTGATACTCTTACTATCTAGCGTCCCTTGCGGCTGTCCCCGCTTGGGGGCGAAGACGGGCGTGACAAGCGACGGGTCGAGGAGACCGATCTGTCCGCTCAGTCGGGCAAAGGTCGCGGCGGTCATTCTGTCTTTTTCGTCCGCGCTCAGCTCGAGCGACCGGCCGTGCTTGGCCTCTGCTTTGAGGAGATACAGCGCCTGACGAAACGCGCAGCGGGAGCGGCGACGGCCAGGCGAGCGACCGGCGCGACCGAGTGCTGCGCCGGCGCCTACTGCCTCAGCGGCCACTGCTCCGCGTCTTGAGCCCACGCAAGTCCGGCCTGTCCTGCGGTGATCTCCGCCCGAGGTTCCTCACCAGATCAGCCCACCGTGTCCCTTGGGCTGATGCACATCGTCAAAGTCACTTCGGTCGTGATGAATCTCGATCGCCTGAATTCCTGCTTCGGCGAGCTTTCTGCCCACGGTCCAATTGCTGGTATCGGCGTCCCCGTCGACCGGGCGGCCGAGGCTCTCTTGGTAGGTAACGTTCATTCCACGCAGCTTCGCCTGTCGCGCGATCTCTTCGGCCTGCATTCGGTTGAGCTCTTGCTCCACGGTTCGGCTGTGATCGCCGGGGGCCGCCCCGCCTGCGCCGGACTCTGCGTCCCCCACCGGCGTGTCCCGGTGTCCTCCGAGGAGCACCAGCGGTTTGTTTCCGAGAGGTCGCTGTATCGAGTCCAAGAACTGCGCTGCCCGCTCCGCCATCTTGGGCTGCGCGGTCGCGATGCTCTCGGTGGGGCCCATCTCGAGGATCGGCAGCCCGCGCTTGGGGCCCCCGAGCGGACCGCGCGCACTGCCCTCGGCGTGCATCCCATACGTTCGTTCGAGTGCCTTCAGCACGGGGACGTTCGCGTACTCACGCTGCGGCCACTTCCCGCTCGGATCGTCCGGGGTGACGAGCCGGCCTCGCTCACCAAGCCTGACGCAGGCCCGAGGTTCTGGTCGGATTCCGTTCAACGCCTGCTCGAGTGACCTCCGGATCTGCCCCCCACGGTCGGCCAGCTCCCTCTGAGCCGTCACCGACGGAGGCGCCTTGGCCACGGGTGCTGGTTCAGGCCCGACCGTCGCTGCTGGTGCCTGCGAAGACGGCTGAGCAGGCGAGGAGGGGTCGACCACGATGTCGGGTGGCGACAAGGGACCGGTCGGATTAAACACTCGCAGGTGCATGGGCAACTATTTATTGTGTTTCTGCGTCAGGCCCTTACGCGGTCCTGACCAGGCCGGAGCCGCGGCGCGAATCCTCGTCAGCGACGAAGGCGATAACCTTGGTTATCTGGTCTGTCGGGCTGTGGAATCTGGGACTGTGCAGGGCTCGAGCGGATCCAAGTCTGAGCTCGCCTCAGGTAGCCGCGAGAACTTCCTCGATTGTCGTGAGGCCGCGCGTGACCTTGCTGACGCCGTCCAGCCGCAGCGTCATCATGCCGCTCTCGACCGCCGCCTCCTGAATCTCCGCAGCAGAGGCCCGCGCAAGCACCTTCTCCTGCACCGTCTCCGACAGCACGAGCACCTCGAACAAGCCGATCTTGCCCTTGAAGCCCGACTGCTCGCACTCGTCGCAGCCAGTTGCGCTGTAGAACTTCAGCTCGGGGTTGGGGTTCAAGCTGAGCTCGGTCAGGACCGTCTCGCTGGGCACATAGGGCTGACGGCACGCTTCGCATAGGCGACGTACGAGCCTCTGGGACACGACGCCGACGACGCCTGAGGTCACGAGGAACGGCGCCAGGCCCATATCGAGGAGCGACATCAGGGCCGTCGCTCCGTTCTTCGCGTTCAAGCGCCCAAGCACGATACGCTTGCCGAAGGCGGCGCCGACCGCGAGCCTCGCGACGTCCTCGCCGTTGAGATCGCCGATGTAGAAGACGTCGGGCTCGAGATCCAATGTGGCGCGTACGCCGTCGAGGTAGCCGTACTCATAGCGCGGCTCCGGCTTGCCCTGAAGCACACCCTCGATCTGATAACGAATCTCCGGCTCGAAGCTGTAGACGGCCTTCTCCGGCGTGTTGAGATAGGTCAGCGCGCTGTAGCACGTCGTCGTTCGGCCCGAGCCGGGCGGACCGGCCATCAGCACCAGGCCGTTGGGGCGCTCGAGGAGCTTCTTGAAGCTGGCCAGGACCTTGGTGAACATCCCCAGCCGCTCAAGCGTAGTGCCCAGCGTGGTGGTGTACCCGATCTTGAACATCGCCTTCTCGCCGGCTTGAGCAGGGACGACCATGATCACCATCTCGAAGGACTGGCCGTCGTGTTCGATCTTGCTATAGCCCTTCTGCGCGACGCCCCTTTTGCTGATGTCCATCAACCCGATCACTTTGATGCGGCTGATCAGCTTCTGGTGGAGTTTGGCGTCGACGTTCTCGGGGAGCTCCACCATTTTTCCTTGGACGCGATAGCGAACGCGCGTCCGCTCGGGCAGGGGATCGAGATGGATTTCTGTCGCGCCTTGAGCGAGGCCACCCTGCAAGATCTCCTCGAGCTTCTTGATGACGCCGACTTCTTCGGGGGCGCCAGGTGGGCCGAGAGCGCTGGAAGCAGGAGGGCCGCCGCGGGCGAGGGACGCCGATTCGGGCGGGTGGCCCGTGGTCGAACCGAGCCGCTTTTTGAAGTCCATATCCGAAGGAGTATCACTACTACCCGCCGACTGCAGCCACTTCGCCCGTGCGGAAGAGTTGGGTCCACCTCACTCTTCTGGATCGGCGTGGACGTGTTGCTCTCGGCGCGGCTCCGGCCGCTCTCTTGCTTGGCCTGGTCGATCTGGAGCGCGAGCGCTCCAATGCGATTGGCCGCCCCTTCGTCCCCGCGTCGGCCTTCACCCGCAGGGACTTGATCTGCTCCTCGAGCGCCTGGATCTGGTTCACCAAATCCGGCCGCGAGTAGCGTGGCGAGAGCAGCGGCGACGAGCGGGCGAGTGTTGAAGCCAGCGTCGCGGGGGCCGCGCAGGACAAGATTGTCGCCGCCTGTCTCCAGGACCAGCGCGACGGTGGCCTCGTCGAGACCCGAGCGCGAGAAGTCGAGCGCAGAGACGTAGACCTCGGCATTGCCGCGGTTCACGTCGAGCACCCAGTAGCCGCCGCTCCTACTCGAAGATATCCCCCGGCGCACGCTCGCAGATCGCGGAGTAGCCGTGCGTGGAACCCCCGATCACGGCGCCTGCGGGGGGCGCGCGCGTGCGGCGGGTGAGGGCTGTCCGTCCGCAGAGCGGTTGGAGCCGTGCGCGGTAGGCCGACGGCACCTGCGGCCAGGGGGCCGCAGTACCATTCTAGCGGACTTGACGCTGCCGTTCGAATCGACCTGCGCGGGAGATGGCCCACGCATTGCTCTTGGCTCGGCCCATGGTAGCCACAAAGGACGTCTCGGTGCGCGGCCCCGCCCAAGTGCCGACCGGGTCGACGAACGCTCTGCCGGTCCGCTCGCGCGCGGAGATCGCCGCACTGATCACCGACGCCGACGATGCAATCGCCCGCCTGCGAAGGACCGTCGCGGAGTTCGCGACCTCCAGGGATGAGGCGGAGGCCCTCCTCAAGGCGAGCATCCCAGCCACCGAAGCGCCGGCGACCCAGCAGAACGAGCGAGAGGCGAAGTTTCAAGAGCTTCGCCACGCGATGGATGCTTGGCGTGATGTCATCCCGTACGGCGCGAAGATGGAACGCGATGTGAAAGTCGAGTGGCTCGGAGCCTGGGGCGGCAAGGCCCTCGACTACGAGGTAAGGCTGAGCGGCTCGCCGGACAACAATCCGGGACAACAGGCGCAGCTCTCTCTCATCGTCGACGGACATGACGACCTCCACGTCAGGATGACACTCGCCGGCCCGCGGAGTGAGCACCACGAGGTCACCTTCCCCAAGTCCGACGCGCAGGAGATGCTGGACGCGATGCAGCGCGGGCTGGGCTGGGAAGCGCGACTCATGCTGCGCGTGCATCTGATCCGCAACGAAGCCAAGATCACTCCCCTGGAGAATCCGAGCCGAGAAGAGTTCGTGTACGAGCGCGCCGCCAGGTCCTACGCGGGCGGGTAGGAGCCGAGGAGTAATCGATGGGTGCGCCAAGCGAGTTTGCTCCAGTTCTGGCGGCCGTCGCTAAGGCCGCTGCGGGCGATTGGCCGGAACACGCTGTGGCGGATCTGGCTGCCCTCATGGTGCTTGGAATGGACGTGGAGCTCGCCTCGCTAAGCCCGGAGGCCGGGGCGGCTATGGACCGGTTCTTTCGGCGCGCAGGGTTGGACGACGCGGAAGATCCAAACGCCGCGCTCGCCGCGTACCTGCGCCGTCACCCAATACCGGCCGCGCTCCTGGCCAGTGTCGGAGCAGCCGCTCGGTCGGGGTTGATCGAACGCGCCAGCAAACTCAGCGGCAAGGCCCTCGCCGCCCTCGGCAGGAAGCCCGCGCTGAGGCCCGTTCAAGGCTGCGCGGCGGACGCCAGCAGCCTGCTCCAGCTCCGGCTGCGGGGCATCCGCAACGCTTGAGGCAGTCACTTTCTTTGGCCGACAGCGCCTCGGTGCCAAAGTCCGCACCTGCGCCTTGGCGAGTTGGCGAATGAGCCGTGCGTGCGACCCATCGGCGCCCGCGATGTTGAGGTCGTCGAGGAGGCGCCGCGAGCGCCGGTACTGCCGCATCGATGGTGGAAGACTATGATTGCTTGAGGGCGCCGCGGTCACCGTCTGCCGGTGAAGGATCCGGGTCTCGGCGGGCCGGCCGGTGCTTCAGCGCCCGAGCTCGACCTCGATCTCGTCGCATCAGCCGAATGTCTTGCGACCCCTTACCGAACGCTTACCGATGAAGGCGCGGCGGCCCCTCGCCCATTCATCGTCATGACGAGAGCCCTTCGCATGGCGCTGCTGCTCCTGCTGACGTCCGCCTGCGCCCCGGCGCCTCCGCTGGCCGAGGAGCCGCCAGGGGACACGAACCTGGACCCACCACGCGCCCCCCCGGCCCGTGTCTCACCGAACCCGGCGGGTCAGATCAGCGATCTTGATGCGTTCCCCGTCGATCCGTCGAGCACTGCGCGGGTTTGCGCGCGCGCCCCTACCGACGCGGTGGGGCGCAGGCTCTGCGCCTCACCAGCGCCCGAGATCCGAAGCCTGGTCGATCTGCACCGCGCGATCGGCCTCGGTGAAGACAACCCCAGCCGAGGGTCCGTTGCGAACGCGAACTCGACCTCGCTCGCTGCCCTCCACACCACATCATTGAACCCAAGAGTCATCGTCTTCGACCAAGGGATCTCGGCGGGCGACCAGCGCGCAGCGGGCTTCGTGCGAGGCGAGACGGTGGTCGAGCTCATCGGGGCGGCCCCGGACGGCACGATCAAGCTCTACGTCGTGCGCTTCGAGCTCCCGTGCGGTGCAGAATGCGGCCTCGTCGATCTCCTCGGCCCCACCATCGAGCACGGCTGGACCCGCTGGTCGCTCTACCAGGACATCGATCTGGTCAACACGCCGATCGACTGCCTCGTCTGTCACCAACCCGACGGGCCCGGGAGCCACAGGATGGGTCGAATGCAGGAGCTTCGCGCGCCTTGGTCGCACTACTTCCCTGCGAGTGGGATGGGGAGCACGGAGACCAGCCGCGTCGTTCAGCCCCGCTTTGAGGAGGCCCACGCGGGAGAGGAGCGCTATGGCGGCGTCTTGCTCGAGCGCCTGGTGGAGCGCGTCGAGGCTGGTGCACAACCGGCGAGCGGTGGCGCCAACGCCTTCGAGACCTTCGTGGCATCGCTCGGGCCCACGGTGGATCATCCGGGCGGCGACAGCACCCAGTCTGACCTCCAGGCTTTCTCCTCCTTCCTGGTCGAGAGCGAGCTGCGGAGCGGATCGAAAGCCACCTGGCTCAGCTACTACGCGGACGTCCAGCGCGGCACCCGCATCCCGATCCCTCACTTCTCGGTCGATCCCAGCGACGACACGCGACGTTCGAGAGCCACGGCGTGGTACCGCGCGGCCGTGCTCGGGGGGCAGACCGGCGTGGAGATCCACGACCTCCGTGACATCCTCTCGACCAGCGCCAAGCAGGAGCTCAGCCGTTTGCCGAGCGCGGACGAGGATGCGCCGACGCTGCTTCGACACTTCTGCGGCCGTTGTCACAACGACAAGCTCGATCGGACGCTCTCCCGCGCGCGATTTGACGTCAGCGATCTGGCGGCGCTCACCCCGTCCGCTCGGGCAACTGCGCTCGCGCGGGTCACGCTGCCGGAAGGATCGATCGGGGTCATGCCGCCGCCGCGCTTCGCCGTGCTGCCGCCCGAGGCGCGACAGAAGATCGTGGACTATCTGTCTCGGTGAGCTGAGAGCCTTTCAAATAGGCCTTCCTGAACCCCTACGACATGTCCCTGGTCGCGGGCGCAGGGCTCGCCGCCTTGGCGCTTGGGCTTCCCGTCGGCCGAGCGCCGATGTAGCCCTTCGCCCGCCTGACTATCGGCTTGGCGGTTGCGAGGCAGAACCACGCGCTCGGTCCGGATGGGTCTGCAGTGTGCTCAGAGCGGATCGCCGCTCGCCGCCGAGGACTTCCAGATGCCGGGACCGCCCGGGACCGCGACCAGCCGCGACCGGGACCGGGTAGGGGCTGAAGACAGCCCCTAGCCTCCGCGCGGGGGTTGTTTGGCGGCGAGCATGGCCAGCAGATCGGTGTCCGTGAGGCCGAGCGCGCTGCTCAGCTGGTCGGCCGGCGCGCCCGACTTCAGCAGGCTCACGGCCCGGGCGATACCGGCCTCGCCCTCCCGCTCCACCAGGAGGTAGAGCATCGCCGCGCTCTGGTCGTAGGCCAGCATCGCGTCCTCGTCCTGCTCGAAGACGTAGAAGCTGCCGTCGAGCGAGCTGAAGGGGACATAGGTGTGGTTCTTGACCATCAGACCAAAGCCCTGCCGCCACCGAAACTGCCCGCGGTCCTCGAAATACTGGGCGAGCCCCTCGTGAAACCAGCGCGGGCTGGTCCCGATGCTGGGGATGAGCTGGGCGTGCAAGGTCTCGTGGCGCAGGTGCGCGCCCGTTACCTTCCCGGCGTCGAGCGGGATCCGCAAGGTCCCGTCATAGACCGCGCCCGACCAGGCCGGTGCGCAGGTGACGGCCAGGAGCTCGGAGCGGTCGCGATACAGCACCGCGTAGAGCTCTTTGCGCCGCTCAGTGCCGGTCAGCCGCGCAGCTTCGTCCAGGGCCAGATCGATCTCGTCGAGCGCCGCCCCAGCGTCCCGGACGCTCAGCGCGTTGTGCGGAGCGATCGCGCCCTCAGGCGCGTCCTTTGGGTAGGCCAGGCTGAGGCCCCTCGTCGAGCGGAGCAGCGCGAAGTCCTTTTGAATCTCGACCTGCGTCTCCAGCAGCGAGCGCAGCCGCGTTATGTGCGCGTCGCTCGGGACCTTGGCCAAGTAACGTGAGAGCGCGTCGATGCTGGCCGGATAGTCGGGCGAGTGGATCGCCTTGAGCCCATAGCCGAAGGCCAAGATCGGCTCCTCGGGGGCCAGGGCCAAGGCGCGGGCCAAGGCCGCCCGCTCGGCGGCTGAGTCCTTGACCTTGCGCGCGGCCTCGGCGGCCCCCAGCGCGCTCTGAACGCCTGGAATCCGCGCTGCCGCAGCGCTCAGCGGTACGTGCGGGCGCGCGCGTGGTTCATCCGGTGGGTCGCAAAAGCCGTCGTTCAGCGATCGTATGGACGGGGGCGGAGCGGCCAAGGGTGGGGGCTCGGTGGCGGTGAGGACCACCGGATCTTGGGGACCGACCAAGGTCGCGACCACCGCGCCCGGGGCCGGGCTCAACGGGGGGGCGAGGTAGGTCTCGTGCCAAAACAGCGCCGCAGCCACGACGACCAGGCCAAAGAACAATGCGCGCCGGATCATCAAGGGCTGAACCGAGGCCTCACGCCGGTGATTCCTGGCCAGGCTTCGATCGCCATCCTCAGCTCTTGCGCTTGTGGTTGATTTCCTGCGTCGGATCGAGCGGGTCGAACTGGGCCTTGAGCGCCCCGTCCCCGCCCCGCACCGAGATGCCTCCCAGGCCCCAATCCGCCTGCAGCGTCCGGCGGGGGTCGCGGTCCAAGCTGACCGCGTCACCCGAGCTGCTGATCAGCGAACCGGTGAGCCTGCCCTCGTTCTTCTCGTCGAGGGCGACCAGCTGCTCGGACTTGAGCGTGTAGGTCGCGCCATTTCGAGCGAAGGACTGCGGGGTGCGGCGCGGAGGCGAGAGGAGCTGCAGGAGATCGGTGACCGCGAAGCTCCCCTCGTCCTTGGTGATCACCAGCCGGTCCCCCGCGATGGCGCCGTCGTTTAGCTTGAAGACGGGGCGGCGACCGACCGGCGTGGCGTTCTTGGAGCCCTTGGGCGCCGCGTAGTCCATGGCCCAGCGCGAGCGCTCGTCGGCCGGCGCCGCTTGGTAGCCGAAGCTGCCCTTGAGCACCTCGTTTGAGTAAGGCGCCGGCTCTCGCCCAAAGGCGATGTTCTGGTCCGCGACCGTCTTCCCCGCGTTGTCGAGCACGCGCACGGTGAACGCGGGGTGCGTGGGGTGAGGGCCGAGGGAGGTGCCCCAGGGGTAGACCATCGATCGATCGATCTCCACCACGCGCTCCTCTTTGCCCATGATGGTGCGCTTCTGTGCCTTCAGCAGCGCCCCGCGCTCACTGCCGTTCTTGTCGATGATCAGGAGCGAGCAACCCTCGGGGACCGAGACCAGGACCTTGTCCTTCTTGAAAGCGTGGACCGAGAAGCCCGCCTCACCAGCCTTATTCGGCGGCGTGCGCTGGATCGTGAAGCCCTCGTAGCCCTGCTGATGGAAGAACTTGATGCCGTTCTTCTCGCCAAGAATTCGATGCGTGGAGCTCAGGTTCATCACCGCGTCGCGCTCGGTGTGGGCCGGCAAGATCCCTCCCGCGAGGATCGCCGATAGTTGGTCGATCTGGGTCAGCGACAGGCCGCCGTCGACGGTCGGATGCTTGGTGAGGCGGGGACCGAAGCGCTGCACCACATCGAGGAGGTCCGGCTCGCCCATGATCTTGCCCTCATTGCGGAGCGCGGAGACCAGTGAGCCGAGCGAGGCCTTGTACGGAGCCAGCTGCGCCTCGGTGGCCTGACCGGAGCCCGCCGCAAAAATCCGGGGCTCGGACTGCCCGAGCGTGGCGTTCGGAAAGGCGGCCTGGTCGATGGCCGCCACCATCGGCGGGGTCTGGCTCTTGGCGTTCGCCTGCTCGATCCGCTCGAGGAGCGCGGGGGCGAGCTTAAGGTCTTTGCCATACTGCTTGAGCGTCGAGACGGGGACGTAGTTGTACTCGTCGACCGCCTCGGGGGCCTTCTTGAGGACCTCCTCCCGGATCTTCCTGGCGTCGGGCGCCGAGATGCCGAGCTTGGTGAGCGAGTCGAGGTGGAGGAGGTTGCTCGCGCCCCCGCTCGGTACAGACCCGACTGCCATGGTCTAGCCCAGCGCCACGTAGACGGCGCTGACATCGTCGTCGCCATCGACCGTCTCTAGGAAGGTCTCGACCTCGGCGCGCTTGGCGTCGTCGAGCTTCACCGGGTTCTTCGCCTTCCAGATCTGCTTGGAGCTGGTGACCGTCCAGCCCCGATCGGCGAGGGCCTTGGCCACGACATCGAGCTCGGTCGGCCCGGTATAGAAGGTCACGGTCCCGTCCTCATCGGGAGGGTCGAGCTCCTGCGCTCCGGCCTCGATCGCCTCTTCCTCGGGATCCACCGTCTTCCCCGCCGGCGCCGTGGCCTCGACCGCGCCGAGTCGCTGAAAGTCCCAGCTCACCGAGCCGCTGGCGCCGAGCTGGCCGTGGCCCTTGTTGAAGTAGACGCGGATGTTGGTGGCGGTGCGGTTCTTGTTGTCGGTGACGCACTCCACGATCACCGGGACCTGATGAGGGGCGAAGCCTTCGTAGGTGATGGTGTCAAACTGCGAGCCAGCGCCGTCGGTCAGGCCCGCGCCCTTCTTGATCGCTCGCTCCAGCGTGTCCTTGGCCATGGAGGCCTTCTTGGCCGCCTCGACTGCCATGCGCAGTCGCGCGTTCATCGTCGGATCGGCCCCGGCGCGCGCGGCGATGGTGATCTCTTTGACCAGCTTGGTCATCACCTTGCCCTTGGCGTTGGCGGCGATCTCTCGGTTCTTTTGCTTCCACTGCGCGCCCATGACTTAGTTTCCAGCGAACTTCTCGGCGGCCATTTGGTGCGCCGGCAAATCGACGTTGCTCCCCGTGCAAAACAGCCGATACACCGCGCCTTCGGGGTGCGGCTTGAACTTCATGCCCGAGGCCTCGAGGAAGGGCCTCAGCATCCCGAAGCCGAGCACGACCGGGGCGGTCACGCTCTGAATGTAAAGGTCGGTCAGGGTCGGCTGAATCGGCGGTACATTCATCCGCTTGATGCGGACCTGCAGCTTGCCGTCGCTCTCGGCCTGAAAGCGCAGGGAGGCCAGCACGGTCTTGGAGTCGGCCTTGGCGATGACCTTGCCACCGCGCAGCAGCTCAATCTGGAAGGTGTCGCTCAGGCTCTCCGAGCTGGCCTGGAGCTTCACCAGCTGTCCCTTCTTCACGTTGAAGGTGAAGGTGTGGCCTCGACTATCGCTGGGCTTGAGGCCGCCCCGGATCTTCCAGGAGGCGTCGTTGTCCTTCATCTTCCGCGCGGTCTCGGCGTCGTAGTTCTCGAAGAGCTCGAAGCTCTTCTTACCCGCCGGGGTCTCGAGCTCCACGGTGCGCTCGACGCCGCGGCCGCTGACGAAGTTGCCGTGCAGATCTTGGCCAAAGCCGTGGATGCCGACGCCGCTGAGGGGGCCGGTGTCGCCCAAGGCGCCCGCACGGCTGAGGGGGCCAACGTCATCGAAGAGGCCACCGGGCGCGGTCTGACCAGCGCCTAGCGCGTCGAGCATCTTATAGCGATCGCCGAGCGGGCTCTCGTCGCCGAAGACGCCCTGCTTGCTGCCGGGGCCACCGCTCTGGTTGAGCTTCTTGGCCGAGTCGCTCCAATCGCCGATGGCGCGCATGAGCTCTGAGGGGTTCCAGGGGTCGTCGCCATTGGGACCGAGCCGCCCGCCGTTGCCGTTGGTGCCGTTGATCCCGTGGGCGCTCAGCGCCGCCGCGAGCGAGCGATACAGCGGCAGGAGCTCGGGGTCTGGCTTGATGGGGAACTTGGAGAAATCTCCGCTCTTGAGCGCGTCCTCGACGTCATTGCTGCTGAGGATGCGGGCGCCGACTTTGGCCCAGCCGCCGGCTTCGACGCCGAGGTCCGAGGCCCGCTTGGGGTCGGGTACGCCGCGGGCGCCGAGTTGGCTGGCCAAGGCGCCGCCGCCGGTCATGGCGTTGTGGAGCGTCCGCTTGGTGGTGAGGCTGACCGGCCCCGTCTCGACGTTCTCAGCGCTGATCTTGCTGGGCTTCTTGCCGGTGTTGATCGGCGGCGCGGTCAGCGAAAGCTCGCCTTCGAGCTGGGGGTCTTTGGGTACCTCCCGGCCTGATTTGAGCTTCATCCGACTACATTATCGGGAGAGGCCAAAACTGTGCAGCGAAAAATTTCGCCCGTCAGGTCCGGGAGTTGTGCGTCAGCGCACGATCAACGCGGAAACGCGGTCCAGACCTTGGTCCAGTCGGTGGAACCCACCGCTCCGACGAAGGTCGCGGACGCGTCGAAGAAGCCGTCTGCCGGAGGTGTTCCCCCTCCCATCAGGGCGGGCGAGCCAGCGGCCGGCTTGAAGTTCGGGCCGAGCAGGTTCATCGCCGCGTCGATCAACGGGTCGACGAAGCGATTGGCCAAGGCGGCGCCGGCGAAGAACGCCCCTTCATCGAAGCCCATGTCATTGTCGGTCTCCATCGGCCACCTGTCGTTCAGGTTGGCGTTGTCGAAGAAGATCGACGTCCGAACGAACAGGTTGCCCGCCGTCGCCTGGTCGACCGAGGGCTGACCGTCGACGTCGACGGTGAAGTCGGCGAAGTGGGTCACGATCGCGTTGTTGATCTTGGCCGCCGTGCCGCGCCGCAGGAGCATTCCGCCCTGCGACTTGCCGGCCATCCCGGGGTCGGCGTTGCTGCCGAGCAGGGTGGCGTTCCAGATCTCCGGCATCGAGCGCGGCGTGGCGTTGGCCGAGTTGCGGTTGTTGTCCGCTTCAAAGCCATAGTTTCCGACCTGGGCGTTCTGCTGGACGATCACGAACTGCGCCTTGCCGCTCCAGCCGAAGTCCCAGTCGAGGCCGTCGTCGTCGGGCTGCACGATCAGGATGTGCTTGATGTTCACCGTCCCGCCGAAGATCTCCACGCCGTCGTCGGAGCCCTTATAGGTCTCGATGTAGTCGATCTCCGTGGCGGACCCGCAGGCCCCGATGGTCAGCGAGTTGAGCTCGTTGTCGGGGGCCAGCTCGAAGCCGGCGAACTCGATGCGGGCGTACTTCAGCTTGCCGCAGTCATGGAGCGCGTCCATGCCGCCGTAGATCGTGCGGGTCTCCGTGGCCGGAAAGCCCTCGACCTTCTCGGTGCCGCTCATGACGTTGATCGGCGCCTTGCCGAGCATCACCACGCCGCCCCAGTCGCCGGGCGCGCGCGTCCCTTCGGGCTTGGCGCTGGTGAAGACGATCGGCTGCTCCTTGGTGCCCACCGCGTTCAGCTTGCCGTTCTGGGAGACGACCAGCGAGGAGCCGGAGTCACCGAGGATCATCGCGCCGGGCTCGATGGTGAGCGTTCCGCCGGTGACGAAGATGTGCTGCTTCAGGGTGACGACCTGACCGGTGCGCCAGGTGGTGTCGGCCGCGATGTCGGCGTTGACGTCGATGGGCGCGGGGGGAGCGGCGCCAAACCAGGTCCAGCCCACAGTCCAGTCATCCGCGCCGATCGCGCCGACGTAGGTCGCCGTCGCGTCAAAGAAGCCGTCGGCCGGGGGCGTCGCGCCGCCGGTGAGCGCGGGCGAGCCGGCGGCGGGCTTGAACACCGGGACCTGCAGGTTGAGGCCGGCGCTGATCATCGGATCGACGAAGCGGTTGGCGCGGCTGGCGTCGCGGAAGAACGCACCCTCATCGAAGCCCATGTCGTTGTCGGTCTCGGCTGGGAACTGATCGCTCAGGTTGGCGTTGTCGAAGAAGATGGAGCTCTTCACGAACAGGTTGCCCGCGTTGGCCTGATCGACCGAGGGCTGTCCGTCGACGTCGATGGCCTGATCGGTGAAATGGGTGACGATGCTGTTGTTGATCTTGGCCGCGGTGCCGCGCCGGAGGAGCATTCCGCCCTGGGTCTTGCCGGCGTTGCCCGGCTCCGCGTCGCTGCCGAGGAGGGTCGCGTTCCAGATCTCGGGCATCGAGCGGGGCGTGGCGTTGGGTGAGTTCCGGTTGTTGTCGGCCTCGAAGCCGAAGTTACCCACGGCCCGATTCTGCTGCACGATCACGAACTGCGCCTTGCCGCCCCAGCCAAAGTCCCAGTCGAGGCCGTCGTCGTCCGGCTGCACGATCAGGATGTGCTTGATATTGACGGTGCCGCCGAAGATCTCGACGCCGTCGTCGGAGCCGCGGTAGGTCTCGATGTACTCGATCTCGGTCGCCGAGCCGCAGGCGCCGATGGTCAATGAGTTGAGCTCATTGTCGGGGGCCAGCTCGAAGCCGGCGAACTCGATGCGGGCATACTTGAGCTTGCCGCAATCGTGCGCCGCTTCCGTGCCGCCGTAGATGGTGCGGGTCTCGGTGGCCGGGAAGCCCTCGACCTTCTCGGTGCCGCCCATGACGTTGATCGGCGCCTTGCCGAGCATCACCACGCCGCCCCAGTCGCCGGGGGCGCGCAGCTCGGCGGCCTTGGCGCTGGTGAAGACGATCGGCCGCTGGATAGTTCCCACGGCGTTGAGCTTGGCGTTCTGGGTCACGACCAAGGAGGAGCCCGACTCACCGAGCACGGTCACGCCCGGCTCGATGGTCAGCGTCCCGCCGGTGACGAAGATGTGCTGCTTCAAGGTGATGCGAGAACCGCTGACCCAGGTGGTGTCCCCGGTGATGTCGGCGTTGACGTCGATGTCCATCGGCAGCACGCCAGCGTCTGGGTTGGTACCTACGTCGGTCACGACCGCGTCGGCTCCGGGGGTCGCGTCCGGGCGAGTACCGGCGTCGGCCAAGACGCCCGTGTCGTTCGCGCTGGTGGCGTCCATGGTCGTCGCGCCAGCATCGGGCTGGACGACCGCGCTCTCGCTGCAGGCCGAGAGCAGGGTGACTGAGGCAGCGACTGCGCTCAGCCAAGTGTGGTGCTTGATCATCATCATTATCTCCTTAAGGGGTCCACTCCAGGGCGAGGCTCCCGGCCACGCCCCGATCCCAGTGGAACATTTCGACCTCGGCCATTTGGTAGACCTCGGATTGGTTGAGTAAGTTGGTGAGGGCCAGCTTGGCCTTGAAGGACTCACCTAGGCGCTTGCTGACCACGAAGTCGAGGCGCGGGAAGGGGCGCTCATAGACGTCGAGGAGACCGTCGTACCCGACCTCCGAGATGCGAGGTCCGATGACGTTGAACAGGACCGTCGCGTCGACTCCCCAGACCTCTTTGGCCCAGCCCAGCGAGACGTTGGCGATATAAGGCGCCTGGCCCTGGAGCGCGCGAGTCTGATTCGTCGTAGAGCCCCGCTCAGCGCCCAAATCGACGTCCGACCAGATGAGGGCCAAGTTCATACCCACCCGAAAATCCGAGAGCGCCTCGGTGAGGAAGCGGAGGCTGCTTCGGGCCTCCAGCTCAGCCCCGAACATCAGCGCCCCTTGGGCGTTGGAGAAGGTCAGGTCGCCCTGGGCCGAGCCTACGATGATGCGCTCGATCGGATTGCTCAGCTCCTTGGCGAAGACGCTGGCGGACAGCACCTCCGTCTCCCCAAAGAACCACTCCCACCGCAGGTCTTGGTTGTGGATCCGCGTCTCGACCAACTTGGGTTGGCCGGTGATATTTCGGCGGCGGGAATAGTCGCGATAGAGGAAGGGCGCCAGCTCCCGAAACATGGGCCGGGCCAGCGTGTAACTATAG
>Ga0154020_10004397_pt1 | contig 16792 bp, 15 predicted proteins | sample Klosneuvirus_201_FD_109709 | JGI IMG/M metagenome (GOLD analysis project Ga0154020, IMG submission 109709) | Active sludge microbial communities from wastewater, Klosterneuburg, Austria - Klosneuvirus_20160825_MG | ecosystem: Engineered > WWTP > Aerobic digester > Activated sludge | place...
CCACCGTCCGTCGCCCGATGCACGGAAGCACGCACCGACGGATCGCACGGAAGGACGCACCGACGGATCGGCTGCATTCCGAGAGCGTGCGTGACGATCGCGTCCTCGCCGAACCTGCAGACGAGGTTCCCTAAGGCCTCTGTGTACTCTCCGCCCTCTGTGGCGCGTTGATCTGGGAGAAACCCACCGTCCGTCGCCCGATGCAGGGCACCGACGGATCGGGCTGCATTCCGAGACGTGCAGACCGCGGAACGTTCCAGGCCTCTGCCCTCTGTGGCGCGTTGATCGGGGAGAAGCCCGCGCGACGTACTACGGGCGACGCACGCGGAACACGAGCGCGCCACCGAGGCGCACGTCCTCGTAGTCCGCGAAGCCGATCCGCTGCAGCCATGCGCGCAGCTCGCTCGGCTCGAAGCGACGAATGCCCGCGGCGCGCGCGGCGAGGCGACCGAGCAGCGATGGCGCTTCCGCGAACGTGGACCCCACATAGAGCCCGCCGGGCCGCAGCACGCGGCGGATCTCGCGGAACACGAGCTCCGGATCGTCGTAGGCGTGGAGGGCGCCCGCGTTGTTCACGCCGTTGAACGCGCCGTCGATGAAGGGCAGGGAATGCGCGTCTGCGCGAACGAGCACTACGTTCGTGTAGCCGCCCGTGCGTTGCGCGGCGACCTCGAGCATCGCGCGCGAGATGTCGAGGCCGACGACGAGCGAGCCCGGAGCTGCCGCCGCGAGGGCGCGCGCGAATGCGCCGGGACCGCACGACAGATCGAGCCACGGGCCCGGGCGATCGTCGAGCGAGAGTCCGTGCTTGTGAATGAACAGCTCGCCCGAGAGGCCGCCGACGGAGGCGCCGGCGCCGCGGCCCGCGAGCATGCGAACGAACGTCGGGCGCCAGAAGCGATCGTACATGCGCGCGACGAGGTCGCTCTCCATCAAGCGCTGCTCGGTAGACGCGGTGACCGGCTCGCCGATCGACGCATCGATGAGATCGATGACGCCGGTGGGCGCGGGCGCGGGCTCGAGACCGCACTGCATGCAGCGCGCGTTGCGGAGCGCGCGAAAGGGCGCGCCGGTCCGGCAACGCGGACATTGGAGGATCGGGAGAACGGCGGGATCCACGAGTGTGAAGTTGTAGCGAATGGAACGCGGCGTTTGTTGAATGTCGACCGGGTTTTGGGTACGACGCGAACAATGTTCAAAGCCAGTGTCGTCGCCGTTGCCGTTGCTATCGCGGTACCCAGCGTTGCGGCCGCGCAGGCTGCCCCCGCGAAGAAGGCACCCGTCAAGAAGGGTGGCAAAGCGAGCGCGGTGAGCGCGAGCGAGATCGCGGCGCTGCATGGCGCGCAGGTCGAGGCGGCGGCGAAGGCGGCGGAGACGATCGGCGAGAACAGCGCGCCGGCCGCGCACGATGCATTGCTCGATGCGCTCGCGATGGGCTTGCCCGCGAGTGTCGCGGTGCCGGCGATCGTCGGCCTCGCGAAGCATCCCGCGCCGCCCGACGTGATGGCGCTCGTGCGCTACGCGAACCACATCAATCCGTCGGTGCGCAACGCGGCGATCACCGCGCTCGCACAGTATCCCGATCCGGCGGCGCACAAGATCGTGGTCGAGCGACTCGGTGACTCGGTCGCCGTGGTTCGCGCGACCGCGGCTGCTGCGGCGGCGAAGGGCAAGATCAAGAAGGCGATCGATCCGCTGCTCGTGCTCCTGTCACGCGGCGAGGAGCCCGCGGCACGTGCACTCGCGGCGATGGCGGACGTCGAGCTCGCGGCGCGCATCGCCGATCAGTTCGGCAAGGTGCCGGCGGAGTCGCTCGCGCTGTGCCTCGGCGCGATCCTGATGAGGGCGGACTTCGGCCCCGATACGGCGCGGGTCGAGGTCGTGCGCGCGATCGGAAAGATCGAGGACAAATCGGCGGTGACCGCGCTGCAGGACTACCTCGCGAATTCACCGAAGACACCGGCGCGCACGTCGCGCACGGAGGCCCAGATGATCGTCGACGCGCGACTCGGAGGTGGCAAGTGATCCGCTCGCTCGCACTGGTGCTCGCCATCGCGTCGGCCGCGTGCGGACCCAACGCCGTGTTCCGCCTGTCGTCCGACGAGAACAACGCGTACGCGCTCAACGAAGCACTCGGGAAGCGCCGGTTGCCCGCGCAGCCCACGCCGGTCAGCGCGTCCGGACCGCGCGCGTACGTCCTCGCCGCGGGGAAGCCGAAGACGATCGTCGCGTTCGATCTCGCGACGCAGCAGGTGGTGTGGAAGACCGACGCCGATGTCCAGTCGCGCATCGCCGTCGGTGGCGACTTCATCGTCGCGCTCGAGGGCAGTCAGCTCGTCGCGCGCGATCAGAGCCGCGGCGCTCCGCGCTGGAAGGCGGATCTCGACGGTGCGTTCGTCGGCCTCGCCGCGGATCGCGAGCGCGCGTACGTCGTGACCAAGGACGGCTCGGACTACAAGCTCACGGGCCTGGCCGGAGGCAACGGGAAGCAGCTGTGGCAGTCCGCGGCGGCGGGACAGCTCGGCGCGCCCGCGGCGCACGGCGGCGTGGTGTACGTGCCGTTTCTCAGCCAGTGGCTGTCGATCGTCGACGGTGCGAACGGCGAGCAGCTCACGCGCGTGCGCGGCATCGACGAGCAAATCTCCACGCTGCGCGTGACGAGCACCGTCGCCTATTACGGCTCGACGAAGGGCGTGTTCCGCCTCGACGAGCGATCGGCGAGCGGCAAGCGCGCAGATGCCACGTACGGGAAGGTCGAGATTCCGCCACAGCTCGAGCGCACGACGTACAGCCGCGACGCGTACGACATCGTGCAGCAGGGCTATACCGCCGCGGATCGCGCGCGCGTGCTGTGGGCCTCGGATCCGTCGACGAGCGGCCCCATGAAGCTGTCCGGCGACGGCTACGCGATCCACTACTTCCGCTACGTGCTCGGCTTCGATCTCGCGGGCGAGCTGCGCTGGGCGTACAGCCAGCCGCGCGTCGAGCTCGTCGCGTCGGATCACACCGGCAGCGTGATCGTCGGCATCGCAGCGAACGGCGACGTCGTCGCGCTCGATCCGCAGACCGGCGCGGTTCGCGCGAAGGGCTCGCTCGGGATCGGCGGGCAGGTCCTCGGGGCCACGTTCGATGCGGACGGATGGGCGCCGTCGAGCCCGACGGAGAAGATCGAGACCGCCGCGGCGCTCGTCACGATCGCGCGCGATCGCGATTCGCGCTTCGAGCGCGTGAAGGAGCTCGCCGTCGGCGCGCTCGCGAAGCTGCCGGGCGCCGAGGTGACGGCGGAGCTGTTGAAGATCCTCGCGGACGATCGCGCCAAGGTTCAGCTCAAGGACACCGTCGCCGAGCTACTCGTCAAGCGCCGCGATCCGGCGGGTCTGCCCGTGCTCGTGGAGCAGCTCGCGGTGCACGACAACGTGATCGCGAAGACGGAGACCCAAGCGCTCGGACCGATCGCGAAGGCCATCGGGGGGCTCGCCGGTACCGGCCTCGCGAAGGACGGCATCGCGACCGCGCTCGTGGCCCTGGAGTCCCACCTCGAGGCCCCGAGCACCGGGACCGCGGACCTCGTCCATGTCGTCGCGGCCATGGCCGCCCTCGGCGCGGATGCGGACGGTGCGGACAAGCCTGCGCTGATCTCGCACCTGCTCCTCTATCACGCCGATGACGATCGCGGCAGCGACGCCGCGTGGCAGAAGGCGATGATCGCGGGCTTGCTCGTGAAGGGGACCTCCGCGTCGCGCGAGGCGCTCCGCTACGTCGCCCAAGATCCGCGGACCATCCCGTCGCTGTCGACGATGATCAACGAGACGATCGGCGCCGATTGACACCACCTCCGACGGGGGTCAGGCTCGTACGACGTTGTCCGACCGCCGGTACAGGATCGTGATCTGCCGAGGCCCCGAGTGTGGCGGCCAGCGCGGGTCGGAGGCGCTCCACGGCCTGTTCGTGAATGCCATTGCGGCGAATCGGGCTCGCGAGGTCGCGGAGCTCGCGTGGCAGAGCTGCTTCGGCCGGTGTACGCAGGGGCCTAACGTGCTCGTACGCGAGATCGTGAGCCCACAGCCAGGCGCGCTCACGGGCGTCGGCTTTGCGACGCTGCCGGCCCCGCGCGGAACGACCGCTCTGTATAATCGGTTCGACGCCACGCGCGTCGAGCCAGTGATCACGGAGCACGTGCTCGGCGGACAGATCGTCCGGGAGTTTATCGAGCGTGTACCCGCCGCTGGAATTGCCCTCTTGGACCCCGTAGCATCGAGACGAACGAAAGACAGCTGACATGCGTACTTCCATCAGAAAGCTCGGAGCATTGGGATTGGTCGCGGCGGTTGCTGTGACTGCGGGCGTGACTGGATGCAAAGAGAAGACGGTGGTCAAACCGGACCCACAGACCAAGGCCGATCTCGATGCGTGCTTGACCGCGAAGTCGGCCAAGGAACAGCTCTGCAAATCGCTCGAGGACGAGAACGCTCGCCTCATGCGCGAGAAGGGCTCGGGCGGCGGCGAGATCGTCGTCTCGATCGAGGGCAGCGTGCTCACGGTCAAGCCGGGCAAGCCCGGCGATCCGACGCCGCCGATCGATAACAAGATGGCGGCAGAAGCCTCGAAGCAGTTCATCGATGTCGTCGCGAAATCGCGCGGCGCGATCCAGAAGTGCTACGAGCAAGCGCTCAAGAAGGACTCGAGCCTGCAAGCGCGCACCGTGACGCTCACCGTGTCGGCGAGCTTCTCGCAAGCCGGTGCGTACAAGACGTCCTCGTTCGCGCCGTCGCTCGGCAGCGCGTTTGACGAGTGCATCCGCACCGTGGCCAGCAAGTGGTCGCTGCCCCAGAACTCGCCCGCGATGACGTTCAAAGCGCAGGTGTCGCTGACGCCCTCGTGACGCAGCAGAAGCTTCGCGATCTCGAGAAGCGGCTTCGCGACGAACCGAACAACCTCGGACTTCGCATCATGTTCGCGGGCGCGCTGCGTGAGGCAGGTCGCGACTCCGAAGCGATCGAGCTCTATCGCTCGGTCGCCATCGCGTATCGCGATCAAGGTCGCCACCAGCAAGCGATCGCGGTGTGCCGCTCGATCCTCGAGCTCGCGCCCAACGACGAGGTCAGCCTCGCGCTCCTCGGACAGCTCGGTGGTCGGCCGTCGTCGCCATCGATTCCGGCGCCCGTGTCGACGGTCTCGGCACCGAGCATCCACAAGAGCCAGCCGACGCAGGTCGTGCCAACGAAGCCGACGCTACCCACGCAGCCCGCACACAAGACGCCAGCCCCCGCGCACAAGACACCGCAGCCGGTGATCGAGCCCGCGCGTCGCTCGTCGCGCAGCGATGCGACGCCGCTGCCGCGCGCGGTTCCCTATCATGTCGCGGATCCGACGACCGCGAACCTCGCGAAGCTGTCGGCGCGCGACGTGCTCGAGATCCCGACGCTGGCCGAAGGCACCGTCGATCCTCCGGCACCGTCGCGCTTGCCACCGTCGAGGCCGGGGTCCGACAGCGGGCTCGCCGCGGCCGCGCGCCGCATCTCGCGAGACATGTCGCGCGACGATAGCTACGCGGAGATGGACGTCGCGTCCGATCTCAGCACGCGCAAGATCCCGCGCCTGCCCACCGAGGCCGAGGAGCAGAAGCTCGGCGAGATGCCGCCGCCGACCACGGTGCGCTTCGTCCAGCCCGAGGCCGACGACATCGACGAAGACGCCGCGACGCCGGTCCCCGAGGACGGCAACGCGCTCGACACGCTCGAAGAAGATGACGAGCACACCGAACCGCTCGATCTGCTCGGGGCGCGCACGCGTGACAAGCGCGGCACGGTGAAGCCGGCGAGCCCGTTCTTCGCGCCGCTGCCCGACGGCGACCGCCAGCGAGTGCTCGGCCGATTCATCCCGCGGATCGTGACCCCCGGGACCACGGTGATCCGTCAAGGCGAGCACGGGCACCCGCTGGTCATCGTCGGCCGCGGTCGACTCGATGTTCGCTACGAGCGCCCCGACGGGACGCATCTGCAGGTCGGCACGATCGCGGCGGGCGAGTACGTCGGCGAGATCAACTTGCTCGCACGCAACGCGGCGCACGCGCACGTCATCGCAGCGACGGACGCCGAGCTGCTGCTGCTCGCACCGAAAGCGTTCTACGAGATCGCGGCGCAATACCCCGCGCTGTGGGCCGAGCTCAAGGACACCGCCGAGCGTCGCCGTCGCGAGTACGAAGCGCAGCTTCGCCGACGCTGATCGCGAGGCGATCGTTCGCGTCAGCTGCCGCGCTTGGTCTTCAGCACGCGCTCGAGTGCCATACCGGCGGCGCGCGAGGCGATCGCGAGCTGGTCGTCGAACGTGTGCCGCATGCGGTGCTCGCCGAACAGCACGCCGACGACGCGATCGCGGACCGCGACCGGTACCAGCAGGATCTCGGGCGGGCACGCACCGAGGACGTTCGCGAGGAACTGCCGGCTCGCGTTGTCGTGCATCGGACCGCGGTAGGGCAGGCGCGTGCCGACGACATCCTGCAGCGTCGACGGCGTGTCCAGGCGCAGCGTCGCGTACGGCAGCGTCGCCGGGCGCGGCTCGATCGAGAACACACCGAGCTCGCTCGCGCCCTTCGGAGCGATCGGCTTGATCATGAAGAAGCCCGCGCGGCGATGTGTCTCGGCGAGGTGACCGACCATGATGCCGACCACGTCGTCGCGCGACTGCGCGTACTCGAGCGTGCGGATCATCTCGATCATGCGCGACGTCGCGTCGTCGAGAGCGCGCACCGGGGCGGACGCGGTCTCGGCACGCGGCGAGCCGCGGGAGACCTCGGGCGGCGCGGGCGGCGCGACGATCAGCGGCGCGGAGTCGACATCGGAGACCGGGATGCGCCCGGGGACCGCGTCCTCGTCGTCATCCTCGGCGGTGCCGGGAATCGCGCCGAGGAGCGGCGGCGGAATCGTGCTGCCGGGCGGGCCCCACCCGTCGTCGAGATCCTCGTGCTCCGCCCACTTCGGCGTGTGGATCGGGCGCGCGAGCTGGCCGAGGTTGTCGCGCGAGGGCGGTGGCGGCTCCGCGATATCGTCGTCATCGTCATCCCCGAGCGCGGCTTCGATCGCGTGCTGCAAGGTCGCGGGCGTGTGCTCGGGAGCCGCGCGCATGTCGACGGTCGTCGGGTCGTCGGTCGGCGCGGTGTTCACCTGCGTCGGCGAGTCGTCGACCATCTCGGGGATGCTCCCGGCGTCGGTGTCGCGATGCGTTCGCGTGACCGCCGGGACCGCTCCCATGCCGATCTGAGTGCGCTTGGCTTCGCGGATCGGGCGCGCGGTCTTCTTCGCGGTCGCGAGCTCGACGACATCGGACTCGTCGGGGAGCACGGGAGGCTTGGGCAACAGCGCATTCGGATTCGACGGCGGCTTCGTACGATCGAGGAGGATCGGCGTCGACTCCGGTTCGATGCGCTCGTGGATGACGACGCCTTCGCTCTCGTCGTCGGAGACCTCGATCGTGCGCGAGGGCGCGCCGATGTCGCTGTCGCGATGTGGTCGCGATTTGATCTCGCCCGCCGCGTCGGGTTTCGGATCGTCGAGCTCGTCGGAGATGATGATCCGCGGTCCCTCGTCGACGGTGTGCGGGCGCTCGCCCTTGAGCTCGACCTCGCCCGCGCGCGCCGCGAGCTCCGGCGGATCCGACTTCACCGCGCGCCGGCGCACGGGCACCTTGCGCGGGCTCGTGTCCTCCTCGGGCATCGGCTCCTCGTCGTTCACCTCCATGGTGATGATCGGGCCGCTCTCGTCGTCGTCGCCGTACGGATCTTCCTCGACGACCGGCTTGATCGATTCGGCGCGCGCCTTGGGCACGCGGATCTCGCCCGAGACGCTGCGTGGGCGGGGATGCTTGTCGGGGATCCCGTCCGACGGGGTCTCGGCCTCGCGGACCGGCTGCGGCACGGACTCCAGCAAGAACTCGGGGATCGTCTTCGCCGTCGGCAGCGCGGTCGGCACGACGATCGGCGCGGACAACCCGGCCGCCTCCGCGGAGGCAGGCGTCGCGCTCGAGCGCGCAGGGACCGGCGCCGTGATCACGGCCGCGTTGCGATTCGGGATCACCGTCGGGTTCGTGTCCAGCGTCGCCTCGGGCGGCAGCGACACGGCGCTTGGCTTGACCGGAACGGGCATCGGGGCGACTTCGACGGGCAACGGAATCTCGCCGCTCGTCGGGCGCTGCACGTTGACCGGACCTGTCATCGGTACGATGCCGCGATGGCGCATCGCATCGACCTTGCCGGTGAGCCCTTTCTGCCGCGGGCGCGGCGCAGACACCGGCGCCGGGGGCGCGGTGCTCGAGCCTTGCAAGAGCCGCTGCCCGAGCGGAGTGACGTGGCCGTAGTAGTGCGCGAGGCACCACGCGATCTGCATCTGCGTCGCGACCGCCCGGACGACATAGGCGCCGGTGAAGAACGCGATCTCGTCGACGGCGTTCGAGTCCGATGGATCGGACATCGCGACCGTGAGGTTGTTGTCGGTATCGAGCGCGACGGGAATCACGCGCAGCTCGATCGCCATGTCCTGCGGGATCGCGGCGACCACCCGGATCGGCAGCCGCCCCAGGGTGTTCGGATTCACCTGTGGAACGAGCAAGCGCTGCTTGTAGAAGTCGGTCAGCGCGTCGTCGGTCATGACGTTCGCGAACACCAGGTGCTCGCCGATCGTGCCGCCGACTTCCTCGGAGCGCGAGCGCGCCTCGTCTAGCGAGCTGGTCGAGACCAACCCCGATCGAACCAGGAGCGCGCCGGCGTCGTCCGCCACTGAATAAGGTCCATCGGCACGGGGCCAGCTACGCTGGCGTTACCGTGTCCCCGAGCGATCATGCGTAGAGGCCGGCAGTGATGTCAACGAACCCGCGGATCTACCTGGACTACAACGCGACGATGCCGATGGTATCGCCGGCACGCGAGGCCATCGTGGCCGCCCTCGACCAGGGCTTCGGCAACCCGTCCTCCGTCCACGCCGACGGCCGCCGCGGTCGCGACCTCGTCGAGCGCGCCCGCGATCAGGTCGCCCGGCTCGTGTCCCGCCCCCGCGAGCAGATCGTGTTCACGAGCGGGGGGACCGAGGCCAACGCGCTCGGAATGCTCGGGCTGGCCGCGGCGGTCGAGGCGCGTGGCGGTCCCCGCGTGGTCGCGAGCGCCCTGATCGATCACCCCTCGCTGCTCGGTGCCGTGCACGCGCTGGTCGCGCGCGGCTGGACACATCGCGCGATCGCGGTCGACCGCGCCGGTCGCCTCGCCGTCGCTGGATCACCGGGGACCACCGGTGCGCTCGACGGCGCGGGCCTCGTCGCGCTGTCGGCCGTGAATCACGAGCTCGGCACGGTGCTCGATCTCGCGAGCTGGAGCGCCGCCGCCCGCGCCGCGGGGGCGCTCGTCCATGTCGACGCGGTGCAACTCGCGGGCAAACGCGCGATCGAGCTCGCCGCGGATTCGATCGCGATCAGCGCGCACAAGATCGGCGGCCCCCAGGGCGTCGGCGCTCTCGCGATCGCGATCGACGACGGGCTGCCGCTCGTCGAAAGCGGGCACCAGGAGCGCGAGCGACGCGGCGGGACCGAGAACACGCTCGGGATCGTCGGGTTCGGCGCGGCGATCGGCGCGATCGAACTCGATGCGTGGTCGCGGGTCGTCGCGCTCGGCGCCCGGCTCGAAGCGGGCCTCGTCGCGCTCGGCGCGCGCATCAATGGCGCCGTCGATCCGATCCCGCGTGGCTCGACGCCCCATCACGCGCCGACGAGCGGCACTACGACGAGCGGCACGACGACGAGCGGCACGACGACGAGCGATGCCGGTCGCATCGGCGGCACGATCAACGCGGCGTTCGCGGGCGTGCGCGGCGAATCGGTCGTCATCGCGCTCGATCTCGCGGGCATCTCGGTCTCGACGGGCGCCGCCTGCACGAGCGGATCGATCCAGCCGAGCAAGGTACTGCTCGCGATCGGGCAGTCGCCCGAGCACGCGCGCGAAGCGGTGCGGTTCTCGCTCGGTACGCCGACGACGAGCGAAGACATCGACGCGGTCCTCGCGGCGCTGCCCGCGATCCTCGCGCGTGCCCGGCGCTAGCGACAACGCGAGTGCCGGTCAGGTGTCGCGGCGCGTGACCACCACGATGTCCTTCTGGACGCCGTGGTGCAACGTCGTGATCGAGCGGCATCCCTGCGCGTTGCACGGGCGCACGCCCGTCGAGAACTTCGGGTCGCCGATGCCGATGTTGACGACCGAGATCTCGGTGGTGCCGGCGCGATAGCGCACGACGCCCGTGATGCGCTGGTCCGCGTCGATCGTCGTCGCGATCTTCGCCACGAGGAGCGTCGTGCCCTTCAGTGTCGCCGTACCGCAGCGCTCGGCAGGCGTTTCGGCGCACTCGGTTTGATCGAGCTGCACCGCAGCGACGAACCCGGAGAGCTTCTTCGCGCGATCGCGCGCGAGCGTCTCGAGGCGATCGATCTCGAGGTTCGGATCGCGCTTCGGATCGATCTTGCCGATCGAGGTCGCCTTCGTGCCGATGACGAGCGTCGCCGCCCCCGACCACTCGCTGTCGACCATGTCGTTCGCCTTCTCCTGTTCGTGGAGCGCGATGCGAAGCGTAGCGACGTCGGTGCCGACCATGCCGACGACGATCGCGACGTCGTTGTCTTTGATCGCGCACGCGTCCGAGGGTTGCGGGAGGAATGCGAGGGCGACCGTCGCCGCCGCGAGGACTGTCTTCATGACCGAGCAACGCGAGCGACGTGGTCGATATTCCACTGGAAACCGAGATGAGCGAGGATGCGTTAGTGACTCGTCTTCGACTCGGGATCGCGTGCGCTCTCGCCGCGAGTGCGTGCGAGATCATCGAGCCGCCGCCCGGGCCCGTCGAGCTGGGCACGTTTCCGTATGACCCGCTCGTGTTCGAGCTGGATCTCTCGATCCTCGCGTATCAGCTGCACGGGCAATCGCTCGTGTGGCCGATCGATCCGTACTTCGAGGAGCATGCGGAGACGCGGGGCACGTCGCGCGATGCATTGATGTCGCTCGTCAAGGCATGGGCCGATCGGCGCGGGGCGACACAGGTCGCGCAGATGGCTGGTGCGATGCGTGGACCCGGTGTGCTCGCGGGGTTGCCGAACAACGCGACCCACGATCCGATCCTCTACGACTACACGCGCATCCACCCGTGGAGCAGCACCATCGTCAACATGGACGGGCGGTGGACGGAGTACGTGACGCCCGATGCGATCACGCGGCGCGTTCGCGATGTCTACGTCAGCGCGCGACGCATCGGCGATCCGGGGATCGACGTCTTGCCGATCACGCCGGGGCGCGATGATGCGGCGGCCGATGCGAGCGACGTGCTGTGCGCGTTCGAAGGATCCACCGGTGCGCGCACCGAGGAGCAAGCAGCGTCGTACAGCCTCATGGGGTTCGTGCTCGTCCGCGACACGCCGGCCGGCTGGGACCTGCACGTCACGTTTCGCGGCAGTCGCAGCGGCTCCGCGTTTCGCGCGGCGAGCGAGGCGCTCGATAGCCTGCACACCAAGGGCAACCCGGATTGGATCACGGATCTCGGATGGGACACGGTACCCGCGCGTGACGTGACGAGCGTCGGCGGCGTGCACCGCGGCTTCGCGCGCAGCATGACCTCGATCCTGCCGACCGCGTACGCGTGTTTCGCGAAGGCGGCGGAGCTGCGCACTTCGCGACCGACGAACATCTACGTCACCGGGCACAGCCTCGGCGGCGGCCTCGCGCAGCAGTTCACGAGCGCCGTGCTGCTCGGCGACGCCCGCGATGCCATGCCCGACGCGATCCGCGCGTGGCCGTGGGCGCAGCTGAAGATGGTCTCGTTCAGCGCTCCGCGCGCGGGAGACTACGCGTGGGCCGACGCGCTCTCGGCCGGTGCGCTCGAGTCGCCGTTCTACGATCCCGGGCCGCTCGAGACCGTCGACGCGGATGCACGCCTGCTGCTCGATCCGGGCATCGTCGCGCGGCTGCACGACGCATCGCGCCCCGCCGGATTTCGCGTGCTGGTCTCGACGGATCCGATCACCACCACGAAGTTCGGCGGGGACGGCACGCACGTCGGCACCACGGTCTACGTGAACGGCGAGAGCTTCCTCGATTGGCTCGGCGTCGACAGCCCCGACGATCACGAGCCCGAGAAGGTGCGCCGGTTCATGCTGGATCAGACCGACGATCCGCGCACGCCACCGATCGCGTGGCGGTACGTCCCGCTCGCAGAGTACGTGCCGGCACGCACCGCGAGCGAGATGGGCACGCCCGCCGAGATGCAGAAGCTCGCCGACGGTGTCGTCGCGTACTACGCGGAGCGCGGGCTGTACTTCGACGCGGATGCGTTTCGTCGCGACGTCGAGCTGCTGTTCGCGATCGAGCGCGGCGGTGGCGATTAGCGCCGGCAGCCGAAGCGATAGCCCATCGTGAGGATCGGCATGCCGGAGATGCCCGCGAAGTAGTAGTACGCGACCGAGTCGTTGTAGCGAAAGCTCGCGTCGTAGCCATACGTCGACGTTCCGAACCGCGTCGCGAAGCCGACGATCGGCAGCGTGAACCCGACGGTGAACCCCGAGCGCGCCGTGTAATGGAACCCCGCGCCCACGCCGACGCCGAGATACGTGTAGTAGCTCGTCGTGTGGAGCGGCAGCACCTGACCGAACACGTCGAGCCGCCAGCGCCCGGTATCGCCGAGCGGCCACGATCCGCCGACGCCCGCCGCGCCGGTGAGCCACGTGCCGCTGCCGCCCGCGGTGAGGATCGGGAACAGCAAGTTCGTCGACGCGAACGCGTGCAGATGCTTGTAGTCGACATCGACGGCGACCGTGCCCAGCAAGCTGAACTGGACGCCGACGAAGCGTTGCTTGTCGGGCACGGGTGGCGGCCGCGGCACGTCGATCGCGATCACGCGTTGCACCTTCGCGCGATCGATCGTGATCACCTCGCGCGTCGCGGTGATCGCGATCGTGAGCGTCGTGGCCTCGACGGCGAGGACCTTGCCTTCCATGTAGCCCGCATCGAGCTCGAGTCGGACGTCGCGATCGACCACCGCGCGCAGCGTCGCGTCGGGGAGCGGGTCGGCGTGCGCGCTCGAGGCGATCGCGAGCGCCAAGGCCACGCGCGCGACGCTCATCAGGGGACAGCCTTGTAGGTCGCGCTGCGGCACACGCGGATCGCGTCGTCCACGCGCGACGGCTCGGTCAGCGGTGCGGTGCAACGGATCCGTCCGTGCTGGGTCTCGACCCACCGCGACGACGTCGGATCGTCTTTGTCGCCGCGCACCATCACGAAGCCATCGGCGAGCTCGTCGGCGCGCAGGACGTTCACGAACGGGGCGGCGACCGTCGCCATCTCGCCGCGCTCGTAGTCGATGCCGCGATCCTCGAACTGGAGATCGAGCCCGGCGTATTCGACGAGCAGCTTCGACGGCGCGCTCGGCTCGCGCCACACCCGCGCCGTCGCCGAGATGGCGATGACCATGCTCGCTCGCTCGGGCTCGGATGCGCTCGTGAGATCACGGGTTCCTGCGTCGGATGTGCGCGGCGCCGGTTCGCGCAGTGGCTCGCGCATCGGCGCGGTGAGGTCGAGCGAGGGCTTCTTGTTCGGCGTCGATTTCGACTCGGACTTGCATGCGGCCACGACGAGCACTGCGACCATCGCTGCGCATGCGACGGTCGCCGGGCACATCCGTCCGGACCCTTGCCGTGCCCACCACGTCATCTCCCGAGTGGTACCTCGATCCCGAGGCTCCCGTACCCGTCCGCCACCGCATCATGTGGTCGCCGATCACCGCGCTGATCTGCTTCGCGGGGATGATCGCCGCGGACGTGATGCTCGGGTTGACCGCCGCGCGCCTCGTCGGTCTCGGTGTCGGCGCGGTGTGGCTCGGGCTTGCCCTCCACAACCGGCGCACGAGCGACGGGTTCCTTCGCAACCTCTACACGCCTGACGACGAGCTGGCGACTGCGCGGGCGATCCGCAAGGAATAGCCCTGACAACACGATGACTTGCTGTGGCAAGGGCACCTCTTGACCCCTCGGGGGCACAGCGGTATCCCCCCACCATGCGTGATGTCGTGATCGTGGGCGCTGCCCGCACTCCCATTGGTTCGTTCCTCGGATCTCTGTCGGCGCTGACCGCGCCCAAGCTCGGATCGGTCGCGATCAAGGCGGCGCTCGAGCGCGCCGGCGTCGATCCGAAGGACGTCCAGCTCGTTCACATGGGCGAGGTGCTGCAAGGCGCCGTCGGTCAGGCTCCCGCGCGTCAAGCCGCGCTCGGTGCAGGACTGCCGAACAGCGTCCCGTGCGTGACCGTGAACAAGGTCTGCGGCTCGGGCCTCGAAGCCGTGATCGGCGCCGCGCGCGCGATCGCAGCGGGCGAGATCGAGATCGCCGTCGCGGGTGGCATGGAGTCGATGTCGAACGCTCCCCACGTGCTCAAGAACTCGCGCAACGGAACCAAGATGGGTCCGCTCGAGACGCTCGACACGATGGTCCACGACGGTCTGTGGGATCCGTACAACAACCAGCACATGGGGATGTGCGGCGAGCTATGCGCGAAGGAGAAGAACATCTCGCGCTCCGCGCAGGACGAGCACGCGGCCGAATCGTATCGTCGTGCCCTCGACGCGCAGAAGAACGGCTACTTCAAGGCCGAGATCGCGCCCGTCGTCGTCGCCGGCAAGAAGGGCGACGTCACCGTCGATACCGACGAGGAGCCGGGCAAGGGCGACATCGGCAAGCTGCCGTCGCTGCGCACCGCGTTCCAGAAGGACGGCACGATCACCGCGGGCAACGCATCGTCGATCAACGACGGCGCCGCGGCGGTGGTGCTGATGTCGGCCGAGGAAGCGAAGAAGCGCGGCCTCAAGGTGCTCGCGAAGCTCGTCGCGACCGGCTATCACGCGCAGGCGCCCGAGTGGTTCACCACCGCGCCGACGCCGGCGATCCAGAACGCACTCGCGAAGGCGAAGTGGGACGCGAAGAAGGTCGACCTCTGGGAGATCAACGAAGCGTTCTCGGTCGTGTCGGTCGCGAACAACCAGGCGCTCGGCCTCGACGCGAACAAGGTCAACGTCTGGGGCGGCGCGGTCTCGCTCGGTCACCCGATCGGTGCCTCGGGCGCGCGCATCCTCGTCACGCTCCTGCACGCGATGGCGGCGAAGAACGTCACCACCGGCGGCGCGTCGCTGTGCATCGGCGGCGGTGAAGGCATCGCACTCCTCGTCGAGCGTCCGGCGTGAACGTCACCAAGCTCGGGGTGGTCGGCGCGGGCCAGATGGGGCAGGGCATCGCGCAGGTCGCGGCGCAGGCCGGCGTCGACGTCACGATCGTCGATGCGGCACCTGACTTCGCGATCGCCGGCGTCGGCAAGATCAAGAAGCAGCTCGATCGGCTCGTCGAGAAAGGCAAGATGGACGCCGCCGCGCGCGACGCGACGATGGGCCACCTGACCGCCGGCAAGACGCACGCGGACTTCGCGGACTGCGATGTCGTCATCGAAGCAGCGCCCGAGAAAGAAGAGCTCAAGCTCGCCATCTTCAAGAGCCTCGGCGAGGTGTGCAAGGACGAGGCGATCCTCGCGAGCAACACGTCGTCGATCTCGATCACGAAGATCGCCGCGGCGAGCGGACGTCCTGCGCAGGTCATCGGCATGCACTTCATGAATCCGGTGCCGCTGATGAAGCTCGTCGAGATCGTGCGTGGCCTTCCGACGAGCCAGGCAACCGTCGACACCGTGACCGAGCTCGCGAAGAGGTTCGGCAAGCAGACGATCGGTGCACGCGACATCCCGGGCTTCATCGTCAATCGCATGCTGATCCCGCTGCTCAACGAGGCCTGCTACGGGCTGTACGAAGGCCTCGGGACGGCGGCGGATATCGACACCGGTGTTCGCCTCGGCTTGAACCATCCGATGGGACCGCTCGAACTCGCGGATCTGATCGGCCTCGATACGTGCCTCGCGATCGCCGAGGTGCTGCATCGCGAGCTCGGCGACGACAAGTACCGTCCGTGTCCGCTGCTCCGCCAGTACGTGGCGGCGGGCTGGCTCGGTAAGAAGACCACGCGCGGCTTCTACGAGTACGACCCGCAGGGCCAGAAGAAAGCGTGACGACATGAGCTACGACCTGTCCACCGACACGTTCGAGACCCTGGCGATCAGCATCGACGGTGCGATCGCGACCGTCACGATCAACCGCGAAGCGCAGCTCAACGCGCTGTCGTCGCAGGTGATGGCCGAGCTCGCGCACGTCGCGGGAGAGCTCGAGATCTCGAGCGACATCCGCGTCGTCATTGTCACGGGCGCGGGTCCGAAGGCGTTCGTCGCCGGTGCGGACATCGCGGAGATGGTCGACATGTCCGCTCCACAAGCCCGCGCGTTCGCCGAGATGGGCGGCGCCGTCGGCAACGCGATCGAGACGAGCGAGAAGGCGTGGATCGCGATGGTCAATGGCTTCGCGTTCGGCGGCGGATGCGAGCTCGCACTCGCGTGCGACTTCATTCATGCCGCGGACACCGCGAGCTTCGGACAACCCGAGGTCAAGCTGGGGGTCATCCCGGGCTTCGGCGGAACGCAGCGGCTGTCGCGTCGCGTCGGCGTCGCGAAGTGCAAAGAGCTGTGCATGACGGGCGACACCATCAACGCGGCGGAAGCGCTGCGCATCGGCCTGTGCGACGCCGTGTGGCCCGCTGCGGAGCTGAAGGAGAAGGTCACCGCGCTCGCGGGCCGGATCGCCGCGAACGGCCCGCTCGCCGTTGCCGAAGTGAAGAAGCTCGTGCACCAAGG
>Ga0154020_10004399_pt1 | contig 16788 bp, 23 predicted proteins | sample Klosneuvirus_201_FD_109709 | JGI IMG/M metagenome (GOLD analysis project Ga0154020, IMG submission 109709) | Active sludge microbial communities from wastewater, Klosterneuburg, Austria - Klosneuvirus_20160825_MG | ecosystem: Engineered > WWTP > Aerobic digester > Activated sludge | place...
ATAAACTTTAATCCGGGATATTAAGCATTACTGTTTCCGACAGTTTCTTGGGCGCCACTGCACAATATGCCAGCCTTAAGGCATCTGCAAACTGATCAGGATGAACCGTATTCAATTCAACAAAGGTCCAGCCCTGTTTGCCCCATTTGTTGTTTACCGGATAAAAAACCGATAACGCTGCTTTGCAGAACACATCCTGATTGATTTCGCTCAGCTTAATACAGGCTCTGTTGTGCTTCTGATCGTAAGTGGCAAATATTTTATGCTTTATTCTGAATGACGTTTTTTCGAAATGGGCTTCCTCTGTTGCTTCCGGAAAAGCGAGGGCCAGGGTTCTGAAGCTGTCGATTGTTATCATACTGTGCCGTTTTGATTTCTATTGTACAGAACACACGGAATCCATTTTACTACCACTGGCTGCTATATGTCAAGCGCAACTATCCCTTCATGTTTGCGTGTATCCACTTTGCAAATGCCGATACTCTGGTCCAGTCCATCACCTGGCCGTAATACCCTGTTTTAAGCATTTGATTGATATCGGTACCGGAACCTGAACAGATGCCGACCAGATAAAAACCGTCGCTTTCTTCTTTAAACAAACCGCCACCACTGTCTCCCCCGCCGCAAATGTATTCCAGCGGCAATGGTGAGGCCATACCCATTTTATTGCATCCTGCTATGCCCGGCGCATCAAAGTCGCACGACAATATGGTTTTACGGCCCTCCGACTTGGGTCCGGAAATTTTATCGACCACATTATTACCTGCCGTTTTATAATCGGTTTGCGCCACTGAGTCCATCTTGTCGGCTTTCCCGGTAACACCATATCCAACGCCGGTTACAAACATCGACATCTCATCGTCTTTAATATACAGTCTGGCTGCTGCAACGGTATTTATCGGTTCATGTAATTCGAGCAGCGCCAGATCGCAATAGCCCTTATTGGTGTTTTTCAGATACCCCGGATGCAGAGTCATTGATTTTATCTGCCTTTGCTGTCCGTTAACCGTTATGTAAATGCTGGAAGGATAAGCAACCCTTGTGTTTTCCGGTACATATAAAATAAAGGTTTGTCCGTTCAACTGAACGGTGTCTTTGCGCAAATCGGAAACCAGCAGTGCATGCGCTGCAGTCAGGACATAACGTTCAGAAATGAGCACACAGGATGCCGTTGCCACACTGTCTTTGTACACCCTGCCCACGCATTCAAACGGTTTCTGAGCAGCCAGATTCCTGTAGGCAGCCGGATCTACATCGTGTCTGCCGATGCCAGAAGAAAGGGCTATAAACATGAACAAGCCTGCAGCGGTGATTCGGAATTTCGTATATGTCATTTGCTTGTATGTATTAGGGGATTGGGTTTATTGGTATGTTGCTGTGCGACGCTTGCTGCTTAATTCTGTTTAAATACCTGATGGCGAAAATACGACCCGCCGTTTTCTGCTCGTATGGTAAAAGTCGCGCGAGCTGTATGTGTTGCCGCGTTTGCGCAATTTTCGTCTGAAATTGACTTCATAATGCAATAAGCATCTGGTTTTATAAGTGGAATCGGCGTCCCCAAACAGCAGAATGCGTGTTCCGAACCGGTCTTTATAGGTGCCGCATCCATACCAGATCTGCAGGTCGTCGGTTTTATAATAATGCTTAAACGTGCCGTTGCTGTAAAAGACATACACATTCGAAAACATAGCGGCATTGCTTTGGCGCAGTATCATACTGTCCTGAGCACAGAGTCTGGTGAAACTCAAAATCATGAACGTTAGTGTGCAGATCCGTATTTTGTGTGCATCTGTCATTTGAAACCGTTTAAACACCGGACACAGAATGTTATTTTTGGCATACTTCGTGTGTTCGGAGACTTCGTTTTTCATAGATGTGCATTGATTCAGCTTTTGAACTTCAGTCCGGCCGCCTCAAGGGCAGAACGCAATACCGGCAAACTGGCTTTGCCCATGCCGTGAAGCTTCAGTATTTCATTTTCAGAATGTGCAGCTAAATCTGCTTCGGTTTTAATGCCTGCATTTTCGAGTGCCCGGCGCGCAGGACCTTTCAGCAATGACAATATGCCGTTTTGGGGTGCGTTCCCGGTTTCGCAGAGCGGGCAAACCGGACAGTCGCTGCTTTTCCGGTATTGGTGTCCCCGGGCACAGGTGCGCAGATTGGTTTTGGGCACTCTGGGTGTTTCTGTTTTCATTTCAGTCTCAAGTGTTGACCTCTTCAATTGACATTGTTAATCGTCTCAGGTATATCCCGGCCTTGTTGCTGAAAACTGAATGGTTCCACCATATCAATTTGCGCTAAAATATGGCAAAAGGATGTCTTCAAAATTGTACAAGCCGGCTTTTTTGTTGCCCAGGTTTTCGGCCACAAATACAACACCGTTGCCAAAGGCTTCACGGGAAATGGACTCATGGATCAGACGCACGGTCTGATAAGGAAAACCAAAAATAACTTCGTGTTTTCCCACTATCCCGCCCGCTCTTACAGAATTGATGTCCGACTTTTCAAGGTCGAGCGCTTCGGCAATTTTAATGGCTGTTCCAGAAACGCCTTCTTTGCCTTTAAAATGTTCCTCAATGATTTCGATGTCCACCCAGGGCGCTATTTTCTTCAGAAACTTTGCCGCAAAAAGCAGATAATTAACCCCTAATGTGATGTTGGGACTCCAGAATACAACCGTTTCAGACGCTAGTTTCTGCAGCAATGCGCGTTCGGCATCTCCATAATGCGACACGGCAGAAATGATTTTAATCTTGCGTTCAGCAGCAATTTGTCCATAGGCATGCAGCCCGGTTTCTGAAGAAAAATCAATGATGATGTCTACCGGGTGCTTGTCCAGCAGCGCCGCAACGGATGTATTGGCACTCGAATAAATCAATCCGGGCTCATCCGACGCAACGCCTAAAAACTCTGGCACACTTCTGTTTTCTAAAAGCGCACTGCGCCGCAGCACCCATTCCAGACTAAATGTTTTGTGTTGCAGGATCACGTTTGCGACTGCTTTACCTGTTTTTCCGAATCCGACAAGTCCTATTTTCATAATGTATCGTTATTAATGCATGAATGGTATGCACTTCATGCGCCCTTAATTCCTTTTCGCAAAGCTGAAATGCATTTTGCGAAACCCGTTGCAACAATGAAACAAGAAACTTATTTCATCTTTCTACAATAATACCCTTTTTTTATTACCCGACAAAACCAAATACGGCTAACCGATGCACTAAATTGATAAATCAGGTTTTATAAACCTCTCTGATACAATAATTTAAACAATTGCGCATGAGATTCCCGTCGTTCAGACCATTTTTTTTGTGCTTCCGGCAGTTTTTTCCATCGCTCCGGCAATTTTGCCTATGACTCCGGCAATTTTATCCGTCATTTAGACCATTTTTCCCATCGCTCTGACCATTTTGTCCGTGGCTCCGGCAATTTTGCCAACGCTCCGGCAGTTTTGCCCATGTATCCGGCAATTTTGCCCGTCACTCCGGCAATTTTATCCATCGTTTAGACCATTTTGTTCATCGTTCCGGCAATTTTATTCGTCACTCCGGCAATTTTATCCGTCACTCCGACAATTTTGTTTGTCGCTCCGGCAGTTTTGCCCAAGGCGTTGACGAAGATGTTTTTGCCGTTTTTAAACTTGCCGGTGCCTCTGCAGAATCTTAACTATGCGCAGCTTCGTTTCTAAAAAAAGCAGCAGCAGGTTTCAGACAGATGAATAAAAGTGAATAGAAGGCGTTCTGTTCAGTTAAGTTCTAGTGCGGACATTTAATTATGTTCTGTTGATTTTATCGTCGGAATAAAATCATAAAGCGAATGCTGGCAGACGTCGTTTATTATTAGGTTGGTCTTATTCCCTACCTTTTCAGACTTTAGTTCTGCCTCAGCAGCGTCAGCTGGTACACATCTTTTCCCGATTGTTTGCCCGCTACGGCCAGATACACCTTACCCATCAGCACCTTAAGTTTCACCACGGTACCGAATTTTAAGATGTTATCGCTGCCCACCAGCACAGCAGCGGCTGTTCCGCTTTTTTTGTAAACAGATACCCCGCCGGTATTGCTGCCATTGCCGGCATAAGCGGTGTAGTAAAGGTCGCCCTGTTCATCTATGTCTATGTCTGAACCGGCATCTGAATATTCAAGTGTGGCATTGTTCAGATTCTGGGTCAGCGTGTTGCTTTCGAAATTATAGACGTAAGTGCTTCGCTTGTTACTGTTCATTTCTGTAATCATAAAACTGAGGGTTTTACCATCGGTGCTGTAATGTCTTAAACATCTGTCTTCAAGTGTTCCGGGCACTGAAGTTGGCAAAGCCTGTATCATGTCGGCCGTAAACACCGGATAATTGTTGTTGTCGCCCATAAACGAGAAGTTTATTTTGTACACCTGCACTGAATCGGCTGTTACCCCGATGGCAAAATATTCGTTTGTGCCATTGTTGTTGTATACTTCGTGCAGGCAGCTGACTCTGAAATAATTCAGATTGGCGTTAGAACCGATGCCGGCTCTGAACACGGTAAATGAAGCGCCTATGCCCGGGCTGCCGCTGCCAAGCCGTGAAAAGTTTCCGTAAAATCCGCCGCTGTTGAACACCGGGTACCTGAAACTGAAATCGCCCTGCCCCTGTGGATTGCCTATGCCGGTGGTAATGGTGGCATCAATGTCGCCCAAAAACTGACCCATGCCGTTTTTTTCAACCAGGATTGAAAATACGTTGCTGTAGGGAAAAAACTGTCTGATCACTTTATCGTATGAAATGTTCAGATTCATAGGATACTGTCCGGTGCCGGCAGGCAAGGCCACACTTTTTCCGGAGTTCAGATCCTTGCTGATGCGGGCTGGAATGATCAGTGGCGATTGCTGGGTTGGCAGGGATGTATATAAAACCGCGTGCAGCAGATTGCCGTTTTCTATTGTAAAATCATAGACCCCAATGTTGCTTGGCGCTCCGTTTGCACCACCCAGGTATGCAGCGGTATCGTATATCCTGCTGTACGATGCGTTTGCCTGTAATACGTCTACCGGCGCTGTTGAAGCGGCCGGATCATACACATCGGGCTCTGTTTTTTTTTCGCACGATGAGCAGCATATTGCGCTTATAGCCAGTATGCTGACACTTAATTTCATTTTTGCTTTACTCATTATGAACTGTTTTACTGATTTACTTATGTTGAGGGTTACATTCGCTGTTATACGGCCGGTGTTCTATGCGCTTCGCTTATGAGATCGCTGCGCTCAGTTCACCGACCTTTACCCGACTCTGCGTAGGCTTTGTAATTGTCCAGTATGGCCTGCCAGCCGCTGCGCTGCAGGTCTATCGGGTTTATGGCTTCCGCATCAAACGCAACGGTAACAATCGTTTTGTCTTCATCCGACTGAAAAGTAACCTTTACCTGTCGGCCATCCGGCATGGTATACAGAAAATCCTCGCCATCTGTAATGTCGTTGTAAACGGCTTCAAAATCAAATCCGATTGTGCCGTCTTTAGATTCCATGCGGGCTATGTATTTGCCGCCTACACGCATATCGTTGCTGGCCCGTGGGCAAAACCAGTCGTCTGAAGCATAGTTCCACTTTGTAATGTGTTCAGGCCGGGTATAATAGTCCCATGCCTTCTGCTTATCTACTGAAACATTTGTGTGAATGACGATTTTTGAACTTTCCATTTGCATTGATTTATAATGTGTATTTTAATTGTATGATGTTTTTGATGAGGTCCAGCGGCAAGGGGTGTTTGTGCAGAAAATGAAGGCTGTCTTTTGTGCCTTTTGCGCGGTAGTCCTCAATTTCAGGTTCCACTGCTGCCAGTCCGTAAACCGGATAAAAACCAATGTGCTTTTTGTAAGCGGCAAAATACAAATGTGTTTTGCCGATCTGATAGGCCGGCATTTTGTAGCGTATGCTTTCTATAGTGTCTGGACAGACGTCAAAAAACAACTTGCGCAGTGACTTCAGCCGGTCTTGAATCTCCGGATCAAACAGCGCAATGTAATCATCTACTCCGTTCTTTTTCGGCATCGCTTTTCTGTATGTTGTTTGGTTTAAGCGCATTAGCACTTATGCACTGTGACAGCCGTGTGGTTAGTGCGCAGCAACATGCGCAATAATAGCATTTGAAATGCAAAACAACAATACGGAATGTTTAATTTTATGTTGTTGACTTGTCTGTATGCAAACCGCTTCAGGATGATTTCAACTTTGTGGTTTGCTGCATGGGTTAATAACGCATGATCTGTTGGACCAGGTGCATGTGTTTGCGCCGTTTACGGATCCATTTTCCGCCTTAACTTCCAGGTCCAGCGACGCCCGTTCAGATTCCAGGCATGCCCTTGCATTTCGCCATTGTGCACTGTGCCCGTTTGCACAGATGTATTGCCCAGCAGGATTACAATGCTGGAGTCGTTATACAGCCATCGGTCCTCCGGATCACTGAAACCCGCTGTATCTGTACGGGCTGTAGTGGTGCGGTAGCTTAATCTGCCACCCGCCAGAAAGGTGAACTCATAAAAATCGCCGTCTGAATCAAGACCATGCCAGGTGCTGTTGACCAGTTTGTGTAAACACGCAGCTTTTTGAATGCTGTCTGTATGTGCCTGAGCATTTGCGCGGTTTGTCAGAGCAGAACCGAACAGCAGCAGGCAAAACAAGTTTGATTTAAGCATGGTGCAATACTTTTATGTGTACAAACTTAGGCATTTGCCCGGCAGAATTCAATTTTCCAAAGACATCCCTATTTATTCCCTGCTTTATTGATGGTAGTCATCAAATCAATCATACTCTCCTGACTCACCTTGGTCAATCCGCGGTTTGGCCGGTCAAGATCGATAATGAGTATAAACGATATGGTGATGACAATGCACAATATGATGGCAGGGTATCGCGCGTGGGTGGCTGCCAGACCGTTGCCATAACCCAGTATGCCGATGGCCAGGGCTGCAAACAGCAAAAGACCAAGCAACACTATTTCAGGCACGTGGTTGGAAATGGCAATGTCGCGTTCGGTCTTAATGTCAATCAACTGGTTTACCGAAGTGGCAAATAAACCGGCCGGTACAGAAAGCGGATTGTTTTCGGTGGCCGCAAAGGCTTCATCCCACATCAGGGTTTGCAGTTGCCTGGCATGTTGATTCAGCGCCTGCTCTTCTTTCTCGGGTATATTGGCCCTGGAGGTGATGTTAAACTCTATGAACACATAATTCCTGAACAAACTGATCATTTTGACACGCTGATGCTCCGGCAGCAATTGCGAACGCAAAACTGCGGTTCCGATGGCATTCGATTCTTTGACCACCATCTGCTTCCTGTTGTCGAAACGCGCAAGAGCCATGGCGAATGTAAAACCCAGCAGAAAGGTAAAAATGGTGAGAATGGCTGTTTGTATGGTGGATATCTGAGCCTTCATCGGCTGTGTCATCTCAACCTTTGCTTTTAATCCGATCCAGTATCCGGCTTCTACCGATATAACCAGCAAAAGCAGGGTTACCAATCCGATTAGCCACTGCGGCATGGCGTATAACAATTCTTCGTTCATGTAGGGTTTGGGTGTTGTTTTAAGTTGTAGCAGTGCAGGCATTTCACATGTAAGGCACGCGACTGCGGAATTGTGTGCCTGTCATGAGCGCCTGTTTAAACCCCGGCAAAGATGCGTATAATTAAGCGGGAACCTGGGGTGGAATGTGCGTCTTAAATTACCATCGTTTGCATTGTTTGCTTTTGTTATCCTTAATACATTGAGGATTAACAATTAAGGGTTTTGATGCCGGTGTTCAGATTGCCATCAATTTAGCTTGTTGTTACTCATTTAAGCAATTTCAAAAAGCCCCATTCTGAATGTTCAAATTTAAAAACATAAACGCCTTTTTCAAATTTGCTTGCAGGATTTGACTTGAGGTCAATTTCTATAAAGGCATAGTTCATTTTTTTCGAGAACAAAGGTTTGCTGCACTCAATATAAGCAATATATCCAAACCGCTTAAGAAAACCTGCCCAGAAACTGGCATGTGTTTTTCCCAAGGCTTTTAACGTTTCATCGTCAACAATGCTTAAGTGCATCAGGCGCAACGGCGTTTGCTTCGCCTGACGTTCTTCTGCTTCATACTGATTAATCTGTGCGATGATAAAATCCTGGTCCTCGTATGTAAATGCCGGATCTATACCAGCTATTTGCGCCTGATACCGATCCAGAAAATGATAATCGTATTTCGAAAAATGGATGAGCTTACATGGCTTAAGCAAGGTATCAGAAACGGCTGTTTGAATGCTGTTTAACACATCCTCTTTAAGTTGTTGCGGAACCAATACCGAATCGGAACTCTGAATGGATGAAGGCTGGGAATTAAGGGGACAAGCAGTCAAACTTACTGCGATGACAAAGATTGAAACATAAAACCAGGCCCGATTCAGATGTGGCAGACGCGTCAGAAGGCATTTGCAGCTTAATTTGCACGGAGGCTTTGGGTTGTGTTTATTTGTTTGCTGTCTCATATATGGCTTTAACATTTCTTACCTGCAGCAAGGCAATGGTCTGAAAATGGTCTGAAGTTCAAATGTAAGTCATACGCAACGCAATTGCAAAACGCTTAAGCAACATCCATTTTCCCGCTTAAGGTATGTGTTTCGGTTTCAAGCTTTGTTCTGCCCGCGCTACCACTTCCAGCAGACGCTTCTGTCTGGTTTCGGGCCGTTTGGCAGACATTAGCCAGTATAGAATGGACTTCTTTGCAGATTTGCTCAAGCCGTCAAAATAAACCTTAGCCGCTGGTTTCTGATCCAATTTTGCTATCAGGTCGTCCGGCACCACCACGGCCTCTACTTCGTCCAATATAGTCCACGAACCATTTTGTTTGGCGGTTTCTATGCTGGCAAATCCCGCCTCGCTCATCAACCCTTGTGCAATCAGCTGTTCCACTTTGTCTTTGTTGATTTTAGACCAGTTGCTTTTAGGCCTCCGCTTGCTGAAAAACTGATGTGAGCGCTCATCGTCTATTTTGACCTTCTTGCTGTCTATCCAACCAAAACACAGAGCCACGTCAACGGATTCGCTCCATCTTATCGATTTTTTACCGGACTTAATTCTGTAGCAAACCAGCCAGACAGCTTGTTTGGACAGATGGTTCTCCTGAAGCCAGGCGCGCCATTCGGCAATGCTTTCGGGGTAGAATGTTTCGATGGGTTCCGGCATTTTGAATATAATACATTTCAAATGTAAATTGAAAGGACTGAAAGAACAAGTAAAACTACCTCAACGCGAACGCGCATGTAATTTTCTTTGCCATCATGCACCATACTGTTCATTCTGTGCATATTGGCCAATAAGCGTATCCATAAACTTCTGTACAATTGGCTATAAAATGCATTATATGCAACTTTGTTTCCAACATAAAATAGTATCACCTGGCTTTTACAGGAATCCAGATTTCTTCTTCCGAATCGGGGTCCATGTTTTTGTACTTGCTGCCCAGAACCTCAAAATGTGGCCTATCGTCTAGTGTGTATTCCGAAGCAGGCAGCCAGCTGCCCAGTATGTAAAGGAATATGGATGTGTCTGTATTCAATCCTTTGTAATCGAATACCGCATACAGTCCCCCTTCTAAAACAAATGTCTCCATGCCTTCAGGCACCTGCTCAAAACCGGAAACTTCAACAGCCGCCCATCTTTCAAATGTATTTGTCGGTTTAAAATCGGCAAAATGTGCGGGCGGGTATACCACCAGAGACATCAGATCTTTGTTCAGATGATTTTTAATCTCATGGCGTCTGGGCATAAACGTTTGCCAGAGTTCCGCAATCCGGTATGGGGCAAAACTCATTTCAAGCCGGTTTCCGACCAGCTTTTTTGCCTGTATCGTTACAATTCTCGGTGTCATAATTTTTCGATTTATGTGGGCTTCCGCTGTTTACGCCTTTACAATGGGCACCGACTCTGACGCATTTGCACTTGTAAGGCTCAGCATGTAAAGGCCCGGATCAAGTTCTGAAATATCAATAAGGCCGTTTACCGCTGATCCGCATTTTACGACCTGACCTTGCACATTGTATAGGGTATAGTTCATGCCTGTGCAGTCCGGGCAGTTTACGATTAAAACGGAGGCGACGGGATTGGGATACACCTGCAGCCTTTCAAACGGTTCCTGCTCCGGAACCGAAGCAGCGTTGCCATTGCCTTCAATCATATACGTCCATACCGGCGCAAATGCAGGACTCCCCGGATTGCCTGGTGTATAGGCATCGGCCACCACAGAGCCGTGGTACTGTGTTGTGTCACCGGCTGGGGTTCGTACCGTGTACAATTTATGCGCATTGCCAAACGGTATGGATGAGGTATCCACCAAAACCATATTGCCAAATGCATTCATACCGAACTTATCCCAGGTAGCCTGAATGAGACTGAAGTTAACGAACTCATCGTTCTGATGTGTAAACCCAAAATACCGGTTGGCAGATGTAGGGCCGTTCCACGTTATCCAGTCGGCGTTCCGGTTCAAAAGCGGAATCCAGTCGGTGGCGGCAAACATGGCAACCCGGTCAACCTGTTTGATTTTCGAAATAATGCCGGCGTGCCCCCCGCCTTGCGAATGTCCGCTGACGATGATTTTATGCCATTGTATCTGATTGCCTGAATAGTATTGCGACCAGTTTTCGGCCGGATAACTTGCATGCAGATGTTGTAAAAGTTTCAGGGTTCTGCGTTCAATGCAATTGTTCACATCGACGTTGATGCTGCTGTGCCGGTCGGTACCGTCGAACACTTCCAGCCGGGCTTTGCTGTGACAGGCCGTATCGCTTGAAGGCTGGCAGATTAAATTGATGGCATCTGCGTTGGGATACGTGAGTCCGATGGCGTGGTAACCCAGATTGGCCGCGTGTTTCAATATCAGTTTGTAATTAAACGGAACAGCGCCTGTACCCGGAAAGAACAGAAACAATTTGTTTTTCTGGACCAGGGTTTGATTCGTGTAAACAAAATGGAAGTTGTTGGGGGCACCACTCAGCGGATCGGCGGTATTGGGTTGTACCGTATGCTCGGTTTGTGCAAACAGAAAAGCCGGCAGAAACAGCAGCAATACAATCTTATTTTTCATGCTCAAATTTAATGGTTTTTTTATTATGCGTATAGCCTTCGCGATATTTGTGCGGTGCAATGTTCATCATACTTAACTTAGCTGTGACTAAAGGCAGTTAAGGACTGGATTATTGCCGACCGACCGCAATATGGGACATTTAAGTACTGAACAAGCCTTATTACCGCCAATATTCAGCAACGGGGCAATAACTCTGTTATGCGCCCGTTATTTTCTGTGCAATCAATATTGTGTGCATTTCCATTTTGCCTTCTGCTCTCTGATAGGCCACTTTAAATATTTGAATCTGATCAAAGTTGTTTTTTCGAAGTTGCTCTGTCAGCCAGTCCAACTTGTAATAGTAAAAATACACCCTGTCGCCGCCACTTCCAACCTGAAAGCCCGATTTACCGGGTTCTCCTTCCACAAAACTTAAATACAAATGTCCGTTTTCATTGAGTAAAAGGCAACAGTCGGCCATCAATTGCTCACAGTCCGTATGCGACAAATATGGCAAGCAGAATCCGCAAACAATGCCATCGTATTGGGTTTCAAGCCCGGAAATTTGTCTGCAGTCCATGATGGCGAAACTTGCTGCCGGATTATTCTTTTTAGCCAGTTCTACCATATTGGGTGCTACATCAATTCCGAAAATATTAAAGTCTGCACGTTTGGATAACAGATACTTCGTAATGTTGCCCGGTCCACAGCCAATTTCCAGGAGTTTGGATTTTGTCAATAAACTGCAAAAGACATCATAGGTCGCGTGGTACAGGTCTAAGTCCATAAACCGGTCTTCATATAGGGTTGCCAGTTTGTTCCAGGTTTCAAATGTTTCTGTATCTCTGTCCATAGTGACGTCCGTTAGATTGCCGCGCAACGGTTTGCGGTTTTTGCGCTTTTTTCGGAACAGCAGCCACAATCCGCGAACCTCCTACAAACTTACAAAAGTACTGCGAACAAGCAAATTTGCACCGAAGCATTACCTATTATTCAGTTTAACATAAAAGAGCGATTTACAGCTATTCTATTCTTTTAATGAAAACCTGAATAAACACAGAATTAGTACATTAAAATGGTTTTAACTTGATTGCGTTTTATACTGAAACGCCATCCTTAACTGCACCTGGCAAAAAACCGAAATTTCACAGTTTCAGTGGATTCAATCCGCATTTCTGTTTCCTCACAATATTTTAAAATCGGGTAAGTTTGAAATCGGGTCAGTTGCTTGAGAAGTTGCAAAATACGGAGGCGATTATTTTCTATCAGAGATAAAATTTCTTGCAAAACGCAATCGTGCATTTACCATAAAATACGCAATCATGCCAAACGCCTGTTAGGCAGCCAGCTTTCTTTCATATTTTGCGGATCAGTTTCAGTGTCTTCAGACTGTATACGTGTATTTCGTTTACATCCGATTTGTCGGGTTTATTGTTGTTGTTTGTGTCGAAGTGTCCGGTAACGACAATAGTTCCCGTCAGTTTGTTAACCGTCCAGGTTCTTACAAAAAATCGGTCGTCTGTCAGTTGTGTTTTTGTTTTACCGTCTACCGATAAGACAATCATTTGGGTCGGGTCATTCCAGTTAATACCGCTTTTCCCGTCCAGGTCAAGCGTCCTTGCAGAAACCACCAATACATTGATGCCCAAACTGTCAATCTTAATTTGTACAGGTTCTTTGATTGCAGCGTCGTCCGGAAAGTCAACCCGATTCGTGTCACCGGTCCTGGTGTTTATGAACAAGAGGTATCTGCTGTTCACGTCCAGCATTTTACCCCAGTTCTCAACCGAGGCAATTACGTATTCTGTGCCGGCCACTTCTGTCAGTTTGTTGAAGTGAACATGATTTGATTTGTCTTGTGCGTAAGCGGTTAAGGTAAAAATGGTCAGAGCGATTATTAATATTTTTTTCATGGTAAATCGGTATTTATTTAGTTGCTGTTGTAATTTGATTTGTCTTATAACGATTTGGAGATTTTCGGTGGGCGGGCTTTTCAGCAGTCCCGATAGACATTATCCCGATCGCTATCGGGATGTTTTCGGAGCACGATTGCGAGGCAGCACAAAAGCAACCCAAGCCCATCAAGCGTGGCGTTTTAGGAAAAGTTGGGCAGGTGCAGTCAGAGGGCATTATCTCCGGTAAATTTTTCAATAACTTCAATTAACTTAATTTCCTTGGTAATGGCATTAAATGAATATTCGGCCAGGTCATAGTCGTTGTTTGCACAATGAAACCTAAAGAATTCGTTCGAATCCGCATTCACCTGGAAAACACGTTTAACCCACCAAATATTTTCCGGAGTATTTAAAAATCCCTCATACGCACAGTCGTATCTGTAACCATCATTGTAAATATTTTCAATAAATGCCAAGTTAATTCCGCAGCCACCGCTGATCAAATAATCTTCATTTTTAGAAATTAAACCAGTTTTGGGATTTCCGTAATGATCGCCCACCGATATGGACGGAATTTTCTTGTTTTTTATATATAGGCTGACAGATTCACACTCAAAATAAAGCAAATAATTGTCGCTTTCGGCAAGTATGTCTTCCTTTCTGAGCGTTCTTTGTTCAAGATGTCCTATTATCCCATAATATACCTGATATTTCATCATTGAGTCTGAATGGAATGTCCGTTAAGGTTTTGCAGATTTGCTAAGGGTGCGACTTTCAGCATACTCCACTTGCGGAATCTGCGGAACACAAGGCACCGCAGCGCGCCAGTATATCCGCCACTTACGTCCGCTGTGGTAAGCAAAAATGCAAATATGTTGTTAAGTATGGCTTTTCTCAATTCTCTTTCTTTCTATTCCGATGTTTTGTCAGCAAAACCAAGGTCCAATAATTAATCATCAATATTAACAGTCCTCCGATTATTAACGAAATTAAGTCGCCAAAGTGCAAAATAAAACCCAGTCCTGTGCTTGTTAAGATCAGACAAACAGCAAAATGTGCCGGTAAATGCCATATCTTATAACCCAAATTACGTCTGCTTTTTAAAATGCCAAAACTAAAAAACGACAATGTCAGTTGCATGGTTATAAATGGCAAATACCAAAGCTGGGCATTGTTGTTATTCCGGAAATGATGCTGAATGACAAACTCTTGAAAAGCAATTTCTTCTAATTGTTTTTCTGCGCTTAAGTCTTTATCAGTCATGTCAGACATACCAATTGGGTCATAAAAATAAACCTTAAAAGTCGGTCGGTATTTTACAAATACGTTTGATTCATAAAATTCACCATCCCGATAAAGTCCAACAAAAAGCCAGGTCAGAATAAAAAAAACTGCCCCGAGAAAGTTGTATATGTTGGTTCGAGTGGTCATTTAAAGTTATACATACTGGTTTGCGGCTTGGTGCAGGTGGCACTTAAGCAAAGTGCAATTTGTACGTCTTTTGCAGCGTGAATGTTATGGGCTTTGTATTTTCAGATTATTGTCAATTATCAAATGTTTACAGTCTCCCATCCTTAAAGCTGGAAAGTATATCGTATCAAAAATTGCATCCTGTTTCAGTATCAGATGCAATGTGTCCGGTTTCTGAGAAAGTCTGGCATCATTGTTCCAATATGGAGGATCGTAATTAAACACGATAGAAGAACCTTGATAAAGAACGCCTAAATCCCATGACTTAAAGTGGCTTTGAAGTTTGAGTTCCATATGATCCGGACGCGCATGGTTCGTCAGCTTGACAAAGACTTTATTTTCAATATCGCCTTGCAGCTGCAGTATAATCATGACTGATGGGATATTAATTAATATTATAAGCAGAGTGTACACCATTTTTAAGTGAAGCTTATTTCTGTTTATCAAAACATAAGCCAGCAGCAAAACAAGCGCAATCAGGCAAAGCCATAAAAAACCCAGCATCCAGTAAAAACCGATTGCTTCTAAATGATCAAAATCCACAGCGCCAAGGTATCGACCGCCTGACCATGCTAGGAATATTGCCCACCCTCCTGTGAAAGCGATCAAGCCGATGTACCAACTTATAGTCAGCAGTATTTTGTTTTTAGTTTCCATTGTGCAATTGGTCACAGCGTTTCTCGGCTTGGCGATTTGGCGGATTTTAAACAGTAAAGTTCAATTGAATTCCTGCCGTTTTAACGCGCAAAAATGTTTCATAGAAGCACTTCAGCCGCCATATTGCCAAACCGAAGTCAGGCAATACATTACTGCTATTCGTTTTCATTCTTTCCCCAAATCATTATGTTTGATAAATTTCTGATTCTAAATTTGTCTGTTAAAGTGTTAAGCCTTTCAGAATATTCCGTCAATTCGTTAATTAGTTTTATGAATGCTTTTTTGGTTTCATTGTAGTCAAGCCTAATTTCTTCTTTGCTTGTAAAAGGGTCAAAAGTCTCAAATTCATCTTTACAATAAATAACAATTTCATTTCCTCTCTTCGTTATTAACGGAGACGGATGTCCTTCTGTTAGATAAAATTCTTTGAAATCTTCTTTAAGTATGTTTTTCCAGACTTGTATTTCTTCTAAAAGTCCACAACATTGTGGGAAAAGTTCAATATTCCCATTTTTTGAAACTGCATAGCCTCCGAATAGCGAAATTGAATCTTTTATATCGGTATCTCCAATGTGAAGATTAATCACGCTCTCCATGTCTTCGATAGAAATGTCAAAAAGTTTGTATTGATAAATTCCATTTAAAATAGGTTCAGGAAAACTTAAGTAATTCTTGTCAATTTCCTTTTTCTGATAAATGTCCCACCCTTTTGTATTATTCAAATGAGTTCCGCTTGGAATGCACACACTTTCCTTGTCTTTCCTTGTAGCTGGTACAATAAGCGGAATAAATTCAATTTTCATCATCTGTTCAGGTGTGTCTGTCAAAATATTGCCTAACGGCTGACGCTATGGCAAGTGTGGGAATAAACTGTTGCTGAACAGTCTGCCAGTACAAATGTATGTAAAGATTCCAGATGTTTCAACGAACACGCAAACCAGCATGTGGTATACCAGGGTTTTCTTTTATTCATCAGACGAGAATTTGTAGCTTTCGCCATATTTTCCTTTGCATTTGATAAAGAATTCTTTGGGTAGACCTTTTATAAAATCAACTTTTGTAATTAATGCACTATCACATTCTTCATTGTCTAAATTCGTGAAAATCAACTCCCCATTCTCCAATTTGTCCGGCAAGTCAAAGGTCATTCCCAGCGTGTAGTTCCCCAAATATTGGTTTTTGTCGTTGAAAATCAAAATTCGACTTGTTGCGTGGCGTGAGCGTCCCCAAAACCAAGAAGAATTCATTAATTTAAATACCCGTCCGTCTGTCGTTGAAACTGTACCTAAATATTTTAAATGCGTTTCTGTATGCCCGTTCTCTGTCCATTTTCCAAAAATAAACAAACTGTCCACCAAGTCTTTTTCTAAAACTTGTTGTCGCAGTTCTTTGTCTGTTACCTGTCCTTTAACAGAAAAAGCAAATAATAAAGTCAAGATAAATATGTTCAGTCGTGTCGTCATTATAAACTTGGGCATAACGTTTTGCGGCCTGGCGTAGTGGCGGATTTTTAGCACAAAAGTTCAATCGAAGCACTGAGCTTGAGCCTACCACAAAACTGTCATACGAAGCACTGAACCCGCCATTACGCCAAACCGCTGTTAGTGGCTGGGCTTCTTTGTTTTCGGTCTGTCAGCAACATTTCTTGTCTTGTTGAATTGGCGGACATTTTACACTTCCATAACTGCAATACACACAGCAGTC
>Ga0154020_10004400_pt1 | contig 16787 bp, 17 predicted proteins | sample Klosneuvirus_201_FD_109709 | JGI IMG/M metagenome (GOLD analysis project Ga0154020, IMG submission 109709) | Active sludge microbial communities from wastewater, Klosterneuburg, Austria - Klosneuvirus_20160825_MG | ecosystem: Engineered > WWTP > Aerobic digester > Activated sludge | place...
GAAGAGCGCCATGGGCGTCAGCCTCGCGAGGGTGACCACGGACTCGGGCGGCATGAGCGCGGAGACCGCGTCGAGCACGGCGGACTTGCCGGTGCCGCTCGGGGCCAGGAGCAGGGCCGAGAGGGGCTTGCCGAGCAGGCGGGACGTGGCGATCAGGTAGGCGAGCCGCTTTACGCGTTCCTCGCCGACGTGGCCGAGGCTCTCCATGGCGGCAGCGGCGAGGTCGAGGAGAGTGGGCTTTGTGAGCAGGTCCTCGGCGGTCTTGCGGCGCTCGGCGGTGAGGACCTCGACCACGGAGGGCGCGGCGGCCATGGCCCGCTCCGCCGCGTCGAGGATCACGGCGAGGTGCCCGAGGACCTGCCCGGCCTCGCGCCCGAAGGAGTCGGCGACGGCCTGGGCGAGCGTCTTTCGCTGCCTGAACGACATCAGGTCGCAGCGGTCGGTGAGGCCGGGGCCGGGGTCCTCGCCGGAGCTGCGGACGGTGACGACGTTCTTGCCGCGCGAGCCCCGGCGCAGAGGGGCGTCGAGGACGTAGACGAGTCCGTCGAGCTCGTGGAGGAGAGGGTCGTCGGGCGTGGTGGGCTTCGTGGGCTCGGGCTTCGTGGGTCTCGTGTTCGTCGTGGTCATGGCGGGGCTCCTGGGGTTCGTGGTGCCCAGGCCGCGCTGCCCCGTACAGGGCGAGGGCGCCGGCTCGGGTGCCGCTCCCACCCAGGCCCCGCCAGGAGCCATGCGCGAGCGGTCCCGCGACCGACGCCCTCATGAGGGTGTCGTTCGTGGTTCGCGGCCGCGCAGAGAACTGGCGGGTTCGGGTGGGCCGCGAGGTGAAGTTGTTCGGGCGGGCGAGCTCGGGCTCTACGGGGTCTCCGTGCGGCGACCGCAACCGCCGCAGAACTTGGCGTTCAGCGCGAGCCTCTTGCCGCACGAGCCGCAGAAGGCAGGCTTCGACGACGGCGCGGTGGTCGGTGCGGGCGGTGGTGGCACGGGCGCTGGCTCAGGCGGGGGCGGTGGCGCCGGACGCGGTGCCGGAGGCGGTGGCGCCGGACGCGGTGCCGGGGGTGGCGGCGGTGCTGCCTGCGCTGCCCCGTCAACGCGAGGTCGCAACTCGCAGAAGAACCTCGACGGCCAACTGAAGGTCGGGACCGTGCTGGTCGTCGTGAACTGCATGCCGGTCGCGGTGACGTCGGTGCTCGCGTTCCCGTATGCCCTCACGCTGCCGCCGTAGTCGTAGACATTCGCCGACGCGTAGGTCGTCGCCTGACCGCTCGCCGTCGCGTAGGTGTTCTGGAACGTGACGCTCCCACCGTTCGGCGTCCGCGAGATCACCTGCGTCTTCGGCTCGTAGCCCTCGAGCACGAAGCGCAGGGTGTAGGAGCTCGTCCGGTTCGAGTCCAGCTCGAGCTCGAGTGGCGTCGTGCCCATGGGCACGCCGTCGAGGTAGACCGTGGCGCCGGCGGGCTCCGACTCGTAGCGAGCCGTGTAGGTGCAGCCGGCGAGCGAGAGCATGGCGAGGAGGAGGAGCCGCCTCACCGACCGACCCTCGCGCCGCAGCCGCCGCAGAAGGCCGCGCCGGGCGTCGTCCTGGTCCCGCACTTCCCGCAGAAGGCGGACCTCGTGGGCGGCGGAGCAGGAGTTGGCGGCGGTGGCGGAGAAGAAGACGGGCGCGGTGCTGACGCCGGTGGCGGAGTCGGACGCGGGGGCGGTGGGGCCTGTGCGGTCGCCAGCGGTGTCGCTGTCGCTGGGGCAGATCGGCCCACCCTCTCGTCAATGCTCACGAAGGAGCCGTGAGACGTGCTTGCAGCGGGGACCTCTCCCCAGCGGAGGATCTCGTCCTTCTGCTCGTTGAGCGACGGCTTGATGAGCACTCCGAAAGGGCCAGGTCCGAGGTTCAGGCACTGGGGGAGGAACAGGGTGCCGAGGCCCACCGACCGCAGGTAGAACTCGCCGAACACTCGCCCGTCTCGGTAGTCCAGGTTCCCGTGAAAGGTGCTCCAGCCGAGGTTGAAGAAGGAGTGGACGACCCAGGTGTCGCGGAGCTCGAGGTGGTCCTCGCTCGGCGCGTGGACGGCGTAGCCCTCACGCGCCGCCACCTCGGCGATGCGCGGGAGCGGGTTCCTCTCCATACGGGCCGCCGTGTACGTGGCGGAGCACCCCGTCGAGGTCGCGAGCAGGAGGGCGACGGCCCGCAGGCGCGGGCTCATCGCACCCGTGCTCCGCACGAAGTGCAGAAGCTCGTGCTGCCGATGCGAGTCCCACAGGACTCGCAGAAGCCGGACGGCGAGGGGCTCGCGGTCGGCCAGGAGGCTGCCGGTGCAGTCGCTACCGGCGCAGACCCGTCGGGCACGAGATCGACGCTGAGCTCGGTCGGCTCGAGGACCTGCCAGGCGCCAGCGCGGAAGTCGGCGAAGCACCCGAGGACGGTCGAGATGAACAGGGTGAAGATCCCGTGGCCGCCGTTGAGCACGACCGAGGTCACGATCCGGCCGACGCTGAACTCGCTCTCGATGCGCACCTGCGTGGGCAGGTAGCCCTCGGCGCGCACATGGACCGTGTAGTCCTTCCTGCGGTCGAGGCGCAGGACAGCGCCTGACCGGGCGCTCGTGCCCTCGGTCGGGACCGCGAAGGACGCGGTCGGCTCGGTCGGGCACTCGACCGGGACCTCCTGGACCTGCGGGAAGAGGATCAGCCCGCAGCCCGGCGTCACGCCCACGCAGACCACGAGTAGGACGCACAGGGCCCAACTCGCCGAAGACCTCGATCCGCTCATCCGGCTTCCTCCCGCTGTAGAACATCGCAAGCGATGTCCTGCGTGCGATGTTTACACGATGCGACGTCCGTCGCGCAAGGCGCTCCCTCGCGCGGGGTGCTACCCTTCGCCTCGCATCGGAGGTCGGATGGCCCGCGCCAAGAAGCCGAAGGTGAAGGCGAACGAGCCGGAGGAGACGTTCAGGCAACGACTCGCGCAGCGGCTCCGGGAGCTCCGCGAGCGGCGCGGGCTGAGCCAGGTCGAGCAGGCCGCCGCCTGCGGGCTATCGCACGTCTTCTACGGCACGGTCGAGAGGGCGGAGCGCAGCGTCGGCCTCGAGTCGCTCGAGCTCCTGGCGCGTGGCCACGGCCTCGAGCCCTGGCAGCTCGTCCGGCTCGACGAGCGCGTCACCGAGCCCCGGCCCGCGGACCGCATGGCCCAGCGGGTCGCCGCCATGGCGCGGAGGGCCTCGCCGGAGAAGCTCGCGCAGTTCGAGAGGATCGCCAAGGTGTTCTTCGAGGAGGTGTGATCGAACGGCCGGCCGCCCTGACGATTCGCCAAGGATGATGGGGTCATGACCACGACACCCTCGACCGCTCGCCGCGCGGCCCTGTACGCTCGCGTCTCCACGCCCGATCAGGACTCCGGCCTCCAGGTCGTCGAGCTGCGGACCGTCGCGGCCTTGCGCGGTTGGACGATCATGGAGGAGTTCGTTGACCACGGGGTCAGCGGGTCCAAGGACCGGAGGCCGCGCCTGGACGCGCTCCTCGCCGCGGCGCGGACCGGTCAGGTGGACGTGGTCATGTTCACGGCGCTCGACCGGCTCGGGCGGTCGCTACCGCACCTCATCGACTTGTTCGCGAAGTTCAAGGACTGGAAGGTCGATGTCGTCGCCACCAAGCAGCCCGTGGACACGACGACTCCAGTCGGGACCCTCATCTTCCAGATCCTCGGAGCCGTCGCCCAGTTCGAGCGCGAGCTGATCCGAGAGCGAGTCCGAGCCGGCGTCCGCAAGGCCATGGCAAGCGGCAAGAAGATCGGTCGTCCTCAGCGCTGGTCGCGAGCTCAGGCCGATCGCGCCCGAGAGTTGCGAGCCGAGGGGCGTTCCTGGCGACTCGTCTCCATGGCCGTCGGCCTGCCCGTACGGACTCTGCGTCGCGCCCTGGGTGCCGTGGCGAAACCCCGGTCGTCCTGAGGCTCCCCTACGGGCCTGGCGTACAAGGACAGGGGTGGCCCGTGAGCCACCCCTGCCGACTTCAACTCATTCCGGCAGGGCGGGGGCGTACAGGACCGCGCGTCCAGGCGGGGAAGGGGAGGCCGTCACGACGCAAGCCCCCAGGGCGCTGGCCCGCAAGTAGGGACCAGGGAGTTCGTCGACGAGGCGATCAGCGACGTCGACGACGCGCAGCCACTCACGCCCGGAACCCCGATCACGGGTGAGAACGACGCGAACGGCGATCGTCCACCCCCGATCGAGACGGACCTTCTCGATGGGAGCGTGCTGCTGAAGGTGGTCGTCGTAAGGGCGGAAGATCTCGGCGAACCTGGCCGACGACATGTTCGTCGTCAACAGGGCATGCTCGAACTTGGCGAACAAGGTCAGCGTCCGCTGGGTCGTGGGACAAGCCACGTCCAGCTCGACGACCCATGCTTTGCCGTCGTCGCGCGCGCCATAGGCGATCGCGGGCAGCCAGCGCGACTGGCCTGACTTCAGGCCCAGCGGCGGAGGAGGAGGATCGCGGACGACCGGCCAGGCGGACTCGATGCCGAGCAGCGCGTCGACGCTCGCAAAGTCGTACGCGTGCTCGGCGCTCGACGGCAACTCGAGCAACCGCTCGATCTGGAGGCGAGGGCCGTAGTCACCCGTCTCGACGCCCACGTCGGCCACGCACCGCCGTCCGATGAGGGTCGAGGGATCGAGCTCGGCAGCGCGGCGTCCGACGTGCTCAGGTGCAAGAAGGGAGAGCATGCGCCACGTCGCGACCGGATTGGCGCACGAGACCCGGTACGTCGCACAGGCATTGCTGACAAACGTGCCGAAGATCCCCAGGTCGAGGGTCAACATGGCGTGACCCGCCTTGGACGGGGCAGCCGTGGCATGCAGCACGACGGCGACGTGCGGGTCGACGTGCCCTGGACGCGCGAGCTCGAGGTTGCCGCGGGGGAAGAGCGCCTCGAGCAGGTCGGCGGACGTCGGGGCCGTCGGAGGAGCTCCCGGCCGCGCGGGGGAGACACTCCGTGCCGGCGCTGCGTCGGCATGGGCCGGGGGGGGAGCGTGAGCCGCGTCGAGGATCGCCTGGCGAGCCCGAGACCGGCTCCCATTCAGCCTATCGACGAGAAGCTCGAACACAGAGTCGCGGAACCCGCAGCTCGTGTGGTGGCAGAGGACCCACGGTGCCCCCCCACTGGTCGACGGATAGGCGTAGGCCGCCCTCGAGTCAGCCACGCAACCGTGAACGCCCCGGGGACACGGGCCGGTCGCATAGCACTCCTCCGGGCGCCAGCCAGGGTCGAGGTGTCGTGCCAGCAGCGCCGCGAGGCGCGGAGGGTTGAGGCGTCCGTTGGCGGCCGTGAGCTTCGGGTCGAGGGTCATGATGACATGCTCCTGGAAGAATGGAGGGAGAGGCCAAGGAGTTGGCCGGCGTCGTAACGGCCGGGTCGCACGAGGAGGAGACGCTGGCGGGCGCGGGTGACCGCCACGTAGAGCAGTCGGCGCTCGGCCTCCAGAGCCTCACGTGAGACGTCGGCCGCGAGGCGCGCGAGACGAGGCATGCGGAGGTCGACGACAACGAGCGGAGCCTCGCGGCCTTTGCTCCCATGCCAGGTCGTGAGCCGCACGCGGACGGCGGGGAGCTCGTCCGCGTCGTCAGGGCGCCGGGCGAGCATGCGAGGCGGGGGGTCCAGGACGACGCGGCCATGGCGTGCCACGAGGCGTGCGAGGCCGTCGCCGCGGATCCGGTGGACGCGCAGTGCACGCGTCAGGTCTCGCGTGTCTAGCGCGGCGAGTTCGACGACGCGCAGGCCGAGGTCCTGGCAGGCGTCGCGAGTGATCGGATCGGCGGCGAGACGGGCGCGCTCGACCAATGTTTCGCGATCGCCGAGGAGGAACGCGCCCTCCACGCCCTTGAGGATCGCGGCGAGGTCGCCCCGAGAGATCGCGGCACCGTCCCGCAGAGCGAGGGCTGCCCGGACGCGCCGCACCTCCTGGGGGTGACCGAGCGGACAAGCGCCGCGCTCGTGGAGGTGCGGGGTTGCAGCCGCCGACAGCAGGCCGCTCCACCGATCCAGGTCGCGCCCGCGACGCGTGAGGACGAGTACCTCGTGGCCCTTCTGATCGGCGAGGCCGATCTGCGCGACGACGTCTGGCGGTTCCGCAACGCGAACGAGACCGGCGTGCTGCGCCGGCATGTACGGGGCGTCGATCCGGTCGCGGTTGCAGCCGATCAGCGCTGATGCGATGGAGTGAACGGGAGCCGGGACGCGGTGCGACTGGACCAGACGGCGCACCGCCCAGGTCCCGCTCCGCAGACGCCTCAAGAGCTCACGCGGCTCCGCCCCACCGAAGCCGAAGATCGTCTGGTCGACGTCGCCGACCAGCACGACGTGCGCGGCGCGGCTGGACAGGTGGTCGATCAGCGCCCACTGCAGGGGGGAGCAATCCTGTGCCTCGTCGATCACGAGGAGCTCGAGGTCGTGGGGCGGGGTATCGAGCGCGCGCTGGAGCATGTCGCAATAGTCGATGGCGCCGTGAGAGCGCTTGGCGTCCTCGTAGCCGGCGATCGCCGAGCGGATGCGCCCCAGCGGAAGATCGGCCACCTGTCTCCGGGCCAGGGTCGCGAACTGCGCCCCGAGCGGGTCGACGATCTGGAGGTTGCGCGCGAGATCCCAGAGGGAGCTCATACGCTCGACCTCGTCCTTCCCCTGGTCGTCGCGCTGGTCGCGCAGCCGAGATTCCGGCTCCGAGGGGGCGCCCGTCCGTGCCGACGAAGGCCGCCACTCGAGCCTCGTGCCGCCGATCACCGTCAGCTCTGCGGGGGATCGGACCTCGCGCAGGAGGCCGAGCGCGAGGCTATGGAGCGTCGACGTGCACGCGTCGAGGGCGACGGGGTGGACGTGCGGCCGCACGAGCGGCCAGAGTCGACGCGCCAGCTCTCGGGCTGCTGAGCGGGAGAAGGAAGCGGCCACGACTCGATGTGGGGGCACCCCGCTCGTGAGGGCGGGAACGAGCATGAGGTCACAGATGGTCTGGGTCTTGCCCGTGCCGGGCGGCCCCAGGACAGCCAATCTGGTGGGGCCGTCGGGGTACGAGTCACGCCGCGGATCAAGGGGCTCGGCGATCATGGAGCCACTCCCGGGCCCGAGAGATCGACGTCTGGATCGGCCGCAGGACCCGGCCCATGCTCGTGGAGGACGTGGCGGGGCAGCCGCCACATCCGCGGGTGGCTCCCGTCCACCAGGCGAGGACGGACCTCCAGGAGGCCGAGGCGACGCGCAGTCGAGACGACCTGGTCGCGGTCGACCCCGTCGTCGGTGAGGGCGGCACAGACGGCGCGGACGACGTCCTGGCCACGGACGATCACCTGCTCCTCGTCGATGTAGACGACCCCCTGCTCGGCGAGGTCGGCGACCGCCGGGACGCGCGGTGACTCACGGAGGTAGCGGACGATCTCGGCCTCGATGGCGTCCGTGATCGCCTCGGCGGGCGCCGGCAGCTCGACCACCGCGGTCTCCATGGCGGCGGCGACGATGTCGCGCCACTCCTCGGCCTTGGCGGCGGGTAGGACGAGTCCCTCCTCCGCCGCGCGCGATGCGATGGCTCCTGGGCTCAGGAGCTCGCGCCCAGCGAGTCGGCAGATCACCACGCTCCGTCCACGCGCGAGGAGCGTGAGCTCGAAGGTCGCGCCGCACTGGGGGCCGGCCGTGCGGCGGACAAGTCGCGTGATCTCGATCGGGGTCGAGTTCCCTCCGCCACTCGCTCGCAGCACGAGGCGATCCAGACGTCGCAGGGCGGCCTGGTCCACGCCGGTGGGAGGCGGCACGCGGAGTTGTCTGCCGTGGGCGTCGACGCCCTCGTCGTAGCTGGCGCGCAGATCCTGAGGGATCCGCGTCGCCAACTCCTCTACGACCTCATGGCGTGCGGCGAGCGCGCCGAGGTGTCGTGCGACGTCAGGGGTGAGCGGCACTCTTGCCAGCACACGAGTCGGGCGGCGCGCCGACGCCGGAGCGGACGACGGGGTGGCAGCCACGGCCGTCTCGCGAGGCCCGAGACGGAGCCAGCGGGCGATCAGCGAGTACACCTCGGTCGGGAGGTAGGTGGCCAGGGCGGTCACGACCGCACCTCGGCGAGGGCGGAGATCACGAGCTGGATCTCCTCGGCCGTGTGGCCCGCGGCACGGAGGTCGTCGCGCACGGCGTCGACGAACCGCGGCCAGCCAGGCTGGTCCGCGGTGGGACCCACGCGCAGCAGCAGGACCGTGGCCGCGACGAGGCGCACGCGCCGGTCGAGGTGCTCGATCTCGACCTGGGCCGGCGCCCCGGCGGCGTCCCAGACGACCTGCTCGCCGGACGGGTGCACGCTGGGCGGGACCACGGTCTGGCCGCCGGTCGAGCGGAGCTCGATGATCGTACCGCCGCAGGCGTCGGTGTAGCGCGCCACCGAGGAGGGGGGAGCGCTGCAGATGTACCAGTAGTGCGACTTGGGCCGCGACTCCCGGCCGTGGATCATGCCGGTCGGCGGCAGGATGGCGGGCGCCAGGATCGTGGCCTCCCCGCAGTCGAGGTCCACGTCGACGAGACGGCCCGACGGCTCGCCGAGCAGGAGGCCGATGTTGCTCGGATGGCCAGGCGGAAAGTAGAGGTCGACTTGGTCGGCCGTGATCCGGAGAGCCTGCCACTTGGGGCTCACCGGGCCCTTGGCCCGGGTCGGGATCGGGAGCGGAGCCCAGCCGCGTGCTATGTAGGCGAGCGCGGCTGAGCGGGCGTCGGGCGGGTCGAGCGGAGGGAGTGGTCCTGGCGTGGTAGACTGGCCCATGCGAGGCGCCTCCTATGCGCCGCGCACCGCGACCCGCGCATAGACGTGCGCGGGTCGCAGCACATGTGGCCCACGTGGGCCACGCGCGTGCACTGTCCACAGCGCCTCGCAGAGTCAAGATTCGCTGCCAGACGCTGCCAGACGCTGTCGGCTCAACCGGTGAGCGCTGGCGAGCGCTGGAGTTACGATCCCGCGCCCGGCGACCCTCGGCTACTTGCCACGGCGGGTAGGGGCGCCACGTGGCTTCGGCTTCGGAGGCAGGCCTCGGCGAAATGCTACGCGCTCAGGACCCTTGGGAACGAGGCGAACCGCACGATCCGCGACACGAAGCAGGGATACATCCACGGCCTTACTTAGGAAACGGGACGCCTTCTCGAGCCTCCCGTCGGACAGATCAAAGTCGAGCTCAAGAAGGTCGCCTTTGACGTCGGGAAGTGCGTAGACCAACTTCGCGACCATGCTCGGCGGGTGCTGGTCCTTCTGAATCTGTAGCGGCCCCCCTGACCCTTCGATGTCGTAGTCATGGGTCTCGCCGTCAATGAGTACGACGGTGTGCTTGCCGACATCAATGTAGACAACTCGCGGGGCCTTGAACTCCGGCTCACGCGGGTGAGAGTGGGTCAGGTCTGGTGGCTGCTCGGTGGCGCATGCCACGGTCGGAGTGGCACCTTCAGTCTTGTTCAGGGGCTCCATGGCCGGAGCCTGAACGGTTGATGGCGCCGCAGCAGGGTCCGAGTGGCCCTGCGGCGGCGGCGCAATTTGGTCCGCAAGGCTCTTCAGCGCGGCTCGCGCCCGCTCGGACGTGCGAAGCCGCTCGCTCACCCGCTCCGTGAGTTCCAGAACCAGATGCGCGGTGTCGTGTAACCGAAGACGAGGAGTGCGGCGACGGAACTCCTCCCCCTCGGGCGTGGTCACCGTCACGCCCGTACAGACGTCGCGGAACACCGCATTCGCGACGTCGGCGAGGTCGATCAGGGTACCGCTATCGACGGCTACTCTCAAAAGCTCGATGGACGCCGCAAAGCGCAACCAGCCGCTCAACGTGAGCGTCTCCGGGACGAAGCGCAAGATGCGACGGATGGACGAGCCTGCGGCGGAGTCGGTCCACCATGGGGACAGCTTCAGGTTGGTTAGGCCGGGGCGCGTCGGATCCGTGTCGTCGATGACATTGATCGTGTCCCTTCGGTGCGAAGGCTCACCATTGATCGACATGGCAGAAGGATGCCACGAGCGGGGGACTCCAGCACGGCGGGCGACGCGCCCGCCCTACGCGCGTGAGGCAAGCGCGTCGGCGTCCGTCCGCCGCCACCGGAAGATCGCGCGTTATGGCATCGACGGTCCACGACTTGCGGTGCTGGTGGCCGTGCCATTGTGCCACCAGCAGAAACGCCAAGCCACAATGAAGCCCGCGCCTACACGCGAGAGGCGCGTGTCGGTGTCCAACCACCGACATCGGGGTCGCGCGGTATGGCACTCCCCTCTGTGCCATCGGTACCAGGTCGACCACGACCCCTGGTCGAAATCAACCCCAGGCAGGCCAGGGGCTTGGCCTGTCTGTGCCACTGTGCCAGCAGGAACTCGTGTCGGTGTCAGGACACCGACACACCTCCTCGCGCGCGTAGGTGCGCCGGTGCGCGACCTCTCGCTACCCCGGCAGGCTCACGACCTGGCTGAACGCCGCGCGCGCCGCTCGGGCGTCCACCACGAGCATGAGCGCCGCCAGCTCGGGCACGTCCTCCGCCTGGGCCAGGACCGTCTTTAGCCGCGCGAACCGCCGCTCGGCCTCCTCGGCCCAGCGGTTGACGGCCCGGAGCCGCCGCTCACGGGCAGCCAGGCGGGCCTCGCGCTCTTCAACGGCCAGACGGGCGGTCTTCGCGCGCTGGAGCAGCGCCAGCACGCTCTTAACGACCGCCGCCGGGTCGCCGCCCAGGCGGCGCAGCTCAGCGACCACCTGCTCGAGCTGGTCGCCCTGGACGCCGAGCTCGTCCTCGACGCGCGCGAGGCGCCGGAGGTCCACCGCGGCGTCGCCAGGGGATCCCCAGCCGAGTGCTTGGGCCTCCAGGGCGAGCTCGGCGACGCCGACCACGTCCAGGCCGGCGCTGTCGAGGCGGGCAAGCACCCGGCGGCGCGTCTCCGCCTGGCCGCCACCGGGACCGTCGAGGCGGAGCATGCACCTCGTGATCCTCACCGCGCCGTCCGGAGCGGTTTGCCACGGCAAACCGTCAAGCCCGCGCCAGATCTCCATGGCCCGACGAACGTCGTCGGGCGACCCGCCGTCCGCGGCGGCGGCCACGTCGAGGGCCCGCCGCAGCTCCTCGGGCTCGCTGAGCCCGTGCTCCCGCGCGACGCGGTCGAGGGCGTCGACCCGCCCCCACCAATCGAGCTCGCTGACGTCCTCCGAGCCTGCGGGCGCGGGGGCAACGGGAACGTCGACAGGCACGACCGCCCCGGCCCCGCCTGGCCGCCCGAGCGCCGAGAGCAGCCGGCCCTCCCAGCCCGGCGCGGTCCAGGACGTCGTCGTCCAGAGCGTCGCGGCGTCATGAAGCACCAGCGTCACCGCGTCCTCGGGGGAGAGCCCCCACGCGCAGGCCGCGGCGGCGAGCTGACCGAGCAGGACGAGGTCCAGCGCGCCGGTGCGCTCGGGCGAGTCCAGCAGCAGCGGCAGGAGATCGGCCACACGGTCCCGCAGGGCCCGCTCCTCGCTCGCGTCGAGGGCGATCGTCGGCAGCGCCAACGGTCCGAGCGCCCGGACCCGGTCGAGCCGCTCCTCGCCGTCCCGAGCAAACGTCGCCTCGAGCTGGACGCGCTCGAGGTCCACCACGAGGCAGCGCCGGATCATGGCCGCGTCCAGGCCGGTGGCCGCCTCTGGACTCGCAGCGCCCGCCGGCGAGTTCATGGCCAGCAGGATCACCGCGCACACGCTGAGGCTCTCGTCCTCGACCGGCACGCTGGTGTCGCCGTGGATCAGCACGGTCGTGAGCCGACGGACCTCGCTCGACCCCCTCCGCCACTCGTCGATCAACAGCACCGGACCGCTGAGGGCCTGGCGGACCGCGGCGATCTCGCCGTTCGCCTTCCGCCGGGCTGCGAGGGATCGGCCAGACTCCGAGACCGCGTGGACGCAGGCCTGACCGGCGTCCGCCCCCAGGACCTCGCACGCCCAGCGCCCGAGCCAGGTCTTCCCCCTCAAGCCCGAGGACGAGTACAGGACCAGCGAGGCGTGGTGCCGCTCGTAGTGCTGCCTCGCGGTCCTGGCCAGCACGATCAGCCGCCCGAGGGCGCGGTGCTCGGGGCTGGGCAGCACGGCCAGGTGCGCAGAGCACGGCAGGTCGGGCCAGACGGTGACGGCCGGAGCGGGAGCTGGATCGGGACCCTGGGCCCGCCCCTGGCCCTCCGGCGTGAGCTGCCATGTCCCGCGCGCGGGCCCAGGCCCGACGAGGCCGTCGGCCCTCGCCGCTTCCAACGCGCGGTAGACCGCCCACCGCTTGTGCCGCAGAAGGAGCGGCTTCAGCGCGGCGGGGGCGGACGCGAGGTGTCGCAGTAGCTCGCCGCCGACGTCGTCGTCTTCCGTCATGAGGCTCCCTCCGGTTCAGCCCGTTGCGAGCTGCGACTGCCCTGGACAGGGCCGGACGGGCCTGTAGCCCTCGAATCTCGTGCCCCTGAGCCGTCAGTTGCAGGTCCGTTCAAACTGCAACTGCGACTCCCAACCCCTGCAGTCGCCATGGACGCAACGAGTCGACCGACCTCGGCGCTCGCCGCGATCCTGGGCAGCGCCACCAGCGTGGCCCTCGTCAACGTGGCCACGACGGCTCCGCGCCGGTCGACGAGCTCGACGTGCTCCACGCCGGCGTCGCGAACGTCGACGTCCAGCGGCCGCCCCTGAAGCAGCGTCCGCACGATCGCCAGCGGGACGTGCCCGACTTCACCGGCGTCGCTCGCGACCACGAGCTGCCCCCGCGCGGCGAGCACCGGCCTCCACTGGCGACCGGCCGAGGCCACGAGCTCGGACCGCCGGGTGAGCTCGTCGTGGCGCGCCTCGAGCGCCGCAACACGGGCTTCCAGAGCACCCAGGGAGCCCGGGGCGGCGGCCGGCGCCGCCGGCTTCGTGCGTCGTCGTTCGTCCATTCAAGCATCGTAGCCACGCAGCGGTCTCCGCTCGACCAACTTCGTAAGTCATCGAGGCGCGATGCCTTGCGTGCTCGGCCCATGTGGCCGACGAGCGGGCCTTGGCTGCCATGCCTGGAATGTCAACCAACTTGTCTTGACCGGCGCCGTCGGTCCGGATAACTCTGGAGCGGCGCCTCAGGCCGAGCGGGTGGCAGGGCGCGACAGGATCCGAACCATGTCAGACCAGGTACTGCTCACGACGTCCCAGATCGCGTCTCTGTTCGGTGTGTCGGCCTCGACGGTGTGCCGCTGGACCATGCTCGGCATGCCGTGCGAGCGGCGGCTCCCCTCGGGCCAGCGGCGGTACGTCGCTTCGGACTGTCGGGCCTGGGTGCGCGACGAGATCCAGACGTGTGCCGAGGAGGACGAGCTCGAGGACGACGAGACCGACGAGGACGACGAGGACGAGACCGACGAGGACGAAGACGAAGACGACGAGGACGACGAGGACGAGACCGACGAGGACGAAGACGAAGACGACGAGGACGACGACGAGACCGACGACGACGACGAGGACGACGAGGAGCTGAGCGCCAACTGCTCCGACGCGGAGTCGGACGACGAGACCGACGACGACGACGACGAGGACGAGACCGACGAGGACGACGACTAGAACCCGCTCCGACGGCGGGCGTCCCGGCTACGGTGGCCGGGCGCCCGCCTCGGTCCTTCGGGCCAAGAGCGGCCTCGCCGTCGCGTGGCGCGCACCGCGAGGACTTTCGCCCCGGCCTCCCGAACCCGGCCAGGTCGGCCTGCCGGTGGACGCTCGGGTTAGCATGCCTCGGAGTATGAAGCTCGCCCTGATCGGCTCCCGTGGCTACCCCGCACTGGATCTCGTCCGACGCTTCGTAGTCGACCTGCCGGCCGACACGATCGTGGTGTCCGGCGGCGCTCGCGGCGTCGACTCCGCCGCAGAGGACGCTGCGCGCGCGGTCGGCCTGTGCGTCCTGGTCCTCGAGCCCGACTGGGAGACCCTGGGCCGCAGAGCCGGCCTCGTACGCAACGAGGAAGTGATCGACGAGGTCGACGAGGTCGTTGCCTGGTGGGACGGCGAGTCGCGCGGGACCGTTCATGCACTTCAGCTCGCGGGCGAGGCGGGAAAGCCGGTCACGGTGTTCGGCCCGCATGGCGAGAAGATCGAGGACGGTCCGTGGAGTCTCTGAACAACGACGACGAGGTACAGTTCGACGATCAGGACGGGCCCCTGCCTCCCGACGTCGAGCGCGAGCACGCCCTCGTCGGCGCCGCGCTGGTCGACCCGGTCGTCGCGGACCTGGTGCTGGCCGAGACGGATCCGGGGGAGTTCTCCTGCCCGCTGGCCGAGCGCGCGCTCCTCGCCCTCCGCTGGTGCTCCGAGCACGACCCGATCCGCTTCGCGACGGAGGCTGCGGTCGATCTTGTCCGCGAGGAGCTCGGAGACGCCGTCGACTACCTCGTCGCCGACCGCCCGGCCCTGTGGCACGCGCGAGCCGCCGTCCGGGCGGCTGCGACTGAGATCGGGAGCGTCGACGACGAGCCGCTCGTGCAGCTCGCCGCGGCGGAGCTCGAGGCGGAGCTGGCGCCGCCATGAACGCTTCCGCGCCGGTCGAGCAGCGCGGCACCGACGAGGGCGCGTTCGCGAGCGAGGTCCACTACGCCTTCGTGGCCTTGCGCTTCTTGGCGGTCTTCTTCCTCGGCTCCGGCGCCTTCGACCAGAGCTGGTGCACGCGGTCGAGCAGCTCGCACTGCGTCTCCTCGTCGAGCCCGGCCAGGCCCTCCATGATCGCGTCGTAGGTCTCGGCCGCGCTCCCAGCCGACATGCCGCCCTTCTCGGCGTAGGCGGTGAGGTCGGCGACGAGCAGCGCGAGACGTTCGACGGGCGCGTCAGGGATCTTCTGCGTGCGGGTCATGCCGACCTTGTAGCGTCTGGGGCGTGTAGCATCGAGGTCGCCATGGCCCCGTGCGTCCTCCCCAGCCTCACCACCGACGAGGTCCCGGTGACCGGCTCCCGTCACCTCGTCCCGTCGAGTCCAATCCCGGTCCGCCCGTCAACGAGCCCCGTCACGGTGTCGCAAGCACCGGCTGGAAGCGCAGCATCCGGAGGCCTCGCCCTTCGCCCCGATGCGCCCCGGGCCGAGTCCGCCGTCCGCGTCGAGCCTGGAGCCCCGCAGGGCCCTTCCCGGAGGTCCCGGTGAGCGACGCCCGCCTCCGCGAACTCGAACGCCGCTGGAAGGAGACCGGCAGCCCGGACGACGAGGCCGCGTACCTCCTGGAGCGCGTGCGGGTTGGGGACCTGACCCGGGAGCGACTGGAGTTGGCGGCGTACTGCGGGCGTCAGGGTGCTGCTAGAGCTTGTGCGAGTCAGCCACCTGCGGAGGGCCGAACACTCATGGCGGAGAGTCTTCGCGCCGCAATGGCCACACTCCTGCGAGTCTTCGGGGTGCAGGCGCTCGTCAGAGCGTGCATGGCCATTTTCGAGGGCGGCAAGTTGCAGGGAGATGCTTCCGTTGCTCCAATCCTGGCGCGAACGGCTGAGTGGTTGTATTGCAAGTCGCCCGAATCCGCACTTGCGGTTAGGTCGCTCGCAGATCAACTCTGGGGCTCATGGCAGAGTGCACCCTCCCATGACCGCCTCGTAGCCTCGGCAACCATAGAGCTTGCGCGCGTCGTGGCGGAGGAGGAGGCTTGCGAGACAAGTGCGTACAGAGTTATTCGCCTCCTAGATCAGGCTGGCATAGCGCGCCTGGATGTCGCCGCAAGTACGATTGCGGCAAGCCTGGTGAAATGGAGCCTAGGTCAAGGCAAGTGACTACAGGGGAGTGATTATCACCCAGTCGTCTGACCCGCGCCGTTCCACAAGCACGTCCCAGTCGCCACCAAGTTCCCTCCTCAAGCCTTCGCGAAGGCGGCATGGATCGATGCCCTTCTTCTTGAGCCTGTCCGAGAGGAATCCCTCAATCCTCTTCACCGTATGGCCATCGTGCAATGCTTGAGCCAATGTATCACGTAGGCCATTCATCATGCCGCCTTCGACCCAATCGACAAACAGGACGCCCCCAGGTTTGAGCGTTGACTCGAATACCTCGGCTTGGCCTCGTGCCGTGTATCGAATCAGCCCTCTTTCCACCCCCTCGCCGGCCTTTACCTCTACGAGTCCGAGTCCCCCTCCTGCACGGAGGGCGTTCAGCGTCCGCAGGAGCGGGCCCGTAGCCACCACTACGGCAGCAGAGACGGCGAACTTTCCCAAGAACTCCTGCGACTTTTCCGTGATTTTTCGCGCGCGGGGAGCTGGATCAAATGTGGGCGGGGAGGATACGTCTAGGTCGTTACCAGTGACGAACATGTCCCTGGCAAGGGCATTGATTTGCTCGCCGGCGGTCGGCTCGTTGGCCGCTTCCCCGGGTTCCCTCACTCGGTCGACCCCAGGCAGGCCGCGTTCGCCGCGATACTGGTCCATCTCCGCCGAGAGCTTGATCGTCTCGTTGACAAGTCCGAGAAGATTGTTGAGTTGGTCGAGGCGCTTCTGCCTGGGCCCGAAGAAGCGGTCATTCTCTGCCGCGATGTCGCTCAGGATCTGGTCGCGTCTCTGCCTAGCAGCCTCCGTCTTCCCCGACGTGTACTGCTGCAGGCCCCCCGGATCCCGCCCACTCCCGGGACCGTTCCCGCAGAACGTGTACTGCCCGCCCACGTTGCCCGCGTCCCACACGGGGTCGCGCTGGACGAACCGCCCAGTCTCGGGCGAGTAATGCCGGGCCCGGAAGAACACCAGCCCGGTCTTGGGGTCGAGCCGCCTCCCCTGGAAGCCGTACTCGCATTTCGAAGGCGACGCGCCTACGACCGCCCCGCCCGCGTCCCGGACCTCCACGC
>Ga0154020_10004401_pt1 | contig 16785 bp, 10 predicted proteins | sample Klosneuvirus_201_FD_109709 | JGI IMG/M metagenome (GOLD analysis project Ga0154020, IMG submission 109709) | Active sludge microbial communities from wastewater, Klosterneuburg, Austria - Klosneuvirus_20160825_MG | ecosystem: Engineered > WWTP > Aerobic digester > Activated sludge | place...
CGCTTGGGCGGAGGGACACCCCTTCGCTTACAGCGCGCGCGGCTCAGGCGCCGGACATGGGGCCGTGGGCGTCGGCGGCGGTCTGATGTTCAACACCGGTGGCGCGCTGCCCGCGCTCTCCTTTGGCCTGAGCTACACCCTTTCGGACCCGGTCGATCTCTATCTGGTCGCCGACGTCGGCTTCGCGACCAGCGGGGGCTTTGGAGTGCTTGGACTGGTGCAGCCCGGCTTGCTCTTTCGCTTTACGCCTCCGTCATCGAGCCTGCACGCCGGGCTCAAGGTCGGCCCCGAGGCGGTCGCGGTCGGCACTAGCCGCGGCGGCTTCAGCCTCTTTGGCGCGGCGCCGGGTCTGGTGATCGGCGGCGGCAGCGACAAGCTCCAGTTCAGCCTGGGCGCGGACGTCCCCTTCTTCTTTGGCATCGCGGGCAGCTTCGGTTCGGGCTCGGGGTTGGCGGTGGCCATCCGGCCGTACGTGGTGCTCGAGGGGGCAGTGGCGGAGTCGCTCAATGTCTTCGTCCGTGGCTATGCGCTGGTGGCCTTGAGCGGCGGCGGTGGGCTGATCGTGGCGGGGGCGTCGGTCGGGCTCTCGTTCTAGCCCACCGGCGAACGTGTCCCCGCCCGCGCGCGGCGGAAGCGCTTCACGACTTCGAACCAGAGCACGCAGAGAAGGCCAGCGCCCAGGCTGAGCAGCAAGTCCGACAGGTGCAAAGGCGCAAAGTGGAACAAGCGGCGGGCGAAGGGGACCAGGACGGCGACGCTGAGGAAGCTGACCGCGCCGAGGAGCACCCAGCGTACGGCAGGGTTTGGAACCCGGAACATAGCCACGGCCGAGCGCAGCCAGGAGCGGTTGACGAGGATGACCACGACGAACGCGACCACCAGGGTGACGAACGTCAACGCGCGAGCGGCGTCATCGGAGTGGTCTTTCCGCGCCAGAAGGAAGACGCCCAGGCACACCGCGAGAATGCTGAAGCCCTGCAAGAGCGCGATGCTCAGCGTTTCCTTGGAGAACAGGCCGACCTCGCGGCGCCGCGGAGGTCGTCGCATGACGTCGGTCTCGGCCTGCTCGGCCTCGAAGATCAGCGTGCACGCGGGATCGATGATGAGCTGAAGGAAGGCGATGTGGACCGGCAAGATGAGGAGCGGCCAGCTCGAGAAGAAGACCGGCAGCATCGACAAGCCAGCGATGGGGACGTGCACGGCGACGATGAACACGATGGCCTTCTTGATGTTGTCGTAGATGCGCCGACCGAGCTTTACGGCTTCGACGATGGATGAGAAATCGTCATCGAGGAGCACGATCGACGCTGCTTCGCGGGCGACATCGGTCCCGCGCCCGCCCATGGCGATGCCGATGTGTGCCGCCTTCAAGGCGGGGGCGTCGTTGACGCCGTCGCCGGTCATCGCGACCACCTCGTTGTTCGCTTTGAGCGCGTTGACGATCCGCAGCTTCTGCTCCGGGACCACGCGGGCGAAGATCTGAACGCTCGCGACGCGCCGCGCGAGCTCCTCCTCCGACATGCGTTCGAGATCGGCGCCGGTGATCACCGTGTCGCAATCGGTCAGTCCGGCGTGGCGCGCGATGCTCTGGGCGGTCGCGGGATAGTCCCCGGTGATCATCACGACGCGAACTCCCGCGGTCTGACACTCGGCGACCGCGGCGGGCACCGCTGGGCGCAGTGGGTCCTCGAAGCCGAGCAGGCCGACGAGCTCAAGCGATAGATCGCGATGCGCATCCGGCAGCTGGTCGGCTCGGGTCAAGCCGCGGGCCACGCCCAGCACGCGAAGGCCCTGAGTGGCGAGGCTAAGCACTTCGCGGGCGAGGGACTCGCGCTGCGCTGGAGCAAGGTGACAGAGATCGGCGATGGCTTCGGGCGCGCCCTTGGTGGACACCACGACGTCGTCGTTGATCCCGGTTCGCCAAGCATGACTGACCGCGAGGAGGTCCGGGGTCAACGGGTACTCCCTCTCCAGAACCCAGCTTGGGTGCAGATGCTCCGTGTCCCTGATGAGGCGGTCGCCAGCCTCGTGAAGCGCACGCTCCATCGGATCGAACGGGTCCCGCTTGCTCGCCAGGATCGCGTGTTCGAGCAGACCGTGCATCTCCTCTGGTAGCTCTGCGGCGAGACCGGCGAGGTCCGTGGACGTCCCTCCGATGGCGAGCTGGCGCAGCGTCATCTGGTTTTGCGTGAGGGTGCCCGTCTTGTCGACGCAGAGTACGGTGGCAGCGCCCAGCATCTCGACCGCCGGCATGCGCCGCGTGAGCACTCGGCTGCGCGACAACCGCCACGCGCCCAGGGCAAGGAAGATGGTGAGTACGACCGGGAACTCTTCGGGCAAAATGGCCATCGCCATCGCGATGCCGGCGAGGAAACCTTGCTTCCAAGCGTCCATGCCACCGCCGCGGGTGAGCGCAAAGGCCACGACCACCACCCCGCAGGCCCCCATCCCGGCGATCGCCAGAACGCGGACGATGCGGCGAGTCTCGGTCTGGAGCATCGTCGGCTCTGCCTTGGTCTGCTCGAGCGCCTTTCCGATTTTGCCGAGCTCTGTTCGCGGGCCCGTGGCTGCGATCTCGACGATGCCTTGGCCCGAGGTCACCAAGGTCCCAGAGAACACCGAGGGCAAGTCGTCGCCGCCCGGTCGTTCGAGGGCGTGGGCATCGGCGGCTGGTACTTTGCGAACGGGGACCGATTCACCCGTCAGCAGCGACTCGTCGACGGAGAGATGCTGTGTTTGCCGCAGCAGGCCGTCGGCCGGGACCCGATCGCCCTCGGCGAGGACGACGAGGTCCCCGGGGACGACCTCGCGCCCCGCGATACGTCGGCGCTGGCCGTCACGGATCACAAGAGCGCGCGGGCTGGAGAGGTCTCGGAGCGCCTCCAGCGCATGCTCTGTTCGTCGCGCTTGGACGATCGTGATCGTCATGACGACGAACACGAAGCCGAGCAGCATCAGCGCGTCGGTCGGCTCCCCGAGGAGCAGGTACACCGCGCCCGCCGCGACGAGCATCAGGAACATGGGCTCGCGCACCACCTCGAACACCACCGTGAGCAGGCTGCGCTGACGCTGCTCGGCGAGCTCGTTCGGTCCGTGTTGCTGCAAACGAGCCTGCGCATCCGCTTGGTGAAGGCCGACGAGGTCTTCGATCTGGGGTACGTCCAGCGGAGCACTAGGCGTCTGCGAACGGCGATCCCCGAGCGACTCACTCGCGTCGGAGGCACCAATCGACGGAGGCGTGTCACTCGAAGGGGGATCGGCCGCGACGCGCATGGGACGCCTCAGCGGGAAGCACAAAGTGGGCCTCCTGCTTCGCCGCGCATTTGAGTTGGCTAACGGCGGTGGCTCGCGCAAGTCTTGCGTCAGCGCGCCTCGTTCGCCGATAGGAACGACAACCAAGACCCTCCCCGTGGTCGCGCCGCCTTCGCGAGCTCGCTCATTGTGAAGCGGACGCACTTCAATCTGACGGCCTCGAGTGCTCCCAGCCTGAAGGCGCGGTGTGGCGCGCGCGGGCCCTCCGTGGGAACACAATCATCGGCGGTGCTGGCCCAATCACAGCGCTTCGCGAAAGATCCGCTCGATGTCGGCCGGCGAGCGCACCGGGCGCCCGGTGAAGGCGTTGGCCATGTCCACGAAGGCGACGGACGCGCACTCGTGGATCTCATTGGCGGGCACGCCGACGGCGCTGAGCGTGCTCTCGGCCCCGCAGCGGTGGAGGAGCGCGGTGACCGCGTCTGCCGCGGCCAAAGCGGCGGCATCGGCGTCCATCGCGGACTCGAAGGCGCCGAGGGCCCGCGCCAGCTCCGGCATGCGCTCGAGCACCGCCGGGTCATGGGCGTTGTAGCGCATCACATGGGGCAACAAGATCCCGTTGGCGGTCCCGTGGGGGACTCCGTAGCGCGCGCCGACCGTATGGCTCATGGAGTGCACGAGTCCGATCGTGGCGCTGGAGATCGCCCAGCCGGCCAAGGTCGCGGCGCTCTGCATCCCGGTGCGCGCCGCCAGGTCCGAGCCGTGGTGCACGGCGCGCTCGAGGTGGCTGATGATCAGCCGGATCGCGTGCAGCGCTTGAGCGTCGGCGATGGGGTTGGCGATCCGGCAGGTGTAGGCCTCGATGGCGTGGGCCAGCGCGTCTAGGCCGGTGCTGGCAGTGAGCCCCGGCGGCAGTCCCGCCGTCAGCGTCGGATCGAGGATGGCCACGGTGGGGATGATGTAGCGGTCGACGATGTAGCTCTTGATCCGCAGGCGCTCGTTCTTGATCACCGCCGCGTTGGTGACCTCGCTGCCCGTCCCCGAGGTGGTGGGCACCGCGACGTGGGTCAGCTGCGGCCCGCTCAGGAAGTTGAAGCCCATCGACTCGATCGCCCGGAGCCCGCCGGCCAGCGCGATCGCGGTGGCCTTGGTGGTGTCGATGACGCTGCCGCCTCCGAGGCTGACGACGGCGTCGACTTGGTGGCTCCGGCCGAGCGCCGCGGCCCGATCGATCGCCTCGAGGCTCGAGTCCTGCGGCACGTCGTCGATCACCGCCCGCATCCGGGGGCCGAGCACTTCGGCCACCCGAGTCAGCAACCCGGCCTTGGCTACTCCCTGGTCGGTGATCACCAATACCCTGCGTTTGCCGAGATCTTCGAGCTCACTAGACAGCCGCGCCAGGCTCCCGGGGCCGGAGACCACCCGGGTGATCGGCTCCACCTCATAGGTGAGCGTAGGGCCGCGATCGACGACGAAGCGGTGTCCGATCTTGGCGTCGGGGTCGATCAAGGTGCCGACGTGGACGTGCTTCAGCTCGGTATAGGACTCCAGTCCGGCCTGGCCGAGCTCTCGGCCGACGCCGCTCTCCTTGAACCCGCCAAAGGGCGCGTGATCGTGGAAGGCGTGCCAGTCGTTGATCCACACGGTGCCCGCGCGCAGGCGCTGTGCCAGGCGTTCTGCGCGATCCAGATCGCGGCTCCACACCCCGGCGGCCAAGCCGTAGCGCGAGTCATTGGCGATCGCGATGGCCTCGTCCTCTTCCCGCCAGCGCAGCACGGTCAGCACCGGGCCGAAGATCTCCTCCTGCGCGACGCGCATGTGATTCTTCACCTCGGTGAAGATCGTAGGGCCGAGGTAGTTCCCGCGCTCGAAGCCCAGGGCGGTCTTGGCCGAGCCATCCAGCGCGAGCCGGGCTCCCTCGGCCTTGCCGATCGCGATGTAGTTCAGCACCCGCTCGCGATGTTCGGCGTTGATCAAAGGCCCCAGGCGGGAGGAGGGATCGAGCTGAAAGCCGACCCGGATGGCGCTGGCCCGCGTCACCAGCTGCTCGACGAAGGCGTCGTGGATGTCCTCGTGGAGGAGCAGACGCGAGCCGCTCTCGCAGGCTTGGCCCGAGTGCAAGAACGCGGCGTAGAGCGCGCCGTCGACGGCCCCATCCAGCTCGGCGTCGGGGAGCACGATGTTGGCGCTCTTACCGCCGAGCTCGAGCGTGACCCGCTTCATCGTCTCGGCCGCGGCTCTTTGGACCTCCTTGCCCACCGTCGTGCTGCCGGTGAAGGCGACGCGATCCACCGCCGGGTGACGTACGAGTTGCTCGCCCACCGACCGGCCCGGAGCCACGACGACGTTGACCACGCCCCGCGGGATCCGGGTCTCCAGCACCAGCCGGGCCAGCACCAGCGCGGACAGCGGCGTCTCTGGCGAGGGCTTGAGCACGATCGTGTTCCCGGTGACCAAGGCCATCGTCAGCTTCCACGTCGCCATCAAGAACGGGAAGTTCCAGGGGATGATCGCGGCACAGACGCCGATCGGCTCCCTCCGCAGGTAGTTTCGCGCAGGAAAAAGAGGGTTCTTGCCCGGGATCTTCTGCTCCCAGCACAGCTCGTGCGCGGCGAAGCCGGCCATGGCTCGCATGAAGCGCGCGGCTTGAAAGACGTCGGAGGAGGTCCGGGGGAGGAGGCCACCGGAGTCCAGCGACTCGACCAGCGCCAGCTCGGCGACCTTGGCTTGCACCAGATCGGCCAGCTCCATCACTGCTTCGGCGCGCTCGAGGGGGGCCCACCGTGGCCACTCTCCCTGGTCGAAAGCTCGGCGCGCGGCCGCGACCGCTGCGTTCACCTCGGCGGGGCCGGCCAAGGCGACCTTGCCGACCGCTCGGCCATCGCCGGGGTTACTGCTGGTGAAGGTCTCGCCGTTTGCCGCGTCCACCAGCGCGCCGTCGATCAGGAGCCGGTAGTGCTGCATTGGAGCGGAGGCTAGCCCTCCGCGCCGCTGGGATCCAGCACCTCCGCGAAGGCCGACCCCTCGGTGATGCGGTAGATCGTCAGCGCTTCCCCCTGCGCGGCGTAGAGGAAGGGTCCGCGCCGGGCCAGATGGGAGGCGGTCTCCATGCACGTCGTGCGGCCGCTCCGCAGCTTCTCTTGCTGCGCCTCGCTCAGGCCCGAGGTGTCGGCCGGCATCTCCACGTAGGCGCCGCCTTCGTCCTGGACGTACTGCTGGAAGATCAACCCGGCGCGCTGCGCGGCAGGATCGTATTGCGCGCAGCTATAGTGGGTGAAGAAGCCGATCCCTGAGCCGTCCTTCACCGGCAGCAGGCACTTGGGCATCGAGAGCTTGGTGGTGAAGCGGTGCTGCACCTGCTCGGGGCTCTTCGGATCGATCACCAGGATCTCGGGCTTGTCGTCGTCGTTGCTCCCGAGGACCCAGACGCGATCTCCCATCTGCTGCACCGCGCTGGCGTTGAAGCCCTTGCCCGCCGGTTTGGCGACTTGCACCAGCTTCCCATCGACGACGTCCATCACCACCAGGCCGTCCGAGGCGCCGGCCGCGAAGATGTGTCCACCCGAGACCACCACGTGCTCGACGAAGCCGTCTTCCAGCTTCAGCTCCGACACCCAGCGCGCCTTCTTGGGATTCTCCAGATCCATCAGGCCCACGCCCTCCCAGTTGAGCGCGGCCACCGCATAACGCCCGAGGCGGGCGACGTCGTAGATGCTCTTGCCGAGCGCCACGCCTACGTCGATCTCCTCCGGCCGGCCGGGCTCCCGGAGATTGTAGAAGTGCAGGGCCCGCCCCGACTCGGCCGCGATGAGGAGCTCGTCCATCATCGTGACCGCCGCGATGGAGGACTTGAAGTGCAGCGTGGTGGCGACCTTCGCCGCCGAGGGATCCCGGACGTCGATGACGTTCAGGACGTGCGAGCTGCCATAGCGGGCGCCCATGTAGACGTGCCCGTGGTGGAGCGCGAAGCCCCCGCTCCCTGCGACGGGGACCGAGCTCAGCAGCTCGAGGTGGGGACCGATTTTGGCGTTCTCTTCCCAGGTCTTCATCGCACTTCTCCTTGGCCTTCGCTGGCGATTTCGCTGAGCAGCTGGGCGAAGCTGGGATGTTCGCGGATCGGATCGAAGTCGTGCTCCGCGCTCAACTTGGCCACGCCGTAGGGCCCGGGGTGCTTGAGACGCGCCTCCCTGAGCGCCGCGACGGCCTCCTCTGGCCGCTCGGTCAGCGCATACAAGCAAGCCGCGTTGTACTTGGCGCTGGCGAAGTACTGGCGAAACACTCCGGCGATCTGGGCGTCGAGGTCCCCACCCAAGATCTCGGACATGAAGTCGTCGTCCTCGTCCTTGGGCTGGTAGTCGAAGCGACTGAAGTCGGTGGCGAAGAGCTTGTCGAAGACCTCCTCGGCTGCCTTCTTGTCGCCGGCCTGAAGGTGCATCACCGCCAGGTTGCTGTTCACCAGCACGTACTCCGGCTTCTTCTTGTTCACCTTCTTCACGACCCGCTCGAGCAGCGCCACGCCCTCGGAGGGCACCGCCACCCCGCGGATCGCGCGATCGATCGACAGGAAGGTGTTGGTGATCAGGTCTCCGTCGAGCTTCTTCGCGACGTCGAGCACGACCGAGTAGTGGCCGCGGTCATTGAGGAGACCGAAGCACTCCTTCACCAGCGCCACGGTCCCCAAGGGGTAGCGCTTGAAGAACCACGGGAGATCGGTCTGGAAGCTCTTGTGCGCGAGCAGCGCTGGTCGGAAGGCGGCGGTCGGCCACATCAGCTTGAGCAGGCTGAGGCGCCGCTCTTCGTCCTTCCTGAACCAGTCATAGGTCTTGAGGATCTCCGGCGCGTAGCGCTCGTGCTCTTTCATGAGCCGCTGCACGATCTGCCGGCTGAAGTTGAAGCGCTCCTTGCTCAGGAGCTTGCTGAGCTCGGCGCTGGTGGACTTCTGGAGGGTGTCGGCCAGCGCGAGCTCCTCCTTGGCCTCAGCGAGCCGGGTGGAGAGCTCCTCCGGCTTCCAGGAGTAGGCCTTCTCGAGGCCCTGGTAGTAGGGATCTTGGGCCAGCGCGCGCTCCCCGCCGTCAAAGACGCCTTCGCGGTACTGCTTGTCTTTGTAATGGTCCAGGGCGACGCGGAAGATCGCGTAGCCGTCGGCCAGCTTGGCGCTCTCCCAGGTCTCGGCCTCGTTGCCCGTCAGCTGGAAGAAGGCTTTTTGGTAGACGCGATCGTCCCGCGACAGGGTCTTGAGCGCGCTCAGCGTCTCCTGGGCGGCCCGCTCGGCGCCGGCCTTCAGCTCGGTCAGCTCGGCCCGAAAGAAGAGCAGCGTGGCGTTCTCGGGGCTGGCTCCGAGGAGCTCGATCAGCATCTCCCCGGCGCGGTCCTCTCCCGCGTCGATCGCCAGCCGCAGCAGGAGGAGCCGGGTCAGCTGGAGCATCTTGCGGTGCTCCTCGTCGAGCGACGGAACCGCGCTGAGGAGGCGCACCACCTTCTGAGCTGCCTCGGCAACTTCGGGGATCTTCTCCCCCGCGATCTCGTAGATGAGGCGGGTCAGCAAGGGGCCGGGCGTCTTCTTGGCTGCGCTCACCAGCGCATCGAACACCGCCGCGCCGTCGCTCTTGGCGGCGATCCCCGCGGCGAAGATCTTCATCCCGGTGTCGCTGTCATACAGCGCGCCTTCCCAGGCCGCAGGCACCTCGAAGACCGCGCGATCGGCGGCGAAGCGCTCCACAAAGCGTTGCCAGCAGCGCTCGGGCGCGGCCTTGGCCCACTCTTTGTAGTGGTCGATGTTGTGGTACTCCTTCCGCTCCGCGTACTCCCGGATCAGCGGCGGCGGCTCGTCGAGCTTGAGCGCGTACAAGAGGCGCGCGAAGTTCTCGAGCGCCTGACCGCCGTCGTGCAGGTCGGTGCAGTAGCGGTTCATCAGCTCCACCACCTTGGGCGCGACCGACGTGGCGTGCTCGCCCAGGCCCTGGAGACGCCCCATGACGAAGCTCCACTTGGGGCCGTACCACTCGAACTTCTCGGGCATCTCGTCGAGGCAAGCGGCCACGGCGTCCACATAGGCCGGCGGGATCTCCTCCAGCTCGTAGCTGACCTCGTCGTCACCGGCGCCTTGAATGGCGTCCTCCCCGTGCACCTGGATGAGCTCGGACTCGAGGGCCAGCACTCGCAGGATGGGGTGATCGACCTCAGCCAAGCGGGCCCTGGCGCGGTTGAAGTCCGGCTCGAGCTCGGATCGCTCACGCTCCGGTATGGCGCGAAATGCCCCAAAGAGCGCCTCGATCGCCGCCTCGGCACGGGGGATGGCCTCCTCGATCTCCTTGCGCGGCAAGGTTGGCGGGGGCAAGGCCAACAGCTCCCGGGCGAAGCCTCGGGCTGCGTCCGCGCGGCGCGCGCCGAGGCTGAAGAAGAGCCGCAGGTACTCCACCGGAGGCGCGGAGCGTCTCACTCGGACCGCCAGCGCGGAGGGCTGGGGCAGCACCGGCTCGGCTTGCTCGAGCTCCGCCTTGAGCAGGCCCAGGCTCCGGCCGGCGATCTCCAGCGTCGCCTCGAAGAGCGCATCGTTCTTCTTCAAGATCTCCAGCAGCTTCTTATGCTCGGGGGCCTTCGGCTTGTCGGCGAAGCGATGCAGGTAGGCCCATTGATCCTCGATCGTGGGCTCCGGGAGAGGCTGGGCGGAGGCGATCAGCCGCTCGCCGAGCGGCAGCCCCCGCACACCCTCGGCCGTCAGCGGCGCGTGAAAGCCGAGCTCGGCTGCTAAGCCCCGCCCGTCTTTGGCGTACTGCTCCGCGTCGACCACCAGGAATCGGAAGGGGAACTGCTTGGGGAAGTCGGCGAAGGCCTCGGTCTTGAGGAGCTCGTCCGTGATCTGACCGAGCCACCGCGCGTACTGGGCGGTGCGCACATGGCGAAACAGGAGCTTCCCGCTCAGCTTCTCGTCACCGTAGCGAAGCTCGTACACCGGCTTGTTCTCTAGGGCGTAGATGAAGGCGTAGGAGTCCTCGTCGTCGTCGTTCTCCGGATCGTAGTTGTCGCTCTCGTCGAGGATCTCGTGGTTGAGGCCGTACTGCTTCCTGCAGATCTTGGTCTCGGGATCGAAGTTGACCGAGTCCAAGACCGCGCCGCCGTGGCCGTAGGTGCTGATGCTGAGCTTGAGGGCGTTGAAGGGCTGGAGCCGATGGGTCTGGTGCTGCTCCTCGAGGTTGTCGTAGAGCATCATCTCCATGATGAAGGCGGCCCGCTGCTCGGCGCTTTGCTCGGGGGCGAAGAGGCGGATGAGCTGGTCGTAGCCCTCGGCCGGCGTCTTCTGCTTGTCGCGTCGGCGCTTGCGGCGCGGGGTGTCGTCGTCTTCGCTTTCGTCGTCGTCGTCGTCGTCGCCGAGATAGTCGGTGGGCTTGCCTTTGATCGCCTGGTTCTTGGGGTCGTGGAAGATCTCGCGCAAGAAGGCCAGTGCTCCCTCAGGGCCACCCGTTTGCCAGGCTTGTTCGAAGGCTGCTTGATAGCTCATCGTCGATCTCCTTGACGGCCAGCTTGCTGCTGGACCGCGAGGCGATGAGCAATATCCGATCCCGGGGGCGGGGCACAGCCGCCCCGCGCGAGGCGAGGCGGCGAGTCGACGGGTGAAGCTGCGAGGCGTCAGCGAAGCGTCAGTCGACGCGTTGAGCTCAGCGATCGGCCCAGACTCTCAGTCGATGATGTGACCACCGGCCAAGGCCAGGGCCAGGGGGAGGTAGGTCAGCACTTCACCGAAGTGATCGTTGACCGGCGTACGGCCACCTTTGGCGTCAATGCGCGACAGCTTGGGCGCGCCGGTGTCGGTCCACTCGACCGCCAGCTTGTCGTTGGCGAAGACGCGGAGCTCGTCGAGCGCCAGCGCATCCTTGTCCTCGGGCAATGCTGCCCGGCCGGTCAGGCTCGCGCGAACGTCTGGCTCGTCTTTCTTCGAACCGATGAAGTCGCGCAGGCCGACGGCGAACTTGCCCTTGCCGAGCTGGACCTTGGCGTGACCGTCGATCTCCTTGGAGGTGAGCTCGGCCTTCATCACGTCGCTCGAGCCGATGAGCTTCACCAAGAAGGGGAGCGGGACGTCGGAGAGCTTCTCGATGGCCTCGCTGACGAGCGAGAGCACCTTGGCGCTCTTGTCCTTCTGCGAGCCCTCGGCGGCCAGGGCCTTCTTGAGGTCTTTCTCGATCGTGGCGATGCCGACCAGCTTAGCGACCGAGAACTTCGGCGCGCCCGACAGCTTGGCCTCGAGCTTCACGTCGTCCAGGCCGCCGTTCTTGTTGAGCTGGCCGCCCATGGAGAGCGTGATCCGCGAGCGAGCGCCTTTGTCGCGCGCCTTCTGCGCCAGGTAGGGCTTGAGGTACTTGTCCGCCTGGTTGTTGAACACATCGAGGGAGGCGGTCGTGTTGATGGTGCCGTTGACCGCCGAGAAGCTCACGCGCACGACGCCGATGTCGATCTTCCGGGTGAGGTTGTACTCGACTGGCGTTCCGTTCATCGAGTCGGCGAGCAGGCGCTGCAGGAACTCTTGCGGCTTCTCCTTGGCCAGCGAGAGGAGCGCGCTGCGCTCAGCGCCGTCGATGTGGCTCGGGCCGAGACCCGCGGCGGTGTTGACGGTGCGGGTCTTGCCAATGCTCAGGCCCCAGACGTCCGCGTCGGCCAGAGGCGCGCCGGCCTTGTCGAAGCCGGGGACGGCCTTGATCGCCGGGGCGTCGGTCGAGGGGGTCGGGATGAAGGGGGAGGCAGATGAGAGCGCGTTAACCATTGGAATATCTCCGGAATTGGGCCCCCTTAGCGGGAGGCCGAAATATCGTCTGATGTAGTTATCGGTCAGACATTCCGGATGGTGCGCGATGTTGTGGCCTGTGCCCCTCAGGGGCCCGGGTGGATGACTCCGATCGCGTCGAGGTCGAAGCCGCGGGTGGGCGCCTCACCGCCGCCGGCGAGATCACGCACGCGCACGTAGCGAGCGCTCGAGACGCCGAAGTCCGCCAGATCGAAGGCATCGCCGCCGGTGGTCTCCACTGCGATCGGGACCGCGGCGAAGGGATCGTACAGATGCACCGGGTTCCAGCCGGCGCAGCCCGGGTAGCGTCCCGGGCCCGTACCGGCCGGATCGCAGGCCAGCTCGTGCCAGCTTTGCGCGTCGGTGCTGACCGCCACCGCGCCGAGCTCGGCGAAGGGGACGGTCGGCTCCCCGCTGGCGAAGAAGGCGTTCTCGAAGACCACGAAGTCGGGCCCCGGTCCGTCGAGGATCGTCACCGCAAAACCCAGCACGATCGTGCCGCCCGCGCCGAGGCTCAGCACGTCGGTGGAGCCCGCGTTGGTGCCCCGCCCCTTGGGAGGCCCCAGCACGATCTCCGGGAGCTTGTCCGAGCCAAAGCCTGCGCCCTCGCCGGGATCAAAGGCCACCAGCTCCCGCCCATAGGGCAGGACGCTGGGATCTGTCAGGCCGCCGTCGTCCACCCCCGGCGGCTGGGCCTCGGTGCCTCCGCAGCCGATCGACGCCGCGATGAGGAGCGCGCTCAAGGCTCGAGGTGCGTCCATGAGAAGCCTCCGCAGCCGGTCGTGTCGGGTGAGCTCGCGTCTGCGGTCTTGGTCGACGTCTCCGCGCCAGCGAGCGTGTCTTTGCCAAAGTCGACCGTGCAGTACCAAAAGCCGCTCGCGCTTGGCTCGGTCCACACCAGCTTCGAGTACTTGTTCGGGGTGAACGGGTCGCTCGCCGGGCTCTGCACCACAGCGTAGTTCTTCTCGTTGGCGAAGCGCCGTATCGCGAGGCCGGACCACGAGGTGGAGGTCACCGTCTCCATCCCACCGAAGCTCGAGCGGAACGTCCCGCGGACCTCGATCGGCTTGAAGGCCCGCGTCCAGCTGAAGCCTCCGCAGCCCTTCTCGTCCGGGGCCGAGGCGTCCGGCACGATGACGCTGCTCCGGGCGGCCTCGGCGCTGTCCTTGCCGAAGTCCGTGATGCAGTAGTGAAAGCTGTCCTCTGCGATCTCGGTCCACACCACGCGGCTGAACTTGTTCGCCGTGAACATATCGTCGGCGGGGCTCTGGGTGATCGCGACGTTGGTGGTGTTGTCGACCTCGACGATGGTCGCGCTGTTCCACTTGGTCGCGGTGATGACCTCATCGCTGCCAAAGGCGTTGTCCCAGGTCCCAACCAGCTCGATGGGGCCGGACTCGCCGCCGCAGCCGGCGAGCGCGACGACTGCGGGCAAGAGGGCACGATACCGAAGACACATGACGACTCCTGCGCGGGTCCTACGCCCGCGCGAAGCCCTGCGCGCGAAAGGGGGATGTGGAGTGACGGATAGTCCGCCAACGCCAGCATCCCCGTTCGCTCGCGGGGCTCTGGAAAAGGATCGCGTCAGATATCCTGGCTCACGGCATATTCGAGGTTGTGACCACCTTCCCCGATCGCTCGAGTGGTTGGGCTCTTCGCCCGGGTCGCCTCAGCCGCTGACAGTGGCGGGACCGCGCCGGATTCTCACCGGCTTCCCTGTACGCATCCGTGTTGTAGTTGCTCGAGTAGCCGCCTGGGAGCAGCATCGTCAAGCCGCGCCTTCACTTCGAGCCGCGATTCCGCTAACGCAGAGGCCATGGATCGCCGAACGTTCTTGAAGGATTCCGCGGTAACCGTCGTTGGTACCGCGCTTTTGGTCGACTGCGCGCAGAAGACCCCTGACACCGCGGCGAGCGCCCCCGCCAAGGCTGCTGACCCGAACCAGCCACCGATCGACCGGCCCGCCGACTGGGACCCGGTCGCTTTCAACACCGCGCGCGGGAAGTCTGGCTTCATCCCCGAGAAGTACATGGCGGACATCCTCGGGCCGGGCGGCACTGAGAAACACCTGGGCAAGCACCTGCCCTTTGTCCCCAAGCTCGATCCGAGCCGCGCGGTCGCCGGGACCGTCGCGATCATGTTCGGGGACACCTCCAAAGGCTATTCGGCGCATCCCAACGCAGCAAAGACCGCCGAGAAGCCCGACGGTCATTGGTACAACTGGATCCGCGTGGCGATCGCCGGGCGACCCGAGAGCGAGGTCGAGACCTTGTTTGATAACTGGCCGATGGCCTCGGACAAGGTCAACGGCAAGTACACCGGCTTCTCGGATCCTGATCCGTCCAAGGAAGATGGCAAAAACACCGTGTATCTGGCCCAGCTCCCCCCCGGCGCGAAGGCTGGAGACACGCTGCGCATCTGGGGCCACTGCCTGACCCACGGCGAGTACGTCGACTTCCTCACGATCTGAAATGGCGATGGAGCTCGAAGAGCACGAGTCCATCGAGATCCGCGGTTCGAGCGGCTGGTACCTGATCAAGCGTCTGGGCGGGGTGTACTCCTGCTCCTGCCCGGCTTGGTTGCACCAGTCGCTCCCGGTCGAGAAGCGCAGCTGCAAGCACCTCATCGCCGTCTTCGGTGAAGAGCACGAGAAGGCGCGGACCGGCGGGGCTGTCTCGCGGGTGGTGCGCAGCCCCAGCGCCAAGAGCGGTGATTCCAGCGACTCCGCCGGGGCCAAGGCTCCGCCGCTGCTCCTGGCTCATCCTTGGGACGGCCTGCGCGATCTCTCCGGCTGGTGGATGAGCGAGAAGCTCGACGGCGTGCGGGCCTACTGGAACGGCGAGGTCTTCGTCTCCCGCCTCGGCAACGCCTATCTCGCTCCGCCATGGTTCGTCGACAAGCTCCCCAAGACTCGCCTCGACGGCGAGCTGTGGAGCGGGAGGAAGAAGTTCCAGCGGACGATCAGCATCGTGCGCCGTCAGGATCAGAGCCGCGACTGGAACGAGGTTCGCTACCTGGTGTTCGACGCGCCCGATCACGGCGGGGGCTTCGAGGAGCGCATCGACTTCGTGAAGACCACCTTGGGCAGCGCGGGCTCGACCTTCGCGGAGGCGCATCCTCACGAGCAATGCGCGGGCGAGGATCACCTCCGGGCAGAGCTGGCCCGCGTGGAGGCGCTCGGCGGGGAGGGCCTCATGCTGCGCGAGCCTCGCTCTCGCTATGAGGTGGGGCGCTCATCGTCGCTCCTCAAGGTGAAGAGCTTCCACGACGCGGAGGCCAAGGTGCTGGAGCACCTCCCCGGCACCGGCAAGCACAAGGGCCGGCTCGGGGCCTTGCTAGTCGAGATGCCTGATGGGACACGCTTCTCCGTGGGCACGGGCTTCTCGGACGCCGAGCGCGAGAAGCCGCCGAAGATCGGGGCGATCATCACCTATCGCTATCAAGAGCTGTCGGATGGGGGCGTGCCCCGTTTTCCGTCGTACGTCGCCGAGCGGCATGATTTCGACTTCGGCGCGGCGGTGAAGGCCAAGCGGTAATGCTAGGCCTGTAGGGCATCTGGGTCTCTGTACTTCTTGGTGGCGTCGGCATTCTGTCCGAGTGGCACCAGTCGCGCTTCGCGCGACAGCCACTGCGCGCGAGGACGCGCGGGGGGAGCTTCGATTCGAGCCCATCGAGGACCGCGCGAGGACGCGCGGGGGAGCTTCGATTGGAGCGTTGGCGTCAGAGCGAATCGCGGGCGGGGACCTTCTGATAGCCGTCGGCGGTCATCTGCTCCTTGAGGCGCTTGAAGGCCTGCGCCGCTTCGTCGGCGGAGGCGTAACGCTCGACGACGATCGTCTTCACGGAGCTGCCGTCGAGGCTGAGCCGCAGATCGATGTGCCGCCCGTCGGCGTCGAGGCCGAAGTCAGCGTGCTCGATCTTGCTCCCCTGCGCCGCGCGCGCGGTGATCGCCGCGGCACCGACTGGCCTCGGCGCGGCCTTCGGCGGAGGGGGAGCCTCGTCCTCGTCCTCATCCTCGTCGCCGCCCTCGTCCTCGGCCTCCTCGGGCTCGTCTTCGTCTCCGCCCCCGCTCGCTCCAGCGGCGCCGACGTCCTCGTAGCCCTTCTTGCGCTTCTCCTTCTCCAGCTTGCTCAGCTCTTTTTCGGCGGCATCGGCCGATCCGAACTGCTTCACCTGGGTCTGGCCGTCGCTGCCGATGCGCCCGTAGTTCACGTAGAGCGAGGAGCCATCGACCTTCGCTCGCCAGAACTTGCTCGAGTTTCCTTCTTCGAAGTTGAGGTGCACTTTCCAGTCGCTCATGGCTCTGCTCCTTTGGGCTCGCTCGACTCGAGACGTCCGATGCGCTCGAGGAGCTCACGACCTCGAGCAGGGTGGGTCATGTACACGTAGGCGGCTAGGCCTTTCAGCGTCGCCAAGGACTCGCCTTTGCCCGGCTTGCCTCGCTCGCGATTGGTCACGGCCGCCTCGAGGGTGCGGATCGTCTGGCGCGGGACGCGGGCGTTTGGCGCTCCCGGCGCATGGTTGATCACCAAGCCCGTGACCTTTTGCCGGCCGCCGGACCGCATGATTCGGGTCTTGTCCGGGTGCGGCGTGAAGCCCTCCTCGATCACGATGCGGCGCACCGCGTTCAGGAGCCGGGCCACCGGGGGACCCTTCTTCTCTCGTTTGGCGCCGGCGAAGGAGAAGGTCAGGTCATCGGCGTAGCGCGTGTAGTTGAACCCGAGGGAGCGCGCCAAGCCGACCAGCCGCGCGTC
>Ga0154020_10004402_pt1 | contig 16784 bp, 12 predicted proteins | sample Klosneuvirus_201_FD_109709 | JGI IMG/M metagenome (GOLD analysis project Ga0154020, IMG submission 109709) | Active sludge microbial communities from wastewater, Klosterneuburg, Austria - Klosneuvirus_20160825_MG | ecosystem: Engineered > WWTP > Aerobic digester > Activated sludge | place...
ACTCGGGTGGGGCGGGGGCCGTTGCCGACGGAGTTGCTCGATGACACGGGCAATCGGATTCGGGAGCGGGGGCGGGAGTATGGAACGACGACGGGGCGGCCGCGGCGGGTGGGATGGTTGGATCTGGTGGCCGTGAAGTACTCGGCGATGGTGAATGACATCACGGGGATTGTGTTGACGATGCTGGATGTTTTGGATGGGATTGAAGAGATCAAGGTGTGTACGCAGTACAAGGTGGCGGGGCAGCTGACGGATCGGTTCATTGCGGATGGGCCGGAGTTGGCGGCCGCGGAGCCGGTGTATACGACGTTTAAGGGATTCAAGGGGGATCTGTCGGCGGTGCGGAAGAAGGGTGACTTGCCGGATGCGGCGCGGAAGTATCTGGACTTCATTCAGAACTACGTGGGGGCGCCGATCGTAATGGCGGGGGTTGGGCCGGGGCGGGAGCAGACGATTGACATGTGAAGCTCAAAGCAGCAGAACAGCAAAGCAGCAAATGAAGACCGACAAGACGACAGTCGCCGTGCTCCTTTCCGCATTTGCTGCTTTGCTGATTTGCTGCTTTGCAGTTTTTCCGAACTAGAGCATGTCCACTACCACCCCCACTTCTCCGTTCGCGTCAGATCCCACCGCACTCGCGATCGTCGAGCGAATGCGTCGCCGCTCGCCGAAAGCCGATCCGCTCACCCTCCTCCCCGACGTCCACCCCGGCAAGATCCCCCGCCACATCGCCATCATCATGGATGGCAACGGCCGCTGGGCCGAGAGCCGCGGCTTCCCGCGCATGGTCGGCCACCGCGGCGGCGCGGCCACCGTTCGCGAGATCGTCGATGAAGCGGGCCGCCTGGGTGTCGAAGTGCTGACCCTGTATTCCTTCTCTCTAGAAAACTGGAAGCGGCCCAAGGAAGAGATCGACGCCCTGATGCAGCTTTGCATCACGTACCTGGAGGGTGAGCGGGATCACATGAAGCGGGAGAACATCCGGTTCAAAGTGATCGGGCGACGCGTGGGGCTGCCGGAGTCGGTGCTGGCCGCGATCAACGATGTGGAGAAGACGACGGCTCACTGCACGGGGCCAATTCTGTGTCTGGCGATCAACTATGGGTCGCGGACGGAGATTACGGATGCGGTTCGGCGGATCGCGGCGGCGGCCGCGGATGGGACGCTGGATCCGGCGGGGATTGATGAGTCCACGATCGCGGCGAATCTGTACACGGCGGACCTGGGGGAGTTGGCGGACCCGGACTTATTGATTCGCACGGCGGGTGAGATGCGGGTGAGCAACTTTTTGCTGTGGCAGATCAGTTACTCGGAGTTGTTTGTGACGGAGACGTTGTGGCCGGATTTTTCGAGGGCGAGTCTGCATGAGGCGGTGAGGGCGTTTGCGGGGAGGAGGAGACGGTTTGGGGGGTTGGATTCGGGGGTGTGAGGGGCGAACACGCGCCAGTCTACTGTCCGCTGAACTTCATCCCGTCGCGTTCCCGCACTACACATGACCTTACAGCGAGTATGGTCGCACGCGGTGCGCGATCATTAAGGAACGCCAGTGGCCTACACAGTGTTGGGCGTTGAGCTTTTTTCCAAGTCCTTGGCCAGTCCTCCGGGCACCTGGGTTGCCAAAGCGGGGAGCGCCCGCTCGCTGAGCCCAGCCACCAACGAAACAAGGTAGACCAGAAGTTGCTGCGTCTCTGTGGTGGCGATGTCCTTGAGCATGATCCCAGTGGAGACCGCCAGGTACACCGCCAAGGCCGCGACGCCACCAATGACGAGTCGAACTCCCGCCTCCAAGAAGTGGAGCATCCCGCCCGACTCGGGTGAAGTGACAAGCTTGCCCAAACGCAGGCATACCGACACGAATGCGCCGCTGATGCCAAAGGCGATGCAGTTCATAACCAGGGGAGCGTGCCGCCCATACTCCAACACAATGGGGTCTCGCCAAAACCAAGCCTCAATCGCGAGCCGGAGCCACAAGCACCACCAGAACGTGGAGGACAACAAAAGCCACCGGCGAGACACTTCCGCCAATCGATCAGATCGAAAGGTGTCAGCCTCGCGTAGGAGTCGGCGTGCGCCTTCCAGTCGCTCAGTTGCATATTTTTCCGTTGGACTGTTGTTAGTGCCGTCTTTCTCCGCGACTGTGCCAAGTGCGCGTGCGACAAGAAGCAGGAACGTCTTTCGGTCTCCCCTCGTCAGGTTGTGCGCGGGCCTGGACTCGGCAATTTTCACGTCTGGCCAGATCGCGATTACTCCGGCCGGATTCTCGCCGTAGTCGTCGCTGGTGTCCATGGTAATTTGCAGAGCCCGATCGACGTACACAATAACACTCTCCGTCTCCAGGACGGTGGTGGCACCTTCAGGTGCAGACAGCTCCTCACCTTCTAAGTCGTCGTCATCCTCTTGCTCGGCTTCGGCGTCGGGCTCGGTGGCATCTTCAGCCGGACTGGGATCCGTCGTACCAGTCGGAGTTGCCTGCTTCTCATGCCCGGCCGCGGGCTTGGCAGCGGCTTCGGACTGGACGGCCTTGCCAGCCGGCACAATTTGTTCCTTGGTGATCGGTGCGCCACCCTCCAACGCCTCGGGCCTGAGCGGTGGATCCTTATCCGTGGACTTGGGCTGTTCCGGCATGGCGTCTATCTCCGGACAAGCACGCGTGGGCACCCGGGTCACTACACGGGCGGCCAACATGCTAATGCCGTTTGCCACAACGCACCAGGGCCATCATTGCCTACAGGTGTGAGATCTCCAGACACATACCAAATACTCATTTATGTGCGAACCACCCCTTGTCACTTCGGCGCTGCCTGCCCGTCTATTGCATGCGCGGCGACAAGCCTGTATGTTGCCGGCTGCGACGGGTGTCCGCTCGCGATCCACAGGCTTACTTTGCACATGAGGTTGTGATGCCGTATCCACCACTGACAAATGCGCAGCTGCGGTCCAAAATGAACAAATACCTGACTCAGTTCAACGATGAAGGAGTCACGATTACAGACCAGACCAAGCACAATGAGGTGCTGGCCAGCGATGACGGTCCCAACGCCCAAATGAGCAGTCAGTTTGTTTACAACGGAATGGTTCGCTGGAAGCTGACACAACATGATCAGGACACGGCTCGCTGGCCAGCGAATTGGATGGCTAACTCAGTCGAGGAGTTGGCGGCTGTACTCATCCCCACCTGACAGAGCGAAAGGGACAACACATGAAATACACGAGTGTACGACTGTTCGCTTTGGCAGCGGCGATCCTGGGAATGGACATTTGTCCTTCGTATGGCCAAGTCGCTCCGAGCGACCCACCGAAAGAGTCCGTTTCGCAACCAAAGAAAGATGAACAACCCGGCGAGCCCAAGGGAGCCGAGAAACTCGACGGTCCCGCTGGCAAGAAGGCTCTTGCAGACTCCAAGATCCGCGACGGCTTTTTGAACGCGCCAATCAGCATCACGGTCGGCGCGGCTCGTTCGACCGGCGCCGAAGGGGGGCCGCGTCTGGCAGCCAAGGTGGGCGATGAACTGGGCATCGGGAGGGGCATCTTTCAAGCGGGGCGAACCGAGCCGACGGATACTCGGAGCTGGTTTCTGAGCTTGATGCCCGTTGTAGATGTCGAGACAACGGAATCCAATGGCTTCAATCACGTTGTCATGAAAATTACCGGCGCTCTTATGAGCTTTCCATTGACAGCGCCGGAGTTCGCCGGCGATTCGCCGGACCCCAGCGGTAGCGGGATGTGGCACGTCGTTCCAATCTCGGCGGGCTTTGAAGCGGATGATCAGTTTCGCTTCACCAATGCTCTGGCGGAGATCGGTTATGCACCGTGGTACCGCACGGGTACTTACCCTCCTAAACCAGGAAAGTTTGAACTTGGCTTCAACCCCTACGTCGGGGCCTTCCTTCAGGGTGGCCGAAAGATCGAAATCGACGATACCACCCGGACGGGTGCTGCGGCCGACAAGAGTGCCGAACAGAGTGATACCAGCCTCCTGCGCGTCAAGCTCAGGGCTCGCATGGAGATTCCTCTGATCCAGAGCGAAGAAAAGAATACCGCACTCTTAACGCTTTCGCCAGAGGGCACCCTCTGGTACGATTTCGTGAACGGCGATTGGTACCATCAACTCAGGGTTGTTGCTGATCTGAAAATCCGAGACAACCAGTCGATCGAGTTCCGTTACGACAACGGCTCCGGAGCGCCGCATTTCAACACAGGTTCTCAGTTTGGTGCTGGATTGAAAATCGCATTTTGACCGGCCTTCAGACAGCTTGGTCGTGACTTGCTCGTTCCCCACTAGAGAGTTACTTTGAAGTCGGCGCAAACACATCCCGCACCGTTTCGAGGTACTTGAACCCATTCACCGCGTCGGGTTCGAGGTAGCTGCCTTCGGTCCATTCGTTCCAGCAGTTGATGTTGAGGATGCGCGGGCCGGTGGGGTTGGCGAACAGGCGCTGTTTGGTCTGTTCGAGGGCAGCGCGGAAACGCTCGGGGGTGTTGTTGCTGATGGTGTTGGTGAAGGGGTAGCCGGAGTTGTCGAAGGTGTCGCTCTGGTCGCAGCGCGGGCTGGGGTCCCAGCCCATGGTTACGTTGGGGATGTAAGGCACGCTGAACTTCTTCTCGGCTTCGGCCCAGTACTTGAAGTAGGCATCGCGGGCCTGGTTGTAGTCGGTCTGCTGGTTGGGCAGGCCGACGTGGTGGACCCAGACGTAGGACGTGACGGAGTCGAAGCCCAGATCACGCACCAGAGCCGCCGAATCCACCGGCACCTTCTCCGCAGGCAGAATGGGCTGACCCCACGCCACGGCGTTGAGGTGCAGGCCGGGGAGGCCGGCGGCCTTTGCTTTGTTGCGGAAGGCGTCGAGCGCGGCCCGGGTTTCTTTGACGGAGCCGAAACTGTCGAGGAGCTTGGTCAGGTCGTAGAAGGAGAAGTAGGGCTTGCCGTCGATCTTCCAGTACGACGGGTGCTTGAAGTAGTCTTTGATGAGGTGGTCGCAGATGGTGTCGAAGGTTTTGGGGCTCACGCGGCCGGGGTAGAGGACGGGCTGCATGGTGCCCTTCTTGTAGGGATGGAGTTCCTGCCAGTCGTGGTTGGCCCACATGAAGGCGAACTTGATGCGGTTGTTGTTGGCCGCGTGGAGGAAGCCCTGGTCGATGGGGCGGTTGAGGAAGGGGCCATCGTCGTAGTAGTACCAGTCGAAGATGAAGGCGTCGATGCCGTGGTCGGCGGCCGCGGCGATCTTTTGTTCCATGACTTTGGGGTCGGATTCGTCGGTGTAGCCCCAGAAGGGGATGTTGGGCTGATGGTGGCCGGGGAAACGGGGCTTGGCGGACTTGACGAGTTCCCATTCGGACCAGGTAGGGCCTTTGGTTTTGGCGTTGCGGGCGTCGCCGGGGTGGTAGTTGGCGAAGTAGTAGGTGCAGATGGTGATTTTGGGATTGCGGGGTTCTTGGGCGAGGGCCAGGGATGGCAGGATCGCGGCGGAAAGTGCGAGGAGGGTTAGATTCATGGATTGGATCCTGGGCGGTCCGGGCTTCGCTCACTCCATAACCCGTGGATTGGCAGAGCCTAGCGATACCGCGGCTGGTTGGGCGAGGTTTCCGTTGAGCATTCCTCCACGTGAACCGACTGTGTCGGCCACCGGAGGCCCCGACGACCCGGCATGCGCAGATTCATCCAAATTATTTTCGAATTTGCGAAGGTCGCCCGTTCTCGTTGCTCAGATTTGTGGGATACTCCGCTTCGGTGCACGGGCACAGGCAAGTGCGGCCGGGACGCTGTCCCGAATCGCGTAGCTGAACTCTCGAGGGTCTAAACAAGGAGGTCTTTGGATGTCATACCAAATTCGTGGTGTTGGACGTGTGTTATGCGCGCTGTTGGCCGCGGCGTCCCCAGCGCTTGCTCAGCAAGCGGTCGCTCCCACGCGGTCGGCAGATCAGGGCCTGCCGAGCGAAAACGTCGGGATGCTTCCCGCCGGCCCGATGGTCATATTGCCCGACGGTAAGTTGCCGCTCGACAACCTGCCGCAGGTCCTGGCCGAGTCGGGCAAGGTGTTCGAAGGCGAACTGATCGGCTCCAGGGTCTCGACGCCGGACGGCCTGCGCGTCCTGGTTACCCGGTACGAGTTCCGCGTGCATGAGTGGTTTAAAGGCGGGGCGCTGGGTGTCGATCGCACGGTGGTTGTCAACGAACTTGGCGGCGAACAGGCGGACCAGCAGGGCATGACCACGGCCGAGTCTCACAAACTCGCCCTGGGAGGCCGCTACCTGGTGTTCCTCCGCAAGGATGCGACCGAGGTGTTCGTGCCGTTTCACCTGGTTCTGCAGGTGATGCAGGATCAGACGATTGCCGACAAGAACGGGCGATTGCTCGTGTCAGTTGCCGAGGGAATCATCCGCACTCAGCGTACGACTAAGGTGGCTTCGATGAGGTACCTGGGCACGATGCCGCAGCAAGCGATGCCGGCGGACATTGGGCCTCCGAGGGCAGCCACGCCGGGCTGCTCATCGGCACCCGGGCCGACCGACACCGACCCGGACACGTTGCCGCCGATCAAGGCTGAAGAGGTTTTCCGTCAGGTTCGACCGGCAGGTGGAGTGCCGCCCGCCGATCCGGCTCCCAAGGGCCTGCCGGGCGCCAATCTGGGTGTGGTTGACTATTCCACGTGCGGATGGATCAGCGGCGCGATCAACTACTACTGCTACGTGCCGAACAACAACGACTGGACCTATTTCACCAGCGGAATGGTGGATTGGAACACACAGGTCGCGGGCGGGGGCGCATCAACCTGGATGTTCGGCTACTTTGTGGATGGCGGCGGAAACCCGATCCGCAACCAGCTTCCCACGGCCAACAACAACCAGAATAACGGGGGCGTGGTGACTTCAGCCCAGCGCACGGCGGGCGGCTACCCGACGTGGGCGGCCTCGGGCAACCCCAACGGCGAGTGTTTCGTGTGGTACACAGGCGGGGCCTGCACACGCATCAAGGAAGCGGACACGTTTGTGAACCCGGTGAACTCCGGGATTGAGCTTCAGTTCCGCAAGACCGCGGTTCACGAGATGGGGCACGCCTTTGGCTGCGACCACGAGGACCGCTACGTCGCGATCATGGTGTCGGGCACGTGGCGCGTCGTCCCCAACTACGTACTCGCCCAGTACTACTCCCGGGCCGATGACATGCTGGCGGCACGCCAGGTCATGGGATTCGCCAACGGCCAGAGCGCCAACAGCTTTGTCCTGAACAACTGGCGGGACATCGCCACCAGCGCTCAGGCACACCCGAACTGGGGTACCTCCGGCGACATCGGGCCCAATGTCACCACTCTTAATACTTACAACGCCAACGTCGGCAACACGCTGACCATCTCCCACCTGTTCCTCGAGAACCGGGGGGCCACGGCGTACTCGGGCACCGTTACCCTGAGCCTGTATTTGTCCACCAACAACATCATCTCCTCGTCGGACTACCTCATGGGCACGTGGACATGGGGGAGCTTTGCAGGGCTGTCGGTTGCCAACAACTTCTCCCTGAACTTCACGATTCCCGGCGCCGTCCCCACCGGGGCGTACTACATCGGCTGGATCGTGAGCAGCCCGGAGGCCCAGCTCACCAGCGGCAACGATGTGGGCATCATTGTGAACGACTCCAACAGCAACTTCTCGCAGCGGCAGATCTTCGTCACCAACAACACCCCTTACAACGACAACTGTTCCGGCGCTCTGGCGATCAGCGACGGCACGTACTTCGGAAGCACCACCTTTGCCACGATCGATGGCTCAACCTCCTGCGGGCTCGGCGGTGCTGCGGCCGATATCTGGTATACGTACACCGCAACGTGCAGCGGCAGCCTCTTCATCACCACCTGCGGCTCCAACTACGACACGGTTCTCTCGGTTCATTCGGGATGCCCGGGGACCAGCGCCAACGTCATCCTCTGCAACGATGACGACGCGTATTGCGGTGGGAACCCGGCCCGGCAATCGGCCCTGACGATCGCCGCGTCCGCGGGCTCAACCTACTACATCCGCGTCGCCGGATACCAGGGCGCGACCGGTGCCGTGCAGCTCAACGCGAGCCTGACGCCCAACCGTCCGGGCAACGACGACTGCGTCAACGCGTACGGCATCGGTGACGGGGTCTTCTTCGGATCAACGACGTGCGCCAGCATCGATGGGTCCGGCTCGTGCGGGACAAGCTCGATCTCTCCGGATGTGTGGTACGCCTACGTTCCGGCCTGCGGCGGAGTGGCCACCATCTCGACCTGCGGGTCGTCTTACGACACCGTACTCACAGTCTTCGACGGCTGCCCGAGCGGCGGCGGCACGGAACTGGCCTGCGATGATGACGGGTGCGGATATCCCTATTCCAGCATCGATCTTGCGGTCACTTCGGGTCAGACATACCTGATCCGGGTTTCCGGCTATTCCGGCTATACGGGGAACTTCCAGCTTACTACCTCTGTCTCCGTGGGCACACCCGCCAACGACAACTGCCTCAACGCCATCACCATCGGCAACGGGTCGCATCCGTACCAGACCTGCGGCGCCACCAACGGTGGCATCCTGGAGGCCGGTTGCCTGTTCTGTTGCAGCGATCTGGATATCCACAAGGACATCTGGTACCGCTACATCGCTCAGGGGTCTGGCACGGTCTCGATCGACCTTTGCAACTCCAACTTTGACAGCAAGGTCGCCGTCTACGCCGGTGGGTGCCCGATCCTGAATAACACCGCGATCGCCTGCAACGATGACTTCTGCAACGGGACGCGATCGTACACATCCTTTACCGCGACACAGGGCTCGACCTACATGATCCGGGTCGGTGGTTACGCCGGCAACTCCGGGGCCGGCACGATGGTCATCAACGGCCCGACCTTCTGCTATGCCAACTGCGACGGGTCATCCGTCGTGCCCGTCCTGACCGCCAATGACTTCCAGTGTTTCCTGAACAGATTCGCCTCGAATGACCCCTACGCCAACTGTGACGGCTCCAACGTACCTCCGGTGCTCACAGCCAACGACTTCCAGTGCTTCCTGAATGCCTACGCCGCCGGCTGCCCGTAAGCGGGAGGCATCGGCCGACTTGATCGGACCATCACGCCGGCCCCGAAAGCGGGGCCGGCCTTGTTTTTGGCAGCCTTCAATTTCTTGTCCCTGATTTCAAACCGGCAACTTTGGACCCCAGACGTCGCAGCGCACCCGGTCCCTACACTCGCCCGTTGCAAATATCTGACTGCACAACGAACCCCCGCATCGCTCGCATGGTCCAACTGGTCAGCCAGATCAGTCTGGCTCAGTCGCCTCGGGACATGCTGACGGCGATCAGCGAGCACTATTGGCCGCTGCGGCCTTCGGACTACATGATCTCGATGTCCACGCGGGACCTTGCGGAAGGGTGGTATCGAGTGACACGGCAGGTCGACATCGCGGCGATTCAGTCGGGGAAGATCTCGCTGGATCAGGCGGACCCGTGGGGAGACAAAGGGGAGCTGCCCGTGGTGAGCGGGGGCATTCTCGGGGAGTTCATACGGCAGAAGCGCCCGTTGATTGCCAGCGATCTGAATGTGCGCGGGGATCCGATTTTGGGAGATTCGATCGCGCACCTGGGATCGGTCATGGTGCTGCCGCTGTATCACGAGGGGCAGCCGGTGTATTGGAACCTGGCGTTCCGAACGGGGCCGCGGGACTACACCGATGAGCAGTTGGATCAGTCGCTGCTGGTGGCCAACCTGACAGGGGGAACCAACACGCGATTGACGCTGATGGAGGAGGTTCGGACGCTGAACCTGGCGCTGCGGCACGAGTTTGAAGAGATCGCGCGGATTCAGCGGTCGCTCTTGCCGCCGGTGCTGCCGGATATCGCGGGGATTGAGATTGCGACAAGCTATCTGACGAGTGAACAGGCGGGCGGGGATTATTACGACTTCTTCAAGTTCGCCGATGACTATCGCGGGGCGTTTATCGCGGATGTGTCCGGGCACGGGGCCGCGGCGGCGACGGTGATGGCGATGTTGCACGGGATTCTGCACGCGTACAAGGGGCCGGGGGGCGATCCGGCAGCGGTGCTGCGGTACGCGAATGAACAGCTCATGGGCGCGGCCTTGTCGGGGACGTTTGTGACGGCGTTCCTGGCGGTGTACCACCCGCAAGAGGTCTCGCGGGGCAGAACAAAGTTGAGCTTTGCAAGGGCGGGGCACAATCCACCGCTCCTAAAGAGCGGACGGGATGGGACGGTGTCGGCGCTGGCCCAGGATGGGGCCCTGCCACTGGGGATCAACGACCCGTACGAGATCCAGAGCGCGGCCGTGGTGATGTACCCCATGGACACGTTGCTGCTCTACACGGATGGGATCACAGAAGCGATGAGTCCGGACGGAGAGATGTTCGGGCCCGAGCGATTGACCGAGACGCTCTCGCGGAGCGCCGGGGAGCCGGCGAGCTTGATCAAGGGGATACAGGCGGGAATTGAGCACCACTCGCAGGGGCGGACTCGGAAGGATGATCAGACGATGGTGGCGGTTCGGTATTCGGGGGCGTGAAGCGGGCGTTTGTCACGGTCGTGTAACGGGCGGTTGCCGGGGTCGGAACTTTGCGAGGTCGGGGGGGTCGAAAGACGTTACAGTCTTGGGCGGGATGACTCCCCCCCACCCTCCCACCTTGCTTGGAACTTGTTGAGGAACATTGACATGAAGCGTTCTCTGCCTGCCGTGCTGATTGCTGTTGCTGGGCTTGCCTTGGCCGCGCCGGTGTTTGCACAGGAAGGCAAAGGACGCGGGGGTGACGCCGAAGCGAGGGCGAATCAGCCTCTGCCCATCAGAAATCTGACCTTGTACCGCTCGGGCGTGGGGTACTTCGAGCGCCGGGGCATGGTCGATGTGGGGCAGAAGGTCCAACTGCGATTCGCCACCGAACAGATCAACGACATGCTCAAGTCGATGGTCATCCTCGATGAGCAAAAGGGCCTGCAGAGCGTGGGGTATGGGTCCAAGGAGCCGCTGGATAGGCGGTTGGCATCGTTTGGCGTGAACATCTCGGACAACCCTTCGATGGCGGTCCTGCTGGATCGGCTCCGCGGCTCGCCGGTGAAGGTGAAGACCGATGAGGGGGAAACTTCGGGCACCATCGTTAATGTGGAGTCGCGGCCGACTGTGTTGACTGGAAACGGCCCGCAGGGCGCTTCGCAGACGGTGGCGAACCTGATGTGGATCAACCTGCTGACGCCGACGGGTGTGGTGGGTGTGAACCTGACGAAGGTGCGCGGGTTTGAGATCTTGGATACGGCGCTGGCCGGTGAACTCAACAAAGCCCTGGCCGCGTTGGCAGAGCACCGTGCAGATCGTGTGAAGACCGTGGACATGACCTTCGCCGGAACCGGTGCGCGGCCGGTGGTCATCGAGTACGTCCACGAGATGCCGGTGTGGAAGACCAGCTACCGGCTGGTACTGGCGGAGTCGGGGGACAAGAAGGGGGATAAGGACAAAGGGCAGCCGACAATCCAAGGTTGGGCGATTGTGGAGAACACGACGGATGAGGATTGGGAGAACGTGAATCTGTCGTTGGTGGCCGGCCGGCCGGTGAGCTTTCAGATGGACTTGTATGAGCCGCTGCATGTGTTTCGGCCGGAGATTCCGGTGCCGCAGGTGCCGGGGGTGATGCCGCGGGAGTATGCGGATGGGATGAGGTTTGGGGAGAAGGCGGCGTTGGCGGATGCCAGGAGAGTGGCACCGGCATCGCCGGTCACTGCTTCGGCCGAGGCAGAGACTCGGATGTATGCCAAGGCGCCGAGAATCAACCTTCAGGAGGCGATGGGACGGAGCCAGGGGGGCGGGGGTGGTGCACAATCGCCGTTCCGCAACGAATCGGATCGGGATGCGGGTCCTACGGGCGACGATATGAGCCGATACGCGGCCGCGGCCCAGGCCCAGGCCGGCGAGGTTGGCGAGGTGTTTCAGTATCAGATGAAGACGCCGGTTTCCATCGCACGGCAGAGATCGGCGATGTTGCCGATTCTGGCGTCGGCAATCGATGGGCGGCGGGTTTCTATCTTCAATCGCGCGGACGGGTCGGAGCATCCGATGCGGGGCGTGGAGATCAAGAACAACTCAGGCTTGCAGCTGATGCCCGGGCCCATCAGCGTGTTTGACGGCGCGGCATATGCGGGCGATGCACAGATCGGGCATGTGTCGATCGGCGACAAGCGGCTGCTTGCGTACGCGGTGGACCTGGAGGTTCAGGCGATCACGAAGGAAGACAGCACGAGCGTGGTGCGGAAGATCCGAATCGTGAACGGCCTGATTGAGCAGACCGTGAAGCAGCAGGGCAAGGTGTCGTACGCCTTTGGCAACAAAGACGAGAAACGCCCGCGGGTGCTGATCGTGGAGCAGCCGAAGGTAAAGGGGTGGGACCTGACCGAGCCCAAGAAGGCGACGGAGGAAACCGAAACTCTCTATCGGTTTGAGATTTCACTGGCGGCCAAGGAGTCGGGGAAGATCGACATCGTGCAGGAGCACACGGACCTTCAGTCGTACGGCGTGACGTCGTATGACATGGGGTCGCTGTTGGGGTATGTCAAGAGCGGTGCGGTGTCGCAGAAGGTGGTGGATGCGGTGAAGAAGGCCGCGGATATGCAGGCGGCGATCAACGGAACGCAGAACCGGATCAACCAGCTTGACCAGGAGAAGGCGGGGATTGATGCGGACCAGAACCGGCTGCGGCAGAACATGAACAGCGTGGCGCGGGATACGGACCTGTATCGGCGGTATACCGGCAAGCTGAACGAGCAGGAGACGCGGCTCGAGACGATGCGGGACTTGCGGGAGAAGGAAGTGGCGACGTTAAATCGGCAGAATGCGGAGTTGCAGGCGTATGTGGCGGGGTTGAATGTGGAGTGAGAAGTGACGCAGTGACTGAGTGACGAAGTGACAGAGTGAAGAAGAGCGCGAAGCAGATTGATCTGGAGATTTCCGATGACGCGTTTGAACTTGGGCGTTTTGGTTGCGGTGGCGGGGTTGGCTCTGGGTGCGGGCCAGGTTGCGGTCGCGCAACCGGGAAAGCAGGAGGCCAAGGATGGGGCGAGGGCGAATCAGCCGTTGCCGATCCGCAGTTTGACGCTGTATCGGTCGGGTGTGGGGTACTTCGAGCGGCGAGGAATGGTTGATGCCGGCCAGAAGATCCAGTTGCGATTTGCGACCGAGCAGATCAATGACATGCTCAAGTCGATGGTGATTCTGGATGAGCAGAAGGGGTTGCAGAGCGTTGCGTATGGATCGAAGGAACCGCTGGCGAAGAGACTCGCGGCGTTCGGCGTGAACATTTCGGATAACCCGGCTATGGGTGAACTGCTGAATCGCCTGCGGGGTTCGCCGGTGAAGGTGCGAACAGGGGATGGGGAAGTCTCAGGGACGATTGTCAACGTCGAGACGCGGCCGACGGTATTGACGGCGACGGGGCCGAACGGCGTGACGGAGACCGTTGCGAATCTGCCTTGGATCAGTTTGCTGTCGGCCAAGGGTGTGCAATCGGTCAATCTAACCAAGGTGTTGGGTTTTGAGATTCTGGATCCGGCGCTGGCGGGGGAGTTGAACAAGGCTTTGGCCGCGCTGGCGGAGCATCGGGCGGATCGCGTGAAGACCGTGGACCTGACGTTCGCCGGGACTGGTGCGCGGCCGGTGGTGATTGAGTATGTGCATGAAATGCCGGTCTGGAAGACGTCGTATCGACTCGTGCTCGCGGAGACGGGGGATAAGAAGGGGGATAAGGACAAGGGCCAACCGACGATTCAGGGTTGGGCCATCGTCGAGAACACCACCGATGAGGATTGGGAGAACGTGAATCTGTCGCTGGTCGCGGGACGGCCGGTGAGTTTCCAGATGGACTTGTACGAGCCGCTGCACGTGTTCCGGCCGGAGATTCCCGTGCCGCAGGTGCCGGGAGTTATGCCCCGCGAATATGCGGAGGGGGCGAGCTGGTCGGACAAGTTGGCCCTAAAGGAGGCTGTGAACAAGCCGGCAGCGCCGTCCGCGGCTCCGGGAGCGCCTGGGGCGGTTGCTGGGAGGCGGTTGTCAAGGGGTTCTGGCGGGAAGGAAGCCGCGAAGGCGGATCAGTCTGGAGCGATGGGCTTCGCAGGGCTCTCCCTAGACAATCCGCAATCTCCGGTGACCGGAGAAGACATGACGCAATACGCCGCGGCGGCACAGGCCCAGGCGGGTGAAGTCGGCGAGGTGTTCCAGTATCAGATGAAAACACCGATCTCGATCTCGCGTCAGCGGTCGGCGATGTTGCCGATTCTGTCGTCGGCGATTGAGGGGCGGCGGGTTTCGATCTTCAACCGGGCGGATGGGTCGGAGCATCCGATGCGGGGAGTTGAGATCAAGAACAGCTCCGGACTGCAACTGATGCCCGGGCCGATCAGCGTGTTTGACGGCGCCGCGTATGCGGGCGATGCCCAGATCGGCCATGTGTCGATGGGCGACAAGCGGCTGCTGGCGTATGCAGTGGATTTGGACGTTCAGGTGCTGACCAAGGGCGACGGGAACAGCACGGTCAAGAAGATCAAGATCGTGAATGGGTCGATCGAGCAGACGCTCAAGCAGCAGAACAAGATTGCGTACGCGTTCGGGAATAAGGATGAGAAGCGGCCGCGGACGATTATTGTGGAACAGCCGAAGGTGAAGGGTTGGGATCTTGTGGAGCCCAAGAAGGCCACCGAGGAGACCGAGGCGCTCTACCGGTTCGAGATCGAACTGGCGGCCAAGGAGTCCGGCAAGATCGAGGTGGTGCAGGAGCACACCGAGATGCAGTACTTCGGCGTAACGCAGTATGACCTGGCGACGCTGATGACGTATGTAAAGGGTGGCGTGGTTTCGCAGAAGGTTGTGGATGCGGTGAAGAAGGCCGCGGATATGCAGGCGGCAATCAATGACACGCAGCGGCGGATTCAGGAGCTGGATGCCGAGAAAACAGGAATTGACCAGGACCAGAATCGCCTGCGGCAGAACATGGGCAGCGTGGCGCGGGATACGGAGTTGTATCGGCGGTACACGACGAAACTGAACGACCAGGAGACTCGCCTGGAGGCGATTCGCGAGTCGCGCGAGAAGGAAGTGGCGACGCTGAATCGGCAACAGGCGGAGTTGAACGCGTATGTGGCGGGGTTGAACCTGGAGTGAGGCGAATGGCCAGAGGCGAAGGGCAAAAGAAGGTTGCGGCGAAGAAGGCGGCTTCAACAGGTCGGAAGCCTTCACACGGGCGTCCGCTGAAGCGGAAGCCCGTGGCACGGGGCGTGAACTGTTCGCGGCTGCGGAAGTTCTGTCGTGCCTATCCGGGCGTTACGGAGGATGTAAAGTGGGGCGCGGACCTGGTTTCGTCGGTGGGTGGGAAGATGTTTGTGGTGTTCACCGGGGGCGATGACGAGGTCCCGCAGGTGCCGTTTGCGTTCAAGTGTTCGGATGAGGACTTTGACAGATTGGTGGAGAAGAAGGGGATCATCCCCGCGCCGTATGCGGCGCGGTTTGGGTGGGTGAGTGTGCGGGAGGCGGGGGCGCTTTCGCAGAAAGATGCGGAGCGGTTGGTTGCGGAGGCATATCGGTTGGTGAAGGAGAAGCTGCCGCGGAAGGTGCGGGAGAGCATCGGGTAGACTTGGGTCATGGCGTTGTGGCGATTTCGCAATCGAACGCGGGGGGTGGAGCTGAAGTGCTCGCGGTGCGGGTATGACCTGATGCGGATTGTGTCGCCCGTGTGCCCGGAGTGCGGGGCATCGGTTCTGGAGTCGGTGGAGGTTCGGGACAAGGCATTGGGATTGATTCCCGCGAGTTTGCCGCCCGCCTCGCGCACATGGGGGTGGCCAGGGCATTCACCGGTAGTCGGGGTGGTTATCGCGGTCTGCTTGGGAAGTCGGTGCGCCTACCTGTTTGCGTTGGCCGTGAGCGGCGAAAGGCTCCGCCACTTCTCGAGGTCGGGGAGTAGCCTGATGTCGCCGCTCACCGGAATGATCTACTACGGCGTTTTCGCGGCGGTGTGGCTTGTGGTGGGAGTGCTTTCGGGACTTGAACTGGCAAGGCGGAGGGAAAGGGGGGAGCGGCTATGAGTGCGATGGGTCGCCAGCGGATGCGGGTTGTGCTGGGGGCGGCGGCGGGGGTTCTGGTTTTTGGTGCCATCGCCCATCCGAGTTGGCGGCTGTATTGGATTGTTGTCCGCGGCGCTTTGCAGACGGCGGAGTTTGTCGGAATCATGGACCGGACCGGCAACAACCTGGGCGGGCAGGTAGCGGGGCACAACTACCAGCGAGAGCCCACGTGGGTGTTTCCGGCCGCGCGGGTGCCGGCGGCGTTGGTGACGTATGGGCCGGCCGCAGCGGTGTCACTCCTGGTGTTTCATCGCGTGGGGCTGGGTCGCTTGGGGTGGCGGGCGAGCCTGTGCGGAAAGTGCGGGGCAAGGATGCAGGGGTTGAGTGAGCCACGATGCAGCGCGTGCGGCGGAGAGTTTTAGAGTGCGAGCGATGACACACATTGTCGTTAAGCGGATGGCGATTTCGGTCGCGGTATTTGTGTGCGTGCACGCGGTTGTGTCTGCCGTTGATGAGTATCGGGTTCAGCAGTGGTTCATCGAGGTGGCGAAGGCCGCGGGGTGCCAGCCGATCTTTGAGTCTCGCGTGATGATGTGGGGGCCGAACGGACCGTTTTACGGGGAGGACTTCAAGACACGGGCGTTCAACTACCTGGTGACGCGTGGGCCCTGGTGGGTGGAACTGATGGCGGCGTTGGCGCCGGCCATGGTGGTGTACGGGTTGTGCGTGCGGTGGG
>Ga0154020_10004405_pt1 | contig 16778 bp, 14 predicted proteins | sample Klosneuvirus_201_FD_109709 | JGI IMG/M metagenome (GOLD analysis project Ga0154020, IMG submission 109709) | Active sludge microbial communities from wastewater, Klosterneuburg, Austria - Klosneuvirus_20160825_MG | ecosystem: Engineered > WWTP > Aerobic digester > Activated sludge | place...
CCAAGGCGAAAGCCGTCAAAAAAGCCGCACCTGCCGCATCCGACAAGCCCAAGTTGACCCGGGCCGAGATTCTGGAAAAGGCCCGTGCCGCACGCGGTGCAAAAAAAGCCGTCCAGGCGCCTGCTGCTGTGAAAGCCAAGGCAAAGGCCGTCAAAAAAGAGGCGCCCGTCGCATCCGACATGCCCAAGTTGTCCCGCGCAGAAATTCTGGAAAAGGCCCGTGCCGCACGTGCAACCAAGAAGAAAGGATAGGAAGATCGATTTTTGCACACGCCTTATATTTCCGGTTTAGGAGGCGTATTTTTGTGCCCGAAAAATGGAACGTACAATTGGCACTTATACCGGCACCGAAGGGGGGGCTCTTGTCCTCGTCTTCGGTGCCGTACATGGCAATGAACCTGCAGGAGTACAGGCATTGCAGGAAATATTCTCGATGCTCGACCGTGAACCTTTGTTGAATCCAGGCTTTGAGTTTCGAGGCCGATTAGTAGGTTTGGTCGGGAATTGTCAAGCTTATTCGACACGGAAACGATACCTCGACCGGGATTTGAATCGGCTTTGGACTCCAGCAAATTTGAAGCGAATCCAACAAGCCGACCGCGCCAGCTTGCAGGGTGAAGATTTGGAATTGGCAGAACTGCTCGAAATCATCCACCAAGAGATACAATCATACCAACCGGAGGCACTTGTGCTGTTGGACCTGCACACAACCTCTGCTCAAGGTGGAATTTTCTGCATTCCATCTGACGACCGTGCCAGCCTCCGCCTGGCCAAAGAACTACACGCACCTGTCATACTCGGCATGCTGGATGGACTGGAAGGCACCTTGTTGCACTTTGCGGCAGGCAACCACTTTGAAATCTGCGGTTATCCGAAATATTCGATTGGCGCAGCATTCGAATCCGGTCAACACGATGATCCGCTCTCGGTGAGTAGGTCCATTGCCGCTATCGTCAATTGTCTTCGCGCAGCCGGTTGTATCCGCGCTGAAGACGTAGACAGCCGTCACGAATCTATTTTGCGAGCCTTCTCAGATCCATTACCGAAGGTTACACAACTGCGCCACGTCCACCACATTCGCCCCGGCGACGCTTTTGGGATGCGTCCTGGATACGTAAATTTCCAGCCTATTCAAAAAGGCGAACACTTAGCCAACGATGTTACCGGGCCCGTCTTAGCGCCGGCAGACGGCCTCATTCTGATGCCACTCTACCAGCCCCAGGGCTCCGACGGCTTTTTTGTAGTTTCCGAAATCTGATACGCCGGCATCTGCGTACTTTCGCCCCGTCATTGGTTCCACCCGGTATCCCGGGAGGATGAAAAGGGAACCCGGTGCAAATCCGGGGCAGTCCCCGCTGCTGTGAGTTCCGTAAAAATCGGTCGGGCATTTACGCCACTGTCTCCACAAGGAAATGGGAAGGCGCCCGGGCCGGGAACGAGCCAGAAGACCTGCCAAAGGCTATATTTCTAAACCGGGCTTCGGGCGAAAGCCGGTCGGAACAGCGCTTTGGCGGCTGATGGCGATTTGTGCCTTCCCGACGTTTCCTGTCCTGCCTTCTTCTCCCGTTTGCCTTTCATTTTCATTTTCAAACATTTCACAAAATGAAAGTCAAACATTTCTTTTTTCTGTTTCTGTGTGGCCTGATCGGCTTTTTTTCTTGTAAAAAAGTAGTATTCCAGGCCGGTCCGGGCAATTACACCGCCGGCGTATTTGTGGTAAACGAAGGCCCTTTTGGCGGCACAGGCAGTATCACCTGGCATAATCCCGAAACCGGTGAAACCGTGCAGGATGTTTTTGCCAAAGCCAATGGAGGAGCCGTGTTGGGCCAATTCGTTCAGTCGCTCACCATCCACAACGGCAAGGGCTACATCGTAGTCAACGGCGCCAACAAAGTGTACGTGGTGGATGCTGTCTCGTTCAAATACATAGACACCATCGGCGGGCTATTACTTCCCCGTTTTCTTCTGCCACTCGACGACCACACCGCACTCGTCAGCCAATGGGGTGCCGATGGCCTGACGGGCAGCGTAGCCAAGATTGACCTGATCACCAGGCAAATCACGCTGACTATCCCCACCGGAAAGGGGCCTGAAAAAATGATTCGGCAGGCTAACGGTTTGGTTGCTGTGGCCAATTCCGGTGGTTTCGGGGTAGATTCAACCGTGTCCATCCTGAACACGGACAACACCGCTGAAGTAACCCGGTTTACAGTTCCCGGCAAAAACCCCGGTTCGCTGGTAGAGGCGGCATTCAGCCCAGGGAAATTCGTGCACTGCCGCGGCTCATTTCTGGATGCCAACCCATCAGGTTGGGTGGGCGCCTTGACTCCAACTCCTGTTACCGGGTTTGATATACCCGCCTACGGCGACGACCTTGTGGCGGCGCCGGATAGTCAAACGCTGTTTTTTGCCGCAGGCGGTAAAATTTATGCACTGAATGCGGCCGGCCTTTCCCCCCTCTTTGATCAGATCGCGTACGGGTTGGGTTGCGATCCCGCCACCGGAAACCTGTACTGTGCCGATGCGAAGGATTTCAACTCACAGGGCGAAGTGGTCATTTTCCAATCCGATGGCACTCGAACAGGCGCATTTTCGGTAGGTGTAGCGCCGGGAGAGGTGGTCTTTATCCGGTAAGTTTAAGTCGAACCATTCCATCGGATCGTTGTCGCATACGTTTCGGCCCATACCATAACCAGAACCCCGTCAACGAAAAAGTCAGCAAAGCCAAGCCCATAACGGATGTATAAACCAATTTGATTTGCCCATTTGAGGTGCCCAGGTATTTGTCCAAAATGGAGCCGTTGTGTATATTTTCGATAACATCGGAGCGTCGCTGCTCGATATGCAGCAACGTTCCGGTGGCCCCGTCTAACTGCATTCCAATATACCTGTCGGCAAATACAAATTTGAGCATACCCTTGTCTTGACGCACTTCAATGCGCTCGATCTTCGTGGATATACTCGAAGAAAAAGAATCCTGCAGGATTTGGAGTGCGCATTTGTGCAGGCTATCCAAGGGAAGCCAAGCATGCAAATCCGAGGAAGTGCCCTGGTAGGATATGGGCAAAATAAAGCCCGCGCTGTGTTTTTTCCATCCCAACAACAAGCCTGAAACGGCGATGATTATGAAAAAAACAAACAATAGAATTCCCAATGTGCGGTGAATTTTCCGCACGGCCCGCAAGACGCGGGCATCTTTGCTTCTGCTCATTAAGTATGGGTTACTTGCGTGCCGAAAAAAAGAAGGAGACCACTAGTACCCGTCGGAAAGTGGTCTGAACAGCGTAAAAAGATTGTCTCATAAGTATTGACGGGAATTGAAATTTTCCAGACAGGATTCACAAGATTTATAAGATAGATGAGGCGGCTCCGCCGCCGAATAATCCTGTAAATCTTGTGAATCCTGTCTGGAAAACGGATAAACGTCAATTACACTCAACTGTGTGGACTTATGATACAGCCTCTATCAGGTCAGTCCACTCAAAAACGTGCCCGCAAGGAAAGTATGAAGTTTCTTCCCGCCGCCACCAGCCCCGAGCTGTACGGCCGGTACCGTTCGTCGGTCAGGTTCTCCACACCACCACTCACCGACCAGTTTTCCGAAAACTGGTACATCGCTTTGAAATTCAGCGTGTACCAACCCGGCGAATAGGGATTGCCGTCGGCATCGATGGCATAGATGTAGTTTTTTGCCTGCTCCTCTTGCGGTAGATCGGCATAAGCTACTTCGCCATTGTACATGGCGTACAAATCCAGGTTCAGATGTGGCGCCGAAAACGTCATGTGGGTGGCCCCGAACCACGGTGCGGCGTGGCGCAGCGGGCTGGTTGTGCCATCGTCGAGTTCCTCCTCGCCATGTTGATAGTTCAGTTGGGACGAAATGCCGAACCCGCCGGGCAGTTTGGCTTCCGCGCTGAATTGAAGACCATAAACGGTGGCTTTAGCCGCGTTTTGAACCGCCTGCACCTGGCTCAATTCGCCGGCATACACGATGCTGTCCAACCCGTTGAGCGTAAAATTGCGCCGAACCAGCGCATTGTCGAGCAAGGTGTAGTAGCCGGTCAGGTCAATTTTCACCGACTTGCCGAACAGTTTGGCGATGTCAACCTCTACGTTGTACGCGTATTCGGCATCAAGCGCGGGGTTTGGCACCAGCACCGCCCCAGGTTCGGAGTCGAACACTTTGCCCAGATCGTCCACGTTCGGGGAACGAAAGCCGGTGGATGCATTGACGGCAAGCGACCAGGACGCATTCGGGTCATATACCAAGCCCACGCTGCCGGTCAGAGCGCCTTTGTTCAGGCTGGCCGTGGTGTACGGAAACGGGAAAAATGTGGTGTCGAACACCGCGTTCAGCACGAACTGATTGTATCGTCCACCCATTTGCAGCAGCATTTTTTCAGAAAAACGATACTGGTAGGTAGCAAATACGGCGTAGGATGCCCAATCGGACTTCGGGTAGCGCGCCGGCCCAGGCACAATGTCGCCGGTAGTAATGTCCTTGTCCGTGCCGGTGGATTGCACGTCGTTGTAAATCACTTCCACCCCGTAAAACAATTTTTGCCGTTCGCCAATGGACTTGAAAAAATCGAGGTTGGCAGAGTACGCCTGCACCTTTTCTACCCGGCTGCGGCGGATCGGGTCATTGAAATCCCGGTCAATACGGCTTTCCTCAAAATACTGCTGCGCCAGCCGAAGAGTCATGCCGTCGAACAGGCGGTGCGTGCCCGTGTAGGCCGCGCTCAGGTTGTTCATGTTCCACACCTGCGGTCCGTACAGCCACTCGGCACTGCGGGGCAGGCCGTTGCCGCGCACACGCAACAGCCGGTCGTAGCGGGCGTAGTCGGTCGTGGTTGAATAGTGAAAACCGTAGTTGAACTCCCACTTTTCATTGGGTTTGAAACGCAATTTTTGAAGCATATTGATCTGCGCGTAGCCCGACGGCTGCTGTACAAGCGGATCTTCGTTGGCCACCACTACGTCTGCTCCGTTATGGCGTTGCACAACGTAAGGTTTCAGATATTCTTCGGGGCCTTTCGTGCCCATACGCAGATCACCAAAGGTTTGGTGCGAAAAACTTGTGACCATGGCCCACTTTTCCCAGCCCACGCCGATGTCGAAGTGTCCGGCACGCTCGTTATTGGCCGAGGCCGTGCGTGCGGCAGCATTTCCTGTGATAAGGGTTTTTTCTTCCAGTGAAAATTGCGGAATCAACGTCTGGAAATTCATGGCCCCGCCAATAGCATCGCTGCCGTAGATGACCGATCCCGGGCCGAAGAACACCTCCGTGTTTTCGATGGCAAACGGGTCAAGCGAGATGACGTTTTGCAGATTCCCGCTGCGGAAAATGGCCGTGTTCATACGCACGCCGTCCACCGTCAGCAGCACCCGATTCGTGGAAAACCCCCGGATCATGGGGCTTCCCCCACCCTGTTGACTTTTTTGAATAAACACCTCGCCCGAACTGCCGAGCAAATCGGCGGCGGTTTGCGGGTTTTGAAGAGCCACCGAGCGCGCCGAAATCCGGGTGATTTTGGCCGGCACCTCGCGCTTGGACTGGTTCCAACGTGTAGCCGAAACAACGACCTCCTGTCCAAGTGACAGCCCTATGGAGGTCAACTGTGCCACCCAACCCGCTTTTTCCAGTTCGGAAAAACTGAACGCTGTGGTTTCGTAACCCAACAAGCGTATCTCGATATGTTCTGCCCCCCGAAAGGCCGACAAGTCGGCTTGCCCGGCCGCGTTTGTCGTTCGCATGGCTTTGGGCGATTCGCTGTATAGGGTGGCCGCTTCTAACGGCAAATTGTTTTCCTGGTCTTGGATGGTTAATATTTGAGCAAAGCCAAGTCTACCCCAACAAAGGAGCAGCCCCAGCAGTATTGTTTTTTTCATGCTGATGGTGTTTAGTGAAATGACAGTTTGCTTTTACGGAAAAAACTGTGTGCGCCGCTTGCGAGCGGACGAAAGCCTAAACCCCATCCGGCGGCGGGAAAGGTGGCTGTGCAACGTCGGTACCCAGCAAATGAGCCACAGCCGACGGCAATATTGAAAGTTCAGGATGCGCGCATAAATTCCGCAGAGCGGGTGCTTCCTGATAAAAAAGCGTAAGGAAAAAAATTGCGAGACGTTGTTCCTTGTTGTGTCTGCAGGGGTCGTTGGCCTGGTATTGTGCGACCAGTTGGCGCAACTGCCGGTTTAGTTTGGTTTCCGCGTGATCATGCCAACACCACAAGAGTATGGAGTCGTTCTGTACCGTTTGTTTTACCACGTCGAACATCTCCCCGTGATACTCGAACTCCCGCGCGTGTTCCCAGCGTAACATTGTTTTGCTGTCGTAGTTGGAGAACTTAAAAAACACGAGATTGCTGTCGGGCAGGCAGGCCAGCATGCGTTTTTTTACTTCTTTTTTAATCCGGTATTTTTCAAAACGCAAGCCTGTATACGTCCCGATCAGGGGCGCTGCCAGACAGAGGAGCAAAAAGATGCCGGGTAGTTTGCGCATGAAAAAAATCAAAATACGCGGCAAGGTATCGCCTTTGTGCTCAAATTTGTTCCAACAAACGGTCTTTCAAGCGCTGAAATTCTTCCGCTGTGATGATGCCCTGATCGCGCAGATCGGCCAGACGGCGAATTTTTTCGATGGCCTCTTCGCTGTCATTCTGAAGGACAGGCTGCTCCGGCTTGATCGTTTCGACCACCTTTTTTCCGTTGTCTATTTCCTCGGAGAACTCTTTTTTGGCAGACGTAAGATCGAGGTCCTGTAGGGTGCCGCCTTGTTGAAAATGATTGGCAACGACATGGCCCAGCGCATAGGTGGATGCACCGGACAGTGCCGGCATGCTCAAGCCGCCAACCACAGAGCCTACCCCGGGGATTGCCTTCACCAAACTTGCAGCCAAGCGTGCCAAACTACTTCCGACGATGGCAGAGATGAGGTTTCGCCCCAAGGTATCCACGAAACCGACGTTGTACAGTTTGGCCAACTGGCGCAACATGTTGAGTTGCACTGCGCTCACGGCGAGCAGGTCGGCGCCCGGGAAAGGCATCAGGGCGGCGCCCATGGAAAAGCCAATGTGGTTTTTGATGATTTCGTCGGCCTTGGGAAGTTTGTCTGCGTGTGACATGGTTTTTGAATTTTGGTGGAGCGTTTTTTCCTGATTAATCAGATTCCAGACGGTGTGCAAAACATTGAAATTTCGAACAGTCAGATAATTAGCCATTGCGCTTGGGATTGTTTTTGCAGGTAAAGAAGGACAAATGTAGGGGGATCAAAATGCCGAAGTCAATGGTACGTCGGTGAAAACTCTACCAATGCACGGTTCGTTCAGACCAGCATTTCCCGAGGCGGTCACTTCAAGGTTTGCGCAGAATTTCTGAACAGTCGGCTGTTGCATTGAAACAACCTGCCGTTGTAAGCCCGCCCTTCCGCGCTGCCAGCACACCGTAACGTATGTCGTGTATGCCGTCTTTGCTGTGTGCGTCCGGGTTGATACTGATACGAATACCCCGGCGAAGTGCCTCGGGGATTAGTGTCCAGTCGAGATCGAGGCGGTATGGGTTGGCGTTCAGTTCGATGGCTACACCATGGCGGGCACAGGCATCAAACACAGCGTCCCAGTCGAGCGGGTATCCCTCTCGGCTGAGCAAGAGCCGACCTGTCGGGTGCCCGAGAATGGTGGCGTACGGATTTTCGATAGCCCGGACGACGCGCTCGGTAGCTTTCTCCCGATTCATTTTCAGGTTGCTATGTACAGAAGCGATGATGAAGTCAAATTTTTCCAGAAGGGCCGGCTCGTAGTCCAAAGAACCGTCGTTCAGGATGTCGCTTTCGATGCCCTTGAGGATTCGGAACGGCGCCATCTCGGCGTTGAGCGCGTCAATCTCGTCCATTTGAGCCAAAACGCGGTCGGGTTTGAGGCCATTGGCGTAAAAAGCGGACTGGCTGTGGTCGGTGATGCCGATGTAGGCGTAGCCGAGTTCGCGGGCATATTCGCACATCTCGCGGAGGGTATGCAGGCCGTCGCTCCAGGTCGTGTGTACGTGCAGCACCCCGCGGATGTCGCTTTCCTCGATCAGATTCGGGAGTTTTCTGGACCGGGCAAGCTCCAGCACTTCCGCTCCTTCGCGCAGTTCCGGCGGGATGTATGCCATTCCGGCTTTTTCAAAAACCTCCTGTTCCGTGCGGAGGCCCTTGAAATTAAGGCCGGGGACAGATTTGACAAAAGCCTCCAAAAACATCGGACTACCCGTACGCTGGAACAGTTTGGAACCGAACTCCTCGGCCAAGCAGCGGTACAACACAATGGGCGTATTGTTTTCCAAACGGGCATGATAACTGCCGTTTTCTTCCTTTTCGAAGATCAATGTTTCGCCATCAAAGACAGAATCGAGTTCGCCGTTGAAGCCTACGAGCATTTCGAGGCGCTCTACTACCGAACACCGGCGGCGCAGTTCGCCAACCGGGCTGACAAAAGCTCCGGGCAACTTGCCTGTAAGCCAGGCGCCGGCGAAATCGGCTTCTTCTTCGGCGGCATCGTAGTGCAGTTTATCCCGGCTGCGCAAGTAATACTCGAGTTTGTTTTTCAGGTCGTCCTGGGTTTTCAGGCCAAAACCCTTGAACTCCACGAGGCGGTTTTCGTTGCAGGCATACCAGAGCTCACCGATGCTCTCGATGCCCATTTCGCGCCATACCGTGCGCACTTTTTTTGGGCCGAAACCATTGACCTGCAACATTTCCACTACACCGGACGGCGTACGTGAACGGGCTTCTTCGAGGGCTTTCATGGTGCCGCCGGTGAGCAATTCCCTGATTTTTCCACTGATAGCCGGACCGATGCCCTTGATGGCTTTCATTTCTCCGTCGCTAATGTCGGCCAACGGGCGGTCGAGTTTGCGTAGCGTGAGGTAGGCGTTGCGGTACGAGCGGATTTTGAACTCGTTGTCTTCATGCAGTTCAAGCAGGTTGGCAAGTTCATCGAACGCGTAGGCAATTTCTTTGTTGGACATGGTGATGTACCGTTTAGAATTGGAGAAAATGCCTACTCCCGGATAAATTCCAGTTCGTTATGCCGATCCAGGCGTGCCATGGTTGAAGGCGCATACGGTTCTTTGTCGTCCTGACGGTACTTGACAACGTAGTCCACGGCGCCCAGTATTTCGCTGCTGATGGCTCCGAATGTTGGCGGAAAAGGTTCTCCGTATTTGCATGCGGCGGTACTGACGATAGGCCTGTCCAGTTCGCGGATAAGTTCCTGACAAAACTGATCTGTGGCGATACGTATGGCAATAGTACCGTCTCGCGCCCGCAAGGCGGCCGGGAGTCCGGCGGCCGGCTGGTAAACAACCGAAAGGGGGCGTTTCAGGTAGGCAAGCATCGTTTCAACGCGCGGGTGTATCCTCGCCACATAGCGCTTTAGCATCTCGATGCTGTCCACCAGAATGATGTAGCCTTTTCCGGTCGGTTGGCCCTTCAATTCCGAAAGCCGTTCGATGGCTGATTCGTTGGTCGCATCGCAACCAATACCCCAGATTGTGTCCGTGGGATAGCATATCAGGGCGCCCGATTCGAGCAGGCGGGCAATGTCGGAAATGTCGTCTCGTAGCAGGAACATACTCAACAATTGGCGTTTCTTTGTCGTTGGATTAGAAATAAATCTGACGGGCAAAAGTCCGACTTTTAACCCAACAATTTTGAATACAAACACTATGCTGGTTCATTTCCACCGATTTTTTGTCCATACGTTGTTCATCGTCCTTATTTGCCTACCCGAAACCTTGTTTGCACGGCACATTATCGGGGGGGAAATTACCTATCGGTACCTCAGCACCAATGCTCAAGGCGACAACCGTTATGAGTTTACGATGAAGATATACCGGGACTGTTTCGGCGGCGGCGCCGGTTTTGACAATCCCGCTGAAATGGCCATATACCGGGGTACATACGCCAGCAATGTGTTGTTGAACAGTTTTGAAATATTTACTCAATCCATCAACAGGCTCATCCCGGTACCGCCTCCATGTGTCACTCAACTGCCGAGCGTATGTGTGGAAGAGGGAATTTATGTGTTCGAGCGTACTTTACCTGTACTTCTTAATGAGAGTTATTTCATTGTTTATCAACGTTGCTGCAGAAATCAAACGATCAAAAACATAGTCGCGCCAGGAGACATCGGCGCGACATACATGATAGAACTGACCGCTGATGCCCAGCAATTGAAAAACAGCAGCCCGACCTTCAACAGTTTTCCGCCCATCATCATCTGCGGCAACATCCCGCTCGTTTTCGATCATGCTGCCACCGATCCGGAAGGCGATCAGATTTTTTATGATTTCTGCAGCCCCCTCGAAGGCGGCGGCCCCATCCTGAACCCGCCTGGCCTTTATGGCTGCAACGGCGCCGTGCCAACCCCGCCCTGCGGGCCGCCGTTTGACAATGTGCCGTTCGTGGCGCCCGATTACGGGCCAACCAACCCGATGGGCGGCAATCCACAGGTAAGCATCAACAACCTGACCGGCCTCATCACCGGCACACCCACTGTGCTGGGACAGTTTGTGGTAGGTGTATGCATTCGGGAGTTTCGCGGTGCTAAGCTGTTGTCTACCGTCCGGCGCGATTTTCAGTTCAACGTAGCCGAATGCACACCGACTGTACTGGCCAATATCCAGAGCGACAGCATTGCAGGACCGAAGCGTTTTGTGCTAAACTCTTGCGGAAACAACACGATTACCTTCCAGAACCAGAGTGTGCAGCAGTCGAATGTTACGAGTTTTGAGTGGCGGTTTAACTTGAAAACCTCCACGTTTGTGGACAACACCAACTGGAACGCCACGGTCTCGTTTCCCGATACAGGGTCGTATCAGGGTGTTTTGTACCTCAACCCCGGCCAACCCTGCGCCGACACCGCTAACATACGAGTGAATGTTTACCCGGAAATCAACGCCGATTTTGAGTTCGACTACGATACCTGCGTAGCCGGCCCGGTAGTTTTTACCGACCTCTCCTCCGGTGATGGCGTGATCAACCGTTGGAGCTGGAATTTCGGTGTACCGAATGGGACGTCCACGACACAACACCCCGACTTTCTGTACCCGATCCCCGGCAATCATCCGGTCAACCTGCGTGTACTGGACAAAAACAACTGTTCGGACAATATCACCAAAGTGGTCAACTGGTTTCCGGTACCGCCGCTCATCATTCTGCAACCCAGCCGCTACATCGGCTGCGCGCCGGCAGAAATCTTTTTGAACAACCTCTCCACGCCGATTGACAGTACTTACAAAATCGAGTGGGATTTCGGTGATGGCAAAACGGCGAGCGGTATCATCAGCCCGACCCATATCTATGAAAATCCGGGGGTTTACAGCATTCGTGTGTCCATCACGTCACCCATCGGCTGTTTTACCGCCGATTCGTTCTTCAACCTGATCCGGGTGGAGCCGTCCCCGATTGCCAATTTCACGTTCTTCCCCGATTCACTGTTGAACCAGTTCAACAACACAGTGCAGTTCACGGATTTATCTGTCGGAGCCAATCGTTGGAACTGGCAGTTTGACCAATACGGCACGACCACCAAGCAAAACCCCTCGTTCACGTTCCCTGACACAGGTTTGATGAAGATCACACTCATCGCCACACACCCACAGGGCTGCAAGGATTCTCTGACGAAATACCTGGATATTGTTCCGGTGATCAGCTGGTTTATGCCAAACGCTTTTACACCCAACGGTGACGGACAAAACGACGGCTTCCTGGGCAAGGGTTATCTGGAAGGGGTAACCAATTTCAGCATGACCATCTGGAACCGGTGGGGCGAACTGGTTTTTGAAACCACCGACCCGACCGATGAATGGAACGGACGCAAGTCAAATACCGGAGGTATGTCGCCGGTTGGCGTGTACGTGTACCATGTCACGTTCACCGGGCCAAGAGGTGAAAAACAGGAGTACAAAGGTTTCGCAACACTGATACAATGATCAGCGCAAAAGCGTCACATTCCCTTTCTTTTCCGAAACCGTGCCACCCAAACACCGCACACGGTAGAAGTACCCGTACGTCTCTACGGGTTGTGGTTCGCCTTTGAAGGTGCCGTCCCATTCGCCCTCGGGGTCGTAGGTTTCGAACACTTTCTGTCCCCAGCGGTTGTACACGGCCCAATATACCTCATCCACGAAACGGCTTTCGAGGCGCAGCACATCGTTTTCCCCGTCACCGTTTGGTGAGAACCCGGTTGGAAAAAATACGAACGTCTCGTCACACTTCGGGAATAGTACGACCACCGTCACATCCCGCTCCAGCACACAACCGCCGTTGACTGTTAAGGCCGCCGTGTAGGTCGTGGTTGTGTTGGGCTTCGCTACCGGCATTGGGTTGTTCGATCCAGTCAGCGAATTTGTTGGTGTCCAAGAAATGGTTGCGTTGCCAGGAAAAACCGCTTCCAGTTGCGAACTCCCGCCAAGGTAAATCGTGTCGGGGGTGGCACTGACCGTCAGAGCCGTGGTGTCGAAAACATGTACCGTAACCAAACCCTCGTATGTGCAACCGGCATTCGTGATGGTCACCAAATAATCGGTTGTCTCTATTGGAAAGGCGTCCGGCGAGGCAGCGGTGGTGTCCGAAAGGGTGGCGCCGGGCGTCCATTCATAAATATAGCCAATGATGCCGCCGGAATTAAGTCGCGCAGTGTCGCCCGGGCAAATCGTCAATTCCTGTTGGAGACTGTCGATTCGCGGGATTGGTGCATTGAACTGTTTGAAAATGGTATCCCGGCAACCTCCTGCCGACATGGCGATCAGGCGCAAGGTATAACTGCCGGGTTTTGTCACTACAAACGATGGGTTCTGGGTTGTGGATTGCGAGGCAAACCCACTCGGCCCCGTGAGCCGCCACGACCAGGAACTTATGCCATACACCGTATCCTTACTGCTGTCTAAGGCATTGATGACCAATCCATTGTTGTCGCAAGAGGGTAAAGTATACGTGAAAGCCGCGTCAATATGAAAAGCGCCTACATGGATTGTCCTAAACATCGTATCGGTGCAGGGCAGTCCGGGCACCGTGACAAGGGCTATGGTATAGGTGCCGGTATCGGGGAACTGATACTGGGGCGAGAACTCTGTTGTCGTTTTTGTCAGGTCATTAGGCCAATCGAAATACCAACGCACGTCTGGCACATTGCTTTGATTGTTGAATCGTACTACCTCGTTTTCGCAAGCACCCATGATATCGGCAAAAGCAGCCGTGGGTACGCCACAATCAGCCACATTGTACTGAAAATCACGTCGCGTAGTGGATATAAGCGTGTCGTTTCGGTATTCGTCCACGCAAATGCCGACAACGAAGTTGCCCAGGGTATTCGGCACTCCGGTAATAAACCCGGTAGCGGGATCAATCGCCAGCGGGTCGCCGCCCAGTACATTGGCGAGGCTGTACGGCGGGCTGTTCCAGACCACTTCCAGATACGGCCCCTTGTTGGGTGGAACAGGTTGGGGGTTCTGCTGGGTTGCACCGTTAAGCGGGGTACATACGCGATACACCAACGAATCGCCGTCGGTGTCGGTAGCGGAATGGTCAAAGTCAATGGGCTGGTGCACGCAGATCGCCACCGGCGGCCACTTGTTGAACGTGGCGCTGCTGTTGCACTCCAACATGGTTTTTTCGGAAAGAGTGGCGATGATGGAAATACCTACGTCGAGCGGGTTGGGGATGTTTTTGATCAATTGGTTCCGACAACAACGTTGATAGACAAGGGTGTATCCACCTGCCTTGAAGGGTAGCGTCTGAACAGTCCGGTAAGTGGTTCCGTTCACGCACACATCGGGGGGAACAACAAGGCAGGGGTTTGTGAGAATGATCGGCAACGTGTCGTTTGAAAACACATCCCAGCTCACCAGAATGTTCCGGACTAAATTCCAGTTGGAATCATAAACGCCGATTGCAGCCGGATCGTCGAACCAGGGAATGCCGTTGTAGCAATCCCGGAACACGGTCAGGCTGATCTCGTACTGGTCGTTACTGAGGCATTTGTAAGTGATTTCACCACCAACGATGTGCGTACCCCAAAGCATGGGTTTGATGCAAAACAAAAAGATACCGAACAGGAAAAAACGTTTCATAAGCCGTAGATCAGGCAAACAACCGCTGCCGCTGCCCAAAGAAACGCAATGGCAGTAAACTGACCAAACATACCCTGCCCGGAGTGGACATTGTGCCAATATTTAGCCGGAATCCTTTCCAAAAGGTTTGAACATCTGGCTGAAAAATCCATGTGGATACTTGTCCACCCCGTCGAAGCCGAGTTTGATGTCGCGTCCGTCGCGGGGCAACCAGGCAGTGCCGAACAGGTAGTCCCACACTGAAAGTGTGATGCCGTAGTTCACGCCGTAACTTCCCTGGGGCAAGTCCTTGGCATGGTGCCAAATGTGCATCTGCGGGTTGTTCAGGAGGAATTTGAGCGGGCCAAGCGGCAGGTACAGGTTGGCGTGGTTGAGGTGCCCGATTGAGATCGTGAACAGGTGTACCAGCAGAAAGTCCTGGATGCCAAAGCCGATCATGGCCAAAGGCAGGTATTCAATACTGCGGTACACAATGTTCTCCATAAAATGGTAGCGCAGGTGGGCGGCATAGCCCATTTCCCGCACAGAGTGGTGCACCTGGTGAAACTTCCACAACCACGGCGACCAATGCAAAAGCCGGTGGACGTTCCACTGCACAAAGTCCCGAACGACGAACAAGGTGAGCAACTGTACCCAGTGGGGGAGTTTAGCCACATTGATCGCTACCAGATTCCGGATTCCAAACGCGCCGGCAAGAAAATCGTTGAACGCTTGGGACACCACATTCGAAAACGCCGCATAACCCACCAGGCCGAAAAGGAAACAATTGAAGAACATGTAAAACGTGTCCAACCAAAAATCCTCCCGAATGGCCTGCTGGTTTTTCCGCCACGGGAACAGCAGTTCAAGGGCGTACACGGCAGCGGAAATACCGATGAGCCAGTAAAAAAAATTGCCCCAGTGCGGATTCAGCACTTCATGCGCCACATAGTTGGCGTAGCCGGAGAAACCTTCAAGAAAAGTATGCCAGTAGTTTTCCATAGTATCGCTTATAGCCACCGGCTGTTGCTCAATGCACGGTTTTTTTGCCTTTGGATTTCCAGTCGTTCATGCCGCCGGCGTAGTCATAAATTTTTTTAAACCCCATTTTTTGCATTTGCGCTGCGGCCCGCGGGCTGCGCCCCCCCGCTGCACAGTACACGATGACGGGTTTTTCCTTGTCCAATTTCATGATTTGTGTCTGAAAGTCAGGGCTGGAAAAATTAATCACGATTGCGCCCTCGATTTTGCCCGTTTGCTGGATTTCGCCGGGTGTACGCAGATCAACCAACTGCACGGTTTTGTCGGACTTCAGCATGGCCTCCGTTTGGGCGGCATCAAGCACGCCTTGGGCCGGTGCGGGTTGCGTGCAAGCGGCAAAGGCAAGAAACAGGATGAAAATACTTTTTTGCATGGTTGTGTTTTTTTTCCCGGCACAAAGGTCGGTGGATGAATTGATGGAATGGTGTGACTTTGGTCACAGGATGATTACAAGTCACGGAAAATGGAGCGTTCACGCCACACGAGGTACTCCCCGACGATCAGGTTAGGCACCCAGCAGAACATTGCGATTCCAAAGAAGGCGAGCAGGATGCGGTAAACGAGCGGAGTGGATGTAGACATTACTTTTTTTCGCAAAGGAAAAACAAAAAACCACTCGTAACTTGAGCCGTCGTTTAAAAAAATACTGCCATGCACGCTGTTAATACGTCCCGAACGCTTGCCTACACACATCTTGAATCACCCATTGGGACCCTACTTGCCGCAGCCGTTGAACACGGCGTTTGCCTCCTGGAGTATGTGGATACGCCCGACCGTTGGGAATCAACCTTGCAGGCATTCGCCAAAGAAACCGATAGCGTCCTTGTCGAGGGCGAGCATGCGCACCTCAGCCGATTGAACGACGAACTTCAGGCGTATTTTTCCGGGAAACTTGCCGCATTCGAGACACCGCTTTCCCTCGTAGGTACTGATTTCCAGAAAGCCGTTTGGCAGGAACTGTTGCGTATTCCTTACGGTACCACTCGTTCGTACAAGCAGCAGGCACTTGCGCTTGGCAACCTGGAAGCCATACGGGCCGTGGCTGCCGCCAATGGCCGAAACCATATTGCCATTGTTATTCCCTGCCATCGCGTCATCGGCGACGACGGCAGCCTCACGGGATATGGCGGCGGGCTTTGGCGAAAAAAATGGCTGCTGGAACTGGAACGGGATTCCGGCCTGGTCCAACGAAATGATTTGCCAGGTGACCAACTTCGGCTGCTATAAACCCAATTTTTCCTTTTAGTGCCACCACATGCGCGTGCCAAATGGTTGCGTTAGTTCAATATATCCACCACCAGTTTCAGCCCCAAGCCAAAAAAAATCAATGCCACGAACCTGTTGACCACTTTGGCCACAATGTCGGAACGACGGGTCATTTCCTGTGCCAACCAGGCATAAAACGTCAATGCGCCCATGGTACCTGCCACCACACCACCGGCAAATAAAAAAGCCGCAGCCGTGCCATCCGTCCACCAGCCGTTTACCCGAAGCCAACCGGTGTAGGCTACCCAGTAGGGAATGGCGAGTAAATTGAAAAAACTGATGGCTACACCACGTCCAAACTGCCGGAAAGCCGATATGGGCACATCAAACTCGGGTGTGCGGGGCGGCCTGGCAAAAAACCAGAGATACACCGCCAATCCC
>Ga0154020_10004406_pt1 | contig 16778 bp, 12 predicted proteins | sample Klosneuvirus_201_FD_109709 | JGI IMG/M metagenome (GOLD analysis project Ga0154020, IMG submission 109709) | Active sludge microbial communities from wastewater, Klosterneuburg, Austria - Klosneuvirus_20160825_MG | ecosystem: Engineered > WWTP > Aerobic digester > Activated sludge | place...
CCAGACCCGCCCGGCCGAGTTCGAACGCCAGATCGCCGCGCTGCCCGAGGTGCTGGAATGCTTCGCCATCAGCGGCGAGGCCGACTACCTGCTGCGCATCGTCGCCCCCGACCTGGCCACCTTTTCCGACCTGATGATGAAGCGCCTGCTTACCCTGCCCGGCGTCGCCCAGGTCAAGACCCACATCGCACTGTCCAAGGTCAAGCAGACCCACGAACTCCCGCTGGACCAGGTGGCGCAACCGCGGCCGCAGCGGTTGAGGGTGATGTTTGCGGGGTGAAGGGGTGAGGGGGGAGGGTGAAGGGTCGAAGTCCACCCCTCTCGCTCGTCGAGAATCAACCCGCCTCAAACGACCCGCCTACACATCCGGAGATCGCATGACCGCCGTTCCTGCCACGGTCGATGAGTACATCGAGGGTTTTCCACCCGGCATCCAGGCCGTGCTGCGCGAGGTCCGCGCGACGGTCCGGCTGGCGGCGCCGCTGGCCGAGGAGCGCATCAGCTACCGCATGCCCGCGCTCTTCCAGCAAGGCGCCGTTGTCTACTACGGTGCCTTCAAGAAGCACCTGGGCCTGTTCCCGCCGGTGGAGGATGCGGTGCTCCTGGCTCAGGTTGCTGCATACGCCGGGCCCAAGAGCAACCTGCAGTTTCCGTATGCGCAGCCGATGCCGCACGCGCTGATCGCTGCGGTGGTGCAGGCGCGAGTCCGATCCAATGTGGCCAAGGCCGCCGCCAGGGCCCGACCCTCCCGCCGACAACCGTCCCTCGAACCCAGGAACGTCATGACAGCTGAAAGCCAAGTCACCGGCCCGGCCTCGTACTTTCCCTCCATCGAGAAGAAGTACGGTCAGCCGATCGACCACTGGATGAGCGTCCTCAGCCAGGCGGGCGATTTGAAGCACATGGAGCTGGTGTCGCTGCTGAAGACGGTACATGGCCTCGGCCACGGGCATGCCAATGCGCTCGTGGCCTGGCACCTGGGGCAGAAGAAGCCGTGGCCCTGGCAGCCCACACCTGCGCAGGGCGCTCGGTCCACCTGATGGCGGCGGTGTGCGGCTTCGGGCAGACTGGCGCGCAACAGGAGCGTCCGCCATGGCCAATCTGCACATCACCGAAATCAAGGCCTTTGTGCCGTCCCGGGACTTCGAGGTCTCGAAAGCCTTCTACCGGGACCTGGGTTTCACGATGGCTTCGGAGGGCGGTGGGGTGGCCTATTTCCACTTCGGCCCGGCGAGTTTCCTGCTGCAGGACTTCTGCGCGCCGGGGCTGGCCGAGAACTTCATGATGCACCTGCTGGTCACGGACGTGCAGGCCTGGTGGCAGCAGGTGCAGGACAGCGGGGTGATCGAGCGGTACCAGGTGCGTTGCACGCCGATCGAGCAGCAGCCCTGGCGGATGAAGGACTTCTGCCTGAGCGATCCGGCCGGTGTGCTGTGGCGCATCGGACAGAACACGGATTGAGCGCGGCCGACCTCTCCCGCCTCTCCCACCTCTCCCACCATTCCCACCTCACCCCTTCCCTTCAAGCACAGGAGACGCGATGCAACAGGCACTGGCGGGCAGGAGGGTGCTGATCACCCAGGCCACGGAGTTCATGGGTCCGGCGCTGTGCGAGGTGTTTGCCGAGCAGGGCGCGCAGGTGATCGCCAGCATGCGGGACCTGGCGCCGCCCGATGCGGCGGCGGAGGTGGTGGCGGAAGGGGTGGCACAGGCGGGAGCGATCGACGTGGTAGTGGCCAACCTGGCCTTCCTCGCACCGACCACGCCGGCGCTGGAGGTGGAGGCCGAGGAGTGGCGGGCGGCCTTTGCCGCGCTGGTCGATCCGCTGCCGCGGCTGGTCCGCGCGGCGGTGCCGGCCATGGTGGCCCGGCGTGCCGGCAAGGTGCTGGTGATCGGCAGTGCTGCGGCATTGCGGGGTATGAAGCGGGCCTCCACCTACAGCGCGGCGCGGGGCGCGCAGCTGGCGTATGTGCAGGCGGTGGGGGTGGAGCTGGCGCCGCACCAGGTGCAGGTGAATGCGATCGCGCAGAACTTCGTGGACAACCCCACCTACTTTCCGCCGCAGGTGCAGGCCAATCCGCGCTTCCAGGAGCGGCTGGCCCGTGAGGTGCCGCTGGGCCGGCTGGTGGGCGCGCGGGAGGACGCGCTGTTTGCAGCCTACCTCTGCAGTGCGGCGGCGGACTGCTTTGTCGGCCAGGTGTTCCCGGTCTGCGGCGGCTGGGTGCCGCGGTAGCGCTGGACGGGGGCGGGGCGGTGTCGGCCGCCGCGCTGGCAGCCGGGCCCAAACCTAATCCGGATCAAGGCCGCCGCCGCCCCTGCCGCCTAGATTGGCGGGCATGAAGTCGCTGAGATTCCCCTCGTTCCTGACCCTGGCGCTGGCGGCGTGGGCCGCGCTGGTGGTTCCTTCGGTGTCCGCACAGACACCTGTGGTGTCGGCCCAGACCGCGCAGGATGCGGCGGCGCTGTACCGCCAGCACTGCGCCTCCTGCCATGGCGAGCAGCGCACCGGCGGCATGGGCCCCGCGCTGTTGCCGGAAAGCCTGGAGCGGCTGCGCCGGCCTGAGGCGTTGAAAGTCATCACCCAGGGCCGGCCGGCCACGCAGATGGTGGGCTACGGCCAGGCGCTGAAGGCCGAGGAAATCGCCGCGCTGGCGCAGTGGATCTACACCCCCGTGTCGCCGGCGCCGACCTGGGCCGAGGCGGACATCCGCGCCTCGCGCGTCGAGACGGCCGGGGCGAAGGGCCTGCCGGCCAAGCCGGTCTGGTCGGCCGACCCGATGAACCTCTTCGTGGTGGTGGAAGGCGGCGACCACCATGTCTCGCTGCTGGACGGCGACCGCTTCGAGCGGCTGCACCGCTTCCCCAGTCGCTACGCGCTGCACGGCGGGCCGAAGTTCAGCCCGGAGGGGCGTTTTGTCTACTTCGGATCCCGCGACGGCTGGATCACCAAGTACGACCTCTGGAACCTGACGGTGGTGGCGGAGGTGCGCGCCGGCCTGAACATGCGCAACGTGGCCGTCAGCGGCGACGGCCAGTGGCTCATGGCGGCCAACTACTTCCCGCACACCCTGGCGCTGTTCGACGCCGACCTGAAGCTGGTGAAGACCTATGCCGCGACGACCGCGGACGGCAAGGCCAGCTCACGCGTGTCGGCGGTGTACGACGCCACGCCGCGGCAGAGTTTCGTGGTGGCGCTGAAGGACCTGCCGGAGCTCTGGGAGATCTCCTACGACCCGAAGGCCGAGCCGATCTACGACGGCCTGGTGCACGACTACAAGATGGGCGAGGGCGTGCCCAAGCGCGGCCAGTTCGGCGTCAAGCGCTCGCGGCTGGAGGAGCCGCTGGACGACTTCTACTTCGACCAGGCCTACACCCACGCCTTCGGCGCCACCCGGCCCAAGGGGGACGGCCAGGCCAACGCACAGGTGGTGAACCTGGACGTGCGCCGCACCATCGCCAAGTTGCCGATCGCCGGCATGCCGCACCTGGGCTCGGGCATCACCTTCGACTGGCAGGGCAAGCGGGTGATGGCCAGTCCCAACCTCAAGGACGGGGCCATCGACGTGATCGAGCTGGACAGCTGGAAGCCGGTGAAGACCATCCGCACACCGGGGCCGGGGTTCTTCATGCGCAGCCACGAGAAGAGCCGCTACGCCTGGACCGACTCGATGATGAGCCCGACCGCCCGCGACACGCTCACCATCATCGACAAGGCCACCCTGGAGCCGGTGGCCAGCGTGCGCGAGCCGGGCAAGACGCTGGCACACATCGAGTTCACCCAGGACGGCCGCTACGCACTGGCCAGCGTCTGGGAGATGGACGGCGCGCTGATCGTCTACGACGCGGCCACCTTCAAGGAGCTCAAGCGCCTGCCCATGAGCAAACCGGTGGGCAAGTACAACGTGTTCAACAAGATCACCCGCTCCGAGGGGACGTCGCACTGAGTGCATCCCTGGTGACAACGGCGCCCACCTCGGTGAAGATGCCGCATTGGGTTTCATGCCGAGAGGAGACAAGCCATGCAGCAGCTCATGAGCAAGCCCGCAGCAGCATCGGAGGCAGTTTTGCCCGCGCGGGACGAGGAGGGTTATCTGGTGGACCCGGACACCTGGAGCGAGCCGGTGGCGCAGGCCATCGCATGCGAGCTCGGCGTCGAGCTGGGAAGCGAGCATTGGCAGGTGCTGCATTTCATGCGCCAGTGGTACGAGGAGCACCGCGTGATCGCCGATGCGCGCCATGCCATGCGCCTGCTGGAGCAGCGCCATCCGGGGCAGGGCCGACAGCGGCTGTTCGAGCTTTTTCCCTATGGGTATGTGGCGCAGGCCTGCCGCATTGCGGGCATGCGGCGGCCCAGGGCCTGGAGCACGGGTTGATGCCGATCAACTGAAGTGGCGGTTGTGCCACCGCTCGTATCCGCTTGTTTGTGAACTGGGTTGACGATGCTCAGACGGCGCGATCGGATTGACGGCGTTCTTGTCGCAGTTCAAGGAACCTGGCAGCGGGACGTCCGAACAATGCGGTTCGCCGTCCGGAACGCTGCCCATGACCACACCCACTTTGCTGTCGACGCCGACGTCCTCGCCCAGGCCTTCGATCACCCAGCGTGTTGACGCGATCACGGAGATTGCGCCGGCTTGGCGCAGTGTGGCTCCACCGGCGCCGCGCTCGGTGAAGATCGAGCTGACGGGCCGATGCAACTTCCGCTGCTCCTTCTGTGCGCACAACCAGCGTCTGCGCCAGGTCGGCGAAATGGACCGCGACTTCTTCGATCGCATCCTGCCCGAGATGCGTGAGGCGGGCGTCGAAGAGCTGGGTCTGTTCTATCTCGGCGAGTCCTTCCTCTGCGACTGGCTGCCGCAGGCGGTGGCCTATGCCAAGCAGGTCGGTTTCGACTACGTCTTTCTGACGACCAACGGCTCGCTGTCGACACCCGACAAGCTGGAGGCCTGCATGGCGGCTGGTCTGGACTCGCTGAAGTTTTCACTCAACTACGCGGATCAGGCGCAGTTCGAGTCGATCGCGCGGGTCAAGGGTCCCCTGTTCGACCAGATCGCCACGCATGTGCGTGCGGCCCATGCGCTGCGCGAGGCGGGCGGCTATCGTTGTGGGCTGTTCGGCTCCTACATCGACTACGACGGCGAGCAGGGCGAGCGCATCCACGCCTACATCGACGCACTGCGGCCGTACCTGGACGAGGTCTACGCGCTGCCTCTGTACAACCAGGCCGCGCTGATCGACAACGAAGAGTGGCGCTTCGTGCAGGGCAACCGCGGTCGTGCAGCGGCCCTGCGCGATCCGCTGCCGTGCTGGAGCATCTTCACCGAGGGGCACATCTCCTTCGATGGCCGATTGAGCGCCTGCTGCTTCGACCACGATCAGCGCTTCAGCATGGGCGATCTCACCCGTGTGCCCTTCATGCAGGCGTGGAACAGCCCGGCGTTTCAGTCCCTGCGCGCCGCGCACCTGCGCCGTGATGTTCGCGGCACGATCTGCGAGCAGTGCGTCGCCTTGGGCTGACGCGATGTGCCCGGTCGGCCGGCGGGCCGACCTCTTCAGGCGATTGCCGCCATTTTTGGTTGGAGACAACACCATGCCCGAAACACTGATGGACCGCTCCCTGGGGGAGCTGGCCTGTGCCGTCGCTGGTGCGACGGCGGTTCTGTCGCGCCATCGACTCGACTTCTGCTGCGGCGGAGCGCAGACCCTGCGGGCAGCCGCCGCCGATCGGGGCCTGGATCCCGCGACGGTGGCGGCTGAACTGGTCGAGCTGCAGCGCCGGCCGGCCAGGAGCGAACGCGATTGGCGACAGGCCCGCGCCGCAGAGCTGATCGACCACATCCTGCAGCGTTTTCATGAACGTCACCGCGAGCAGCTGCCCGAGCTGATCCGCCTGGCGCAGCGGGTGGAGTCGGTGCACGCCGACAGCCCTGACTGCCCACGCGGCCTGACCGCCCACCTGATGGCGATGCAGCAGGACCTGGAAAACCACATGCTCAAGGAGGAGCGCATCCTGTTTCCGCTGCTGCGCAACGGCTCGCCGGCCTTCGTGCCCGGGCCGATTGCAGTGATGCGCCAAGAACACGATCAACACGGTGATGCGCTGCGGCAACTGCTGGAGTTGACGGGGGGAAGTCTGCTGGCGCCGGCTGGAGCCTGTGCCACCTGGCAGGCGCTGATGTCCGGCCTGCAGACCCTGCACGAGGACCTGATGCAGCACATCCACCTGGAGAACAACGTGCTGTTTGCCGGACTGGCTGCCGGGGCGGCCGCAGGTGACCGCCCTGCGCGCAGTGAGGGCGGCGGTTGCTGTGGCGCCTGCGGAGGCGGCTGATTCGATGACGCGACCGAGATGCGCTGCGGGGGGCTGAGCGGCTGACTCCGAGGGTGCCCGGCCGGGCGCTACAGTGCGGTGATGAGCACTGTCAACGAGCGCTGGTCGCTGGGCGCAAAACTGGCGCTGACCTGCCTGCCCTTCGTGCTGGTCGGGTTGGTGCTGACCGGATTCACCCTGTGGGTGTCCTGGCAGCTCGACGGGGGTGCGGCGGCGGTCAATGAGGCCGGCCGGCTGCGCATGCAGGCCTATCGGCTGGCCTGGACTTCGGTGTGGGACGGTGAAGGCCTGGAGCGCCGGCAGATGTTGCAGGGGTTCGACCGCAGTATCGCGCTGCTGGAGCGGGGAGATGTGGAGCGGCCCCTGTTTGTGCCCTGGGATGCCGAGGTCCGCCGCGACTTCAGCGGCATGCAGTCGGCCTGGCAGCGCCTGCGGCAGATGCAGGAGCCGGGGCCGCTGCGGCCGCGGCCCGAGCAGATCGACCAGGCGACCGCGGAGCTGGTGGCGCGCATCGATCAGCTGGTTTCCGCGGTGGAGCGTCACATTGCGCGCTACACCGCCGTCATGCACCTGCTGCAGATCAGCCTGCTGTTGCTGGGCCTGGTGGCGGCGGCGGTGTTGATGGTGGTTGGCTACCGCTTCGTGCTGGAACCGGTGGCGGACCTGAAGCAGGCCGTGGCGTCTTTGCGCGGGGGAGATCTGGCCGTGCGCGTGGAGCCGGCCACCAGCGACGAGTTGGGTGCGCTGGCCGTGGGCTTCAACGAAATGGCCGAGCGGCTGCAGGCCTCGTATGCCGGGCTGGAGGCGCGAGTCAGCCACAAGACCGCTGAATTGGAGGACCAGCGCACACGCCTGCAGGCGCTCTACGACATCAGCCTGCTGCTTTCGCACACCGGCAACCTGCAGGAGCTGGCGGCGGGGTTCTGCGCGCGACTGCGCCACCTGGCCCGTGCCGACGCGGCGGCGTTGCGCTGGGCCGATGTGCGCCAGGGGCAGTTTGTCTTGCTGGCCGGTGACGGACTGCCGGCCGGCATGGCCAGCGAAGAACATTGCATCCGTGCCGACGAATGCCTGTGCGGTCATCTGGCCGATGCCCCGGACACCCGGGTGATTCCCATCCGGGCACTGCCGGATGCACGCCGTCGGCACTGCGAACTTGCCGGATGGGCCACCGTGGTGGCGTTGCCGATTCGCGCCCAGGATCGGCTGCTCGCCGAGCTGAATCTGTTCTTTGCTGCCCAGACGGACCTGTCTGCACCGGATCGCGTTCTGTTCGAGACCGCCTGTTCGCATCTGGCCACCGCCATGGAGTCGCTGCGCCTGCAGGCGCTGGAGAAGGAGGCCGCGGTGGCCGAGGAGCGCGGCCTGCTCGCACGCGAGCTGCACGACTCCATCGCTCAGTCGCTGGCGAGTCTGCACATCCAGGCGCAGCTGATGCGGCGGGCCATGGCGCGCGATGACCGCCCACGCATGTCCGAGGTGCTGGCGGAGATCGAACTGGGCCTGCAGGAGAGCCACGGCGACGTGCGCGAGTTGCTGGTGCATTTCCGAACCCGCACCAACACCGAGGACATCGAAGCCGCGCTGCAGGTCACACTCAGCAAGTTCGAGCGCCAGAGCGGGGTGCCGGCCACTCTCACGGTGCATGGCTACGGCTTGCGGCTGCCGTCGGACGTGCAGGTGCAGGCCCTGCATGTGGTGCAGGAGGCGCTGTCGAACGTGCGCAAACACGCCCAGGCGACCCATGTCCGGCTGGATGTGTGGAAACAGCCGGTGTGGCGCTTTCAGGTGCGCGACGATGGCCTCGGGTTCAACGCCCCGGGCGGTGATGCGGGCTCGCCCGATGGCGACACCCACGTCGGGCTGCACATCATGCGGGAACGGGCGCAGCGCATGGGGGCGCGGCTGGAGCTGAGCACCGAGCCGGGCCAGGGCACGACAATGACGCTGACGCTTGCGCAGGCCGCCGGTGCTTCGCCACCGCCTCGGCAACCTGCTGTTTGAAGGGCACCTTGATGACTCCAGACCCCGTGATCCGCATTCTGGTGGTGGATGACCACACCCTGTTCCGGCGCGCACTGACGGCCCTGCTGTCGGGCGAGCCGGGGCTGGAGGTGGTGGGCGACGCCGCCGATGCAGGTGAGGCCCAGCGCCAGGCCGAAAGGCTGCAGCCGGACGTCATCCTGCTGGACAATCACCTGCCGGGCGTGACCGGCGTCCAGGCGGTTCCGGCGCTGCTGGCGGCCTGCCCGCGCTGCAAGGTGTTGATCCTGACGGTCAGCGATGACGAACGCGACCTGGCCGATGCCTTGGGCGCCGGGGCCAGTGGTTACCTGCTCAAGACGATGGAGGCCGATGCCTTGACCCAGGCGATCGCCCGCAGCGTGCGCGGCGACGCGGTGGTCTCTCCCGAGATGACCACCAAGCTGGTGGCCGCACTGCGCCTGGGGTCGCGTGCGCCTGAACCCCGCCCGCAGGAGGATCCGCTGGCGGAACTGTCTCCACGCGAACGCGAGATCCTGGCAGCGATCGGCCGGGGCGTGACCAACAAGGAAATTGCACGCGAGTTCGCGATCGCGGAGTCGACCGTCAAGATCCATGTTCAGCATCTGTTTCGCAAGCTGGAGGTTTCCTCGCGTGTGCACTTGGCGGTGATCGCGACTAACCGGGGCTTGGTGTGATCGACTTGACATGAGACAAGTGGAGTTCGATCGGCTGACGGCGTAGTTCTTCCGACGGATGCCCGGCTGTGGCGACATCGGCCATTCGCCGCGGCCCGTCCCGGCTGTCGTCGGATGTTCGGCCGCCGGTGGCTTTTCTAGGATTGACCGTGTCGTGCAAGAGGTTGTGCACGCCCGAGCAATCAAAGGAAGGGTCACATGAGCAAGCAAGCGCAGGGGTTGTCGGTGCTGGTGGTCAGCACCCTGGCCTTCACCGTGTGCTTCATGGTGTGGATGATGTTCGGCGTCATCGGCATCCCGTTGAAGAAGCAGCTGGGGCTGAGCGCCACCGAGTTCGGTCTGCTCACCGCGATGCCGGTGCTCACCGGCTCGCTCATCCGCGTGCCGCTGGGCATCTGGACCGACCGCTTCGGCGGGCGCATCGTGCTGGCTTCGCTGATGGCAGCCACCGTTCCGGCGATCTTCCTGATGGCCTATGCCACGCAGTACTGGCACTTCCTGGTCATCGGCCTGTTCGTCGGCCTGGCCGGGGGTTCGTTCTCGGTGGGTACGCCGTATGTTGCGCGCTGGTTCCCGAAGAACCGCCAGGGCTTCGCGATGGGTGTGTTCGGCGCCGGCAACTCGGGGGCAGCGGTCAACAAGTTCATCGCTCCCAGCCTGGTGGTGGCCTTTGGCTGGACCATGGTGCCGCAGGTCTACGCCGGGGTGATGCTGGGCGCGCTGATCCTGTTCTGGCTGTTCAGCCACAGCGATCCCGGCCACCGGGTGTCCAGCGACGTGAAGTTCGTCGATCAGCTGAAGATGCTCAAGGACCCGAAGGTGCTGAAGTACTGCCAGTACTACAGCATTGTCTTCGGCGGCTACGTGGCGCTCAGCCTGTGGATGGTGCAGTACTACGTCGGCGAGTTCGGCCTGGACATCCGCACCGCTGCGCTGCTGGCAGCCTGCTTCAGCCTGCCCGGGGGCGTGCTGCGCGCCATCGGCGGCTGGCTGTCGGACAAGTACGGTGCCCATGCGGTGACCTGGTGGGTCATGTGGGCCAGCTGGATCTGCCTGTTCCTGTTGAGCTACCCGCAGACCGACTTCACCATCCAGACGGTCAATGGGGCGCGCACCTTCCACATCGGCCTGAATGTCTACGGCTTCACCGCGTTGATGTTCGCCCTGGGCATCGCCTGGGCTTTCGGCAAGGCCAGCGTCTTCAAGTACATCAGCGATGACTATCACGCCAACATCGGCACCGTCAGCGGCATCGTCGGCCTGGCCGGTGGGCTCGGCGGCTTCATCCTGCCGATCCTGTTCGGTGCCCTGATGGACTGGACCGGCGTGCGCTCCAGCGCCTTCATGTTGCTGTACGGCGTGGTCTGGGTGTCCCTGATCTGGATGTACTGGACCGAGGTGCGCCAGACCCAGGTGATGGGGCGTCAGGCGCCGGCGGCGCCGTTCAGCAGGTCCTTCTCGCATTGAGGCCGCTCGGCCTCGCACCTTCCAACCGAGACACAGCATGAACACACGCACGGGTTCGCTGCCGGCTTCCGGCGGCGGCGGCAGCGGCGCCGACATTGAGGACTGGCGGCCCGAGGATGAGGCCTTCTGGGAGCGCACCGGCAAGAAGGTGGCCTACCGCAACCTCTGGATCTCGATTCCCGCACTGCTGTGCGGCTTCGCGGTCTGGGGCATGTGGGGCATCATCAGCGTGCAGATGCTCAACCTGGGGTTTCCCTTCACCCAGGCCGAGTTGTTCACGTTGACCGCCATCGCCGGCATCTCGGGTGCGACGATGCGCATCCCGGCGTCCTTCCTGGTGCGCCTGGCCGGTGGGCGCAACACCATCTTCCTGACCACCGCGATGCTGCTGTCGCCGGCCATCGGCACGGGCATCGCGCTGCAGCATCCCGAGTGGCCGCTGTGGGTGTTCCAGCTCATGGCGCTGTGGTCGGGCGTGGGTGGCGGCAACTTCGCCTCGTCGATGTCCAACATCAGCACCTTCTTCCCGAAGCGGCTGCAGGGCACGGCGCTGGGTCTGAATGGCGGGCTGGGCAACTTCGGCGTCACGACGATGCAGATCGTCATCCCGCTGGTGATGACGGTCGGCCTGTTCGGCGCGATGGGCGGCGACTCGATGATCCTGAAGAAGGACAGCGGCTGGATCCTCGGCAAGATCGCTGCGGGCACGCCGACCTGGGTGCAGAACGCCGGCTTCGCCTGGGTGATCTCGCTGGTGCCGCTGTCCATCGCCTGCTGGTGGGGCATGAACAACCTGAAGCAGGTGTCGCCCTCCGCTCGCGGGACGATCTCCTCCTTCGCCAAGATTACTTACCTGTATACGCTGGCCTTCGTTCCGGCGATCGCCATCCTGTACATCTACCTTCCGGCGCCCACCGGGCTGGGCCTGATCAACATGTGGGTGGCGGTGCCGCTGGACATCATCTGCGCCCTGCTGGTGATGAAGCTGGCCGCCTTCGGGCCGATGAAGGAGAACATCGCCAAGCAGTTCGAGATCTTCAAGAACAAGCACACCTGGTCGATGACGGCGCTGTACATCGTCACCTTCGGTTCGTTCATCGGCTTCTCGATGGCGCTGCCGCTGGCGATCACGGTGATCTTCGGCATCAGCCATGTGCCTGACGCCAACGGTGTGATGCAGCACACGCTGAAGAACCCGAACGCGCCCTCAGCCTTCACCTACGCCTGGTTGGGGCCCTTCATCGGCGCCGCGGTGCGGCCCCTGGGCGGCTGGATCGCCGACAAGTGGGGCGGCTCGCTGGTCACGCAGATCATCTCGGTGATCCTGGTGGGCGGCTCGGTGGCCACCGGCATGGTGATGACGCAGGCCTATGCCTCGGCCACGCCGGAACAGTACTTCCCTGCCTTCCTGGGCCTGATCCTGCTGCTGTTCTTTGCCAGCGGCATCGGCAACGGCAGCACCTTCCGCACCATCGGTGTGGTGTTTGACCGGCAGCAGGCCGGTCCCGCGCTGGGCTGGACCTCCGCGGTGGCTGCCTACGGCGCCTTCATCGCCCCGGTGGTGATCGGTGACCAGATCAAGCGCGGCACGCCTGAGCTGGCCTTCTATGGTTTCGCGGTCTTCTATGCCCTGTGCCTGGTGTTGAACTGGTGGTTCTACCTGCGCAAGAACGCCTACGTGAAGAACCCCTGAGGTCCCCGCCTCGACCCCCCCTTTTAAGAAGAGGACACGATGAGTCATTTTCTCGATCGACTGAACCACTTCGCGCTGCCCAAGGAAAGCTTCTCCAACGGCCACGGCCGTACCACGGGCGAAGACCGCACCTGGGAAGACGCATACCGCAACCGCTGGGCGCACGACAAGATCGTTCGTTCCACCCACGGCGCCAACTGCACCGGATCCTGCTCCTGGAAGATCTACGTCAAGGGCGGCATCATCACCTGGGAAACCCAGCAGACCGACTACCCGCGCACCCGCTGGGACCTGCCCAACCACGAGCCGCGCGGCTGCCAGCGCGGTGCCAGCTACAGCTGGTACCTGTACAGCGCCAACCGCGTCAAGCACCCGATGGTGCGTGGTCGCCTGCTCAAGCACTGGCGCGAGGCGCGCCTGAAGCACGCTCCGGTGGACGCCTGGGCCGCCCTGATGGCCGATCAGGCCAAGCGGCGCGACTACCAGAAGGTGCGCGGCCTGGGCGGCTTCGTACGCTCCAGCTGGGACGAGGTCAACGAGATCATCGCCGCGGCCAACGTCTACACCGCCAAGCAGCACGGGCCGGACCGCATCGTCGGCTTCTCGCCGATCCCGGCCATGTCGATGGTCAGTTACGCCGCGGGCAGCCGCTACCTGAGCCTGATCGGCGGCGTGCCGCTGAGCTTCTACGACTGGTACTGCGACCTGCCTCCCGCGTCACCGCAGATCTGGGGCGAGCAGACCGACGTGCCCGAGTCGGCCGACTGGTACAACTCCAGCTTCATCATTGCCTGGGGTTCCAACGTGCCGCAGACGCGCACGCCGGACGCCCACTTCTTCACCGAGGTGCGCTACAAGGGCACCAAGACGGTGGCGGTGACGCCGGACTACGCCGAGGTCTCCAAGCTGGCCGACCTCTGGATGCACCCCAAGCAGGGCACCGATGCGGCGCTGGCGATGGCCATGGGGCACGTCATCCTGAAGGAGTTCTACTTCGATCGCCGCGCGCCGTACTTCGACGACTACGCGCGCCGCTACACCGACCTGCCGCTGCTGGTGCAGCTCAAGGAGCAGACACTCGACGACGGCAGCAAGGCGCTGGTGCCCGACCGCTTCGTGCGCGCCACCGACTTCGACGCCTCGCTGGGCCAGGCCAACAACCCTGAGTGGAAGACCGTCGGCTTCGACGTGTCCGGCCAGGTGGTGGTGCCCAACGGCTCGATCGGCTTCCGCTGGGGCCCGGACGGCCGTGCCGACCAGGGCAAGTGGAACCTGGAAGCCAAGGAAGGCGGCGCGGGCGCGGATGTGAAGCTCAAGCTCTCGCTGATGGAGTCCAACACCGACGGCAGCGCCCAGGCGCACCAGGTGGCGGAGGTGGCCTTCCCCTACTTCGGCGGTGTGGTCAACCCGCACTTCAAGAGCAACGCCCAAGGCGGGGCAATCCGGCGCGTCAAGGTACCGGTGACCCGTCTGGGCGCCGGCGGTCCGCTGGTGGCCACGGTGTTCGATCTGCAGGTCGGTCAGTACGGTGTCGAGCGTGGCCTGGGCGACGGCGCCAAGAGCTTCGACGACAACGCCGCCTACACCCCGGCCTGGCAGGAGAGCATCACCGGGGTGCCGCGCCAGCAGGTCATCACGGTGGCGCGCCAGTTCGCCGAGACGGCCGAGAAGACCCACGGCAAGGCCATGGTGATCATCGGCGCGGCGATGAACCACTGGTACCACGCCGACATGAACTACCGCGGCGTCATCAACATGCTGATGATGTGCGGCTGCATCGGCCAGAGCGGCGGCGGCTGGGCCCACTACGTGGGTCAGGAGAAGCTGCGCCCGCAGACCGGCTGGACCGCGCTGGCCTTCGCGCTGGACTGGCTGCGTCCGCCGCGCCAGCAGAACGGCACCAGCTTCTTCTACGCCCACACCGACCAGTGGCGCTACGAGAAGCTGGGCATGGACGAGATCCTCTCGCCGTTGGCCGACAAGAAGGCCTTCAAGGGCAGCGCGATCGACTTCAATGTGCGCGCCGAACGCATGGGCTGGCTGCCCTCGACGCCGCAGCTCAACGTCAACCCGTTGAAGCTGGCCCGTGAAGCCAAGGCTGCCGGCGTCGATGCGAAGGACTACACCGTCGCCGCGATCAAGGCCGGCAAGATCGACTTCGCCTGCCACGACCCGGACGCGCCGCAGAACTGGCCGCGCAACATGTTCGTCTGGCGCAGCAACATCCTGGGCTCCAGCGGCAAGGGCCATGAGTACTTCCTCAAACACCTGCTGGGCACCAGCAACGGCGTGCAGGGCAAGGACCTGGGCCCGCAGGACGCCAAGCCCACCGAGGTGAAGTGGCACGCCCAGGCTCCGGAAGGCAAGCTCGACCTGCTGGTCACGCTGGACTTCCGCATGAGCACGACCTGCCTGTATTCGGACATCGTGCTGCCCGCGGCCACCTGGTACGAGAAGAACGACCTCAACACCAGCGACATGCACCCCTTCATCCACCCGCTGTCCGCGGCGGTGGATCCGGCCTGGCAGAGCTGCAGCGACTGGGAGATCTACAAGGGCTTTGCGAAGAAGTTCAGTGAGCTGTGCGTCGGCCACCTCGGCGTCGAGCAGGAAGTGGTGTTGACGCCGCTGATGCACGACACCCCGGGGGAACTGGGTCAGCCCCTGGGCGTGTCGGACTGGAAGCGCGGCGAATGCGAGCTGATCCCGGGCAAGACCGCGCCCTCGATCTCGATCGTCGAGCGCGACTACCCGAACGTCTACAAGCGCTTCACCGCGCTGGGCCCCTTGATGAACAAGCTGGGCAACGGCGGCAAGGGCATCAACTGGAACACCCAGATCGAGGTCAAGCAGCTCGGCGAGCTCAACGGCATCGTGCGTGACGAGGGCGTCACCAAGGGCATGCCGAAGATCGAGACCGACATCGATGCCACCGAGGTGATCCTGCAGCTCGCTCCCGAAACCAACGGTCACGTCGCCGTCAAGGCCTGGGAGGCGCTGGGCAAGGCCACCGGGCGCGACCACACACACCTGGCGCTGTACCGCGAGGACGAGAAGATCCGCTACCGCGACGTGCAGGCCCAGCCGCGCAAGATCATCAGCTCGCCCACCTGGAGCGGCATCGAGAGCGAAACCGTCTCCTACAACGCCGGCTACACCAACGTGCACGAGCTGATCCCCTGGCGCACCCTGACGGGGCGCCAGCAGTTCTACCAGGATCACGAGTGGATGCTGGCCTTCGGCGAGGGCTTCTCCAGCTACCGCCCGCCGGTGGATGTGAAGGCCACGGGCGAGCTGCACAATCAGCGCGGCAACGGCAACCCCGAAATCCTGCTGAACTTCATCACACCGCACCAGAAGTGGGGCATCCACTCCACCTACACCGACAACCTGATGATGCTCACGCTCTCGCGCGGCGGGCCGATCATCTGGTTGAGCGAGGTGGACGCCAAGAAGATCGGTGTGGAGGACAACGACTGGGTCGAGCTCTTCAACGTCAACGGTGCGATCGCGGCGCGCGCGGTGGTGAGCCAGCGCGTCAATGAGGGCATGACGCTGATGTACCACGCGCAGGAAAAGATCGTGAACACGCCCGGCAGCGAGATCACGAATGTGCGCGGCGGCATCCACAACTCGGTCACGCGTGTGGTCGTCAAGCCCACCCACATGATCGGCGGCTATGCGCAGCAGTCCTACGGCTTCAACTACTACGGAACCATCGGCACCAACCGCGACGAGTTCGTCATCGTGCGCAAGATGAAGAAGGTCGACTGGCTCGATACACCTCTGGGCCAGGACCGCGTCGTGACCGTGCAAGCTCATGGAGAGAACGCATGAAAATCCGCGCCCAAATCGGCATGGTGCTGAACCTGGACAAGTGCATCGGCTGTCACACCTGTTCGGTCACCTGCAAGAACGTCTGGACCAGTCGGCCCGGCGTTGAGTACGCCTGGTTCAACAACGTCGAGACCAAGCCCGGCATCGGCTATCCCAAGGAATGGGAGAACCAGAACAAGTGGAACGGCGGTTGGGTCCGCAAGGCCGACGGCTCCATCGTGCCGCGCCAGGGCGGCAAGTGGCAGCTGCTGATGAAGATCTTCGCCAACCCGAACCTGCCGGAGATCGACGACTACTACGAGCCCTTCACCTTCGACTACGACCACCTGCAGAGTGCGCCGGAAATGAAGGCCGCGCCGACCGCCCGGCCGCGCAGCCTGATCACCGGCCAGCAGATGGACAAGATCGTCTGGGGCCCGAACTGGGAGGAGATCCTCGGCGGCGAGTTCTCCAAGCGCAGCAAGGACAAGAACCTTGACGGATTCGAGCAGGCGCAGAAGGACATGCTCGGCCAGTTCGAGAACACGTTCATGATGTACCTGCCGCGGCTGTGCGAGCACTGCCTGAACCCGGCGTGTGTCGCCAGTTGCCCGTCGGGATCGATCTACAAGCGCGAGGAAGACGGCATCGTGCTGATCGACCAGGACAAGTGCCGCGGGTGGCGCATGTGCGTATCGGGTTGCCCGTACAAGAAGATCTACTACAACTGGAAGAGCGGCAAGGCCGAGAAGTGCATCTTCTGCTACCCGCGCATCGAAGCCGGCCAGCC
>Ga0154020_10004407_pt1 | contig 16778 bp, 14 predicted proteins | sample Klosneuvirus_201_FD_109709 | JGI IMG/M metagenome (GOLD analysis project Ga0154020, IMG submission 109709) | Active sludge microbial communities from wastewater, Klosterneuburg, Austria - Klosneuvirus_20160825_MG | ecosystem: Engineered > WWTP > Aerobic digester > Activated sludge | place...
ACGAACGCCTCCGCCTCGAATGTCTTAAAGACGAATGCCAGGATAAAAGCAATCGCAACCGCCTCGATCGTCTCTCGCATTCCTTCCTGACGCCGGGGAGTTTTTTTGCTCTCCGCCTTCGCCTCAGGGTCTTTTTTGGTCCGACTTGTACTCATAGAGATCTGTTCCTGACACCCTGCCGCAGCGTGACGCCCTGCTGCGGCGCGTATGAACGCGGTTCCGTGAACCGCCGCTTTCTACCGAATATAACGTATTCTCGACCAGTCCGGTACTCGGATCATGCGTCGAGCACCACCAAACTCCAGGACGGCGGGACGCGAGGGCAAATGGACCAAAAACGGTCGGCCCACGAGCAGTCGATGCGGCACACAGGGGTTTGCCCAGTTGCGGCTGTCCGACGAAACTGGACTGTTGTCTCCCTGCACAAAGTAGCATCCGTCCGGCACAGCGTACTCGGTTTCGATCGCATTTCGACGCCGTCCGGGGGTGTAGAAGACGTCGCGAAACATCTCCAAATCTTCGACTCGCACGATGCCGCCAGTCACGCCCACAGCCCACCGCCGCTGCTGTTCGGCCTGGATCGCAATTTTTGCGGCTGTTTCCGCATCAGGCTTCTCTCCTGGCACGGGCGGGACGTTTGCCTGCAGCGAATCGGAATCACGTTCAAGATCCTCGATTTCCAGCGGATCAAAACAGGGCTCACCGTTGATGGCGATGATGACCTGCTGGTCAATGTTCGACACTTCCAGCACCAGTTCACCGGAATCCGTTCCGCTCGGAGACTGCGACGGCGTGGTCGGCTGAAACCGTCCCGTCCGCAGCACAGTCCGCTCGTCGATGTCAATGAGTTCCACCTCAGTTGACCCAGGCTGAATCCTGACGCCAAAAATCTGATTTCCAACCGGAATCATTGCCTTGATCGCGTCCGGGGCGCTGGTCCAGGTCAAACGAGTCCGCAGCATCAGATCGCTCACCACGTATTCCGGCGAAGAAACCATCGCGTTGTAGCCGTAACGATCCGTGACGGGCGACAAGTGCGACAGCGCGGCAAGGCGATAAATCGCGCTTCGAAATGACTCGCACGTTGCCTGTCGCAGCAAGTCCTGCTGCAAACCATCCGGCATCACACCTTCGCAGCGAAGCACCTGTCGAGTCTCATCAAAATCCAGACGACTGCTCCAGGTAACCGGCATCTCGTCGTAGCGTTCACGCAGCGCGGCCCAGTCCGCCAGGGATTCCGATTTGACAAGCGGAGTCTCGGCCAGTTGATGCCCTCCAAACCAGCGCCAGTTGCGAAAGTGAATCCATTGAGTTTCAGGGGCATCGTCCTGTGCAGTATCGTCTTCAGCAGTATCGTCCTGTGCAGTATCGTCTTCAGCAGTATCGTCTTCAGCAGTATCGTCTTCTGCGGTACTGTCTGCAGTAGTTGCCACGTCGCGAGGCTCGGTCGCACAGACAAGTGCGCCGTTGTCCGCCGTCCAGCCTTCATCCAGTTCCCACGGCATCTGCCAGTCATCGTCAGCGGCCAGATTGTGCAGATTGCAGACCGGAATCCGCATCGCCAACTGCTGACGAAAATCCTTTCTGGCCAGCTTTCCATTGATAAATACGTCGCCGTTGCGAATCTGAATCCGATCGCCCGGCAGACCAACAACGCGCTTCACATACGCTTCGTTTGGTGACGAAGGATTCCGAAAGACGACGACCTCCCATCGTCGCGGCAGACGAAAATCGTAGACGTGTTTCTGAACCAGCAACTGATCGCCGTGACTGTTCGGCACACCCGATACATCGATGTTGATCTGACCACAATTCGGACAGGTGGCGTATCGACGCGACCCCTCCGGCTCCGTAATTGTCGGAGCACTGGAATCCACCGAATCGTCGAACGACACGCCAAAGGCGAAATCGCAGCCGCATGAAGGGCAGGCAATCCGACGATGAAAACCCAGCAGCCCCGGTGCCATCGAACCGGTCGAAATCAGGTATCCTTCCAGAATGAAGGTGCGCAGCAGAATCACCACAATAATGAAACAAATCGCCAGATCGATTGCCCCGCGCAGCCAGCGGAGGTCAAATGAGTCGTCGTGAGGGTTGCGGTGTCGCATAACGTGTCCGGTTGGCTAACGGGTTGCCCTGTTCCTGGCAGAAATTTGAACTTCCCGCTCGTGGCACCTTGTGCTGCGAAAGATAACGAATCACAGTGATTGCGCAAATTCGCATTTTTTATGCCGGAGATATTGGCAAATCGCCGCCTCCTCCGTCCAACCGCAGGGATTCCCGAAATGACGTGTTTCTTCGTTATACTTCACGAGGTCAGGAATAAGGCTTTCAATCCTCGTTCCAGGGCTCCAGCCCTGGAACGCAACGCACTGGAGGCTCCTGCCTCCAGCCAGAATCCCGAGAGGCAGGAGGCTCCGGAGCAGCGTGTTCCGAGGCTGGAGCCTCGGAACAAGGGCATCAATTTAGACCGCGTGAAGTATAATGTTCGCACGGCTCTGATTGGTGTTGGGTTGGCCTGTGTCGCCGGAGTCGCCGTTTTCTTCGGCACTCCCCAGTCACAGGGAGTTCAGCAAGAGGCGAAACCAAAGACCCAGGGCGTTCTGCTGAAGGATTTCGTGGAGAGCTGCGTGGCGATCACACCGGGAATCGACGGATTCTCAAAACAATTCCAGATGGGACGCCATTTCACCGGTCCCTTCACATTGCCGGAACGCACGGTCGAAATGAAACAGCCGTTCCGCATCAGCAAGTTTGAAACGACGCAGGAATTGTACGCCGCAGTCACCGGTTCCAACCCCAGCCGCTGGAAAGGCCCCCACAATTCCGTGGAATCAATGACGTATCTTCAGGCCGAAGCGTTCTGCGCCAAGCTCACCGCGATGCTCCATGCCACGAAGCTGATCCTCGACAACGAAGTCGTCCGTCTGCCAACCGAAGCCGAATGGGAATACTGCTGCCGCGCTGGAACCGACACGGCGTACAGCTTTGGCGACGAGGCCCAGGCCGACGGCGACCCGGCCCCCGTCGCTTCGATTCTCGATGAATACGCCTGGCACACCGGCAACGCCGCTGGCAACGATCCGGCCGTCGGCGTGCTGAAACCAAATTCGTGGGGACTGTTCGATATGCACGGCTACCTGTGGGAATTCGTTTCCGACACGTACGAATCGACTGATGAAGCCGGTTCCAATACCACCAAAGCTGGTGCCACCCTCCGAATCCTCCGTGGCGGATCGTGGCGCGATCATTACCTCTCGCTCACATCGGGAGCCCGCATGCCCATCCCTGACCACACCGCCAGCGACGCGATCGGTTTCCGCTGCGTGATCGCCACCGAAAATACCTCGCGTGGGCATGAATGAGAGGTTTGCCAGTTTAACCCCAACGCCATCGGCGTAGGCTCGCACGCCGATGGCGTGTCTAGGCCTCACGCGACCGGGAATGAGGTGCCCGGAGTCCTGCGATTGTCCCCTCTCCCCCCCGCAATCGATTTTCCAACTTCTCACAATTTCCACGAGGGAGAGGGATCGGGTGAGGGGGACAAGATGCAGGTCAATTTCGGCACACGGCGTTCGAGCATGGTCAACCCCCTCATCCGGCCTCCGGCCACCTTCTCCCCCGATCTCGGGGGAGAAGGGACATGCGAATTACTTGTGGAAGCCTCATTCCCGAATGCGTGAAGTATAAACATCTCAATCGAGACCGCGCGAGGTATAGTTTTTCCTCTCACAACTCGTCCGCCGTCGATCGTTTTGGGAGAATGAACGGCGGCCGGAAGACCCAGAAGTCTCCGTCGCGAACGCCCGTCACCGTTCGCTGATGAGTCCCCGCGTAATCAATTCCGCTGCACGTATAACTCGCCGAAAACGAAAGTTGATAGGTCACTGTCACCGCATCGCCCTGCACATTAACCGCGTCGATTTGGATGCTGTCAATCTGAGCCTTCTTATCAAACTCAGCCACGACAAGATCCAGCGCCGCAGACAATGCGTCAAAATGAGCCCGAAACCATGCGACCAGATCGAGTGATTGAGCGCTGCCCACTTCCGGGACTGGGATTCGAATTTCTGCGGACACGCGAATACCTTTTTGAGAAGACGGCGTTCAGGATACTCGATGTCGGCGGAGCGACGGGCGTACAGTACACCCGTCGCTCCGCCGACGGGAGAGCCCAGCGCCCCGAACTTGCCAGCATTCGGGATCGGGAAGTTGATCTTGGACAGGTTCTAGCGAGCTGTCACACATCAAAACTTGCGGACAGTAGATTCAGGATTTCCAGATACTGCACTCGTCGCAGCGTTGAGTTTTCCAGTTGCCCCGGTTTGCGAATCGCTTTTGTGGAGAGTTCTATCATGGCGAACGGATCGAAACGACCATCGGCGTTCACCTGCTCACTGACAAGTTTGCACTCGGCATCGGATGCACCGGCCTCTTTCATCCAGCGATCCAGATGACTCGACAGAGACGCAAACGCCGGATGTACACCCAGACGTCGAAACCAATACGAAGCATTCCCGGCGTCTGGTTCGCGTCGGTGCATGATGCCGTGCCAATAGTCGGCCGTTCTGGGTGTGCCACGACCTTCCATCGTTTGGGAGATCACATGGCTTTCATCCAGAAAGTCCCACAACAGCAGAACTCCGACCGTCACGCATTTTTGATCCGGTGCCGCAAGTTGGACGTCGGCGAGTGCATGATCCACGGCCTTTGAAAGGAGATCTGGCGAAAGGCCGCAATCTGCGCCAAAGGCGGCAGGTCCAGCGACCGGAAAACGATCTATGGAAGGTGAAGTCTCAACGACCGATGATTTCACATCACCGTGAAGAAGGGCCGCAGGCATCGATGCCGTCGGTAGGCTGTCCTGAATGGCCGCCGTCGATAATTCGATCAGATCGCATGGCAGTACTCGCTGCAGGATCGGCAGCAAAGCAGCCGGAAACGTTTTCCGGAGATCGACTGGAATCCCGGCGTCTGCGAAGACGATCTGCTTGGCGACATCAGGAGTCGATCCACTCCGCGCAGTCACCAATTGTTGCACAGCATCCGCATTCGGCTCGAACGTGACTGCGACTGCGGTGCATACATACTCCTCGATCAGCCGACGCAGATCGCTGACTGGCGGCCACGGATTGTGGACGTGATTGCCGGTGGCAAGGCTACGATTTGAAACAACTACGTAACCATCAAACGACTCGTTAGCCAGTGAATCCGGAACAATCAGCAATCGGCTTTCCATTTGAACCGTCCCGTCTAAGCCTGAACTGAGGAAAGATGAGTCTGGGCAATCAATGCGTCCAGCAGCGCCAGCGATTTTCCTCCCCTGATGGCATCGGATGCGATGCGCACACCGTCGGGGAGAGCTTCGACACTCCCACAGACCAGCAAGGCGGCGGCGGTGTTGGCGATCACGATGTCTGCTGCAGGACCCGGTTCGCCATTGAGTACGCCACGAATCATCTGGGCACTTTCCGCCGCAGAGCTGACACGCAGTGCTGCAACATCACACGGCATCAGGCCAAAGTCACCAGCCGTCCATTCGCAGCGATTGACCTTCTCCTCGCGAACATCGAAAACCGTGGTCGTGCCCCACAACGCGACCTCGTCAAGTTCATTATTCCCACACACCACGAAGGCTCGCCTGATGTGTAACTGTGACAAAGCGTGAGCCAACAATTCCGCGCGAACGATCGAGTTCGCTCCCAGCAATTGAAATTCGGCAGCGGCCGGGTTTGTCAGCGGCCCCAGCAGATTAAAAATCGTCGGGAATCCCAGTTGTCGACGGACCGGAGCGGCATATTTCATCGCGCCGTGAATCAGCGGCGCAAAACAAAAAGCGAGCCCGACTTTGTCCAGACATTCGCTGGCAACCTGGGCAGTCAGTGAGATGTTGACGCCAAGTTCTTCCAGTACGTCCGCCGATCCACTGGAACTGGACACACTGCGATTTCCGTGCTTGGCGACTGCGATGCCGCATGATGCGGCGACCAACGCAGCCGCCGTACTGATGTTGAATGTGTGCAGTCGATCGCCGCCCGTGCCGCAGGTATCCAGCAATGGCCTGCGCTGAGAGTGGATCGAAGTCGCCCTCCGCCGCATTGCTTTGGCGGCTCCGACAAGTTCAGCGGCAACCGGCCCCTTCGCTGCCATCGCGGTCAGAAACGCAGCGATATCGACGGGATCACACACTCCGTCCATAATGACACCAATCGCGTCACAGCATTCCAGTTCGCTGAGATCGCGATTCCGCAGGAGTATGTCCAGAACTGGTTTCAGAGTGTCATGCATAGAAACTACTCACCGGCCCGTTTTGCCAGCCCTTGTGTCACTTAATTCAATTAAATTTGATGGCAATTGCAGACGGCATGGTAGAAACCTGGGCGCGGTGTTCCAACAATGCCGCAGGATCGTGTCAGAAAACAGCAAGGGTACAACGGATTCCAGACAGATGACACACGATGCACCGTTTACAGAACTGGAAATTGAAGGTTCAGCGAATCCATGCTCGTATCTGCCCGGTCGGACAGCGAAAATGGTCTACCGGATCGCGTACGGACTTTCCGAAGACAGATATGAGCAACTGTTGTCTCGCGGCTGGCGACGATTTGGACGCACACTGTTTCGTCCCGTGTGCGCGGCCTGCCAGGAATGCCGCAGTCTCCGCGTCAGCATTCCGGAGTTCAAGCCGAACAAGAATCAGCGACGCTGTGTGTCTCGCAATGCCAGGCTGATAATGTCCGTTCAGAAGCCATCCGTGAGCGACGAGCATATCTCGCTGTACAATCGTTTTCACAACGACATGCATGATCGTCGTCAATGGCCGACTCGTGAAATCACAGAGGAGCAGTATTATGAGTCGTTTCTGGAAGGAAACTTTTCGTTTTCCCGCGAGTTTCAATACCGCGACAACGGCAGACTCGTCGGCCTTGGGCTGGTTGATGTCACTTCGTCCGTGATGTCAAGCATCTACTTTTTCCATGACCCGGATTACCGCGATGACGCGCTGGGAACGTTTTCGATTCAGAAAGAGATCGAGGATGGAGTCAACCACCGGCGTTCCTGGTTGTACATGGGATACTATATCCGCGACTGCGGTTCCATGAATTACAAGAACCGGTTTCGCCCATTCGAAACCCTGCGGAACTACGTCGCTGACGAGGAACCTCCGGTGTGGCAGCGGGCACCAGTTTCAGACGAACCGGAAATTTGTCGCGATTGATTTTTGGGCGACGCTGGAAATTGGCGGGCCGTGGCGGTATCGGCGTTTCGGACACTTGGGATTCGCCGTCATCTTTCACTGTTTTATCGGGTTTCGCCATATGTAACGAAAAGCACCCCAAGAAATCGCTTCTTGGGGTGCTTTGTTTTGGACTTCAAATCAGCGGTCACCCGCTGGTTTGTTTAGCTCGACTAGTTGCAGCAAGGTGCTGCACCACAAGCGTTGCATCCGCCGCAAGCTGATCCGCCACCGCAGGCTGGTGCTGCTGCATGGTAAACCTGCTGTGAAACAGTCTGTTCAACCATCTTGCAAACCTGGACCTGAACTTCTTTGGTCTCTGGCTTGTTCACGCAAACAGTGTAGGTGTAAGGAACCTGCTCTGTAACCTGACGAGAGACGTTGACCGTTCGGGTTTTGGTTTCTGGATGGCAAACCGTCACGTCGTACGTGTAAGGAACCTGCTCTGAAACCTGACGGCAGACGTTGACCGTACGTGTCTTGGTTTCTGGATGGCAGACAGTCACGTTGTACGTGTAAGGAACCTGTTCTGAAACCTGACGGCAAACGTTGACCGTTCGTGTCCGAGGTTCCGCATGACAGACCGTTACGCTGTACGTGTAAGGAACCTGTTCTGAAACCTGACGGCAAACGTTGACCGTGCGTGTCCGAGGTTCCGCATGGCAAACGGTCACGTTATACGTGTAGTTTTCCTGAGTCTGCTGAGTTTCGTAAGCAGTGTACTCAACAGTCGTCTGCACAGGGTTTGATATCCAAACTCGTCGGGTTTGTGGACCACAACCTGAAGCCACTACGCCACAGGCACCAGCAACACCGCAACCACCGCAGCATGAAGCGACAGCACCGCAGCAGTTACCACATGAATGGCAACCACCACATGAACCACACCCACCACATGCCGTGCCACAACCAGCACCGCCGTCAACAGCCTGGTCTTCCCAGTGGCCCTGATCCTGGCACACTGTACGAGACTTGGTGACTGGGACCGTGTGGCAAACCGTACGAGTACCAGTCTTCGCTTCAACCACTGGAACCATAACCGTGTAGGTTTGTTCCTGAGGCTCAACAACGGTCTTGCAAACCGTGCGAGTGCCAGTCTTCTGCTCGCAGACTGGAACCATAACCGTGTAGGTTTGTTCCTGAGGCTCAACAACGGTCTTGCAAACCGTACGAGTGCCAGTCTTCTGCTCGCAGACCGGAACCATAACCGTGTAGGTCTGTTCCTGAGGCTCAACAACAGTCTTGCAAACCGTACGAGTGCCAGTCTTCTGCTCGCAGACCGGAACCATAACCGTGTAGGTCTGTTCCTGAGGCTCAACAACAGTCTTGCAAACCGTTCGCATTCCCTGTCGTTCTTCCTGGACTGGAACATTGACAGTGATCGTTCGGTTTTCAGTTACCATCGTGGGAACCATGACCGTTCGCTGAACGGTTTCCCAAGTACCGCATGCTGCACCACCAGCTGCACCTGAATTACAACCGTCTCCGCACGCACTCGCGCCACATGGGTTACAGGTTGCAGCACATGGAGCTGAGCAGCAATGGCTGACTCGGTGACGACAATGACCAGCGTCCGCTGACGCTGTCATGGCAACTACTGCTGCCAAAGACAAAAAGAAACGCATTCTGTTTTACTCCTCCCAAAGGAATCAAGAAATTTACCAAACCACCAAAAGCCCTGACACCCGTCAGGAGTTGAATTCATGAGCGATTACGGGATGCCGAAGACGCTCAACCAACAAATGGAAAACCTGCGCAGTTGCCAATAGATGCTCAAACTACCTAAAGCCCCAGAAAAAGCTAGCGATAATTGCTAAAAGATCCACAAAATTACCCAATCATGCCAGTTTCTGCAGCTACTTCGCTTTGTCTGGAGCTTTTCGGCGGCATAACACTAAGCCCCGCTTGCCGTTTATGACGTAAGGGGGACTTTCACTGAGCGTACTTTGGGAGGCATGGGGATTCAACGGATTCCATGCGAGTTTAGCGAAACATTACTGAATTTGCCGTCTTGGCAATTGGCATTCCCGACACCAGGTACAAGTTGTCTGATTCCCAAATTCTTTAACAAGAAATGCCTGACTTTTAATGTTCACGGTTGACGACTTACACTGCGTGCTTTCACCGGGAGCCTCGACGGGCCTTCGGACTGATTTTATGCGGGTGAACGTTTCATGAAATTCTGTCTCGTTGATCGAATCACATCGCTTGTGCCGGGGCAAAGCATCACCACCATCAAGCATGTCTCATTGGCAGAAGAGTATCTGCAGGATCACTTTCCAGGATTCTCCGTTCTTCCGGGAGTCATGATGGTGGAGTGTCTTGTGCAATCGTGTGCCTGGCTGTCCCGTGTCACCGACGATTTCCGCTACAGCGCAATTCTGCTCAAACAGGCGAAAGCGGTAAAATTCAATAGTTTTCTGAAGCCGGGGCAGACCTTGGAAGTCACTGCGACAATGAAGACCGCAAATGACGATTCGGCGGAATTTCAGGCATCAGGCACAGTCGATGGAAAGTCCGCAGTGAGTGCAAAACTCACTCTTTCCAAACAGAACCTGGCCGCGCACAATGTTCAAATGGCCGACAACGATGCACGGATGGTTGCCGCGATGAAGGAACTATACGAACAGATGAAAGTGGTCCAGTAGCGTTTCCGGAGCTGGTCTCTGGTTGCAATTCGTTTCATTTCGTTAGAGGATTAATTCATGACAGTACAGGGCAGAATTGCTCTCGTTACCGGTGGCAGCCGCGGTATTGGACGGGCCATCGTAGAAGCCTTGGCTCGGAATGGAGCCAAGGTTGCCTTCGTCTACAATTCCAATGCGGCGGCGGCAGAAGAAGTTGTTCAATCTCTGGCAGCGGAGGGACATGAAGCATGGGCGATTCAGGCGGATGTGCGTTCCAAGCCAGCCGCTGATCAAGTCGTTGCGGACGTTGTTGAGAAATGGGGCAAACTCGAAATTCTGGTCAACAATGCGGGCATCATCCGAGACGGCTTGCTGGCGACGATGGGTGCCCAGCAGTGGCAGGATGTGATCGATACGAATCTAACCAGCGTATTCAATTTCTGTCAGGCCGCGACCCGGCAAATGATGTCTCAGCGGTATGGCCGGATCATTAATATGTCGAGTGTCGCAGCCGACGTTTCCAATCCAGGTCAGGCAAATTACGCCGCCAGCAAGGGCGGTGTGGAGGGATTCACGCGCTGCGTCGCAACCGAATTGGCGCGGCGAGGTGTGACGGCAAACGCAGTTGCGCCGGGGTTTATTGAAACTGACATGACCGTCGCCGTGGTCAACGCGGCGGGGGATGAGATCAAAAAGAAGATCCCGGTCCGACGGCTGGGGCGACCGGACGACATTTCTAACGCTGTCCTGTTTTTTGCAGCGGACGAATCGTCGTACGTTACAGGACAGATCCTGAAGGTGGATGGTGGGTTGACACTGGGAGGAATTTAGAGAATCGCGTGCGTATTCCCAATTGTGAAAACAGGTTATAGCCTGATTTATAGATTCAATCCAACCTCACTGAAGAAAACCCGTTTCTTTTTGAGTGTGGCTGAATTTCGGCCTTTGGCGGTCTGGCAGGTCGCAGCCGTTGTCGCAACAATAAAGACACTTGCCTAATTGGACAGCGCTGCGTTTGTCGCAAAGATCGAGGCAAGTCGTTTTTAGTTCCGTCTTTACGCGGCATGTCTCCAAGCCGCCTAAAGGTGGAACTACGAGCAAAAGTGGCGCTGTCCAACTTAGTGACCGCCGGTTTCTGAGGAATGCGTTCACGAAGCAGGAAATTTGAAGAAAGCGATGTCCGGAAACTGGGTTACGGACATTTTCGTTTGTGGTGTTTCAGGGCCGGTCGCCAGCCTGAAGCATGTCACTGGGTTTTCTGGTGATCGATGTCTCTGCCATCTTTCAGGTTGTGCGAGACAAGGAGATTTTGTTCAATGCCGTCTGCTGATGAAATTTTCAATAAAGTACAAGCAACTCTCGTGGATGCTTTGGGTGTCGATGACGACGACGTCAAACCAGAGGCAACCCTGATCGGGGATCTGGGTGCCGAATCGATCGACTTTTTGGACATTGTATTCCGACTCGAAAAGAACTTCGGAATCACGATCCCTCGCGGGGAACTTTTCCCGGAGAATCTGGCCGAGTCAAAAGTTAAGAAAGGCGAAGTAGAAGTGCCGGTGGTGGCCGATGGCGTAGTCACCGAAGCGGGGATAGAGTTACTCCGAAGCAAGATGCCTCACGCTGACATTGACAGCTTTGCGGGTGACCCAAAAGTCGCAAATCTCCCCAATCTGTTTACGGTTGAAATGATTTGCAAATTCATCACGGCTCGTGTGCCATAGAGATCACTCAAACGCAACAACAGTTCACAGCTGAATTCGGCAGTTGTCTTCAAAAGCAGATGGCCGCTGCTGGATTCGGGCGAATTTTCGACGGTTTTGAAGTCGGTCGGCTGGCAGAAACGCACGCTGAATTCGCCTTGCAGCGCCGTGGGCGATTCAGTTGCGAAATTGTGCTCACCTCGCTTCGTGTTCGACTCCGTGGATTGTTGATGGTGACTCATGCGGTGGTATTGGATCGATCGGTTTATTGAATTTGAATCTGGCAAGCGGGCAAAGTCCGTCAAGAACGTGTCGCTGGCGGAAGAACACCTTCACGACCACTTTCCCGGATTTCCGGTGATGCCGGGATCGCTGATGATCGAGGGCATGGCGCAGACCGGTGGGATTCTGCTTGGCGAACATTTCAAGTTTGAATACAACGTCATTCTTGCAAAAGTTCCCAAAGTGACATTTCACAGCTGGGCGTGCCCAGGCGACCAGATCATCTACACGGCGGATCTGCAGGACGCTCGGGTCGAGGGCGGTAGTGTGACCGTGACCGCAATGGTTGGAGAACGACTTGTGGCCGACGCGGAAATTGTCTTTGTCCATTTGAATTCGGATGACCCACAACTGAGCCGGATTGATCAAAAGAATTTTGTATTTCGCATGAATTTGCTTGATATACTTACGGTCGGCAAAGTCGGCATCGACGAATAGCTCGCTGGTGGTGCCAGGAAAAGTTTGTGTTACGAAATTGGTGGCAGGACGTACTGACATGATGAAGCGTCGAGTTGTAGTGACGGGAGTCGGCTGTATTACTCCACTTGGCAACGATGTCGAGTCGATGTGGCGGAGTCAAAAGGAATGTCGCAACGGCGTTGGTCCAATTACGCATTTTGACGCATCTCACTTCCCCACGCGATTTGCCGCGGAAGTGCGAAATTATGATTTTGAATCACAGGTCGATAACCCGGCGCGGTTTGCAGACGCCGGACGCAATATCCGATTTGCCATTGGAGCGGCGAATCAGGCCGTTCACGATTCCGGAATCTACGACGATACAGAATTTGATCCGGCTCGATTCGGTGTTTACCTCGGAGCGGGCGAAGGTCAGCAGGACTTTCTGCAGTTTATGAACCTTGTGGCCGACTCTAACAATAATGGCGAACCGGACCTGCAGCGATTCACCCATGACTTTATCGAGAAAATGAATCCGCGATTTGAGCTGGAGCTGGAGCCAAACATGCCAGCCGCTCATCTGTCCAGCCTGTTCAACGCTCAGGGACCAAATTTGAATTGCCTGACCGCTTGCGCCGCATCGAGCCAGGCGATCGGAGAAGCCACAGAAATTATCCGTCGCGGCGACGCCGAATTGATGCTGTCCGGCGGTGCCCACAGCATGATCCATCCTTTTGGTGTCACTGGTTTCAATCTGCTGACGGCCCTGTCGGAACGAAATGATTCTCCGACAACCGCGTCGCGACCTTTTGATCTGAATCGGGACGGTTTTGTGCTCGGCGAAGGAGCTGGAATGCTTATTCTCGAAGAGTTGGAACATGCTCGCGCTCGCGGAGCGAAGATCTACGGCGAAATTCGCGGGTATGGATCAACGGCGGACGCCTACCGCATAACGGATATTCATCCCGAAGGTCGTGGTGCGATCAGTTGTATCAAAATGGCGATCCGGGATGCGGAGATCAATCCGACAGAAATCGGCTACGTGAACGCTCACGGAACCAGCACGAAGGTCAACGATCACGTTGAAACGCTGGCCATCAAAGGGGGACTTGGCGAGCATGCTCGGAATACGCCAATCTCCAGTATTAAGAGTATGATGGGACATCTGATTGCCGCCGCTGGCGCGGTTGAAGCGATCACATGTTTGCTGGCAATTCGCGACGGCGTGTTACCCCCAACGATCAACTACGAAACTCCGGATCCCGAATGCGATCTGGACTACATCCCGAATCAGCCGCGTGAGAAGAAGATCAAAGCGGCACTTTCGAACAGTTTTGGTTTCGGTGGCCAGAACGTGGCATTGATCGTCTCCGAGTTCAAAGCCTGAAACGATCTACTACCAACCTGACCGTCTAATGATGTCAACTCCTTAAAGAGTTTTCAGAAGTACGGAGTCGTGATGTGATTTGGGCATGGATTGCACTCATCCTGCTTGCCGCATTGGTCGCCACAGATCGATGCTTTCGCCGTTGGGTGACGCCCAGAATTCAGAATATCTTCGAGAACGTACCTCCCTTCAATGTTGCCACGGAAAAACCTCTGGTTGACGCGGAATGCGTTTCCATTGTGACCTCGGACGGCGTGACGCTGCAGGGTAGTCTGATCAACGGACACCTGCCAGACCCCCGAGGCCTGTTGCTGTTTCTCCCGGAACTACGTGGCAATCACTGGATGGCGAGGCGCTATTGCGAGGCTCTGATTCATTTCGGATATGTTGTGCTGGCTTTTGACTTTCGCAACCAGGGCGAAAGCGATTCCATGCCAGGCTATTCCCCCATTCACTGGGTGACGGAATATGAAATGACCGATGTGGCGAGCATGATGGAGTTTGTTGCATCAAGGCCGGAACTGAATTCTCTGCCGTTGCTTGTCTGCGGCGTTAGTCGCGGCGGGTCCGCCGCGCTCCTGGCTGCATGCCGTTTCCCCAAAATTCGGGGAGTCATCGCCGACAGCGCTTTTGGCACGATGTCCATGACAAAACATTTCGTCGATCGTTTTGTCAGTCACGTGATTCCTTCATGGTTCTATCGATTGCTGCCCACATGGCATATCGAACTCACTCTGCGAGAAGCGATGCAGTTGAGCGAGAAAAGTCGTGGCTGCCGATATGTGCATCTGGAACGGGAACGTGACAGGCTCAAGAGTGGCTCCGTGCTCCTAATTTCCGGTGAGCGGGATTCCTACGTGACTCCGGAGATTGCAACCCGCCTGCAGGAGATCATCGGCAATCAGTGTCAACTCTGGATCGCGCCAGGAGCCAAGCACAACATGTCGCGCAGCGCCTGCCCGGAAGATTATGATCGCCTCGTGCTCAAACACGCGGCTGACTGTTTGGGCCTGGAGGCTGATGCGATTCCCGCCAGAGATATCTGTGCTCTGGTCGGCACGGTCAACTGAAACTTACTCCATGATGCAGAAGTAATTCAACACGGCCGCATCAAATGCTTCGCAGCTCAATTCCAGCGGTTGTGAATGGAACTGGCAGTAGTTTCGCACCTGGAGCAGCAGGTCGCGCGGCTGACACAACCGGAATGGGCGATTGATCGACTTGTAGTGCGTCTCAACCAGGTATTTGATCGCCTCAGGGCGATGTTCAAACCCCAGACTTTTGCACATGATGCCGAACAGTTGCACAAACTCTTCTTCGGATGGGTCAGGCACTTCAATCTTGTACGGAATTCGTCGCAGGAACGCCCCATCGACAAGATCTTTCGGCTCAAGGTTTGTCGAGAACACGATCAGCTGATCGAAGGGAATCTGAATCTTCTTTCCATTGGGCATATTCAGAAAGTCGTATCGTTTTTCGAGCGGCACGATCCAGCGATTCAGCAGCATATCGACCGGCATTTTCTGACGACCAAAGTCATCAATGACCAGCGTTCCGCAATTACTTTTCACCTGCAGCGGAGATTCACAGATCCGCGACGTGGGATTGAGAGAAATCTCCAGTTCGTCCATCGTCAATTCACCGCCAGCGATTACAGTTGGGCGTTTAATCTGCACCCAGCGGCGGTCGATGTCCATCGAATCCAGTAGCCCACCATTCTGACTTTCCTCTTCGACCGCTTCATGCACCCCCGGATCGTAGATTCGCATGATCTCACCTTCGATCGTGATCGCGCGTGGAATCCACACGGTTGTCCCGAAAGCACCCGTCACTCGTTCGGCGATACTGGTCTTTCCATTTCCAGGCTCACCAAACAGAAACATGCCGCGTCCGGAATTGATGGCGGGACCGAGACGATTGAGCATCGCTTCATTGATGATCAGTCCCTTAAACGCCCGATTCAAATCCTCCTTCGTCACGATCTGCCCGGCAATTGTCTGAGCGGACACTGACGCGACATAGTCTTCCAAAGAAACCGGTGCGGCCCCGAAATATGTACACTCTTCTGAGTAACGTCGGGCACGGTCTCGTCCTGAATCGGTGATGCAGAATTCTGAGTCGCCGGTTGATGTTGTCCCTGCAAGATCAATATGTTTGTCCGATCGAAGCTGCTTGAACATCGGTTCAAGCACCTTGAACGGCAGACGCAGCTGCGCGGCGATACGGCGGCTGGTTTCCGCTCCAATCTGAAACAAAAATCGCATGATGATCTTTTCGATCATTGCCGCGTTGATGCCGGTCTCGCGCATGTTGCGTGGCTGTCGAGGGACGAACGTGTCAGAGTTGCCCTTCGCGCTGCGTGTCGAGGCGCTGGGTTCGCCGAGAAGCATGTTGACACGATTAAATAAGTCATCCAGATTGGAGGCGCTGGATTCGTTGCCGGTTGCCGCTGAAAGTGTCACTCAGATTTTCCTTAAACTCAGGGAGCCAAAGACGTTTCCGGCAATTCCGGGGTTTTCGGAGGGAAACGAATGCATCGCAAACCGGGCTGTCACCACACAACAGGATGTATGTCGCAATTTGGCAGCGGTCAATCGCTGTTGAGGCCGGATGGCTTTTCGGCAGACTGCAGACCGCCGCCCCGAACGGTCGTGTGACTTCTGCGCTCAGTCGCCGAAAATTCGTTAAAATCGCGTTTCCCCAAATTATTTGCGTCACCGCGATCTTCGGAACATGCGGCCCTAAGAGATGGGTGCGATCTGTCCAGTCCGGTGTACTGTTCGGCATTTTGGTTGAGCGCATGATGAGAATGTAGTGGAGTTGACGGAATGGCGGTCGTTTGAGGCATGAATTTGAGTGGCGACTTTGCGTTTTCGAATTTCGTGGTCCCCCAACCGGCTTCACGCCGGTGGACACCAGGTTTGGCAACTACTGAAAGTACAAACTGACGCATTGGCCCCCACTGGCTTCATGCCCAATGGCGTGGACGTAAGCAATTTGTGGTGTAATTTCCGGGTCTTGTTACCTTTTTCTTTCGGGATCTGTGGCTGGGTCTTGCTTCTTTCAAATTTGGGTACTTGGCGCGTCTCCGTTTGATGGCGCGAGGCTCGTCGCGGCCGGGGCGATTTCGTACAAAGTGTGAT
>Ga0154020_10004408_pt1 | contig 16776 bp, 17 predicted proteins | sample Klosneuvirus_201_FD_109709 | JGI IMG/M metagenome (GOLD analysis project Ga0154020, IMG submission 109709) | Active sludge microbial communities from wastewater, Klosterneuburg, Austria - Klosneuvirus_20160825_MG | ecosystem: Engineered > WWTP > Aerobic digester > Activated sludge | place...
AGCGGGCACGCCCCACCAGGCGCAAGGTTTTCGGATGCTCCGGTGCCAGCACCATTGCCGGCACCAGGGCAGCCTCGGCGGCAACCAGGTTGTTTGCTGCCAGCGCCTGCTCCGCATCCCGCAAAACCGCTACCGCTTTCGCCGGAACGGGTGGATAGCGAGGGCCTGGATTGCGCGGAACGCCACGGGACCTTGACGCTTTCTTCATCGCACGATCATAGCCAGTCGCCATCCGGCGGTCGATCCTGCAGCATTGTTGCGGCGGCCTCGCAAGAAAGTCCTTTCAACCCTGACCGAACATGACCAGGATCCGTGCCGGTCGCACGCGGGCGCTTGCCGAAAGAACTGACCATGACGACGCGACCGCCGAGTCAATTTCGGAGACTGATCGTGGCGCATGAAAAACGCCCCTTGCGGGGCGTCTTTGAAACCCGTGCACTGTACTGGAAATCAATCAATCGAATAGCTTTGCAGAGAGACGGGTGTGGTGCCGGTAGTAATGGCGGTTCCATCATTCTGATAGCAGAAATGATTTATCGTCGCGGGGAAGCCGGCCGTGGCGCCGGTATCCAACTGGATCCAGCCATAGTTCATTGTGGCGGTGCCCTCATTGAATACGCGGAGCCCCATGTACATTCCAGTATTGGTAGTGCGCCAAAGGGCGGGGCCAGGATCGGCGACGGAGCTCGTGAACAGGCTGGCTGGGCCGACCGTTGCGCCGGAAGGAAGAACGGAAATGTTCGTTCCATCCCAGAGCGCGCCGAGATTTGCATCATTGTTGAACCAGAAGGAAATCCCGGGCAAACCGCGATCATAGGGATTGAAATCCCAACCTGATGGCGGGCTGGCACCATTGGCACCGGTAATCAGGTTGAGATAGATGCCGGTTCCATCCTGCGGGACGGCGAGTGGCACCGTTGCGGTGTCGCAGATGATCGCGGCCATGGCGGTGCTGGAAGCGACTGCAAGCATCGAGGCGGCAAAAACTGCCGCAACCGGTGAGGCATATTTACGGGTTTTCATTGATAAGGGTCTCCCAAGTCATCAATCACTAAAACAAGCCGTTCTGAAAGGATGGCACGACAATTCCCACCGATACGACAAAATGCCGCGTGAAGATGCGCGAATACACGGCAAGTGTCAATATTTCACGTGAGTCACGATATTCTCGAGGGCGCGCGCCAAAGGCTCCAGCGACTCCCCGTAGTTTTTCGCACGAGCCGTGTTTCGCCGTAGCGGTTGACGGACCTGAGCGGCACTTGCGGTCTTCACAACCCGTGCTGCATCGTGGAAATCCAGGCACGCCGGTTCGAATTCCAGTCCGCAGAACGCCAGCAGCTCGCGCACCTGGCCCTCCGGGTCTTTCTGTAGTGCCTCATGGGATTGGATGCGGCACTGTTCGGGGTACAGCGACTCCCAGACTTGCCAGAGTGAGCGGCAATCCTCGGCGTAACGAGCAAGCTCGGTCCAATCGTAGCTGTAGCGGACACAACCAGGGGAGAACATCTGCTTGTGGCATGACCAGCAGGTTTCGAGCAGATCACGCTCGGTGAAGATGAATCGCGCCGCCGGAATCATGCGGCGCAAGGCACCGATGTACTTCCAGTTCCCGGGCATCTTGTCGGTAAATCGACCCGTCTCGTGCCAGCGCCGCGTACGCTGAAGATAGGCCTCACCCAGCCGGCGCCAATCCTCGTTGGTCGCATCTGCAGCCCAGTGCGGAAACTCCCGAGCGCGTCGTCTCGATTCCGCCGATATCACCAAGTCCACGTAGGGCAACTCACCGGCACCCATGACCCCCGGATGCGCCGCGAGGATCTGCTCTACCAAGGTGCTCCCCGAACGAGGCATGCCAACGATGAATATCACGGGAAATCCAGAGTCCTCGGCTGGTACTTCGATTGCATCCGCGAATGCGCGAGCGATTTGATTGATCTGCTCCGTGTGCGTCTCGGCTGACCATTCGGTGTTGCCTCTCATCAATTGATTGGCTCGTTGTACCGCTCGAACAGCTTCCGGATATCGCCCAACGGCCTCATATGCCTGGCCCAAGGCAAAACCTGCAAGGGCGCGGTCAAGCTCCAGCGTACGTGGATCGCTCTCCAGCTTTTCAATTGAAAGCAATTCCTGATCCGCAATCTGGATCGTTTTCAAGTCAAGCAGGCCAAACCATGCCTTGGCCGCTTGCGCCGGGCGACTGGTCAAGCGGCGGTATTCCTGAGCGGCTTCCTCGATCCGACCGCTCGCGGTCAGCGCTCGCGCACGCAAGAAGCGGCTCGGCATATGCTGCGGGGCGAGTCGTATCGCTTGTTGTGCGGCTTCAAGTGCATCTTCGCCCTGCGAGTTGCGATCACAGGTGGTGCCGAGTTCGAACCACATTTGCGCGTCCGGTCGAAGCGCCAATACCTCCCGATATTGGTCGATTGCGGAATCAAGTTGCGTGTCATCGGCCAGGGCGCGTGCCAACTCCTGACGAAGTTCGAAATCACGCGGATTCCGGGCAACTGCATCCTTCAGGAACGCCACAGCGTCTGTCGTTCTACCCCGGCGGCGCAGCACCTTCCCAAGCAACCCCATGGCTCGCGGGTGATCGGCAGCCAGTGCCATCGCGAAGTTTGCGGATCGCTCGGCACCGGCAAGGTCATTGCACTGCAGGGACCGATCGCCATCGTGCAGGAATTTCCGGATGTTGGCGGGAATGCCGGCAGGTGTTGCGGATTTTGTCATGGCCATGGATCGTCATGGATGGGCGACGTTGACGCGATCGCGCCGCTACTGTAACAACGAGCGTGCGGCACACCAACAACAGCTGCGGCCTCACGCACGCCGACATGAAATCGGCAGTGCCTGCGCTTCACGCACGATGATATGGATGACCGGCGAGGATCGTCGTGGCGCGATAGAGCTGTTCGGCGACGATCAGTCGCACGAGCATGTGCGGGAGGGTCAGCGGGCCGAGTGACCAGCGCTGGTTGGCGCGCTTGAGCACATCCTCGGCGTGGCCATCGGGGCCGCCGATGACGATGGCCAGGTCGCGACCGAGCATGCGCCATTCACCGAGTTGCACGGCGAGCTGTTCGCTGCTCCAGCTCTTGCCGCGCCCGTCGAGGGCGACGATGTGGGCACCTGGGGAAATCGCGGCGAGAACGGCAATGCCTTCATCGGCCATGGCGCGGATCGGATCGCGGCTCTTGCCGCGATTGCCGAGTGCAACCTCGATCAGTTCGAGCGGCAACTCGCGCGACAGGCGCTTGCGGTATTCGGCAAACCCTTCGGCGACCCAGGCCGGCATGCGTTCACCGACCGAAATCAGTCGCGTGCGCACGCCGGATCCGGCTCAACCATCAAGCTTTTCGGGATGCTCGTCATCACCGACCGTCCACAGGCGTTCGAGGCCGTAGAACTCGCGGGTGCGCGGCAGCATGACGTGGACGACAATGTCGCCGAGATCGACCAGCACCCATTCCGCCTCGCGCTCGCCTTCGACGCCGATTGGCGGCAGGCCGGCCTTCTTGGCGGCGCGCACGACTTCGTCGGCGATCGAGCGCACATGTCGTGTCGAGGTGCCGCTGGTAATGACAATGAGGTCGGTGACCGAGGTCTTGCCGCGCACGTCGATCTCACGGGTCTCGCGAGCCTTGAGATCCTCCAGCGCCGTGGTCACGGTGCGATGCAGGCGGGCGAAGACATCCTGCTCGAGATCGGGCTTGATGCGCTTTTTCGGCGCCACCTTGCTCACGGCCTTCTTTGCAGCCGGTTTGGCGACCGCGCCCTTGCTGCGGGTCTTGGCCGGAACCATCGCCTTGGCGGGCGACTTCGCCGACAGCCGGGTTGCATCCTTTTTCGCTGTCGTTGTCTTGCGCGCCATCGGGGCTTTCCTTGCCGCGGTGGTGTTGCCTGCCCGGCGCGGCCGGACGCGTGTTTCAGACGTACTCAAGGGAGAATCAACCTCGTCACAAGGGCGCGCCGGATCCAGCGCGTGGGCAGTATAGGGCCAAACGCCACGGCGCCAGCACTAGACCGGGGTCAGGGTTCCGCACCCACGGCGATCGCCCGCCCCGGGTCGCTGATCCATCCGCTCCAGGATGGAGCAAACAATCGCGATCCGTGCAGCCCGGCGACTTCCATCGCCAGCAGGTTGTGGCAGGCGGTGACGCCGGAGCCGCACATGTGCACGACGGCTGAAGACACATGCGGCTCGATGAGCGCCGTGAACTCGGCCGCCAGTTGCGCGGGTGGCTTGAAACGGCCATTGGCATCGAGATTGTCGGTGAACGGCCGGTTGCGCGCGCCGGGGACATGGCCGGCAACCCGATCCAGCGGCTCGACCTCGCCGCGAAAGCGCGGCCCGCCGCGCGCATCGAGCAGGCAGATCGACCCCGCCGCAAGCTCTGCCTGCAGGGCCTCGTAACCGACCAGTTGCTGGCGATCGTAGGCAACGGAAATCCGTGTCCGTGCCGGTACCTGTTGGCTGCTTTCGGTCGGCAGACCGCTGGCTTTCCAGGCCGACCAGCCGCCATCGAGCACGCCCACCGCTTGTGCCCCGACCAGGCGCAGCATCCACCACAGGCGCGACGCGGCGAGCGCGCCGCCGGCATCGTCATAGGCGATCAATGGGCGATCGGGACGCCAGCCCCAGCGCGACAGGACATCCGAGAAAACTGCCTCGTCGGGCAAGGGGTGGCGGCCCTGCCCTGGCTTGCCCAGATCGGACAGATCGCTGTCGAGTTCCGCATGGATAGCACCGGGAACATGGGCGGCGGACCAGGCCTGGCGGCCGCTGTCCGGCGAACTCAAATCCTTGCGGCAATCCACGACCAAGGCGTCGTCCTGATCGATCAGGACGGTCAGTTCCTCAACCGAGATCAATGTCTTCACCGGCATGCCTCCAGTCGTCGCAGCAGATTCTGCAGGATTGCCGCCGTCGCGCCCCAGATGCGCTTGCCGTCGTAGCTGAACTCGAATATCTCGCGGCCACGGCCATGCCAGAGGATTTCCGAACGTCGCAGGCAACCCGGGGTGAGGATGACCTCCAGCGGCACCTCGAAAATCTCGGCCACTTCATCCGGATGGGGATTGAGCTTGAAGCCATCGCGCACGAATCCGACCACCGGGGTCACGCTGAATCCGGAGATCGTGTCGAAACAGTCGAGGTAACCGAAGGCCTCGACGAAACGGGCGTCGATGCCGGTTTCCTCGTCGGTCTCGCGCAACGCAGCGGCGATCGGATCGCGATCGGCGGCATCCATGGCACCACCAGGGAAACTGATCTGGCCGGCATGATGGCGCATGGTTTCGTTGCGCCGGGTGAACAACATGCTCAAGGCGTCGCCGCGGCAGATCACCGGCAAGAGGACCGCAGCCTGGCGCAGCGGCGTATTGTCCGACCACAGCTCGGGAAACTCGGTGGCGTTCCAGCCCGGCGGCTGCGGTGGATCGGCCAGCGATCGCACGGCACGGCGCAAGCGGACGATGTCGATGTGCTCGCTCATTCCCGGCGTGCCTCGCGTTGCGGCAGCACCACATTCATCAGGTGGGCACGCTCGGCGCGAGTCATGCCGAGCCAGCCGGCAATCTCGACGGCGCTGCGAAAACAACCGACGCAAAGCCCGTTGTCATCGAGATGGCAGATGCCGATGCACGGACTGAGAACAGGTTGTGGAAAATCGATGTGCATGGAAACCGGCTGTCCTGTCGACGCGCGTGCGCCTGCTGTTACATTAAGCTCGATATGAACCGATGGTGCCACGCATGCTTGGAATGGCAACGAAAGTCGTCAGCGATTACGGGAAGGTGCTTGCGCAGGTGGAACCCGGAGTCTACGGGCTGCCGGAGAGCTTGTTGCCGCATGCCCGCGAATCGATCCGTTTCGCAATCCTGACCCTGCTCAGGGAATTGGGCGCCGATCACCAGGAAGTCAAGGAGGGCCTGCGCCAGGGCTATGTCTACCTGGCCCAGTTTGTCGGTGACGAGGAGGCAACCATGGTTCGCGACGGACAGGCCAGCGTCAGCGACGGCAGGCTGGATGAAAGCAGCACCGAACCGGCCATGCGCATCATCAATCGCATCAAGCTCGACATGGAACGTGCCGTCGAGGAAATGCGCGACTTCCCCTGATCGATGCCGGCACGCCGGCCGGAAATGGAAACGCCGCGGATTGCCGCGGCGTTTCGTTTGCGCAACTGCTCAATCGATCACTTGGAATCGATGACCTTGATATCGAACACCAGCGCCTGGTTCGGACCGATGCGCGGCGGCTGGCCGCGTTCGCCATAGGCCATGTCCGGTGGCACGAAGATCTGCCAGTGATCACCGACCTTCATGCGCGAAAGCGATTCCTGCCAGCCCTTGATGACTTCGTTCACCTTGAACTTGACCGGTTCGCCGCGAGCGAACGAGCTGTCGAACTCGAGTCCGTCCCACAACGAACCGCGATAGTGCACGGTGACTTCGCTGGTCGCGCCAACCTGCTTGCCGGTGCCATCCTCGATCACCCGGTACTGCAGACCCGAGGGCAGAGAAACGATGCCCTTCTTGGTCTTGTTCTCGGTCATGAACTTGTTGCTCTTTGCAAGGTTTGTGCTGGCGATCTTGTCGAACTCGGCCTTGGCCTCGGTCATCATCTTGGTCTGGAATGCCGAAAGCGTGTCGCGCATGGTGTCTTCGGCCACGGCCGGATTGCGCTTGGCATAGGCATCCTGCATCGCGCGGATGACCGTATTGATGTCCACGTCCATCTTGCGATCGGTGAAATCCTTGCCGATCTGGTAACCGATCGAGTAGGAAAGCTTGCCCTTTTCGGACGTCGTGTCCTGGGCAAAGGCCGTTCCCGATACCAACAACGCCACCATGGCGAGTGACAAACCAAATTTCATGCTGCCTCCAGAATGGATCTGAAACGGATGATTACGCGATGTTGCGCCGGATCCAGGCACCGGACGGCGCAAAAAAGGCCGGTCAGTGTACCTGAGCCACTCGCGATCGCCAATTTCCAACGAGTGCCCGGCGTTCTCTGAACTTCCGGGGCAGGCAAAGTTCGACGACCAAAGCTCGACGACCGGCCTTTGCAGGCGCTGGTATGATCCCCGACCTTCATGAACGCAGGCATACCGGGAGCCCACGATGGCGTTTCGCAATCTGATCAGCAGTGACCGCGGTGCCGTGCGCAGCATCACCATCAACCGCCCGGACAAGCTCAACGCGCTCAACCGGGAAACCATCAACGAGCTGCAGATCGCCTTCGACCAGGCCCGCCATGACGATTCGGTGCGAGCGGTGGTATTGGCCGGAGCCGGCGAAAAAGCCTTCGTGGCAGGTGCCGATATCGCTGAACTGAGCGCGATCACGCCAATTCAGGCGCAGACCTTTTCGCGTGCCGGGCAGCGCATGATGCGCACGATCGAATTGCTCGGCAAACCGGTGATCGCCCGCATCCAGGGCTTTGCCCTCGGAGGTGGCCTCGAAATCGCCATGAGTTGCCACCTGCGGGTGGGCAGCGAAAGAGCGCGCCTCGGGCTGCCTGAAATCAGCCTCGGCCTGTTGCCCGGGTTTGGCGGCACCCAGCGCCTGCTGCGCCTGGCCGGTCGCCCGGCGGCGCTGGAGCTGTGCCTGCTCGGACAGCCCGTTGATGCCGTGCGTGCGCATCAGCTCGGCCTGCTCAACCGTGTGGCCGCGGTCGACGCGCTGGATGACGAGGTCAACGCGCTGGCCGACCAATTGGCCGCCTCGGCGCCGCATGCACTGGCCGGCATCCTTGATGCCATCCTCGTCGGCGGCGAATGCCCGTTCGCCGAAGCAATGGATTTCGAGAGCAAGGCATTCGCCCTCACCTGCACCACCGAGGACATGCGCGAGGGGACCCGCGCCTTCCTCGAGCGTCGCAAGCCGGCATTCACCGGCAAGTAAACCGTGGCGCCAGCGCATCGGGGGGAATGCGCACGGCTTTCCAATGCAGGTTGGCTCAGTGCGAGCTGCCGCGATATTTCTTTTCGCCGGCAGTGACCGCGACGCCAAGACGGTTCTCCGGCGGCGCCAATGGACAGGTGGCAAAGGCCGTGAAAGCACACGGCGGGTTGTAGGCCTTGTTGAAATCGATCACGACCTTGCCATCCCTTGGCATCGCTGAATAAATGAAGCGCGCCGCGCCATAGGTCTCCTTGCCGCTGGTCTTGTCGGCAATGATGAAGAACAGTTCATCGGCATCCTCGGTCTCCAGCACCGGCAGCAACTCGAAAGCCTTGCCGTCACGCTCGAAGATCGCCTTGCCCGGCACCGGCATCCTGTCGAGCGTGCCAATGACATTGGGAATCTCCAGCGTGTGCGGCGGATCAAACGCCACCCACTTCGCCTCGATGCGCCAGCTCGGATCGACCGGGTAGGCATCGATGCCAAGGAAACCGGTGCGCGTCGTCGCCTCGCTGTCCTTGATGCGCAGGCCCTTTTTTCCACCGGCCCGGTCAATCAGGTAGAAGCTCACGTTGCCGAAGGCGACCACCGTTGGCTGCTCGTGTGCGTCATCGAGTAACTCGGCACGGGTTCGCGTCGTGCCGTCAATCGTCGCGCCGGTACCTTCATTGAGGGAGATTGTCACCTTGTCGCCTTTCCACTCGATGCTGCCAAGGTGCGCGGGCGCCTTGGCGATGACGATATCGTTGTCGCTGGCGCTGCCGATCGTTCTGGTTCCGGGTTTCAGCCATTCCAGGCCGACCAGGGACAACCACCCACCAGGTGCCTTGAGCCGCTCAAGGCGTTGCTCGCGCCATGTTTCAATCGTCCGGGTGTAGTCGTCGTCATTGCCCGCTGAAACGAGTTGGGTTCCGGAAATGCTGGCTGCAAGCAACAGGCTGGTCATCAACATCGAAAAGTCCTTGGTGGGGAGGCGGATCGACGGCCATCATCGTCCACGGAGAAACAGGCGATCAAGTTCCTGCAGGCTGAGCTGGACCCAGGTCGGGCGGCCATGATTGCATTGCGCCGATCGTTCGGTTGCCTCCATGTCGCGCAGCAGCGCATCCATCTCGGGCAGGCTGAGGCGGCGATTCGCCCGCACCGAACCGTGGCAAGCCATGGTTGACAACAACTCGTTGCCGACCTCTTCGATGCGCCGCGACGAACCATGAGCCGCCAGGTCGGCAATGACATCACGGACCAGCTGCGATACGTCGCCCCCCGCAAGCAGGGTCGGCACGCGACGCACGGTAATGCCCTGCATGCCACTGCGCACGACGTCGAAACCCAGGTCGGCGAAGCGTTCGGCGTGTTCCTCGACGATGCCAGCCTCGCGCTCGCTGACGGCAATCAGCAACGGCACCAGCAACATCTGCGAACGAATGCCCTCGCCTTCACGCGCCAGCTTGAGTCGCTCATAGGTGATGCGCTCATGCGCAGCGTGCATGTCGACCAGGACCAGGCCTTGCGCGTTCTGCGCAAGCACGAAGATGCCGTGCAACTGCGCGATGGCAAAGCCGAGCGGTGGAATATCCGCAGCAGCAGCCTCCGTTGATCCATCGCTGCGACCGGCCAGGCGCGGGAAGTCACGAGCGCTTGCCGATGGCGTGCCGAGCAAGGCGGCATAGTCGGCCAGCGGCTCGCCCACGCCGAGGCGAAACCCGGACTGGTTGCGCAACACCGGTCGCAGATCATTTGCCGCCGGCTCGGTGCTGGACTCGTGGCCCGGCTGCATGCCGGCACGCGTTGCCGACAAGGCCTCGTGAAGGCTGCGATAGAGAAAATCATGGACCAGTCGCGAATCGCGGAAGCGCACTTCGCTTTTTGCCGGATGCACGTTGACATCCACGCCTTGCGGATCGAGTTCGAGGAACAACACGAAGGCCGGATGACGCCCGTGAAAGAGGACATCCGCGTACGCCTGGCGCACGGCATGGGCAACGACGCGATCGCGGACGAGGCGTCCGTTGACATGGAAATACTGCTGGTCCGCCTGCGAACGCGACGCGGTCGGCAGGCCAACCCAGCCGGACAGGCGCATTCCGGCACCCGCGTGATCAATGCGCAGGCTGTTGCCGACAAACCCGTCGCCCAGCACATCGGCAAGCCGGCGATCGGCCTCGCCGTCCTCGCGCACGGGCTTGTACAGGCGTACTACCTTGCCATTGTTGCTGAGGCGGATCTCGACCGCTTCGCGAGCCAGGGCAATCGAGCGGACCAGGTCGTCGATGTGGTTGAACTCGGTGCGCTCGGCGCGCAGGAACTTGCGTCGAGCGGGCAAATTGTAGAAAAGATCACGAATCTCGACACTCGTGCCTGGCGCGTGCTGGGCCGGCCGCTGGCTGTGCGGCTTGCCGCCGTCAACCTCGATGCGCGTCGCACTGCCGGCAGCCGCCGTGCGGGAAGTCAGTGCGAAGCGGGACACCGAGGCAATCGAGGGCAGCGCTTCGCCGCGAAATCCCAGGGTGCCAACTCGTTCCAGATCCTCGAAGCTTGCGATCTTGCTCGTTGCATGCGCCGAGATCGCCAGTGCCAGGTCGTCGGCATCGATGCCGGCGCCATCGTCGCGCACGCGGATCAGCCGCGCACCGCCGTCCTCGATATCGATCTCGATGCGCCGCGCGCCTGCGTCGAGGCTGTTCTCGACCAGTTCCTTGACCACCGATGCCGGGCGCTCGATGACCTCACCGGCGGCGATCTGGTTGACGAGTTCGGCGGGGAGTGGGTGGATGCGCGCCATGCGTGGACCGGCGGAAATCGAGAGCCGCATCATAACGGATCGAATCCGTCTTCCCGTTCAATGCGTTTGTCGCAACGCTTGCTCAGCCCTGCGGAATCTCGAGCACGTCGCCGACATTGACGCTGTCCCTGGCCAGCTTGTTGGCGTGGCGCAATGCAGCCACCGAAGTGCCGTGGCTGGCGGCAATGGCGCTCAGCGATTCGCCGCGTGAGACGACGTGGCGACTGGCCCTGGCACGGTTGCCCTCCTCCGCGAACCAGGTTCCTGGCGGCGGCGTCGAGCGGAAATAATTGCGCACGCCGTCAAGAATCGCGTCGGCCAGCTTGGTCTGCTCGGCCGGCGTTTTCAGGCGTCGCTCTTCGGCCGGATTGGAGATGAAGGCGGTCTCGACAAGGATCGAGGGCACGTCCGGCGAGCGCAGAACGATGAAGTTTGCGCGCTCGACGTGAGTCTTGTGGGTCGGTCCGACCCGACCCATGGCCGCGTGCACCTGGGCGGCAACGGCGTTGCTCGCTTCCATGGTCGCCCCTTGCGAGAGGTCAAGCAGCACAGCCGCCAGCGTGTCGTCACGCGTATCCAGTGACACGCCACCGACCAGATCGGCACGGTTCTCGCTGTCTGCCAACCAACGCGCCGCCTGACTCGTCGCTCCGCGCGGCGACAGCACCCACACCGAACTTCCGCGAGCCTCGCTCTTGCTGAAAGCATCGGCGTGCACCGAGATGAACAGGTCGGCCTTGGCCTCGCGCGCCTTCTGGTAACGCGCGTCCAGCGGAATGAAGAAATCGCTGTCGCGGGTGAGCAGGGCGCTCATGCCCGGCTCCTTGTCGATCACGCGCTTGAGCTCGCGCGCAACGGCCAGGGTGATGACTTTTTCGTACGTGCCCGAGGCACCGATCGAACCAGGATCATCGCCGCCATGGCCGGCATCGATCATCACCAGGATATTGCGCGATGCACCGGGCGGGACCACCTTGGCGACGGTCTTGACTGTCTCAGGCTGCGACTTTGGGTAGAGGTCGAGAACCAGGCGGTAGCCGAACTTCTCGGCTGGTGGCAGGAGAAAACTCTTCGGCCGCACACCCTGGCCGAGATCGAAGACGACGCGCAAATCCCTGGCACCCTGCTTGCCGCTGCGCATGGCCTTGAGCAGCCCTTTGGCCGCGGCAGCCGTGTAGTCGGCGCTGAATGTGCTCGACTTCAGATCGAGAACCAGGCGATCCGGTCCGGCCAGATCGAACAACTTGTAATCCAGCGGGCCGGAAACATCGAAAACGGCACGCGTGTATTCGGGGCCGGCCCAGATCCGCAGAGCCTTGATTTCAGCCGCCTGCGCCGGCAACCACGCTACCACGAGCATGGCCAGGACAGCGAAAATTCGTCTCGTCAGCGGGGCGCGATCATCCATGGTTTTGCATTCAAGCGTAGATGACCACGCAATTCAAGTCTTTTTCCTTGAAAATCCGCAATATGCGGAACGTTCCTGAGAAAATATTCAGGAGTGCTGCCGAACACCGGACGAAGCCAGGATACGCAAACATTCATGCCCCCGCGCCGAATTTGCACGGACGGCAATGTTGCGCCGTTCACCGGCATGCTCGAAATGCAGGATCAGGTCTGCGGGTGGCAAGGCGCCGCTGCCGCGCTCCGGCCATTCGATCAGCAGCAGGCTGTTCGCATCCAGCAGATCCGCCAAGCCCAGCCATTCCAGTTCGTCGGCAGCGGCAATCCGGTAGAGATCCAGATGATGGGCTTGCAGATCGCCAATCCGGTAGGTCTCGATCAGGCTGTAGGTAGGGCTCTTGATGCGCTCGCCCACGCCAAGGGTGGTCAACAACGCGCGGGCAAAAGTGGTCTTGCCGGCCCCGAGATCGCCCTCCAGCAGGATCACGCCACCTTGGGCGAGTGGCGCGGCAAAGGCCTGAGCGAGTTGGCTGAGCGCGGCTTCATCGACACCCCGCCATTCAAGGACTGCGTTCATGCCCGGCCCGGATTGACCAGCACGCGCAGGAACGGCAGCAGATCGCCGGCAATCATTCCGCGTGGACAGTCGCCGGCGGCACGATCACCAGCCAGCGCGTGCACGACGACGCCTAGCCTGGCGGCATCCCAGGCCGACAAGCCTTGCGCGAGCAAACCGGCAATCACCCCGGTCAGCACGTCGCCCATGCCGCCGCTGGCCATGCCCGGATTGCCGAACGGGCAAAGCGCCACGTGTTGCGCGGGATTGGCGATCAGGCTGCCGGCGCCCTTGAGCACGACCACGGCTGCATGACGCCGGGACAGTTCACGCACCGCGGCAAATCGATCGGCCTGGACCTCTGCCACCGTGCATGCAAGCAGACGCGCGGCCTCGCCGGGGTGCGGCGTCAACACGGCCTCGGCTGGCAGATCGACAGGTTCCAAAGCGAGAAGATTGAGACCATCGGCATCGAGCACGCAGGCCCTGCCGGCACGCACGGCGGCATCCCAGAGCGCGTGCCCCCAGGCCGCCTGCCCCAGGCCCGGGCCAATGGCGAGGACGCTGCTGCGTTCGATCAAGGCTTGCAGTGCCTGCGGGCCTTCGATGCCACGCACCATCAGTTCCGGCCGATGTGCATTGATCGCCGCCACATTCAATGGCTGCGTCGCCACACTGACCAGGCCGGCACCGACCCTCAGGGCGGACTCCGCAGCCAGCGCAATCGCGCCGGCCATGCCTTCGCTGCCACCGACCGCAAGAACATGACCATATTTACCTTTATTTACATTGCTACTGCGCTCCTGCAACAAGGAGGTGAGGCCAGCGTCGAGCAACTGCGCATCGCCGGGACAGGCGGAAAGGATTGCCGGCGGAATTCCAAGGGTATCGAGGCTCAATGCGCCACAGCAATCCACGCCATCGGCGGTGAACAATCCGCGTTTCCAGCCGACGAAGCTGATGGTTGCATCGGCGCGCACGACGACACCCGGCGCAACCCCGCTGTCGGCATCGAGCCCGGATGGCACATCCAGCGAAAGCGTACCGCCGCGACAGGCATTGATCTGCTCGATCAGCTGCGCTGCAACGCCGTCGGGAGCGCGTCGCAATCCGGTGCCAAACAGGCCGTCGACCAGCACATCCACCTCGACGGGCAAGGTGGAATCCCCTGCAATCGCGATCGAGCCACCGGCATCCAGCCACGCGGCGCGCGCGCGCGCGGCATCCCCGCTCGATTCCTCGCCGAGGGCGACAACGTGGACGTCAAGGCCTGCCGCTGCAGCGAGCCCGGCAACGAGGAACGCATCACCGCCATTGTTGCCGTTTCCAGCGACGACCAGCACGCGGCGAGCCGCCTGCCAGCGCAGGCACAGCAGGGCGAATGCGGCCGCCGCGGCGCGCGCCATCAACTCATGCCCGGCAATGCCGCCGGCGATGGCCGCACGATCCAGGGCGCGAACCTGTTCGACGGTGTGCAAAGTGGTGGCAGGCGGCAGTCTGGGCATGCCGCCGATTATACGGAGCGTTCCGCCCACGCCGGCGATGGCCGTATGCTTGTCGATGAACTTGTTTCCGCCAGCGGCCCATGGCTCCGATTGACTACACCCGACTGACTTCCGACCTGCAGCAATGGGCAGCCGAGCTTGGCTTCCAGCAACTCGGCGTGGCCGGGGTCGAGTTGGCTGACGACGAGCGCCATCTGCTGAACTGGCTGGATGCCGGTCGCCATGGCGAAATGGACTACATGGCTCGCCACGGCAGCAAGCGCAGCCGTCCCGACGAGCTGCTGCCGGGGACGCTGCGCGTGATCTCGGTGCGCATGGACTACCTGCCGGAAGATGCCCGCGATGGCTGGGATGTACTTGCCGATCCCGACAGTGCCTACGTGGCTCGCTACGCCCTTGGTCGCGACTATCACAAGCTCATGCGCAACCGCCTGCAGAAACTGGCCGAGCGCATTGCTGCCGAAGTCGGTCCATTCGGTTACCGCGCCTTCGTCGATTCGGCACCGGTGCTCGAACGCGCCCTCGCGCGGGATGCCGGCATCGGCTGGATCGGCAAGCACAGCTGCCTGATCAATCGGCAGGCCGGCTCGTGGTTCTTCCTCGGCGAGCTTTATACAGATTTGCCGTTGCCGCTCGCCGAACCGGAAACCGGACATTGCGGAACCTGCCGGCGCTGCCTGGATATCTGTCCAACCCAGGCCATCATTGCGCCTTACCAGGTGGATGCACGCCGCTGCATTTCCTACCTGACCATCGAGCTGCGCGGAGCGATCCCGCTTGAACTGCGCCGACCCATGGGCAACCGCATCTTCGGCTGCGACGACTGCCAGCTGATCTGTCCATGGAACAAGTTTGCGCGCAGCACGCCTGAAGCCGACTTCACGCCGCGCCATGCCCTCGACGACCAGGCACTGATCAACCTGTTCCAGTGGACCGAAGAGGAATTCCTCAAACGCAGCGAAGGCTCACCCATCCGTCGCACCGGGTACATCGGCTGGCTGCGCAACATTGCCGTAGCGCTGGGCAATGCATCCGGTTCCGAGGCGACGATCCGCGCCTTGCAGGAGCGCCAGGATCACCCGTCCGAGCTCGTCCGCGAACACATCCAATGGGCGCTGGCCGAGCAGGCCGGGAAACGGGCCACGTGATCCTGGCGGGAACGGGGCGGCGCATCGAACCCGGCCAGTGTTGCGGATCTGCAACAGCATGACCGCACTCCCCAACCCGATCGGCGACACACCCCATGCGGCGTGTGGAATGGACGCAGCCGCTTGGCATTGAGTCTGGGTCGGATTTCAGGAAAACTCGTCAAGTCACTGAATATGAACGTTTTTTAGTGATCCCCGCGCGCTCCAAGGCAAATCCGGGGCAAAAAAAACCCTCGCAGCGATTCTCGCGCGAGGGTTCAATTGGAGTGACGATTACCTGCAATGCGCCCTGGTGGCCGCGAGGTTTCAACAAACGTCGTTGCGAAAACCCCGAGGACGGTTGTAATCCTACCACATGATGTGGCGAAGTGCCATACACGTCACACTCGTTGCCACGACTGCGCCACAACCCCCTCAATGCCTCGCGTTCGCCGGCTCCCATTCAAGGTTGTCGATCAGGCGGACTCCGCCGAGCCTGGCCGCGATGAGGATCACGGCGCGTTCCTTTCCTGTCTGCGGTGGCCTGGACAAATCCTCGGCACAGCGGATCACCGCGTAGTCCGGATCAAAGCCGGCTTTGGCAAGACGCTGCGTGGCGGCAGCTTCGATTTCCGCCGGGGAGTCCATGCCAGCATCCAGTTGTCCGGTCATCCAGAGCAAGGTGGCATGGATGCTCGCCGCCTGTGCGCGCTGGCCAGCATCCAGATATTGATTGCGCGAACTCATGGCCAGGCCATTGGCTTCGCGGATGATCGGCGCGGCAATGATTTCGACGGCAAATGCAAGGTCGCGTGCCATGCGCCGGATCACCAGCAACTGCTGGAAATCCTTGCTGCCAAACACGGCAGCATCGGGTTGAACCATGTTGAACAAGCGCGCAACCACGCTCGCCACGCCATCGAAATGTCCGGGCCGACTGGCTCCCTCAAGGATGTCGCCAAGATCCGGAACCTGGACGCGAACCGCTCGCTCGGCTCCGAAGGGATAAATGGTTTCGACATCCGGCAGGAACAGCAGGTCGCAGCCATTGCCGGCGAGTCCGCGTGCATCCTCTTCCGGCGTGCGCGGATAGCGCGAGAAATCCTCGTTGACGCCGAATTGGGTCGGGTTCACGAAGATGCTGGCAACGACGAAATCGCAGCACTGCCTTGCCCTGGCGATGAGCGAATGGTGGCCGGCATGCAGGTTGCCCATGGTCGGCACAAAGCCGATGCGATGGCCGCTGCCTCGCTGTTCGCCAAGCACGGCACGCAGCTCAGCGATGTCCTTGACGATCCGCATCGGTCGATTCAATAAGAGTGTTCGGGGCCAGGGAAACTCGAGTCCTGCACGGCCCCCACGTAGGCAGCCAGGGCGGCATCGATGGAATCGCGGCCGCAGAGGAAATCCTTGCTGAAGCGGGGTCGATGCCCAGGCGTGATGCCGAGCATGTCGTAGAGCACGAGCACCTGGCCATTACAGCCGGCGCCGGCACCA
>Ga0154020_10004409_pt1 | contig 16774 bp, 18 predicted proteins | sample Klosneuvirus_201_FD_109709 | JGI IMG/M metagenome (GOLD analysis project Ga0154020, IMG submission 109709) | Active sludge microbial communities from wastewater, Klosterneuburg, Austria - Klosneuvirus_20160825_MG | ecosystem: Engineered > WWTP > Aerobic digester > Activated sludge | place...
CCCAAGCGGTGTCGTCGGCGCGGTACTTGCGCTTCATGTGTCGGTTCAGTTCGACGGTGCCAAAGGCACGGGACCGCGTTGGGGAGAGGATCTGCCATTGCTCTGCGCGGGCGCCGGCTCCTGGCTCCCAGTTGATCCACTGGCCGTTCAGCTCGGCACCGTAGGACTCCGCGAATCGACGGACCGCCTCGTCGCCGTCCGTTAGCTGAAGCACCTCTTGGAGAGTGTCGGTCAGCGCCTGGATGGGAGTTCGGTCTCCCCAGGGTTCGTAGCGAATGGTCGGCTGGTCGGGATCCTCGTCGAGCAGGCGCCAGATACTGTCGTCGGCGGCGCCGCGGGTGTTGTCGCCGAACCAAGCTGCGAGCTGCAGGTCCAGGCGCTCTCCTTGGGCGCCGTCGGGAAGCTGGCGACGTGGGACCTGCAGCTCTACGTATCCGGGCGCGACCCGCACCCAGCTGGAGAACACGTCGGGCCGTAGTTTGTTGACCAGGTCGACAAAGGGTCGCCCGGCACCGATGGGTGGGAGCTGGCGAGGGTCACCTACGAGGATCAGTCGGTCGACGCCGGTGAATGCGTCGAGGGTTGCCGCAAGCATCTCCTCCGTCAGCATCGACGCTTCGTCGATGACGACGAGGCTGTAACTACGGCGCGCGGCTGACTCGTCGAGGACGAAGTAGCGGCCGGTCTCGCCGTCGTAGCGCTTGCTCGGCGTGAGGTAGCTGGCCAGGGTCTTCGCGGGGAAGCCGACTTTGGTCTCCAGCTGCACGCGAGCCTTGCCCGTGGGTGCCAGGAGGAGCACTCCCCCAGCCGCGACGCCGGGATAGTCAACGAGGGCCTTGAGCAGGGTCGTCTTGCCGGTTCCTGCGGGCCCGATGAGGACCGAGAGGGGGGCATCGTGCAGGGCGGAGAGCCCGGTGGCCTTCTCGGTGCGGGCTCGCTCCTCGAGCGCGTCGGTCTCGGTGCTGGTGTTGACAAGCTGGTTGCGGTCGAGGGCGTCGTCCAGGACCTGGCGGGCATTGGTGATGGCGCCGTGTGCGGGGCGGGCCTCCTGTTTGGCAATCCGCGTTCGGATGACATGCGCCGTCTCTTCGAGCCGAGCCAGCTTGTAACCGTGGCTGCCGTCAGCCAGGTCGGCTGCGTGCAGTGGCGACCAGTCGGCGTCCCAGTTAGCGAGGGAATCGTGGTCCAGGTCCAGTCCGCTGAGGATGAGGCCGGTCAGGTTGGGCGGTTGGCTAAGCGGCATAGCATTGGCAAGTTCGAGGACCTCGCCGACCGGAAGCACCGTGTCACCTTGGCCGGCCTGCTGCTCGAGGACGTCGGCGATGAGTGCCTCGACCCGTCGGCGGTCCTGGTATCCCTCGAGTGCCACTTCGTTCGGGATGGCGGGCACCCATGTGACGTGACTGGGCGGGAACAAGGACCGGTCCACGGTCGTGAACGGTACGTGGAGGGGGCTTCCGTAGGTGCATGTAGCGGCGTAGTACGGATTGTCGAGCAGTTCCGCGAGGTCCATAGGAAGGTCGGTCTCGCCGGTGGCGAGCATCTCGACCTGCTCGCGGGAGATGTCTAAAGCTGACAGCAGCCGCAGGACGGCCTGCATCTGCCGGGATGCCTTGTTCCATACCCGGACGGGGACGCCGGCCAGGTGCGGCCTCACGGACTCCGGGAGCGTGTTCGGGTCAGCGAAGCCTGCGTCAAGCAGGTCCCAGGGATGCCGGTCCGCAGCCGCGTCGACGACGGCCCGGGCTGCGACATACGGGTGCTGGACGCCGATTTGTGCGAGGACGCCAGGAAGACCGGGAACGGGGCCGCGCAGCTGCCACAGTCTTTCCGTCTGTGCGGTGATCCACGCGCGGGCGTCGTCAGGTACGTCGATGCCAAGCTCGCGCATCCCGTTCGCGGCGCGTTCGAGAGCGCCGAGCGCTTCGATAGCGGCATCGTCGCTGAGGTGCTCGGAGACGTAAGAGAACTCGTTCGTTCGGCCCTCAGGCGCCCATGCGAGAGCCGCATCGATGTCACCGCCGTCATCGAGCAGCCGGATCAACTGTTGGTAGGGCAGCAGGATGCCGTCGCTCATATCGCGGCGCAGGCTGTGTTCGACCACCGTCTCCCACATCGATGAGGAGAACGGCGGGTTCCCTGACTCCTCCCACATGGGTGGCATCGTCACTCCGGTCACCCGTGCGGCGCCGACCAGGAGACGGTCAGTGCGCTGCTCCTGAAACGGAGAATGCTTGAGATAGACGAACACCAGCGAGTGGTCGACATTGACCGGTTCGAAGAACGCCTCCAACACGGCGCGCTGGTTGTCGCCGTCCATGACCCAGGCAGCGCCGTCATAGCCAAGGGCCTGGTCGACGTGGTCCTCAGCCTCGGGGTTGAACCGGGGCACCCGGTCGTGACCGATCTCGTCGTTGAGTGACTGCCGGTTGAGCCAACGGAACGGCACGGCCTCGAAGGCGTAGCCGGGCAGATGCACCTTCGTCGGGTGGATCTTGTCCTTAAGCGCCTGGTTCCAGGCATACGGGTGTGTCTTGACGACGGTGTACCCCACCGGGGACATGAACGTCGCGCGCTCGCTGAGGCAGGGCAGACGGTCGTGTTCCAGAACGTCGATCCCCAGACCCGCTTGGGCGACCTCGTACTCATCATCGCGTTTGGGCCCGATGTTGGCCAGTAGGGTGCATGAGGAGTTGCCTAGGGGGTCGTTACACACGAACTGGTCCCAGGGGCGGTCACGCCACGGAACGCGCATCGACAAGTGCTGGTCACCACTCACGATCCGAACCTATCCATCACGGCCGACACATGGCACGCGAACGGCAGTGCGCTCCGGGCTACGGTGTGCCGGCGACGGGACGGCTGGCTACGACCTCCGGGATGGTCGAGAGGTCAGCGACCCAGCCCGCTACCTCCCGCGAAACCCATGGGGCGATTTCGATTCATGCCGTCAAGGTCCGTTCCCACGAGGTCGCCGCGGTGCTCGTCGCCGCGGTTGTCACGGCCGCGCCGTACCCACGACAAGCGCCAGGCGGGCCCGACTCTCTCCGGCCTTCGCTGGCTGCCGAGGGCGAGCGTGCGAGTCGATCGGCCGCGTTCAGCCCGTCGAACCGGTCGGCAGGAAGCGGCAACCCCTGATCCCATGTGACAGCGGGACTTGACAGGAGTGTTATGTTTATCGACTTTGCAAATTTCGGTCGCCCCATCCGACCGAATGACCTAAGGAGTTGAGATGGCGAAGGGAACCCGGTCTGCGGGCGGTCGCACCACCGGCTCATTTCGAGGTTCCTCGCGCATGCCCGCAAGTTCACCCGCAACCCGATCCTCCAACTCGCGGATGTGGTCTCAGCCGGCGACGGCTAGGCAGATCACTGCCCTGAAGACGACCGGCAACTTCGACGGCAAGTACTACAGCAAGGGCCGGGCCGGACAGACCATCGGCGAGTCGGTCCGACGCGGCAACCGCAGCCAGAGCCCGGCTACCAGCTCGGGTAGCACCACGTTCCACCCCCTCATTGACGAAGTGCTTGAACACATGACCCCGCAGCGAATGCCTGCGTACAGCGCCTCGGCCAGCGAGGCCATTTCGGCCATCACGTCGTGCGTGGCCGAAGACCCAAACATCGTCCTTGAGGAAGGAACTCCCATGTCCCAGCTCACCGTGCACCGCTCTCCCGCGGTCGCCACCATCGCCTCGGTCGTAGCTACTCCCGTCGCCTCGGTCGGTGCGACTCCGTTCGCCTACGTCCCGGAGCTCGTCACCACCCTGCTCCAGCCCCTCGTTGAGTCGACCGATCCTTCGCAGATCCGTGCGCTCGAGAAGGCGCTGACGATCGCGAAGGGGACGCTGGCGAGGTCGCTGACCCGCGCACGCAACGAGCTGATCGGGATCCTCCGCGGCGCACCGTCCGGGGTGATCGCTTCTCCCGAGACTCGCGCTGACGAGATCCTGTGGAGCGCATGCTCAGCCGACCTGGAGCAGGAGCTCATCGTCGCCACCCGCATCCGTAGCGGACGTACGCATACATCGAAGGTGATCGACGAGATGCTTGCTCAGGTTCGGCACCGCGTCGAGCTCGCGACGATCGAGGCGACCGACATGGTCGAGATCGCCAAGATCCAGGCCGCACTCCCGCCTGCACCCGCACGCGGGTACGAGCCGTGCTGGGGTGAGGTCACGGGCGTGAAGCCGTTCGGGGCTTTCATCTTGCTGCCCTCGGGCGAGTCGGGCCTCCTCCACGTCTCGGAGATGCACGTTCTCAACGGCGGACGTCGCGTCGAGGACGCCTCGCAGTCCGTCAACGTCGGCCAGTCCATCCATGTCAAGGTCACCGGCACGAACGAGAAGGGGCAGCTGAGCTTCGCCCTGGTGAGGGAGGACTCACGATGATCACCCTGCTGATGCAGTCGTTCATCGCCGACGTCATGTCCAACCGGGTCTCTCCCGCAGTGAGCCGATTGGTCGTGAAGGCTGTGCCCTCGGCGCCTCCAGCGGCGGTCCATGAGGCAGTCGAGCGGCTCTTTCGGCCCGCCTCATGGCAGTTCTCTGAGGGCACACAGAAGGCTTGGTTCGCCGCGCTGAGCGCGTCGACGAAGGAGTCTCAGCGATGAGCACCGGGGCCGGGGCTGTGCTTCTCACTCTCGCGCTCGGGCTCGCTCTTGCATGCACGATCGTGATGACGTTGGCGGTTCGCGCGACACGCACCCTTCACAGTCGGTCAGCGAGACTCCGAGGACCGAACACGACGCAGATCTCGCATCTGCTCGGGGAGCAGCGATCCCGGATACGGCACCTCGTCGCTGTGATCGGCAGGGAGGATCTCTACTCCGCGCTCGTCGAAGCCGAAGCCGAGCGCGATCGCGTCCTCTTCTCGCCCGAGGCGTCGGAGGAGATGGCCCAGCTCAGCGTGAACACCGAACACATGGAGACCGTCCTCGCACACCCTGCACGGCGCGTGCGTCGTCCCAAGGCTTCCGCCATCCAGCTCGATCGGGACTTCGGGAGCCGAACACTCCGCGTGCTCATTGCGGACCCACTGCCGGGCTTTGGACCGCCGTACGTCAAGCACGTCGCGTGGACCCGACCATCTTGCATGGGCCGCGTATGGCGATGCGAGCGTCGCGGGCTATCGCACGCGGCGGGCGGGCGCGTTGAAGTAGAGACGCCGCCACGCCGGTTCTCCATCTACTAGGTCATTCCCAGCACCGACAGGATCGACGCCAAATAGCATTCCCACGAACAAAGGAGTTCCACATGCCCGACTCAACCCATCCGCCTGAGGACGACGGCGGCGACGCGTCGCCTTCATACGGGCCGGACTGGGTCGGGCTCAGCCGGGCAGCAATGAAAGCACGGCAGGACGCGAACGTGCGTCGCATGCGGGGAGCCGGCGAGCGTTGGCTCGAGGAGCAACGCCGCAGCGAGGCGCAACTCCAAGCGTTCCTCGAACGGCATGCCGACGAACCACCATCGCGTTCGAAGACTACCGATGCCGTGGCGGACTCGCGCTCGGAGCGAGCGCGTCCACAGCCGCTCGTCGAGCGTCTTCACGTGGAGAACCTGAAGTCACTGGCTGGCCGTCACGAGATCCCGCTCGCGCCACTCACCTTGGTCTACGGACCAAACTCCGCCGGAAAGTCGACGGCGCTCAAGGCACTGCAGCTGTTCATGCATGCCGTCGACACCGGCAGGTCGGACGCACTGAACCTCTGGCGTCGAGCGTTTCCAGACGTTCGCCCTGACAGCGTGGTCACCTGGGAGTGCCAGCCCGAGGACACCCCGTTCTCCCAGACGAGGACGCTCGTGCTCGGAGTCGACTATCGCCTCCCGCGCTCTGGCGACCTCGCCCGGGCCGAGCTTGGATTCCAGAGTTCCGACATCGGTCCATGGCAGTCGTCGACCATCGGCCTGGCCGGCGACCCTGACCAGGCCCGCAAGGAGTTCTTCCTGAACTTCGAGGACGCCGACCCGATTGATCGTGGCGACTTCGGCAACATCGGACCGCGGTGGGAGGTAAGTGAGTGGTCCGGCGGTGAGCGCTCGGAGCCGATGAAGCGTGACGTCGACCACCTGCTGTTTGGGGATGCCGAAGTCCACCTCCAGCGAACTCTGTTCCGACTGGCCGGTCAGCTCACCCACTTCGGCCCGCACCGGGGCAACCCTGCGGAGAAGTACTCCCCGGTTGACCTCGACGACATCGCTGGCCCCGACCACTGGGGAATCGCCGGCGCGCCACGTTGGGGCGTCGCAGGATTCGAGGGATACGAGGTCCTCAACCAAGTCCTGGAACAGCTGGAGATCCCCCACTCGTTCGAGCCAGTCTTCACATCCGACCAGGCCGGCGTCCGCGTATCCGAATGGATCCTGGCCGACCGACGCTCCGGAGCGCCTGTTCCACTGTCGGAGGTCGGGTACGGAGTCAGCCAGCTACTGCCCGTCATCGACGCATGCGTGCACGCGACGCATCGCGTGATCTCGATCGAAGAGCCTGAGCTTCACCTTCACCCGCGCCTTCAGGCGAGGTTGGCGAACCTGTTTGCCTTATCGGTCTTGCGGCGCGGGAATCAGGTGATCGTAGAGACCCATTCCGAGAGCCTCCTACTCCGCGTGCGTCGTCTGGTCCGGAGTGGGAAGCTCCAACCGGACGAGGTCGCCGTCCTCTACGTCGACAACACTCACGAGGACGGCGTCAGTGTTTCGCGCCTTCGCTTGGGCTATCAAGGCGAGTTCCTCGATCCTTGGCCCACTGGGTTCTTCGACGACAGCCTTGCCGACATTCTGGGGATCACTGGATGAGCGGCCAAAGCCGGATCTTGGCAAGGGTCGGAATCGACGCCGACTCGCTGCTGGACTTTGCCGGGCCGGATCGCGCGTCCACCAACGCACACAGGTCGCTGACTCGCGTACTGGGCGACGTCGGCGTCCTGGAAGCCATCGGCAGTGACGACGCTCGTGCCCTGTTTGATGCAATCGCAGGGCTCAGCCCCGAGACGCGCAACCTCTGGACGGAGACACTCTCCGCCTTGGACATTGGGTTCAGGATCCGCCGTGGCACGGCAAGCGGCACGACAAGTCAAGCTCTCCACGATCCAGCGGGAATTCCAGCTTCACTCCTAGGGCTGATGGATCTGATCGTCGCGAGCGAAGTGTCCGCAGATCTGCACGGAGTACCCGCGACAGTGGGGTACTCGAAGCGCGACGGAGAACCCGAACTGTCACTTGCCGACTCTGTCGAGCATTGCAGCACGATCACCGATGTACGGCGAGTGCGGTCGGAGGGACACTTCCCCCAGGGGAGTCTTCGCGCCGACATCGAGGATGCGCTCTTCGCTCCTCTGGCCGTGCTCTCTACGCACGTCACAATCCTCGACCGGTTCTTCCTAGCCCACACCCTTGATCCAAAGTCTGACGACCGCGACCACCTCGAGTGGCTGGTTCGCAGCCTTGACGCGTCGATGCGCCCCAGCTCTTCGCTCCGCCTCCTGTGTGAACTCCCAGAGTCAGTTTCAAGGTCCGTCACCGAACAGAAGAAGCTTGAGAAGAATGGGCTTCAATCTGAAGCGGGTCGCAAGCGCGGCGAAGTAAGTCAGATGTGCCGCGATATCCAGGCGAAGCTGCGCGCTCGAATCGAACCCTTGTTGGGCGCCAAACTGACCACCGTTGAGGTCGTACTCGCGCGATGGCCGTGGAGGCAGGAGGATCGACCGCACAACCGGCACGCGCGCTTCAACTGCTCGATAGCGATCGGGTGCCACGAAGGCTTCGACCATCTCGACGCCACGGAGATCCGAGGAATTGACGGGTTCACTTGGCAGGCAGTGACGGCTGCACGAGTGCTAGACGATCTGGCGAGGCGCGAGCAGAAGGTCATCAAGGCGTGGCCGCGGCGAGAGTACAAAATCGAGGCCAGGCAGTCAGCTCGCCGAACGACAGTTCCGTCTCCCGCCCCCGATACGAACTCCGGATACGAATTCGCCCGGAAGGCGCGCCCGACGTCTTCGACCGACCCTCACGCGTGATGCACTGAGACTCCTTGGCGGCGAGCTGTCCGGGTGGGAACCACGACGGACCATCGTCGAGAGACTCCGGTGGATGCACGCCCTGCCGGGTGGGGCATTTCGACCGGTGCCGAGGGACGGCGCATGACAGGCCCTGGCCCTACTGCAGTACTTCTCTGGGGTACCGACACGAAAGAGGCCCTCGCCAACGAGCGGAAAGGGCCCCTGACCTGCGGTGGAAGCAATGGAGCGTTGTGGGAACAGGCGACCTCGGGTCGAGAGGCTGGTTTCCGCGTGGAATCAAGGGGTTTGCGCGGATGCAGAGTCCGACGGCGAGGCCGACGACCCGTTGATCGGCGCGTCGGCGGAACCAAAGAAACGACCTCGAACACGCCTGACCGACGAGGAAGTGGACGCTATGCGAACAGCCCGCGCACAGGGCATCAGCGTGAACGCCGTGGCTCGTCAGTTCGGGGTGCACCGGGGCACGGTGTGGGCGAAGACGCGGTGATGAACCCGACGGCGACGCGGGAGTTGAACTGCCGGGTGCGTAGATACATCTAGATACATCTGAATACCCAAAACCGCATTTTATGAGCAATCCTTCGGGGCCCATCTGCATGGAAGAACATCCCGAAGCACCTGAATACATGGCTGGTGCCCCATGGTTTGCCCCATCGAATACTCGGTGGCTGCTGACGATGGCACTCACTGGTCTTCCTCAGTGATGCAGAAGTCTAGAATTTCAGTGAGCGCCGTCAATACGCGGCAGCACGACGTCGTCTCGGAACTCCTCGGGGTATTTTGCGGGCATGATGATCATCCTTCCAGGCCAGCCGAAACTAGCCATGTTGAATGTCACCTAAACGTGCAGCAGGCCCTCGCAACCCAGGGTACAAGCTTAAGGGCTTCAAGAAGTTCAAGTTCATGCCGGGCTTCAACGAGTCGCGCGTTGCCGTAGGCGATGACACTCGTTGCACTGTCTTTGAGGACTTCATCGACCTCGAAAGCCACTCGTTTGCCCACGGCCGCGGCAAACAGTTTGTCGCCGGGCGCGCTGCGAATATATATTACGCCGGAACGTGTGGAACCGGGATGTGTAGCGTAATTCACTGGAAAGATATGGGGCTCTTCCGCAAGGGTTATGGCCATGCGTCCGAACTGGTGATTCTTGAGAAACGCACCGGCCTCCTCGAGAGAAAGGTCCCGTACGCTCTTTTCGCTCGTCATGCTCGGCAGACTAACACGATGCTCCCGTACATGGACGGTGCACAGATGGTGACCAGAGAAAAGCCGGGGTCACCCTAGCCTCGATCTACTGATGAACCTTGGGCGGGCCGGGGCTGTGTGATCGCCGCGTGGTGACGTGTCGAGGGCAGCGGCGAGGTCCGGGCGTCGCATCCCGGTCGTCCACGTGGATCCTCGGTCGTGCCGCGGGTGCGGCGGTGGTCGGCTGGTGACGGTGGTGGTGCGTGTGCGCGAAGAGCCGTGTGAACGCGTTCTGCCAGGGCCAGGCCTCGGGCAGGTGCAGCGTGACACGGCGCGCGGAGCGCGCCAGCCGCGCCGGGACGTGAATCAGGGTGCGGCGGATCGTCGCGGTCGTCGCTCTCGCCAACCGTCCGGCCCTGTCGGCGATCAGACCGGCCGTGCGGGTGAGGTTGAACGCGATCGCGGCGAGCACGAGCCAGGCGCTGTTCGCGGTGAACACCCCCGACGGGAGGTTCCCGAGCGGAAGGCCGAGGAGCGCAGCGCCGAGGGTGCTCGCGGTGCGGGCGAGGCCGGCCCAAGCCTCGTTGTCGGTGACCTCGCCCGCGAGCAGCGCCCCGATCGAGGGGGCGACGCCGACGCCGACGGTGCCGACGATCTGCGTGATCACGAGCACAGTCAGCGTGCGCTTCTGCACGAGGGTCGCACGCTGCACCGCTTTAGAAGGCTGAGGCGTGGGGAGCCGGGGGCGGGATGGAAGTCATGCCGGCCCCGGCTCGGGTCGTGTGCAACGCGCCCGTTCCTGCGGGGTCGATCTGAGCGTAGGAGGACGATCCCCCGGCGGTAGAGGAGGTGAATGAATCGTGGCATAGTCGCCGATTATGGCGGTGGGAGGGTACCGTGCGGCGTCGTCAGCACCCTGCCACCACAGCCAGCAGATAGGGGGTATTCACGGAGACGATCGCGGTCAGCAGCATCACCGTGTAGGCGCCTGCTGCTACGGCCAGTGCGGTGCTGGCTGGTGGCCGGGGCGCACCGATCAGCAGCCGCACTCGCTCCGATCCGGCGGCGTGCAGCACCGCCGATCGGGCATGCGCGTCGCCTGCGATGCCGGCGGAGGTGCCGAGTTTGAGCAGGGCCCCCGCGAGGACGGCGGTGCCGGTGACGCGTTTCGCCGATTGGTCGGCGGCGATCTCGAGATAGTGCGGGACGGCGTCGCGCACCGCTTGAATCAGGGGGACGCGCCTGAAGTAGTGGGTCACACCGCCCAGGAGCGCGAGCAGCAGATGGTGGCGCTGCCGGAGATGCGCCTCCTCGTGCTGGAGCACCGCGGCGAGTTCCGCGGGCGAGAGCGACGCGACCGCGCCGCGCGAGAGCACGATCCCGCCGGCCCGGCGGGGCAGGGAGTACGCGAAGCAGGAGTCATCGGACATGATGCTGACTCGATGCCCGAGCACGGTCGCCTCATGGCTCTCACGGAGCTGATGGGTCAGACGGTGGCGCGTCTGCCGCAGTTGGGAGAATTCGCGCCAGAGCCCGGCCGCGGCCACTCCGAAGCCGAGTAGCGGCAGCACGAGCGGCAGCACGGCGGGGATCGCGACCGACACCAGTGACTCGCTGAAGGGCGTTGCCGCGGCGAGGCATCGGCTGCACACCTCGGCCGCCTCTGCCGGGAGCCAGGCGGGGCCGCGGCTGACCCAGGCCACCACCGGTCCGAGCGCGAGCAGCGCGGCGATCCAGATCAGCGCGGTAGCGGCGAGCGTGGTCGCGGCCAGACGCGGCACGGTCGCCAGTGCGGGAGCTGCCTGCCGGAGCAGCCAAGGGCCGCCGAACGCGGCGAGCAGCAGCACGCTCACCAGCATCACGGCCATGAGCACCGTCGTCATGCGCTCCCTCCACGCTGCTCAAGGAATCGCCGCAGCAGCTCGAGATCGGTGTCGGTCAGCGTGCCCACGAAGTGCAGCATCGCGGCTTCGCGGTCGCCACTTGATTCGAGCGCGTGCTCGATCCGGCGCACGGTGAGTTCCTCGCGGGCGACACACGCGAAGTACCGGGTCGCGTGCCCCTCCTTGCGTGCGCAGACGAGCTCCTTCTTCTTCAGATTCGACAGCACCGTCGCGATCGTCGTGTAGGCCGGCTCAGTGGGCAACCGCGCAATGAGTTCGCGGACGGTGAACTCCTCCCCGCGCCAGAGCAACTCCATGATCTGCGACTCCAGGGCGCCCAGCCGTGCCGGCACCTCGTCGCGCCCCGCAGGAACCTGCGCATTCGTTCCGGTCACCGCGCGGCCTCCAGGCTGCGCGCTTGCGTCGCCGGCACAGGACAGGCGACCTGGCCGCGCAGACGCCACACCAGCGCGGCGCCCGTGAGGACCATCGCGGCCAGGGCGAGGAAGGGTTGCACGGGTGCGAACCAGGTGATCGCCCCGGAATAGCCCAGCGCCAGCAGCGCGAGCTTATTGCAGACCGGGCATCCCACGGCGAACCACGCGAGCATACTCCCGGCGATGCCCATACGCGCTGACCGCTTCTCGGCCGGGTCGTCGTCGGCCTCGGTCGGGGCGGGTGCGGCTCGTCGTGCCCCGAGCGTCGGTCGCAAATAGGTGGTGAGCAGCAGTCCCGTGAGCACGGAGGTGACCACCCACACGGGATAGTTCCACCACACCGGCTCGATATCGCGTGCGAACCACGGGTTGGGGATCAGCACGGTCACCACGCCGATGAGCAGCCCGAATGCCAGCGACGCTCCCGCGGCGAAGCGCCACTGCCGCAACGTCCACGCGCGCAGCGCCTGACCTGCAAACCCGACCGTCGCCTTGAGCCCCAGGGGGCCGTTCTGACATCTCACAGCTTCTCCGTGTCTCTCATGATTACTATGCTTCATAGTTGACTATTGATACTAGTCGACCACGGTGGCAGGGCGCGAGCGCCACCCGCACCGATCTTCAGGAGGCTCACGGCTTGAACGCGACACGAACCAAGCGCATGAATGCGACAGTTCCGCTCATCATCTTCGGTGGCATCGCGATGCTCATCCTGGTCGCGTTCCTGCTATCCCAGCGACCCGACGCGCAGCAGGAGAGCTCGGCCGCTGCGAACACTGCGGAGGAGCAGAGCGAGTCCGAGAGGCCGGACCTGACCCAGTTCGAGCGCCGCGACGCAGGCGACCTGCTCACCGCCGGCCCGGTCGATGCGCCCGTCGGCCTCATCGTGTTCTCCGACTATCAGTGCCCATTCTGCGGGCAGTGGAGCCATGAGACGCTGCCTACCATGATGGAGTACGCCGAGCGCGGCGATCTGCGCATCGAATGGCGGGATTTGAACGTCTTCGGCCCCGACTCCGAGCGCGCCTCCTACGCCGCATACGCGGCCGCCGAGCAGGGCGAGTTCTGGGAGTACCACGATGCGCTCTACCCAGGCGGAGAGAAGCGCGCCAAAAACGAGCTCAGCGAGGACGCCCTCATCGCGCTCGCCGGGGAACTCGGGCTCGACACCGAACGGTTCGCCGTCGATATGAACTCCGATAAGACGCGAACACAGATCGAAGAGAACCAGCAGCTCGGCTTCTCGCTCGGTGCGGCGTCGACGCCGGTGTTCCTCCTCGGCGGCGTCCCGATCTCCGGGGCGCAGCCGACGGAGGTCTTCGTGCAGGCCTTCGAGGACGCGCTCGCGAAGCAGGGCTGAGCGGTGGATATCGGCCTGGTCACCGCGTTCCTCGGCGGGATGCTCGCGATCCTGAGCCCCTGTGGGGCACTGCTGCTGCCCGCGTTCTTCGCCTCCACCGTTGGGGCCGGGCCGCGCCTGCTGCTGCACGGCAGCATCTTCTATCTCGGCCTGCTGCTCGTGCTGGTGCCCCTCGGAGTGGGGGCGGGTGCGATCGGCACGCTCTTCCTCACACATCGTGCGCTGGTCATCGGGATCGCCTCCGGCATTCTCGTGGTCTTCGGCTTGCTGCAGATCTTCGGCATCGGTTTCGACCCGGCAAGGCTCCTCCCCGGTGGGCAGGCCCTGCAGCAGCGGGCGTCATCTAGCGTCGGCGTCATCAAGACGTTCCTGTTGGGCTCGGCCAGCGGCATCGCCGGGTTCTGCGCCGGCCCCATCCTCGGCGCAGTGCTTACCCTCGCCGCCGCGCAGGGGGATCTCTTCACCGCGGGCGCGCTGCTCGCCGTCTATGGCGCCGGAATGGTCGTGCCGCTCCTGATCATCGCCGCGCTCTGGGGGAAGATCGGCGACCAGGGCCGACGGAGGCTGCGCGGGCGCAGCTTCACCGTGCTGGGACGAGAGTTCCACACGACCTCGGTGATCACGGGTGTGCTCATCACCATCGTGGGTGTCGTGTTCTGGGCCACCAACGGCCTCATCGATATGCCGTCGCTCATTCCGACGAGCGTATCGGCATGGGTGCAGGGGCGCAGCTCGATCCTCGCGAACGGGTGGGTCGACCTCGGCGTCATCCTCGCCGTCGCCGCGATCGCACTGCTGATCTGGTGGCGCTCCGCCAGACAGAAGCCCGTGAGCGCTGAACCGGGAGAGCACGAGACCAGATGAGCCCGATCGGAGTGCGTCGCGCCGGCACGCGCACCGCCGCGACCCGGCCACGGGAGTCGGTGGCCGGTTCCCCGGCCCTGCTCCCGCACGCCCTTCGTCGTTCCGGGTCGGTTGCCGCAGTGCTGGTGGCCGCGCTGCTGCTGTCGGCCTGCGCCGGACCCGGCACCTCGGTCGGGGGCTCGGACCCGGCCCCCACCGAACGTCGGCTCGAGTCGGTGGATCCGAGCGCGATCAGTCTCCCGACTGGTCTCGGCGATGCGGACGTGCTGCAGCCGGGCTGGGACCTCCCGCCTCAGGAACTCGATGGCGTGTTCGTGGGCCAGCACCTGGGTGAGAGCGGGTGGCTCGAGTTCACCGCCGTCGATGAAGACGGGAAAGTGCTCTGGCTGGCCGAGCGGCCGCCGAGTTGCACCGGGTACGCGCTCGCCCGCACCGAAGACGGGCGCCCCATCGCGATTCTCACGAATCTCGTCGCGACCCAGGATGCGATCGCCGCCCCGACCGCGACCGCTTTCGATCTGCGCACCGGGGAGCAGGTCTGGGGTCCGGTTGACGTCGCCGGCCCGTACAAGGGGCCGGGGCTCGTGTTCGCCGCAGCCCCGGAGGGGTTCATGGGCGACACAGGCGAGAAGATCGCGCTTGATCCCTCCGACGGGCGGGTCATCGCGACAGAAGCGGAGGACGCGACGCGACGGATCGTCGGTGAGTTCCGAGGGGCTTTGATCAGCGTCGACACCGAGCAGCTGACGGCTGAGCGCCCGAACGGTGACGGGGCGCTCGAGCCCGTCTGGTCACTGCCGTTGGCAGGGCAGGGCTGGGATTCTGTTGAGATCTCGAACCAAGCCCGCCGGATCGACCTCGGCGAGCAGTACATCGTCATCCCCAGCGGCGAAGACACTCTCGCGGTGCTGGAACTCGCCACCGGCGAGGTCATCGTGAACCATGCGCGTGACGTCGGATTCGACAAGCAATCCGGCACTCTCGTTCTCCTCACCGCCACGGAGATCCTCGGTGTCTCTGAGAGCGGTTGGTCCTGGAGTCACCCGTCACCGGAGCAGGCAACCCCGCACGGCATCGGCAGCGGTCTCGCCTACTTCCGTGATGGCGGACCCCATTTCGTCCTCGACCTTTCCGACGGTTCACTCGCGACCCCGGAGTTCCAGGGAGCTCCCGCCTCCGCCGCCGGCCCCTTCCTCCCTACCCACACTACGGAGCGCGGAGCCGCGATCGTCGAGAACGGGCCGATAAGATACCTCGTCACGCGAGACTGAGGAAGAGCTTCTCGAGCTCGTCCTGATCGGCGAGGCCCTCGGCGTCCGGGTTGCTCTGACATTCCTGAAGCGCGCTAGAGATCACGAGGAACCCGGCGTGGTCGAGGGCCTTCGACACGGCGGCGAGCTGCTGCACCACCTCCCGGCAGTGCGCGTCCCGCTCCACCGCGGCGATCACCGCGGCGAGCTGCCCATGGGCGCGACGCAACCGGTTCACCACCTTCCGCTTCGCCTCATCATCGCGCGTCACTGCGTGAGCATCGGCGGGTTTCGTCTGCGTCATGATCTGCCTGCTTCCTGAAGTCGAACCGTATGGACTTGACACACATAATACCCCTAGGGGTATAGCGTGTGTTAGCGACGAAATACCCCTTGGGGTATCAGGCGAGTGAGTGAGGAGACATCATGTGCCGACCGGCGAGATGCCGCACCTGCGGCAAGACAACATGGGCGGGGTGCGGTCAGCACGTCGCCATGGTGAAGGCGAACGTGCCGGCATCGCAGTGGTGCGGCGGCAAACACTCCCAGGCACAGATCGACGCGGCAAAGGCCGAGCGAGGCGGGTTTTTCTCCCGCATCTTCGGCCGCTGAGGCACGAAAAGGAGCAACAGATCGTGGCAACCAAGAACCTGGGTCATGCAGACCTCGCGGAGACGATCAGCGGCGAGGGCATCGTGTTCGTCGACTTCTGGGCTGCGTGGTGTGGGCCATGCCGGGCGTTCGCCCCCGTATTCGAGCAGGCATCGGAGCAGCACCCGGACATCGTGTTCGGCAAGGTGGGTCTGCTGAGGCTTTGGTTGAGTCCATGACTCAAGCAAACCCTCAGCAGACCCGTAGGGCTATGGTGGCCCCACCGGCACGGTTCACCCGGAAACAGGAAAACCCCTGATCCCACGGTGCCGCCACGGTAGCAGGACCGTGCTTTCGTTGCCATTCGACCTCAGTCACCGTGAGGCTCGGTGGGCAGATACCCTGTTGGGCGATTGTGTCTGCCGCTGTCTAGTTGAAACGAAAGGGCGCTGTCGGGTCCACATCACACAGACCCCAACAGCGCCCTGGGCTCACAGCAAGCAACAGCAGGGGTGAAAGTTGCTCCAGTGCGGCCCGAAAACAGGAGACATCATCTGTTAAAAACAGACCCTCCTGTTCTCACTCGGCCTGGTGGGGGAACCAGCGCGAGTGAGAACCCCGACCTACAGTACGGCCCGCTTCCGGCGGATCAGGAGCGCGGCACTACCTGCCAGCAGAAGCAGAACACCAACGATGACTGCGCCTGTCGCGGCGGTTCCGCCGGTGACAGCCAGGCCGCCCTGCTTGTAGGTGTTCACCGCGGCAACCTGCACGGTCTCGCCCCCCTGAACAGTCAAGGTTTCCGGGGCGAACTCGACACCGGTGAATGTGTAGCCGTCAAGCTGGTGAACGTTCACCTCGCTGAAGGTCACCTTCGTACCCACAGGAAGATCCCTCGGGCCCGCCACTGTGGATCCATCGGCCGGGAGGGCGTACTCTCGCACGATCTCAGTTCCGTCGATCTCCCAGGTTGCGGTCACCGTGAACACCGTGCCGGTCGGGAAGTCCTTCGCGGTGACGCCCTTGAGCGTCTTCGAGAGGTCGAATCCACCCTCGCCGGCATCCTGCTCGTAGGTGTTGGTGACCGTCCACGCGATATCCGAGTTCCCGCCATCAAGGATCGTGATCGTGTCAGCCGAGAGGCTCTTCGACACGAACGAGTACCCGGTAGGAGCAGCCGGC
>Ga0154020_10004410_pt1 | contig 16772 bp, 9 predicted proteins | sample Klosneuvirus_201_FD_109709 | JGI IMG/M metagenome (GOLD analysis project Ga0154020, IMG submission 109709) | Active sludge microbial communities from wastewater, Klosterneuburg, Austria - Klosneuvirus_20160825_MG | ecosystem: Engineered > WWTP > Aerobic digester > Activated sludge | place...
CGCGTAGATCGCAAGATTTTTGTTTTCCTTTTCGCCATTGGGCAGATCATACTTGTCCGATAAATTCTCGAAAGCAATAGGCGATACAAGAGCTAACTGCGGTGCGGACTTTCCATTATAGGTTTGTGTCCTGGTGTGTTTAATGAAAGCATCCAACTCCGCTTTATAATTTTCGAGTCCGGCTTCACCTTGAAATGATTCGTTGTATCCAAAAAAAGCAATGATGACATCCGCCTTCAATCGCGTAAGCCATTGATCCGGGGTTTCAAAAAAACCTTCGCTACCAGAAGGGTGAGCCAACTCGGTTTGAAATCTCTCGGCACCCGGAAAGGCCCACGGTGACTCCCGGCCAGAGTGTGGCCGAAACCCTGGCGTATCGCCACCATCGCACATGTTTCGAATGAACAGCAAACTATCGGGATAGCGCACCTGCATTTCAGTTTCGAAATATCCATAGTTCATCATTCGGGAACCCAGATTATTTCCTATCAAAATAATGTGCGAATTTTTATTAATTGTAAGGGTTGCGTCAGGCTTTGAACACTGAACTAAACTTCCAATCAACAGTAACAAAGAGATTTTAAACGTTGTTTTAAGATTCATTTCAGCCAACTATTTAAACAGGTAAGAATGATGACTATGTGGGTGTACTAAAAGTACATAGAACAATCTGAAATAAAATGACCGTTAATCAAATTCGGTATAGGAAATAGGCTGTGTCCAGGCCATTTCAAAGTCACCTTCCTCAAAAGGATTTGATTTCAACTTGGTTGAGGAGATACGCGCACGAACAAAAACATAGTCCGCTGTTACTTTGAAACTACCAACACTTCCGCGGATGGTTTCAATAACCTGTGATTCATTCTCACCCTTCTTTACACCAATAAATTCTATTGTATACTTGATACCCTCAGCTTCAGCAATTTCAATGTTTATCTCATTATTTTTTACATACAACTTTTTCAGTGTAACTCCTGTTGATGCATAAAACTTACCCGCCTCCATCGCTTCAATCAAAGCTTCTGCCTGTAGGGATTCTGCCTGAACCATAATCCAACCGCGGCCTGCATTGGCAAAAGCTAACCCAAACTGATGATAATTGTGGCTGTCGTCCGTAGCTAATCCATTCATCAATGGTTGATTCCTCTCCGCATAAGCAATATTAATTTTGTCCCACATTTCCTCCGTGCCTAGGTGAGCAGAGTCGCCATAATTACGAACAAGCTGATGGCCATTATACACTTCAAAAAAGCGTTCGCCTTTCAGGCTAATCATATCTTCTAACGTAATAGCCCAATAAAAATTAGGATGGTTAATATGTGGGAACATCGGCACACCCGTGCGTTCGCGCTGTTGCAACACGGCATCTACCGACTGCTGCATAGTTTCGGCTACAGTGGCTGCATTGGGTGGTTCAACAAATTCCTGAAGATTGGTTGCATTTACATGTACGGGTATTTTCCCATCCACATAATTGGTTATTTCTTCCGAAGGAATAATCAGAAAACTATTGTCTTGCATTTTTGTCCTGTACTCGTCAAAAGTTTTCAGCTTCACCTGCATGCGACCGGTATCATTTTTATAGACTACCCAATCTTTTCCAAACTTCTCCAGATACTTCTGAAAACTTTCTTCATACAACGGACTTTTTACAATCACCTTCCATTTCTCCTCGCGCGCCATCGTGTTGTGATCCGACAAGGCAACAAAATCATAGCCATTGGATTTATACCAATCCAGCACCATTTCTGGAAATTCATCCCCATCACTCCAGTATGTATGGGTGTGAAGATTGCCTTTATACCACTGTAATACTTCTTTCTCAGGCGATTGGCAGGAAAGCAAGAGCAGGCTTGATAGGAACAAGATGGTGTATAATTTCATTTTCATAGGGCATAAAATAATTTCAATCTAAAAATAGCAATTGACAGCCAGAAAGTAAGTTTTTACAGCAACCTTAGAATTTTTATTGCGTATTATGTACGCAATACGATTATTTATATACTTTTGTTTCTTAAACTCTAACTCATGAAGCTCAAATCAATCCCTTTCATTGGATTTGCCACGCTATCTCTGGTACTAATCCACATGGGATTTTCATTTCATAAAAGCCCTGCAGAGAAGCCATTGGTGCTTGTATTCTCTAAAACAGATGGATTCAGACATGCATCCATTGAACCAGGAAAAATCGCTTTTCAAAAGATGGCCGATGAAAAAGGCTTTGCAGTCGAATTCTCTGAAGATGCGACACAATTTAATGCCGTCAATCTGAAGCGATTCAGTGCAGTTGTCTTTTTAAACACGACAGGAGATATTTTGAATGATGGTCAGCAAGCTGAATTTGAGCGGTACATTCAGGCAGGTGGTGGGTATCTAGGCATTCATGCAGCTACGGATTGTGAGTATGAGTGGCCATGGTATGGAAGATTAGCAGGAGCTTTTTTTCTAGATCATCCCAATCCAAATAACATTCAGAAAGGGAAATTTTATGTGGTGCAAAAAGATCATTGGGCAACGAAGGGAATGCCCGATACCTTCGAACGTACTGATGAATTTTATAGCTTCAAAACAATCGATCCAAGCATTAAGGTCTTAGTTAAGATAGATGAGAAGTCTTATCAAGGTGGTAAGAATGGTGATGATCATCCGATGAGTTGGTATCATGAATTTGATGGTGGTCGTTCATTTTATACCGCTATGGGTCATACCGATGAAACATTTACTGAACCTTTATTTTTAAATCATGTGTGGGCTGGCCTTCACTATGTAATGGGTGGTGACAATCCAACACCATTAGATTATTCAAAAGCTCGTCCTGAAGAGAATCGTTTTTCTAAAGTGATTCTAAAAGAAAAATTAAATGAGCCTATGGAGTTGAGCGTGCTCAATGATGGTCGCATTTTATTTATTGAGCGGCATGGTGCTGTACGAATATATAATACAAAGACAAAAGTGTTGAAGACGATTGCTACCATTCCGGTAAGCTCAAAATACAAAGACAAGGAAGGCGCAGTAAGTGAAGCAGAAGATGGCCTGCTTGGTTTAAATAAAGATCCAAACTTTGCAACCAATCATTGGATTTATTTATACTATTCTGATCCTAACAAATCGCAAAACGTATTGGCTCGCTTTACATTAACGGGCGATGTGTTGGATATGGCCTCAAAGAAAATTTTGTTAGCCGTACCGGTGCAACGCGAACAATGCTGCCATACAGGTGGAAGCATTGCTTGGGATAAGCAAGGCAATCTTTATTTATCAACCGGTGATAATACCAGTCCACGTGATGGAGCCTATGCGCCTATTGACGAACGTGAAGAAAGATTTCCCTGGGACGCACAAAAGTCTTCGGCTAATACAAATGACTTACGTGGAAAAATTATTCGCATTAAACCATTGGCTAATGGAACCTATTCAGTTCCAGAGGGTAATTTATTTGCAAAAGGAACTGAGAAAACAAAGCCTGAGATTTATTCAATGGGGCATCGTAATCCATTCCGCATTTCTGTAGATCAGAAAACAGGATTTGTTTATTGGGGAGAAGTTGGACCGGATGCAAATGATCCTGATTCTCTTCGCGGGCCAGCTGGGCAGGATGAAGTAGGTCAAGCACGCGCAGCAGGAAATTTTGGCTGGCCTTATTTTGTTGGCAACAATAAAGCTTATCGCGAATACGATTATGGCACAAAACTATCTGGAGCTTATTATAATGCAGAGAAACCGATTAATAATTCTCCGAACAACACAGGTCTTAATGAGTTGCCCGCAGCTAAGAAAGCATTCATCTGGTATCCATATGCGGAGTCAAAAGAATTTCCATTGGTAGGATCAGGTGGACGGAACGCCATGGCTGGTCCGGTTTACTATGCAGATGATTTTAAAACTGCTGCCAGGGCATTTCCAAAATATTACGATGGCAAACTGTTTATCTACGAGTGGATGCGCGGCTGGATTATGAACGTAACACTTGATAAAGATGGAAACTATCAATCTATGGAGCGATTTATGCCAAGCTATAAATTCAGCAACCCAATGGACATTGAATTTGATGCAAATGGTGATTTGTATATGTTGGAATATGGATCGGGATGGTTTAGTGCCAATGATGATGCCCGACTAATTAAGATTGAATACAATGGCGGAAATCGAAAACCATCTATTCAAGTTAATGCCGATAAGTTAGGTGGATCCATTCCGCTTAATGTTACGCTTAACGCGGATGGAACAAAAGACGCGGATAACGATGCACTCACGTACACGTGGATGATCACATCAAAGTCTGGATTTTCAAAGACAATAAAAGAACCTACCGCGAATATTTCCCTTACTAAGCCTGAAGTATATAAGGCAACGCTTATTGTAACCGATGGTAAAGGTGGAACTTCTTCTCAGTCGATGGAATTGATTGCCGGCAATGAACCACCAAAAGTCACCTTTGATTTAGCAGGTTCAAATCGCTCGTTCTATTCACCGGGCAAAGCTTATAACTACACAATAAAAGTGGAAGACAAAGAAGATGGCTCACTTGAGAACGGAAAGATTCTTCCACAGAGTGTTATTGTTAATATAGATTACCTGGCCGAGGGTTTTGATAAAGCAGAAATTGCACAAGGCCACCGAACCGCTGAAGCGACTGCACCTATCATTTCAACAAAAGGATTAAAATTAATTGAAGCCGGTGATTGCAAAGCTTGCCATAGTATAGATAAAAAATCAATCGGTCCCTCTTACCGGGATGTATCATTAAAATATAAAGGCAAAGCTACGGCAGTAGAAAATCTTACTAAGAAAATCATTTCTGGTGGAACAGGTGTATGGGGAGATATCCCTATGGCAGCGCATCCACAACTTACAGCAGCCGATGCCTCTGAAATGGTAAAATATATTCTAAGTCTTTCTGAAGATAAGCCCAAAGTAAAATCACTTCCTGCTAAAGGGAGTTATACAACTACGCCTAATCCAGCAGATAAGGGACAAGGAGTTTATATTTTCCGTGCTGCATATAAAGATCGTGGCGCCTTGGGCTTAGCAGGTCTTGCTTCTGAAGATGAAGTTGTATTGCGAAGTCCGCTGATCAATCCTTCCAAGTATGATGTTACTTCTGATGTAAATAAAATGTCTTTTGGTGGCAATACCTTTGTAATGGTGACAAAAGATGGAGCCTATGTAGGTTTAAACAAGATTGACCTTACAGGAGTAACGCAAGTTGAAGTAATAGCTACAGCCCCGAAAGCTCAAGTGAACTCATCGGGTGGTGTTATTGAATTACACATTGATAGCCCACAAGGAAAACTGATCGGAAAATCAGATTTTATTGGTGATGTACCCGGATCAGGTTTCGGAGGAAAACCGGTAGCTATTGCTATCGAACCAACTACGGGCATTCATGATTTTTACCTAACATTTAAAAATCCTGATATGGGAGGCGCTCAGATCATGATGATTGCCCTTAATACTGAATTTAAAATGGGTGAAGGGTCCAAAGTTGTTGCTGCAGGTTCAACCTATACCGCTGAAGAACTTACATCCTTTACAGGAAAGTATAAAATGACGGGCTTACCCTTTCCCTATGTAGAAGTGAGTGTAAAGGAGGGTAAATTGATTATGGATGCTGGCGGACAAGCCGGGCCTATTGATCCAACTTCAACCAAAGATACCTTTGATGCTGGAGGTAAAGCTATAATCACTTTTATGCGAGAGAATGAAAAAGTGACCAAGCTTCAAATGGAAGCTATGGGATTCAAGTTCGAAGGAATAAAAGAATAAAGGCAAATTATAGAATCCTGCCCAAATGAAAACGGAAGCTGAACTAAAAGACTTTTTTGAAAATGGAGACAAAAAATATTTCTCCAACCTCACGATCGACTGCTCTATATTTGGGTATCACGAACGACAATTAAAAATCCTTCTTGCTAAATGGAATGGATTAGATGGATTTAGTTTGCCTGGCGGATTTGTTGGACGAAAGGAGCCCTTGACGCAGGCAGCCAACCGAATTCTTAAAGAAAAGACCTCGATTGACAACATCTTTCTTCAACAGTTTTACATGTTTGGAGATAGTGAGTTTCGAACTGACAACCATAAGAAGTTTACTAAGTTCTTGCCAAAAGATAGCTGGCTTTTGAATCGTACATTTTCTGTGGGCTATTATGCATTAGTTGACTATGCAAGCGTAACCATAGAAGAAGATATTTTTACCGAGAAATATGTATGGCAGGATATCAACAAGATTCCTGACCTGCTGTTTGATCATAATGAGATGTTGGAGAAAGCTATTCAGCACATGCGCATTAATCTGCATCACCAACCCATTGGAATAAATCTGCTAAGCAAGGAATTTACATTGCCGGAAATTCAATCGCTCTACGAAACTATTCTCGATAAAGAATTCGATCGTAGAAATTTTTCAAAGAAGTTATTGTCATTGGGATTAATAAAAGACACCAACAAAATTCGGAGCATCGGTCAACATCGGTCTCCCAAGCTTTATTGTTTCGACAAAAAGAAATATAGTCAGATGTTGAAAGGAGGAATTGCGCTGGAGTTATAAGGCGATGTGATTTCAAAATTTTTATTGAGTGGTATTAAAATTCTATATTTAACAATTAGAAATTATTCCTATGAAGAAACTAGTTGTCGCCCTCCTGTTTATCAGTCAATTTGCTTTAGCTCAAAAAGAAATTCCATTATACTCAGTAGTAATTCCTAATTCACAAAAACCTACTTCCCCTATTGACACCACGTTAACCAAAAATGTTGGCGCTAATAAAATTGAAATTCTTAATGGCGTAATAAACCCAACCCTCACTATTTTTCTACCGGACCCTGCCAAAGCTACGGGCTCGGCCGTAATAATTTGTCCCGGTGGTGGGTATTCAATTTTGGCTACCAGCCACGAAGGATATGATGTAGCCAAACGCCTGAATGAAGAGGGTATTGCTGCTTTCGTTTTAAAGTATCGGTTACCCAAGGGCGGCATCATGATCGATAAAAAAATAGGGCCCCTACAGGATGCGCAGCGGGCTATTCAATTAGTCCGCGAAAATGCAAAACACTGGAATCTAAATCCCAATAAAATCGGCATCATGGGATCTTCAGCCGGTGGTCACTTAGCTTCTACCGCAGGAACACATTTTGATAAACAGGTTATTGAAAATCCGAACCACACAAGTTTACGCCCCGACTTTATGATTTTAAATTATCCGGTTATAACTTTTACCGATAGTTTGACGCATCAGGGTTCGCGTCAAAATTTAATTGGCACAAAAGTTTTCACGAGTGATGATTACAAAAAAGGAATTCCAACCAAGGCAAAAGAGTTAGGGATGTTAGAAGTAGATGTAATCAACTTCTCAAATGAACTGCAAGTAACTCCTAAAACCCCACCTACTTTTATCACCTCAGCACTTACCGATAAAGCAGTACCGGTGGGCAACTCGCTTGTTTTTATAACTGCCCTGCAACAAAACAAAGTACCGGTGGAAATTTTTTTCTATGAGAAGGGTGAGCATGGCTATGGCATGAATAATCCTGAAGCCAATGAACAATGGATGGATGCCTGTTTAAAATGGATAAAGAAATATTTTGATCAACCCCCCATGGATTTTGCTAATCTTAAACGCTTTCAACAAGACAATAATAAACTATCAGCGCCTATGGCAAATGAAAACAGAGTTGTGTTTATGGGCAACTCCATTACGGAAGGTTGGAGTAAACTAGACAAGAGTTTTTGGGATGGAAAGCCCTACATCAACCGCGGCATCAGTGGACAAACAACACCTCAAATGGTGTTGCGCTTTCAACAAGATGTAATTGATTTGAAACCGAAAGTGGTAGTGATACTGGCTGGCACAAATGATATAGCTGGCAACACCGGACCGATGACCCTTGAACAAACGCGCGACAACATTATTGCAATGGCTCAATTAGCAAATGCGAATAGAATACAAGTAGTCATCTCCTCTGTTATTCCTGCTTTTGACTATCCATGGAAACCAGGACTGGAGCCTGCAGAAAAAATTGTTGTTTTGAATAAGATGTTGAAAGAATATGCAAGTAAGAGTAAAATTGTTTACCTCGATTATTTCTCAGCCATGGCCGATGAACGAAATGGTTTACGAAAAGGACTTGGTGACGATGGCGTTCACCCAAACCTGGATGGTTATAAGATTATGGCACCGCTAGCAGAAAAAGCAATCGCAGAAGCGTTGCAAAAGCAATAACTACCAGCCCGATTTTAATCCCTGCTTCAATGCCTTTTGATACTTGCGTTTATCGAAACGATATAAAAAGGGGGCTTTGTGGGCTCCACCAAGTTTTCGTTCGTTTAATCTTTCAAGAATCTCTAGCCCCAACATTCGCTTTTGAAAATTTCTGCGATCGAGGAATTCTCCTAAGATAGTCTCATATAAGCGCTGCAACTCAGGCATCGTAAATTTTTCTGACAACAAGTTGTATCCAACCGGATGATCATTCAAATCAAGCCGAATCGTTTCAAGCGCTTTGCTCATGATTTGTTTATGATCATAGATAAGGGCCGGTACTTTTTCAATATCCCACCAACGACATTCCGTACTTAATATATCGGGTTGCGGATTCACTTTTGAAAATTCAACGAGGGCATAATATCCCACGGAAATAAATCGCTTAGTCATCCAACTTTTAATGGGGGCGATTTTCTTTCCCTTCTCACGGGCGGGATCACCAAAGGTGTAAAATTGCTGCAGATAAATATCTTTAAGTCCTGTTCGTTCATTAAGAGTTCGCACAGCTGAATCATCTAAGGATTCTTCATGTTTTACAAAACCACCAGGCAGGCACCAAGGTCCCTCCTTCCATTTCAACAACAGCACTTTTAGTTGATCTTCATGAAATCCAAAAATCACACAATCCACTGAAACGTGCGTTAGGAAAACCCGGTCACCCCTTACAACAAAATCTTTTAACTGCTTAGAATGCATAAAACTCAGTAACGGCAGCAAATCTGTCGAATTGTTGTGGCAATCCATAGAAGTATCTTGAAAATTCAAGAGCAAATGAATACTATTGTGTCAATAATACACATTAGATAATTTCTCTACCTGCATCCTTTGAGATTTTGGATTACGTACAATTAATAATAGATACTAAACAGATAATCAGAATGAAAAATTTCATACAATTTTTGATGTTATGCGTTACACTGACTGTGGCAGTTAGCTGTGGACCCAAATGGACAGAAACAGAATCGAACGGAATAAAAACTGTTATTAATGAAGGCGGAAAAAAACTTGGCTATTCTTCTACTTCAGGAGTAACCATCTTAACTGCCGACAGACTTGGATTTAAGGATCTTAATAAGAATAGTCAACTTGATAAATATGAAGACTGGCGATTGACCACTGATGAACGCGCAAAAGATCTGGCTTCAAAAATGAGTGTCGAACAAATTGCGGGCTTGATGCTATACAGCCGTCATCAATCCATTCCTGCTGGTAGCCGCGGATTCTTTGCTGCCACATACAATGGAAAAGGATTTGAAGAGAGTGGTGCAAAGGCATCTGATTTAACAGATCAGCAAAAAGATTTTTTAAGCAAAGATCATGTAAGACATGTGCTGATCACTTCGGTACAAAGCCCGGAGGTGGCTGCGCAATGGAATAATACGGCACAGGCTTTTGTAGAAGGGTTAGGATTGGGTATCCCAGCCAACAACAGTTCTGATCCTCGCCATGGCACGATTGCTAATGCCGAATATAATGCCGGTGCGGGTGGCGCTATTTCTATGTGGCCCAGTTCATTGGGTCTTGCTGCAACTTTTGATGCGGATTTGGTAGAAGGATTCGGAAGCATCGCTTCAAAAGAATACCGGGCTTTGGGTATTGCCACGGCCCTATCTCCACAAGTGGATATTGCCACTGACCCACGCTGGTATAGAACCAGCGGAACGTTTGGGGAAAATCCTTACCTCTCTGCAGATATCGGGCGTGCTTACATTGATGGATTTCAAACATCCTTAGGTGATAAAGAAATAGCTGATGGCTGGGGCTATGAAAGTGTAAACGCTATGGTAAAACATTGGCCCGGTGGTGGCTCCGGGGAGGCAGGACGTGATGCTCATTATGCATTTGGAAAGTATGCCGTATATCCTGGAAATAATTTTGCTGCGCATTTGATTCCATTTACTGAAGGTGCCTTTAAACTAAAAGGTAAAACCAAAATGGCTTCGGCTGTGATGCCCTATTATACCATCTCCCATAATCAGGACACAAAGAATCAGGAGAATGTGGGTAACGCATACAATAAATATCTCATTAAAGATTTGTTACGAGATAAGTATAACTACGATGGCGTAGTGTGCACAGATTGGTTGGTAACGGGCGATGAAACGGCTGTTGATGTATTCATGACCGGCAAGTCGTGGGGGGTTGAAAGTTTATCGATAGCAGAAAGACATTACAAAGTGTTGATGGCCGGAGTCGATCAGTTTGGCGGTAACAATGAAGTGGCTCCCGTGCTGGAAGCTTATAACATGGGTGTTAAAGAACATGGCGAAGAATTTATGCGAGCTCGGTTTGAACAATCTGCAGTTCGATTGCTTAGGAATGTCTTTCACACCGGTTTGTTTGAAAATCCATATTTGGATATCGAACACTCAAAATCGATTGTCGGCAAGGCAGACTTTATGAAAGCCGGCTATGACGCTCAATTAAAATCCATTGTCATGCTGAAAAATAAAGACAATGTACTGCCTCTTCAAAAACAGAAAAAAGTTTACATTCCAAAAAAATTCACTCCGTCTGGAAGAAATTTCCTTGGGATGGAAACACCAGAAAAATTAGAATCTCCCGTAAGTCTCGAAATTGTTAGTAAATATTTTCAGGTTACGGAAAATCCGGATGAAGCAGACTACGCAATGGTTTTTGTTAGCAACCCTAACTCGGGTACGGGCTATTCAAGCGAAGACGCTAAAAAAGGAGGCAATGGCTATGTGCCTATTTCATTACAATATGGTGAGTACACGGCTAAAGACGCACGCGACATTAGCATGGCTGGTGGCGATCCTCTAGAAAAATTTACTAATCGCACTTATAAAAACAAAAAGAGCAAAGCAATCAACATCACTGATTTAGGTATGATCAATGATACCTACAAGAAAATGAAAGGGAAGCCTGTTGTTGTTGCTATCAACATGAACAATCCCATGATCTTTTCTGAATTTGAAAAAAATGTAAACGGAATTTTTGTTCATTTTGGTGTGCAAGATCAGGCTCTTATGGATATTCTTACCGGATCGGCCGAGCCTTCGGCTCTACTACCGATGCAAATGCCAGCCACCATGGAAACAGTGGAAAAGCAATTTGAAGATGTACCCCATGACCTTACTGTTTATGTGGACTCCGAAGGCAATGGATATGATTTTGCTTACGGATTGAATTGGAAAGGCGTTATTAATGATGAACGGAAATCTAAATACAAAAAATAACTGCTAGATTTAAATAAGTCCTGATCAACTATCCTATAACCTAAAACTTTCTATCATGATAAATCGAAGAAAATTTTTACAAAACTCTGGAGCACTGGCTCTGGGTGGTTTGGCAATAACCCAGCAGTCTGTAGGAAATGTTTTGAAAAATTCTGTAGGAGCTATACGACCTGTTGGAATTCAATTATACACCGTTACCAACGCCATAGAAGCTGATCTGGATGGTACCTTAAAACGGATTGCCGAAATCGGGTACAAAGATTTAGAGACTGCATTCAGTAGAAAGGGCGGTTATTATGGATTGAAGCCAAAAGAGTTTGCAACAAAAGCAAAACAATATGGTCTTTCCTGGCGGGCACACCATATCGGTGGCGCACCATTTAGAATGCCAGCAGGTGCCCCTCCGCGACTAGATGCAAACGGCAAACCTATTGAAATGCCGAAAATGTTAAACTTGCGTGATAACTTTCAGGAAGCCGTTGACAATGCAGCTGAAGGGGGAGTAAAATATCTAGTTTGCTCAAGTACGCCCATTGATACTATGGAAGAGGTTAATCTATCAATAGACACATTTGCCAAAACGGGCGAAGCTTGTAAAAAAGCCGGGATCGGTTTTGCATTCCATAATCACACCAAAGAATTTGAGCGTGTAGAAGGAAAACTTCCGTACGAAATGTTTTTATCTCAGATTAGTCCGGACATTATGAAGATGGAACTTGATCTAGCCTGGGTTACGAAGTCCGGTACCGATCCACTCGAACTTTTCAAGAAGCATCCAGGTCGCTTTCCATTGTGGCATGTAAAGGATCTTGATCGGGTAACACAAAGACCTGTGGAGGTTGGTGCTGGTTATGTGGATCTGAAACGAGTATTTGATAATTCGGAGGCAAGTGGTCTTGAGTATCTATTTGTAGAACAAGATGCTGCGCCAGAGCCGCTAAAAAACATTACTACCAGTTACGCCAATATTCAAAAGTTGTTTTAATATTTAAGGGAATTCAGTACCTCAAAGAGTCAGATAATTATATTGTCTGACTTTTTGTTTTTTCAGGACGGTGCAGGATGGTAAAGAATCAGGAATACGTTAATTTTAATTTCATTCCTAAATCAACTCAATGCAGATAATCTTAGGTGTAATCTTTCACTTCATTGGCGGCTTTGCTTCGGGCAGTTTTTACATGCCCTTCAAAAAAGTAAAGGGTTGGGCGTGGGAAAGTTATTGGATCGTGGGCGGCATCTTTTCCTGGTTAATTGTACCCCCGTTGGCAGCCTGGCTTACCTTACCGGGATTCTCGGAAATAATTAAAGGAACTTCAACATCTTCTATTCAGTACACCATTCTTTTTGGCGTGCTATGGGGTATTGGTGGGCTTACGTACGGACTAGGAGTTCGCTATCTGGGCATGTCCCTAGGTAACTCGGTGGTGTTAGGTTTTTGTTCCGCCTTCGGGGCCATTGTTCCATCCATCTATTATGCCATCGTTCCTACCGAAGGAAAGACGAGCATCATTGAGATGATGACAAACACGTGGGGTCAGGTTGTGTTGTTGGGCGTAGCGCTTTGTTTACTCGGTATCTACATCAGCGGACGCGCAGGCATGCTGAAAGAAAATGAATTGCCTGAAGAAGAGAAGAAAAAAAGCGTGGCTGAGTTTAATTTAACAAAAGGACTATTCGTGGCAATTGCTTCGGGCATTCTTAGTTCTTGTTTCAACTTTGGTATTGAAGCGGGTAAGTCAATGGCTGAAACGGCTGTGGGTCTGGGATTAAATCCACTCTTCCAAAATAACGTAACGTATGTCGTGTTGCTCTGGGGTGGACTAACCACTAACTTCATTTGGTGTATTATTTTAAATTCACGTAACAAAACATTTGGCGATTATACAAATAAGAAAAATCCGCTTATCTCAAATTACATTTTCTCTGCCTTAGCAGGTACAACCTGGTTCATGCAGTTTTTCTTCTATGGCATGGGTGAAAGTAAATTGGGTAATGGTGCAAGCTCCTGGATTCTGCACATGGCATTCATTATATTGATTGCCAATGGCTGGGGAATTTATTTAAAGGAGTGGAGTGGCGTAAGTAAAAAAACAAAAAATACCATTATACTAGGAATCGGCATGATCATTCTTTCAGTATTTGTGGTGGGGTATGGAAACGCGATTAAATAGTCACAAGCTACAAGCTTCAGGCCACAGGCACTTGAAGCTTGTAGCCTGCAAATTGAAGCACAAATAAAAACAAAATGACCACGCAATTCAAACACGTTAGTTATCTCTGGGATGAAGCTAAAGCAGCCGCACTGAAGGGGGACGAAGTAGGACTTTTAATTTATCGGTCGAATCTATTGGGTGCCGATTTGCGATTGACTAATTATGGTGGCGGAAATACCTCATGCCGAACCATGGCTAAAGATCCAATAACGGGAAAAGAGACCGAGGTGATGTGGATCAAAGGATCAGGTGGCGATATCGGAACATTGAAAAAGAGTGGTCTTGCCGCGCTCTATCTTGATCGCTTAAGAAGTCTAACTAATGTGTATCGAGGCCTTGAACACGAGGATGAGATGGTTGAACTCTTCAATCATTGCATTTACGACCTTGCCTCAAAGGCTCCTTCTATTGATACTCCATTACACGGATTTCTTCCATTCAAACACATTGATCACTTGCATCCGGATGCCGCCATTGCCATTGCGGCAGCAAAAGACGGAAAGAAGATTACGCACGATTTATTTGGAGGTAAGGTTGGCTGGGTAGAATGGCAACGTCCTGGTTTTGATCTGGGACTCAAACTAAAAAAATGTCTGGACGAAAATCCTGGAATCATTGGTATTATGTTGGGTTCGCATGGATTGTTTACGTGGGGTGATACAGCCTACGAAAGCTATATCAACACATTAGAAGTGATTGAGAAGTGTGCGGAATACTTGGAACAGAATTATGGAAAGAAACGCGCTGTATTTGGTGGCTCCAATTTGAAATCACTGGCTAAAGAAGACAGATTAAAGCAAGCAGCCTTGTTGGCTCCTACTCTTCGCGGACTTTGCTCAAGTAAGAACCGAATGATTGGTCACTTTACGGACGATGATCGGGTGCTTGAGTTTACTAACTCAAAAGATCTCTCCAACCTTGCACCGATGGGAACAAGTTGTCCCGATCATTTTTTGAGAACCAAAATCAGTCCATTGGTTTTAACACTTGCGCCAACCGAGAACCTGAGCGATGCTAAGGCGGTTAAAGAAAAACTTTTCCCTGCTTTTGAAGCATATCGAAAAATGTATGCCGATTATTATAATACTTGCAAGCATAGCAATAGTCCAGCCATTCGTGATGCCAATCCAGTTGTGATTCTATATCCCGGTGTGGGCATGTTCACTTTCGCAAAAGACAAACAAACGGCACGCGTGGCCGCGGAGTTCTACATCAATGCGATCAATGTAATGAGAGGCGCTGAAGCAATTTCGGAATATACTTCACTACCCAGACAGGAAGCATTTAACATTGAGTATTGGTTGCTGGAAGAAGCTAAGTTGCAACGAATGCCTAAACCAAAACCATTGACTGGGAAAGTAGCTTTAATAACGGGCAGCGCAGGCGGTATTGGAAAAGGGATTGCTAAAAAATTCGTTGAAGAAGGAGCGTGTGTTATTATCAACGACAATGATGCTGATCGGCTTGCCAAAGCTGATGAGGAGTTCAAAACTAAATATGGCAAGGACAGTTTTGCATCTGTGTTCTTAGACGTTTTAAAATCAGAAAACATAAATGTAGCGTTTGATAAAACAGCACTCGCTTTTGGTGGCGTTGATATTGTAGTGAATTGCGCGGGTATTTCTATCTCTAAACCCTTAGAAGACCACACAGAAAAAGATTGGGATTTGCTTTACGACATTTTAGTAAAAGGTCAATTCTTGATTACTCAACGAGGCGTTGAAATTATGCGCAAACAAAATCTGGGTGGTGATGTAATTAATATTGTTAGCAAGAATGCACTTGTCAGCGGCCCTAACAATGCAGCCTATGGATCTGCGAAAGCAGCTCAGATGCATTTAAGCAGATTGAATGCAGCTGAACTTGGCGTAGATAAAATTCGGGTTAACGTAGTCAATCCTGATGCAGTAATCTCAGATAGTAAAATCTGGGAAGGTGCATGGGCTGAAGGTCGTGCGAAAGCGTATGGAGTAAAAGTTGAGGAGTTGCCCGCCTACTATGCAAAACGCACTTTGTTAAACGAAATGATTTTACCGGAAGATATCGCCAATGCTTGCTTTGCATTTACGGGTGGTTTGCTAAATAAGTCAACAGGTAATGTGTTGAATGTAGATGGTGGCGTGGCTATGGCGTTTGTCAGATAAAAAATTTAATTCTATGAAGCACGAAATCACGAAGACGCAAAACAGTTCAAAGATGTTCATGAACTTTAAAGTCTTTGGGTCTGTGCAATTCATAATATCTATTCTTCTGCTAGTAGTTATTTCAAATAATGCATTTTCGCAGGAGAATAAAAGACATCGGGTTATTGTTCTATCTGATATAGAAGCAGACCCTGATGATGCACAATCACTTATTCGCTTTCTCATGTATTCAAACCAATGGAACATTGAAGGATTAATTGCGACTACGTCTATTCATCAAAAGAAACGGGTAGCACCAGAGTCGATTCAAAAGATATTGAGCGCCTATGGAAAAGTTCTACCCAACCTACTGAAGCACGAGACTGGATTTCTACCTGCAGATGAGCTTAAAATCAAAGTAAAGCAAGGTCTGCCGGTATATGGAATGGAAGGCGTGGGTGAAGGAAAAGATTCAGAAGGATCAGAATGGATAATAAAGGTTCTTGAGAATAATGATGACCGGCCTGTTTGGATTTCCGTATGGGGTGGAACAAATACCTTGGCACAGGCTCTTTGGAAAATCAAAAAGACAAAATCAGCAAAAGAAGCGGAAAAGCTTTATAACAAACTTAGAGTTTATACTATCTCTGACCAGGATGATTCTGGTCCATGGATACGTAAGAATTTCCCAAACATTTTTTTTGTTGTTACGCCTGGCTACAATTATACCTATGCAACGTGGTTGGGTATCGCATTTCCAATGGCCGGTTCTAATACTGAAGTGACTTCTAACGAGTGGCTGGCTAAAAATATTCAACAAGGTCATGGTCCGTTAGGAGCTGCTTATCCGGATGTAGCCTATGGAATGGAAGGAGACACGCCCGCATTTCTCTCGTTAATAAATAATGGACTGAACGATGCCGAACATCCTAACTATGGAGGCTGGGGTGGACGGTATGAATTGTATAAGCC
>Ga0154020_10004411_pt1 | contig 16768 bp, 6 predicted proteins | sample Klosneuvirus_201_FD_109709 | JGI IMG/M metagenome (GOLD analysis project Ga0154020, IMG submission 109709) | Active sludge microbial communities from wastewater, Klosterneuburg, Austria - Klosneuvirus_20160825_MG | ecosystem: Engineered > WWTP > Aerobic digester > Activated sludge | place...
AGCGACGCCGGGCTCAGCAGCGACGCCGGGCTCAGCAGCGACGCCGGGCTCAGCAGCGACGCCGGGCTCAGCAGCGACGCCGGGCTCAGCAATGACGCCGGGCTCAGCAGCGACGCCGGGCTCAGCAGCGACGCCGGGCTCAGCACCAATCCCGTGAGTTGCCGCGCCGACGTCGACTGCGGAGGGAGCCTGAGCTGCAATCGGAGCGCCCCCGGAGGGATTTGCCTCGGCTGCGGAGCCGACCCTTGTCCCTCCGGCCTCAGCTGCCCGCCCGCGGGAGCGGGCGCCTGCGTGCGCGAATGTGTCGACGCCAGCGACTGTCATCCGGCCTTTCGCTGCACCGCCCAGGGGCTTTGCGCGCTGCGCCGCTGTGATCCGAACCAGCAGTGCCCGGCCCCCTACGTCTGCGGCGGGGCTGGGCTATGCGCCAGGCCGAGCTGTGCAGGCGGAGCAGCCTGCCCGGTGCCGTTGAGCTGCGTTGCCGAGCTGTGCGTCGAGCCTTGAAGCGTTGAGCGAAGCGATCGCGCCGCAGGCAGGCTCACCCCGCCGATAACGAGGACGCGCCCTCAGTCCCCGTTTCGCCCTTGGAGCTGCCACCACACCACGCGGCTCACGAAGGCGAAGTTCCCGATCAGGTAGCGGCGCCACATCCGCCGCGGCTCCATGGCGAGGCGCCAGGTCCACTCCAGGCGAACGCGCCGCAGCAGCAGCGGCGCCCGCGGGATGCGCCCCGAGTAGAAGTCGAAGAGCCCACCGACTCCCATGGCCACCGACGGCGTCAGGGCCGCCCGGTGATCGGCGATGAAGCGCTCCTGCCGCGGCGCGCCCAGCGCGACGAGCAAGATATCCGCGCCCGAAGCGTTGATCCGCTCGACGACCGCCCCCGTCTCTTCGGCGGAGAAGTAGCCGTGGTGGGTCCCCGCGAAGCGCAGGCCCGGCGTCTCCTTCTCCATGCGGGCCGCCACCTCCTCGGCGACGCCAGGGCGCGCGCCGAGCAGGAAGATGGAGTGGCCGCTTTGGGCGCTGGCCCGACAGAGGAGCGGGAACATGTCGGTGCCGTTGACGTTGTCGCGGACGTGCTGCCGGCTGAGCGCTCCCGCCAGGCGAATTCCGGCGCCGTCACCAAAGACGATCGCGTCCGGGCGGGCCAGCACCCGGTGGTACTCGGGGTCGCGCGCGCTGATGTTGAGGCAGTCGGCGTTGACGAAGTAGAAACAACGACGCTCCTTGGCCTTCACGGTGGCTTCGACCAAGGACAAGGCCTCACCCATCGTGACGTTGGCGATGGGGACGGCGTTGAGGCGGACGTGCGGCGCGTCCCGGCTCTCTTCGGCGTTAATGCGCGGATGGTGCCCGAGAAGAAGGCCGTCAGCAACGGGCGCGTTCCGGCGCTGACGGCGCCCCCCAAAAAAGCGATATTCAAAGCGCGCTCGGCTACGAACCGCCCAAACTCAAGCGATTTCAGTCGTTTGAACTTCGGCCAGGACGGCCCTGCCGGCTCCCCCGGCCCAGAGCAAAGGGCGGACCAAGCGCGCCGCCGACGAAGAGCGAACCGCGCCGAGGGACAGGCCCCTACGACCGCAGGCCCCGAGCCCACAACGCGCAGCGCTGGCCCGCGCCTCTCAAGGGATCTGAGGGATGACCAAGCTGGGATCGGAAAGCTCGATGTCGACCGCGCGCCCCTTCATCCGGAGAGTGCTTACCAGCACCTCCTCCTTACCGGCCATGCGGCTCATCGCGTCCAGCGCATCGTAAAATCCAAAGCGCACGTCGTTGCCTAGATCGGCGTAGGCCTTGTTCCACTCCACCGGATCCTCGCTGCCCCGCATGCGCTCGATCGCGCGGACGAAGCTCTTGGCGGCGTGGTAGTCGGGCGCGTCGTCGTAGATGTTGTGGTGGGTGAGGTACCAGTACTCGACGCGGGCCTGCTCCCTGGCCGAGACCTCTTCCCCCGCAGCGCTAGAGAGCTGCTCCCAGCGCTCCAAGATCTCCCGCGCTTTTTGGGCGATCTTCGGCTGCACCCAGCTGGGGAGCTTGCCGCCTAGGCGATGGGCCACCGAGCTCCCGTATACGCTCATCGTCGCCTCGCGGTCGTAGGCCCGGAGCGCGTGGACACCCTTCTCGGTGAAGAAGGCCTCGACCTCCGCCTTGGTCGGGCCGTGCTTGGTGTAGCGGCCGAAGATCTTCGCCAGACCACGGGCGCCGTCCTCCTCGAGCCGCGCCGCAGGGGCGGGCGCTCCCCGCAGCGATTCCCCGAGCAGCAAGAGGCTGCGGGCTTGGTCCTCCGAGGTCAGCGGATCAGCGTCGGTGAAGCTGAGCCGATAGAATCCCTTGCCGACGGGATCTTCGGTGGTCCGCACGGTCACCGCTTCCCACGTGGTGCTCCGCTCCCTGCCGAGCAAGCTCCGTCCGCTGCCCTTGAAGCTCGAGCGATCGGTGCGCTCGACCTGGCTGTCTCGGACCTCGATGCGGGTTCCATCCGAGCGGAGGGCCTCGCTGAGGTAACCCCGAGAGCCGAAGAGGCTGAAGCGGAGGCTGTCGCGCTCGTCGTGACTGGTGTCGAGGGTGGCGCTGCTGACCAGCACCGCCCTCTTGGTCTCCTCCGTGGGGCGCGCGCCGAGGCTCGCGCCGGCCAAGCCGAGCGGGGCGTCGATGTCGAGATCGAGGAGGGCGCGATAAGCGGTCTGCCCAACGGTGGTGGATAGATCGAGCTCGAGCCGCACGTTTCGCTCCGACTGATCGCCGACGGTGCGCGCCGCGCTGAGCTCGAGCAGCGGCCTTCGGCTCAGTTCATCATCGAGGAGGTGAGAGATCCCGCGTAGGACGTCGTTGCGATTGAAGACGGTGGCGCCGCCGCTGAAGCCGGCCAGCTCCACCTTGATCCCGAGGCGGGCGGCCAGCTCCACGGCGGCTTCGGCGCGATCGCCGAGACCGACCTCCACCTGGACCTTGTCGCCGGAGAGCCGCTTTACGATCAGGTCGAAGCTCTTGGTCTTGCTGGTGCGGGCGTCGACCCCGGCCGTCGCGCTGAGCGTCACGCCGGGGGCCGACCACTCGCTGCCCGCGCCGTAGCCGACGCTGGCCGAGCCGCGCCCTTCGACGTGCAGGCTCACCTCGGAGCCGCGCGACAAGCGCAGCGCGTCGGCCGGCGTCAGCGGCACGACCGCGACGCCAGTGGCGGGCACCAGGGCCTTGTACTGGATGAGCCCGCGGGCCGAGACCGAGTGGCGCAGGCCGATCGGACCCGGCACGCCCACGTCGACCCGCGGCGACACCGAGCCATTGGTCTCGATCCAGCTCGGGACGCCGCCCTTGGCCTTGAGCGCCTCGTCGAAGGCCAGCCGCTCGCCGTCCCAGGTCACGCGGCTATCCGAGCCGGGGAGGGTGCGCCGCCCGAGCTCGATCGCGGCATTCCAACCTTCGCTCGGGCGCAGGGTGAGCGTACCGCCGAGGGCTCCGGAGTGCTCGAGGCTGGTCTCGGCGCTGCTCTTGCCGGCGAGGACGAGGGCGCGCGCCTCATCTCGGCCGAGCAGCGCCTCATAGGCCTCGCGATGGGCCGGCTGGTCGAGGTCGAGGGAGAGGCTGAGGGTGCGGCTGCTGCGGTCGCTAGAGCTGGCGCTGAGCTCGAGATCGAAGCCGGTGGTCTCGCTGTCCCCCCGGCCATAGCCGAGGGTGGTGCCCCGCTCGCGGTGGCCGAGGGTGTCGACCGAGACCTCGACCAGGCTCCCCGCCCCTTTGGTCACCGAGATCCGATCGGTCTTGTCTGCGCTGAGTCCCAATCGGCTCGTGTGGCGGAGCACGCCGGTCAGCACTTCGTTCCGGGCGACGCTGAGGGTCCCCTCCCGCACGAGGCGAAAGCGCGCGCCCTCGGGGAGCCGGGCGGCGCGGGCCGCGTCGAGGGGGAGGGCCGTGTTCTCGGCGTCGCCCTGCGCCAGCGGCACCTCGAGGCGGTAGCTCAGGGCCCCGTTTCCCTTGACGCCCAGCTTGGTCTTGAGCTCGAGGCCTCCGTCGAGGCGACCCGTCTCGATCACATCGCCGCCTTCGATGTAGCGGGAGAGACGGCTGGTGCGCTCGGTCCCCACGTTGATCCGCAGATCGGGGCTGGCGTCGACGCTCGCGCCGAGTCGGCGCGCGGACTCTACGGTGCCGCGGACCCCGCTGGGCAAGGCGAGAAGATCGCTGGCGCTGCTCGGCAAGGGGAGATCAACCGCCGCCGCGCTGCCCGCCGCCGAGCTGCTGCCGGTCGCGCCGAAGTTGAGATCAATGGCCCGGCCACCCGGGGCACTGCGCCCGATCCCCGCGCTGAGATCATGGCTGCGCGTGTGGGACTCGAGGGTACGGGCATCGCTCAGCGAGAGCCGCCCGTGCAGGCGCTCCTCGGGGGTCCGGCCGAGCTCGGTGTCCAGCGTGATCGCGCGGTTCTTGGCGGCGCTCTCCAGGTCGAGGACCACGCCGCTGCCCGGGATGGCGGCCAGCTTGGCGGCGCCGCTGCCGTTGAGGGCGATAAGCTCGCGAAAGGCCAGGCGTCCGCTCAGCTCCGAGAGATCCAGGGTGAAGCTGCGCATGCGCTCGTCGGAGAACTCCGCTTCGATGGTCAGGGGGAGGTCATGCTTCAGCTTCCCGGCCAGCTTGTCGTCGATCGTGAGGCGCACGGTGACCTTGCTGCCGGCGACCCGCTGGATCTCCAAGCGAAGGTGACCTTTGGCGCTCGCATCCAGGCTGCTGAGGACGATGCTGCGACTGTCGGAGACCTCGACCTGACCCTCGAGGACCAGCTTGGATCCGGGCTCGAGGCGCAGCGCGCGCTCGGCGGTCAGCGGCAAGGAGACGGTGTTCGTGGCCAGCGCCCGGGCCAGGCCGATCGGATCCTCGCGCCCCTCGACGTAGCGGTAAGGGCGGCTGACCGTGTAGCCGAGGGAGCCCTTGAGCGTGGTGCTGCCGGCGCCGGCGCTGCCGCTGGTGTCGAGGATCGTGCCCGGCAGCTCCAGTGTTCCGTCGCTCTTGAGCCACAGCAGGCGCTGGCCGTCGCCGTTGATGGCGCTGCTGATCCTGAGCTGCTCGAGATCGTCCCAGCCGCTCTCCACCCGTCCGTGTACCCGGGCCTCGCCGGTCCCAAGCGGGCCGAGATCCACCGGGATGGTCCGCCCGATCGTGCGATCGGTGAGGCTACGCCACGCGGGGCTGCGGAGGATCTTGGGCAGCAAGCTGCTCGGGCCATCGGCCAGAGGGATGCGGCGGACGGCGTCTTCCTCGGGGGTGGCCGCGCTCGCGGCGGCAGCGACGGCCGCGGGCGCCGCGACGACGGCCGCGGGGCTCGCGGCGGCGGTGACGGCGGCGGGCGCCGCGATCACGGCCTCGGGCGCCGCGACCACGGCCGCGGGAGGGCTGGCCACGACCGGCTCCGTCGCCCGGACCGGCGGCGGTGCCTCTGCCGCGAGGAACGCCGCCAGCGCCTCGAAATGCGAGGCTTCGGTCGGCTCCGGGGTCGTCGCTGGCGGGGTCGGATAGAGGAGCGAACCCAGCGGGTCGGCCTTCTTCTCCGGCAAGATCAGCTTCTGCCCGGGGTAGATGCGGTCCGGGTTCTTGATCGCCGGGTTCTTGGCGACGAGGTCGGGAAACAGCACCCGCTCCGCCAGCGCGATCGCCGAGAGCGTGTCGCCCTTGACCACCGTGCGGGTCCGCGGCGCGTGCTCGAGCACTCGCAGCTGCACGCTGGGCGGTGCCTCTGGAGGTGCGCCTTGGGCGAGCGCGGCGCCGCTGCCGAGGCCGAGCGCGCTCGCGCCGATCAACGTACCCGCCACCGGCCCCCGAAAGGCGCTCAGCCCCGGGGCGAAGACGCTGGGCGTCGGGGCTTCGGCGGTCCCGCGCCCGAGGCCGATCGCTGCGAAGGCCCGTTCGAAGAAGGCGGCGAGGCCGCGGGGCCGCGCGGTGGTGGTCGAAGAGAGGGAGTCGTTGGCCTCGAGGCCGCGTCGCGCGCGATCGGGAGCGCTGCTGCTCGGGTTGATCGAGCGGCGGTACAGCGGCGGGAGCTTCAACAAAGACCAACCTAACACGAGGATCGGGCTCAGCTCGACACCTCGGGTTTCTCGCGTTTGCCGCTGGATCCTGGATGATCCAGTTATTGGCAGCGGGCGACAGTTCCGCGGAACGGCCCGTTGAGGCGCATCGGCGGGAGCAGGCGCGGGATCTGGCCGCTCTCCGTGACGTTGTCGACCGAGTACGCCTGCTGGTTCCAGATCCGCGGCGCCGACACCCAGTGGTTGCCCAGGTTGGAGTAGGCCTTCACCCCGCCGGAGCCGCCGCCGGTCTGGATCGCCACGACGATCTCGGCGTGTCCGTCGTTGTCGACGTCGGCGACCACTGGGAGCTCGAGGTTGGTCTGGCTCGGGCGCGCAGCGGTGTAGATCAAGCCACCGGTGTCCCCGCGGTAGACGTAGATGCTGCCAAAGTCGTTGAGGAGCAGCTCCCAGGAGCCATCGCCCTCGAAGTCGAAGGCGCTGATGCCGGGGCAGCAAGTGTTGTCGGAGACGACGCCGCTCCACATGAGCCCCCCGGTGCCATTGAACACATGCACTCCGACGCCATCGGCCACCGCGATGTCGAGATCTCCGTCGCCGTCGAAGTCGGCCAAGGTCGGCAGCTGGGTGCTCGGGCCGGAGGTGGGGATGGCCGCGTGCCAGCGCTCGACGCCGAGGTGATCGAGGACGCGGAGCTGATCGGTGACCAGCGCGATCTCGGGGAAGGCATCGCTGGGATCGAGGCGGCCGACGGCGGTCCCGCCCTCCAAGGCGTCGGAGATGCTCCAGCGAATGGTGCCATCGCGGTTATAGACGGTGCCGCCCGCGATGATCTCGGGGTGCCCATCACCGTCGATGTCGGCGGCGATCGACTGCGGACCGCCCGCGACGTTCCCGGCGTCGGCGGTGCCGCTCCAGAGCCGGCGCCCGAGGTGATCGAAGACCTCGCGGCCCAAGATGATCTCCGCGTAGCCGTCCCCGTCGAGATCAGCGATCGCCGGCCCGGCCGCGCTCCAGGTGACCTGGGTCGACCAGCTGAAGGGATCCGACTCCCACAAGAGCTGACCGGTCCGATCGAGGGCCACGAGCGTGCCGGCGGTGTAGCGCCCGAAGAGCCCCCCAGCGCCGCTGCCCTGCGGGGTCGTCACGTACTTCATGCCGACGATCTCCGGCGAGCCGTCCCCGTCGAGGTCGCCGATCGCCAGCTGCCCAGAGTCCGGGAAGCGCGGGTTCGTGACGGAGAAGCGCTCGGCCCCGGTGTCGCCGGAGACCACGCGGAGCACGCCGGGACGCGCCGCGCTGGGATCGAGCAGCGAGTTGTGATCGTAGGAGACGAAGATGACCTCGGGTACGTCGTTCTCGTCGATGCGGCCGTCGCCATTGTCGTCGGTGAGGTTGGCGACCAGTGGGGTCATCCACACGTTGTTCAGCATGGGCTCGACGGTGGAGCCAGCCCACTCCCACTTGAGCATCGGCTGGAAGGTCGAGGGTGGCTGGCACATCGGCAGCGGCACCACCGCGCCCGCGCCGCGGACCGGCAAGGGCGGTGGGCCCAGGCAGGCGTCCGAGCTGATGTTCAAGGTGGCGTTCTCGATGGTGGCCGCCAGCGGCGTGTAAAAGACATCGAAGTTGTAGCTGGCTCCGGAGGCGAGGACCGTCGGCGTGGTGGCGACGACGGAGAGCGCGGCGCTCGCGCCGTTGAGCGCGACGGAGGAGATGTTCACCGCGCTCGGCCCAGCGTTTCGGCAGACGACGCGGATCAGCTTGGAGCGGTTCAGCTCGCTCGGGCCGAAGTCGAGGGAGAGCGGGGCGCATTCCAGGATCCGGGTGCAGCCCTCGTCCCAGTTCCCCGAGAGCATGATCTTGGTGTCGGGCGAGCGGGGATCGTCGGACAAGACGTCGATCTGCCCAAAATGAGGGCCCGCGCTGGTCGGGGCGTAGCGCACCCTCAAGCTCGGCGCCGCGGAGGTGGTGGGGACCAAGCTCGCCGGCACGGTCGGCGCGCTCACGATCGAGAAGCCGAGCGAACGCCCGCTGGTAAGCAGGGTCCCACGCAGGCGGACCGGGGCGCTCCCGCAGCTGGTGATCGCGACCGCGCGCTCGACGCTCGAGCCCTGCAGCACCGTCCCGAAGCGAAGATCGGTCGGGTTCACACACAGCCGGGCGTCCCCCGAGGCGCCGGAGAGGCCGACGCGATACGTACCACCGCCGGGCATGCCTCCGGTGCCGCCCACGACGATCTCGAGCACGTCGACCACTGTCCCTGGGCCGGCCGGGGTGAAGGCCACGTCGATCGTCGCGTTGCTGCCGCTTATCGGCAGCAGGCCGAGCCCCGGCACGCCGGTCTGGTAGGTGGTGCTTCCGCCGACGATTCGAGCGCTGCGGATCCGGCAGGCCTCCTCGCTGATGTTGCGTACGACCACGCCGAGGTGGGCCGTCGCGCCGACACCGACGACGCCGAAGTTGAGCGCGGTGGGCCGCAGGTCCACGACGCACTCGGGCGGGACGGTCGGGCTACCGCGGAGGTCCACCGGGTAGCTGGTCCCTCCCGCCTCGGTCGCGACCAGCGTGCCGTGATCGGGGCCAATGCCGGTGGGGGCATACTCGACGTCGATGAGGCGTACGTCGCCCGCGGCGATGGTGAGCGGCGTGAGCGGCGGAGCGGGCAGATGGAAAGCGCCGCTCGTCGAGGTCAGGACCAGGCTGCTCAGCACGCAGGCCGCCTCGCCGGTATTGGCGACCAGCACGGTCTTCTGGGAGGTCATCCCGGCAGCGACCCCGAAGTACTCGAGCACGGGCGGCTCGACGCTGAGGCCGCAGGGACTGGCGGTGTGAGCCACGATCGGGAAGTAGCTGATGGCGCTGCCCAGGGCGCTTGATGCCGCTCGAAGCCAAGCGTTTTGGGGCCCGCGCGGCGCTCCGCCGGTGAAGCGGACCTCCACCGTGGTGGTCTGGCCGGGCGCGAGCGTCGCGGGGAGGTTCGGGCTCTGCCCGATCGTGAAGGCGGCGTCGCTCAGGTGCCCGGCGTCGCTCGACAGCGCCAGCGCGGTCAGATCGAGGGGCTCGAGTCCGCAGCTCTCCAGGGTCAAGGTCCCGGTCGCGGTCCGGCCCGGCGGCACGGCGCCGAGGTCAAGCGGGACCGGACGAGCGCAGAGGGCCGGCGCGACCCCCGTGCCGCACAAGGGGACCCGAATGCTCGGGCTGGCCGCGGCGTCGGTGGTGATGATCAGCGCTCCGCCGTCGGCGCCCCCGTCGACTGGGCGATAGCGGGCGACCACGCTGAGCTCAGCGCCGGGGGCGAGGCTCGTCGGCAGGCTCAAGGGGACGAAGTCGAGCTCGGGTGAGCCGCCAGCTTCGGTGGCCACCGAGAGGATCTGCACCGGGACCGCCCCGCTGGCCCGCAGCATGATGGTCCGTTCCTCGGTTTGCCCCGGTCGCACCGCGCCGAAGGAGACCGATCCGGGCTGGCCGGCGCAGGTCTGGGCGCCGCTGTCCACCACGACCGCCCCCTCCACGCCGATGCCTCGCAGGGCCACGGGGATCGGGTCCTGGCCGGTGTCGGTGGTGAGGACGATCTGGCCTCGATCGAGCCCCAGGTTGGTCGGCTGATAAAGGACGGAGACGCTCAGCACCTGGCTGGCCGCCAGGGCGCTGGGGAGCTCCGACCCGCGGCTCAGCTCCGCGCTGCTCGAGGTGAGGACGAAGCTGAGCGACAGCGGGGAATTGCCGCTGTTTTCTAGCTCCAAGCCTAGCGCCCGCAGCTCCCCCACCGGCACCTCATGAAAGTCGAGCTCGAGCGGCGTGACCTCGAGGTGCGCCTTGGTGCTCTGGAGCCCCTCGTCTCCGCATTGGCAGGCGCCCAGGCCCAGTGCCGCGAGCAGCGGCCACGTCGGAGTGCGGTGAAACACGGAGGGGCGCATGGGACGGAGAATACGACGTAAGGTGGGCAAGGAAAGGGCCGGGGCGACCGATTGCACATCGCGGCCGAGGCCCTTGACCGGGACGGCCGAGGACTGGATCCAAGGGGCCATGAAGCTCTACTCCACGCCCGGGACCTGCGCCCTCTCCCCTCACATCGTGCTCCGCGAACTTGGGGTTCCCTTTGAGCTCGTCCAGGTCGATCTCGGCAAGAAGCTGCTCCGCGGCGACGGCGGGAACTTCTGGGCGGTCAACGCCAAGGGCTACGTCCCCGCGCTCGAGCTGGACGACGGGACGGTGGTTACCGAGGGCGCGATCATCGTGCAGCTGCTCGCCGATCGCTTCCCCGAGAAGAAGCTGGCGCCCCCGAACGGCACGATGGAGCGGGTCCGCTTGCAAGAGTGGCTGCACTTCATCGCGACCGAGCTCCATAAAGGGCAAAGCCCGCTCTACAACCCCAAGGCCAACGACGAGTTCAAGACGGCGCTGAAGGAGCGCCTCAAGCAGCGGCTGGGGGTACTCGAAACCCAGATCGCCAAGGAGAGCTTCCTGACCGGCCCGACCTTCTCAGTGGGCGATGCGTACGCCTTCTACGTTCTGCGTGCCTGGCAGCGGCTGACCAGCTCGGACCTCAGTGACCTCCCCGCGCTCAAGGCCTACTACGCGCGGCTCCTCGAGCGACCTTCGATCAAGGAAGCGCTGCTCCACGAAGCAGGCTGAGCCGACCTCAGGTACACTCCCGCCCGCGATGCGTTGGCGCGAAGGACAGGTCGTCGCCACCCACTATCGGCTGATCCGCTGCACGACCGAGGATGCCCACGTCTCGGTATGGACCGCCGAAGATCGCAGCACCAAGCGCCCGCTGACCGTGCGCCTGTGGAAGAGCCCGCTCCGGCCCGCGGTGCTCAAGCAGGTCAAGGATGAGGTTCGTGGGCGCGCCTCAGTGGTGCACCCGGCGCTGGTCAAAACGGTCGGGGTGATCGAGGAGGGTATGGGGACGGGGGTCGTCCTCGAGCACGTCCCTGGCCTGACGTTGGAAGCCCGGCTCAAGGCCTCCCCGCCGCTCGGGCTGGAGGCGTCTGTGGCGATCATGCGGAGCGTCGCCCTAGGGCTGGACGCGGCCCACGCCAAACAGATCCTGCACCGCGATCTGAGCCCGGCGGGGATCCTGCTTCCATCGTCGGGTGAGGGCGACCAGCCCGCCGCGCGATTGACCGGCTTTCTGTTCGCGGCCGATCGAGCCGAGGGAGGCAGCGTCCTCGAGGACGCCCGCGCGCTCGGTGCGATCGCGCTCGCGATGGTGAGCGCCGCGCGGCCGGAGCTGGCAGAGCGACTGACCCCTCGGATCGCCGAGGCCCAGACCCCGCAGGGCGTGCTCCTGGCCGTGCAGGAGCTGGTGGCCGATCCGACGACGCCCACGCCGGTCGCCCTCGCGCCTCCGCCCGCGCCCAGCAGGGCGGCCGGTCTCCTGGACGATCTGCCGACCGCGCCGGGGAGGCCGTCGCTCATCGACGACCTGATCACCACGCTCGACACGCCGGCGCTCGAGGCGGATCTACCGCTCGTCCCCCCTCGGGCGCCCGCGATCGAGGCGGAGTCGCTTCCTGCGCTAGCGCTCGACCCGGGCGCCAGCCCGAGCGCGCCTGCGCCCCCCGCGGTAACGCCTCCCAGCGCCCGCTTCGTCCCAGGGATGCTGGCGATCAACCGCTTGTCGGTGAAGGACCGCGCCGCCGCGGCGCCGCCGAGGCTCGTCGATGCCTGGCGGGGCCTCGCGGTGCTGCTCGGGCTGAGCTTGGTCGTGATCCTCGGCTTGGCGGTGGACGCGGGGAAGCTGGTCCCCGCGCTGCTGCGGGCCGGGGCGGTCCTCTCGCTGAGCGCATTGGCGGGCACCAGCCTCATCGTGGCGGCCGATCGCAAGATCCGGGTGGCGGTCGAGGCGCTCCTGGCGGCGCGGCCGCCGCTGATCTTCAAGGCGGTGAGCGCTGATCGCCGAGCGCTGAGCGCGAGCCTCCTCGAGCGCGGCCCCTCGCAGGCCATCTTGGCCCGCACGACGCTGCGCTTTCTCACCGGTCCTCGGGCTGGGCTCCGGGGCCGTTCGCAGCCGCTGCGCCTCGAGCTCAAGCTCAGCTCGGCCGCCTCGGCGATGTTGTTGCCGGATGGGACCTGGCGTCGCTTCCCGCTGCGGACGGCGATCGACTCCACCGTGATCGCCCTGGGCAGCTCGCAGGACGCGGCGGCGGCGGTTCGCCGGGCGCTGACCGTCCTCGAGCGCGCCGGGGGAGCCCAGGCCGAGACCAACGGCAGCCACTTGGCGATGACCGTCCGCGTCCCGGCCCGGTCCGGGGCCGACCTGGCCAAGAGCGCGGAGGCTGCCCTGGTCGCCTTCGCCATCGCGGCCGGGCTCCTGGCCGAGGAAGATCGCAGACTTGGCTGAGGGAAATCTCTAGTCCTTCGGTTGACGATCGGGGGCAAACGCAGGCACTGTGGGTGCGTTGCCGTCATTCTGGGGGACCCGCTGATGCCATTGACCATCGATCTCGCTGAGCTGGAGAAGCTCCGCGTTTCCCTTCCTGTCCAAAGCGCGGCCAGTGTCCCAGATCTACTCGCGCTGGCCGAGGTCGCCCAGCACGAGCGCAAGTTCGAGGACGCCGAGCGCTTGCTCCAAGCCGCGGTCTTGCTGGACCCCGAGCATGGTCCCACGTGGGCCTTGATCGGGCAGGTGGAAGACGAGGTCGGCGACGTGGATACCGCGCGCCAGGCCTACCGGCGGGCGATGACCCTGGGGCCCGACGAGCGCTCGACGTTGGGACTCGCGCGGCTCCTCTCCTCCGTTGGGGAGTGGTCCGAGGCCGGCGCGCTCGCGAGCTATCTGGCGCGGGAGTCCGATGATCGCAACCTCCGCGAGGAGGCGGCTGTCCTCCTGGCCCAAATCGAGGCGCGGACCGCCGGGAGCGCCTCATGAGCGTCAAGTGGAAGTCTGGGCTCAACGCCCCCCAGTTCGCTAAGCCCGCGCCCGTCGCTCCGCTGAAGCCGGGCCACCAGGGGGCAGGGCTGCAGTCGAGCTTGGGGCAGGGCGCCGCGCCGCCCCCCGGACCGCTGCCGTCCAAAGGCTCGCGCGAGGCGCTGACCTCGCAGCTGAATGCCCTGGCCTACACCTGCACCAACCTCGAGACGCAGAAGATCCTGCGCGCCGCTGCTGACGCCGCGGAGGCCGACGCCGAGAGCCCCTGGCTCGTGCTGCGCTCCTCCGGTCCCTCGAACATCCCGGAGACGATCACCGGCACGATCGAGCGGGGGCTGGATCAGGGCTCGCCCATCGTCACCTTCAAGCCCGACGACCGTTCGCTCGGCTCCTTCCGCCTCAGCCCGGCTGATCTGCAGGGCGTGGCCGATCATGGTCACGTCACGATCCGCAAGTTTGGCGCAGGAAAAGGGCAGAAGCTGGAGGTCGACGCGCGCGGGGCCGATCGGGTGCGGAGCTTCGTGGGCACGATCGAGGCGCGCGGCAAGCAGCTCGTGGCCGTGGCCTTGGATCCCACCGCGCCCATCCGCGAGCTGCCCTTGCCTGGAGCCCGCTCGGAGCTCCTCGGAAAGACCGTCTTGGCGCACGTCGCCGAGCCGCTGTCGGCCAAGCGCTTTGGCATCGTCGAGGAGGTGGTGCCCAGCAAGGACGGATGGCGGGCGATCTTCCTCGATCTGGCCTCCCGCAGTGGGGTCGAGGCGACGTTCTCCCCCGAAGAGAAGGCCGACGTCGCGAAGATCAAGAAGCTCTTCGATCCCGAGAAGATCCAAGGCTACGAAGACCTGACGGACAAGGCCTTCTTTGCCGTCGACAACCCCTACTCCAAGGACTTCGACCAGGCGATGCACCTCGAGCCGAGCCAGGCGCACCCGGGCGCGACCGACGTGTATTACGCGATCGCCGACGTGAGCTACTTCCTCAAGCTGCTCGGCCCGGGGTCCGCGCTCGAGGCCCGCGCCTCCCGGATGCAGACCACGACCTATCTGCCGGGGCTCGACGCGCCCGTGCTCGATCGCGCACTCTCCGAAGACCTGATCTCCTTGGTTGCCGGCAAGAAACGCCCGGCCTTCGTCATCAAGTACACGGTGGGCCCAGATGGCGGCGTCCTCGGTCAGCCGACCTTCCACGACGCGGTGGTCAAGAACCGGTCCAACACGAGCTACCCGGCGGTTCAACAGTACCTGGACGGCAAGCAGGCGCCGGCGCTGCCCGAGATCAAAAAAGGGCTGGATTTGCTGCAGTCCGTGGGCGGGGCGCTCCTCAAGGACGCCAAGGCCCGCGGGATGATGACCAGCTCCGACGGCGAGAGCTGGGCCACCATCGACGAGAAGACGGGTGCCTTGAAGCTGGAGAAGCGCGGGAGCCTGTGGATCGAGGAGGCCAACGCCCAAGTCTCCATCACGGCCAACCACCTCATCGGCAAGTACCTTATCGAGCACGGCGCGCCGGCCTATCACCGCGTGCACCCCGAGCCCGAGCCGGCCCGTCTGCAAGCGACCAAGCAGGCGGTCAAGGCGCTCGGCGTGAGCTGGCCGGACGGCAAGAGCTCGGCCGATGTCCTCGCGTCCTTAGACAAGACCCAGCCCAAGTGGCGGGCCGTGCGGCGCTTGCTGCTCCGAGCCTTGCCGCGGGCGGTTGTCTCCGCCACGCCCAGCGCCCATGCGGGGCTCAAGCTCGCCGAGTACGTTCAGTCCACCGCGCCCATGCGGCGGGAGCGCGACCGGCGCAACCACGAGTTCGTCCGTCAGGTGCGCGATCATCAAACGCCCGACCAGAGCCAGATGGAGCAGATCGTCGCCGCCTCCAACGGCGCTCAGGACAAGGCCTCGCTCTTGCTCCGCGCCGTGCGGGATCGGCTCACCGCCCAATCGCTCTCGCCCTTCATCGGCAAGCCCCAGGCCGCGGAGGTCATCGGCATCTCGCCCCATGGCCTCGATGTGTACGTGCCTTCGGCCGACACCGAGGTGTTCATCCCGATGCGCAAGCTGGGCGACATGAAGCTCGACAAAGGCGGGCTCGGGATGCACGCCGCCGACGGCTCCCTGTCGCTCTCCCTCGGTGACTTGATCGACGTGGTGGTCCGCGCCGCCGACCCCAAAAAAGGGCTCTCGGACGTGGTTCCGCGCAAGACCGACGTCCAAAAAGCGGGCGCGCCGGGCGCCGTCAGTGGTGTCAAGGCCAAGCCCCAGGCGCCGGCCGGCCCGCTGGTCTCCTTGGCGCAGGTCCGAGGCAACGGCTTCACCTCACCGCAGGTCGGAAAGACCGTCACCACCGAGGGCGTGGTCACGGCCCTCAACGGCATCGGCTTCTACATCCAGCCCCTCGGCGCTGCGGGCGAAGACACCGGCGGCGGCGTGCTGGTCCGGGCGGCGGGTGCCAGTGTTGCACCCGGCGACCGCGTCCAGGTCACCGGGATGGTCCGGGAGTGCCGCAACAAAGAGGCGATCTTCGACCGCACCATCGTCGAGCTCTCCAACCGCCCCACCGTGAAGATCCTGGAGAGCGGCCATGCGCTGCCGCCCGCCGTCACCCTGGGGGAAGGTGGCCTCGGGATACCGCCCAAGGACCGCCAGGGCGCCACCGAGTTCTGGCGTGGCCTGCTCGGCAAGCGGGTGATCGTCGGCAGCGGCACGGCGATCAGCGCCAGCAACCGCTTCGGCGATCTCGTGATCCTCCCCGACGGCTGGAAGATCGATCAGAAGCAGCGCACCGCGGAGGGCGGGGTGCTCCTCATCGAGGGCGAGGAGAACTTCACCAAGGTCGGCCTCAAGGCCCGCGAGAGCGTGGGCGGACTGCCCTCGGTCTCGGTCGGCGATCGCGTCAAAGGGGTCGAAGGCATCGTGACCTACCGCTCGGGCGACTTTCAGCTCGAGCTCGTCAAGGCCGCGGAGATCAGCCCCACGGCCAAGCCGGAGCCCAAGCCCACCAAACTGATCGGCAACGACAAGCAGCTGACGATGGCCAGCATGAACACCCTGAACCTGCACCTCGGAGAGGCTACCCGGGCCAAGCGCCTGGCCGAGCGGTTGGTCTTCGACATGAGCGCGCCCGATATCGTGGCGCTGCAGGAGATCCAGGACAACGACGGGCCGACGCAGTCGAACGTGGTCGACGCCTCCGAGACCTACGGCCTACTCATCGAGAAGATCCTGGCCGCGGGCGGTCCCCAGTATGCTTGGGCGGATCTCCCACCGGTGGCCAACGCCGACGGTGGGCAGCCCGGCGCCAACATCCGTACGGGCTATTTGTACCGCCCAGACCGGGTGGAGCTCGTCGAGGGTTCGCTCGAGCGGATCGGCGCCAGCAGCGCAGCCTTCGAGGGGACCCGCAAGTCGCTGGTCGCGCGCTTCAAGTTCAACGGGCACGAGATCATGGCGGTGAACAACCACCTGACCTCACGCCGCGGCTCGACGCCCTGGAACGCGGACGTCGACGAGCTGGTGGTGGGCGGAGCCGAGCGTCGGCTCGCGCAGGCTGAGGAGATCTCGGCGACGATCGCCGCGCTCCGCAAGAAGTCCCCGCACGCCGACGTCTTGGTGGTGGGCGACTACAATGACTTCCCGAAGTCCAAGCCGCTCACGGCCATCACCGGAAAAGGCCTGACCAACCTCTCGCTGCTCGTCCCTGATGAAGAGCGCTACGACTACAACTACCGCGGCTCACTGCAGGCGCTGACGTCGGTGGTCGGAAACCAGGGCTTGGTCGACGAGGGTCGGATCGAGATCGAGTACCTGCACCACAACTCCCTGCACCCCATCGACGACTCCGATCACGACCACGTGATCGTCCGAGTGACCGTCCCCGGCGCCGA
>Ga0154020_10004413_pt1 | contig 16767 bp, 16 predicted proteins | sample Klosneuvirus_201_FD_109709 | JGI IMG/M metagenome (GOLD analysis project Ga0154020, IMG submission 109709) | Active sludge microbial communities from wastewater, Klosterneuburg, Austria - Klosneuvirus_20160825_MG | ecosystem: Engineered > WWTP > Aerobic digester > Activated sludge | place...
CGACTACGAGAGCGGCCACACCCCGGAGATCCCCGGGCTCGAGCGCTTCGCGGGGCGCGTCGTCCACCCCCAGCACTGGACCAAGGACGTCGACTACGACGGCAAGCGCGTCGTGGTCATCGGCAGCGGCGCGACCGCGGTCACCCTGGTGCCCGAGCTCGCCAAGCGCGCGGCCCACGTGACGATGCTGCAGCGCTCCCCCACGTACGTGGTCTCGATCCCCGCGCGCGACGTCGTCGCCGACTGGCTGCGGGAGCACTTGCCAGCAACGACAGCCTACGCGCTCACGCGCTGGAAGAACGTGCTGCTGAGCATGGCGTTCTACAACTACAGCCGGCGCTTCCCCGAGCACGCGGCGCGCGGGATGATCCGCTTCGTGAAGAAGGCCGTGGGCCAGGACGTCGACGTCGAGCGGCATTTCACGCCGAGCTACAAGCCGTGGGATCAGCGCGTCTGTCTCGTGCCCGACGGCGATCTGTTCGAGACCCTCCGGAGCGGTCGCGCCTCGGTGGTGACCGATCAGATCGAGAGCTACACGGAGCGCGGGCTCAGGCTCCGGTCGGGTGCCGAGCTCGAGGCCGACCTCGTGGTCACGGCCACCGGCCTGCGCCTCAAGTTCCTGGGCGGGCTCACCCTCGAGGTGGACGGCAAGGCGATCGAGCCGAGCAAGGCCATGGCCTACAAGGCCATGATGTGCAGCGACGTGCCCAACCTGGCGCTCGCCATCGGGTACACCAACGCCTCGTGGACCCTCAAGTGCGACCTCACCTGCGAGTACGTCTGCCGGCTCCTGAACCACATGGAGCGACACGGGTACACCCAGTGTTGCCCGCGCCGGAACGACCCGGCCCTCCGTGAGGAGCCGCTCATCGACTTCTCCTCGGGCTACGTGCAGCGCTCCATCGCCGACTTCCCCAAGCAGGGGTCCTTCGCGCCCTGGAAGGTCTACCAGAACTACGCCCTCGATCTCGTCACGCTCCGACACGCGCCGCTCGAAGACGGGGCGATGGAGTTCTCGACCCCGAACCGCACCTGACAGGATCTGGCAGGAAGGCGGCTACTCGAACCGCTCGCTACTCGGACCGCCCGCTACTCGAACCGCAGCGTGGAGACCAGGTGGTTGGCCGCCTCGAGGGAGGCCTCGACGGCGACATCCGGCCCTGGCAACACGATGTTGGCGAGCCGCACGCCGTCGCTGACGAAGTACTCGCGGACGATCCACGGTAGGCCGACCATCGCGAACGTGGCGGCGGCGACGACGAGGGAGCCAGGGGTGGTCACCGCCTCGTGCCGCGGTGGAGAGGCCCAGGCCTGGGCAGCGAGGCACGCGCGCAGGGCGACGGCGTCGAACGGCCCCTTTCCCTCGTGGGCGCGCACGTGCAGCTGGACGGGGTGCTCGGCGTTGCGCAGGTAGACCCCATGCACCCGCTGCACCTCGGGGTCGGCCCACTGCGGATCGAGGATCCAAGCCGCTCGGCCCGTGGCCGACGACAGGTCGAGGGACAGACCATGACCTGCGATGGAGATGCGCACCTCTCCGGTATAGCGGCTCGCGCTCTGCGACGCGTAGCATCCTGTGCCCACCCACTGTGATCGCAGGATCGCGAACGCCGATCGCAGAACTGCGAATCGTCCCGCGCTATGGTCTTCGCCCATGTCCGAAGCCCTGCTCCGCCGGTTCTACGACGCCTTCGCCGCCCGTGACGGGGAGGCGATGGCCGCCTGCTACGCCGACGACGTCGCCTTCTCCGACCCGGCGTTCCCCGATCTGCGCGGCGAGGAGGCGCGCGACATGTGGCGGATGCTCACCGGTCGCGCCGCCGATCTGCGCGTCGAGTACCGGGTGGAGCGCGCCGACGAGACGAGCGGACAGGTGCACTGGGAGGCCTGGTACACGTTCTCTCAGACCAAGCGCAAGGTGCACAACGTCATCGACGCGACGCTCGCGATCCGGGACGGGCGCATCGTCCGCCACACCGACCGCTTCGACTTCCACCGCTGGTCGAAGCAGGCGCTCGGCGCCCCTGGGCTGCTCCTCGGCTGGAGCTCGTGGATGCAGCGCAAGGTGCAGGCGAAGGCCGGCGAAGGCCTCCGGCAGTTCCGCGCGCGCAAGTGAGGCTGGTACGTTCGGGGTGTGCGCATCGTCGCGGTCGCCGACACCCACACGTTCCAGGCCGACCTCGGTGCGATCCCGGACGGCGACGTGTTCGTGCACGCGGGGGACCTGCTGCGGGGCGGCACGCTCGAGGAGCTCGAAGAGACCCTGCCCTGGATCCGCGCGCTCCCCCACCGCCACAAGATCGTGGTCGCGGGCAACCACGACGGGTGCTTCGCGACCGATCTGGCGGCGACTCGCGCCCTGCTCGGTGACGTCGTCTACCTCGAGGACAGCGGGGTCGTGCTCGACGGCGTGCGCTTCTGGGGCAGCCCCTGGCAGCCGGCCTACAACGACTGGTGGTTCAACCTGCCGCGGGGCGCGCCGCTCGCCGAGAAGTGGGCGCGGATCCCCGCCGGGATCGACGTCCTCGTCACCCACGGTCCGCCGCTCGGCTTCGGTGACCAGGGGCCGGTCGAGGGCCGCGCCGGCTGCGCCGACCTGCTCGAGCACGTGCGCCGGGTGCGGCCGCCGCTCCACCTGTTCGGCCACATCCACCAGGACGGCGGGCTCTTCGCCGAGGGCGAGACCACGTTCGTGAACGTCACCACCTGGGAGTGCGAGCGGATGCCCACCGTCCTCGACTACGATCCCGTGCGCCGCATCGTCCGCGGCGTCCAGGTCCCCCCGGCCCGCAATACTGTCAGTTGCTGACAGCGACCAGGCGGGCGAGCCGACCGGCCGGGATTCTCGGCGATCCAGCGCGCCTTGCCTCCGCGTCCTTCACGAGAGCCAGCACCTCGCGGTTGGTCCGCACGTCCACGCCGTGACGGTCGCCGAGCGCGAGGATCTCCCCGTTCAGGAAGTCGACCTCGGTGTCGCGGCGGCGGTCGAGGTCGTCGAGCATGGAAGAGCGCGCCTGCTCGTCCACGTCGAGCATCGCCGCGGCGACGCGCACGAACAGGGCGTCGGGCAGACGGAGCACGAACGGGACGATCGCGGGGAGGATCCTGCCGATGCGCACGGGGCGGATCCCGGCCGCGCGCAGCACCGCGAGGCCCTCCTGGACGCAGCGCGAGAGCACGCGCCGGTAGCCGCGGTCCTCTAGCTCGGCGCGCAGCGGGATCCCGGCGAGCGCGTTGATGGAGTTGTTGAGGTTCAGGACCAGCTTCGTCCACTGGACCCGGCGCAGATCGTCGTGGAGCTCCACCTCGAAGCCGGCCTGCGCGAGCGCGGCTGCCAGAGGCCCCTCGAGGCCGCCGCTCCTCTCGAGCGCGAGCGGACCGCTCGTCCCGTTGTGGAACCAACCCGGACCGCGGTGCGCGACGTTGAAGGGCACCATGCCGGGGAGCACGGGGTGCCGCGGCAACACAGCGCGCAGGCGCTCGGGGTTCGACACGCCGTTCTGCAGGCTGACGATCGCGGTCGGCCGATCGAGGATGGCGGCGAGCGGGCGCGCGGCGGCCTCGGTCGCGCCAGACTTCACGCAGACGAGGACCACGTCGACGCCGCGGAGGCTGGTCGCGTCGTCGGAGTAGCGGAGGGCCGAGCCCTCGAAGAACGTGGAGGCGCCCGTGAACGACGTGAGGTTCAGGCCGTGCTGGGCGATCTCCTCGCGCAGGCGACCGACGAACACGACGTCGTGGCCTGCGCCGAGGAGCTTGCCTGCCACGTAACACCCGATGGCCCCCGCGCCGAGCACGCCGATCTTCACGAGACGGCAGTAGCACGCGGGCGCCTGGACTGGCTCACTTGGCGACGGTGAACGCGACGTGCTCCTTGTCCCAGTTGCTGGACGAGACCCCGTTCTTGTTCGAGCCCTTGAAGTTCTTGGCGGTCGGGACGATGGTCACGCCGACCTCGCCGCCGTCCTTGAGGATGCCCGCGTGGCGCGCGGCCGCGCACACCGACGAGTCGGAGGTGTAGGGCCCGCTGCCGTAGACCGTGCCGCCCTTGCAGTCGGCCGGGCAGACCGCGCGCGTCGCCCCGATCTCCTTGAGGCGGTCGGCGTTGGTGTTGCAGCCGATGGCCGGCTTGGTCGTGTCGAGCGGCGCCGGCGCCTTCGAGGTGGTCTTGCCGGTGGCGTCGATCGCCTGCGCGTAGAAGCTGCGGCCCCACTTGCCCCAGTCCGAGGTGGAGACGCCGTTGCGCTGGGTGCCGACGTAGAACGAGCCACCGGGCGTGAAGGTCACGAGCACCTTGCCGCCGCTCTCCGGGATCGCGCCCGCGTGGATCGCGGCGGGGCACACGGCGGAGTCGTCGGTGTAGATGTCGGAGCCCCACACCGTGCCGCCGCCCTTCGCGCAGCCCGCGGGGCACTCGAGGAAGCGCGTCGCGCCCTCCTTGCCCGGCACGTCGCGCGCCTTGAGCTTGCACTCGGCGGCCTGCGGGTGGGCGACGTCGTTCGGCGCGTCGGCCGTGGGAGCAGCGGTGCTCGCGGCCGCCGACGCGGGCGCGGCGGGCGCCGAGGAGGCTGCGGGAGCCGCCGAGGACGCGGCGGGCGTCGGCGTGTTCGCGGGCGCGCCGCCCCCACCACCACAGGCAACCAGGAGAGACACACAGGCGACAGAAGTGAGGGTTCGCATGGCGCGCGATGGTGACACATCGGCCGGGATCGATGCACGCCGGAAGTCGAGCCCCAGATGGCCGCAGGGGGCTACTCTCGGGCCGTGCATCGACGAAAGATCGAACGGTTGCTTCGCGGCGCATGCTGCCTGGGACTCCTCGCCCATTGCTCGCGCCCGACGCCGTCCCCCATCACCAGGGACCCGGTCGCCTCGGCCACCGCGAGGTCGAGCGCAGGGCCCCCGCCGAGCGGCCCGGCGATCGTCGTCACGACCGGCGCCACCTTCGGCGAGCTGGTCGTGCAGGCCAACGCCACCACCTCCCTCGCCATGCGCGTCGAGATCGAGGCGCTGGTGGACGGCGCGTTCGAGCCACGCGCCTACGAGATGTTCCTGCTCGACGCCTGCGACACCAAGCTCGGCACACCCGCGGGGTTGCCTCCATGTCGCACCGTCAGCGCCGGACAGACCCTGAAGCCAGTGCCGTTCACCGGCTACACGTGCTCGTCGCAGTGCAACCTGATGTGCGACAAGAACGTGCAGATCAGCGGCACCACGATCCGCTACGTGGTCAAGAGCTGCGACGGCAAGGTGCGCTGGGAGACGGCGCCGGTGAAGGTGAAGTGAGGTAGGATGCGCCCATCATGCCGACGCGCAGGCAGTTCGTCCTGACCTTGGGTGCGCTGGCCGCTTGCAAGAAGAGCGGCACGGGCACCCTCAAGATCGCCGTCGTCCCCAAGGGCACCACGCACGAGTTCTGGAAGGCCGTGCACGCCGGCGCCGACAAGGCCGGCAAGGAGGCCGCGGTCGAGGTGATCTGGAAGGGGCCGCTCAAGGAGGACGATCTCAAGCAGCAGATCGAGGTGGTGCAGAGCTTCACCGCGCAAGGCGTGAACGGCATCGTCCTCGCGCCGCTCTCCGACAAGGCGCTCGGCGCGTCGGTCAAGGGCGCGGTCGCCGCCAAGATCCCCGTCGTCATCTTCGACTCCGACCTCCAGGGCCAGGACCACACGAGCTTCGTCGCCACCGACAACCGCGCGGCCGGGCGGCTCGCCGGCGACCACCTCGCGAAGGCGCTCGGCGGCAAGGGCAAGGTCGTCGTGCTCCGCTACCAGGAAGGCTCGGCGAGCACCGCGAATCGCGAAGAGGGCTTCCTCGAGGCGATCAAGAAGGCGGCCGGCATCACCGTGGTCAGCGAGAACCAGTACGGCGGCGCCACCACCGAGTCGGCGCTCAAGACGAGCGAGAACCTGCTCTCCGCGCAGAACGCGGCCACCGGCGGCGTCGACGGCATCTTCACCCCCAACGAGTCGACGACGTTCGGCATGTTGCTCGCGCTGCAGAAGGCCGGCCTCGCGGGCAAGCTCAAGCTGTGCGGGTTCGATGCCTCCGACAAGCTCGTCGCCGCGCTCGAGAAGGGCGAGATCGAGGCGCTCGTGCTCCAGGATCCGTTCAAGATCGGCTACCTCGCGGTCAAGACCATGGTGGCGCACCTGCGCGGCACGCCGGTGGAGAAGCGCATCGACACCGGCGCCAAGCTCGTCACCAAGGACAACCTGTCGTCGAAGGAGGTCCAAGACGTCCTCCACCCGCCGTCCTGATGCTCGTCGTCCGCGGCGTCGAGAAGCACTTCGGGGCGACGCACGCGCTCACCGGCGTCGATCTCACCGTCGCGGCGGGCGAGGTGCACGCGGTGCTCGGCGAGAACGGGGCGGGCAAGAGCACGCTGATGAACGTGCTGTGCGGCGCGTTCCCGGCCGACGCGGGCATCGTCACGCTCGGGGGGGCGCGCTACGCGCCGGCCGACCCCGACGCCGCGTTCCGGGCGGGCGTCGCCATCGTGCACCAGGAGCTCTCGCTGTGTCCGCGCCTCACGGTCGAGGAGAACCTGCTGCTCGGCGACGAGTCCACGCGCGCCGGGTTCCTCGACCGCCGGCGCCTGCGCGAACGGGCGGCGGCGGCCCTCGCGCGGGTTGGCTCGACGACCCCGCTCGACGCGCGGGCCCTCGATCTGTCGCCCGCGGCGCAGCAGCTGGTCGAGATCGCGCGGGCGCTGGTGCGCGGTGAGCCGCGGCTGCTGATCCTCGACGAGCCCACCTCGAGCCTGGGCGCCGACGACGCCGAGCGCCTCTTCGCGCTGATCGGGGAGCTCTCGCGCGCGGGCATCGCGATCCTCTACGTGTCGCACTTCCTCGAGGAGGTGAAGCGCGTCGCGCAACGCTTCACCGTGCTCCGCGACGGCGCGACCGTGGGCACGGGCGCCGTAGCCGAGACCTCGATCGACGCGATGGTCACGCAGATGGCCGGCCGTCGGGTGGAGGAGCTCTTCCCGCGCTCGGAACACCCCCGCGGTGAGCCGCTGCTCGTGGTCGAGGCGCTGTCCGGGTCGGACAAGCCGCTCGCCGCCTCGCTCGTCGTGCACCGCGGCGAGGTGCTGGGCATCGCCGGGCTCGTGGGCGCGGGGCGCACCGAGCTCTTGCGCGTGGTGTTCGGGCTCGATCGCGTGGTCTCGGGCGAGGTGCGGGTCGGGGCGTGGCGCGGCCCGCGGAGCCCTCGCGACGCGCTCGATCATGGCGTCGGTCTGCTCAGCGAGGATCGCAAGGGCGAGGGCCTCGCGCAAGGGCTCTCGCTCGCCGAGAACCTCGCGCTCTCGCGGCTGCCGTCGTTCGTGCGTGGGGCGTCGCTGCGGGCGACTGCGCAGCGCTGGGTCGAGCGCCTCGGCATCCGCGCCGGGAGCGTCGACGCGCCGGTCTCGGAGCTGTCGGGCGGCAACCAGCAGAAGGTCGCGCTCGCGCGCCTGCTCCACCACGACGTGGACGTGCTGCTCCTCGACGAGCCCACCCGCGGCATCGACGTGCGCAGCAAGGCGGCCATCTACGCCGAGATCGACGCCCTCGCCCGGGCCGGCAAGGCGATCGTCCTCGTGTCGAGCTTCCTCCCCGAGCTGCTCGGCGTGTGCGACCGGGTGGCCGTGATGTGCCGCGGTCGGCTCGGCGAGGCGCGCCCGATCGCGGAGTGGACCGAGCACGCGATCCTCAAGGAGGCCGTCGGCGCATGAAGGCCCTGCTCGCCAAGAAGTGGTTCGGGCCGCTCGTCGCGCTCGTGGTCGTCTACGCGATCTTCCTCGTGCTGCGCCCCGAGACGTTCGGGCGCGCGGCCACGCTGCTCACCATGAGCCAGCAGACGGTGGTCGTGGCGATCGCGGCGGTCGGGGCGACCCTGGTGATCGTCTCCGGCGGCATCGACCTCTCGGTCGGGTCCTCCGTCGCGCTGACCAGCGTGGTGGTCGCCAAGCTCCTCGTGCGCGGGCACGGCCCGCTGGTCGCGGCCCTGGGGGGCTGCCTCGTCGCCACGCTGTGCGGCGCGCTCGGCGGCGCGCTCGTCGCCCGCCTGAAGATGCTGCCGTTCATCGTCACGCTCGGGTCGATGAGCATCCTGCGCGGCGCCGCGAAGGGGCTCGCCAACGAGCAGAAGATCGACGCGCCCGCGCGAGGGCTCGAGACGCTGCTCCAGCCCGCGGCGGGCTCGCTCCGGCCCCCGACCGGGGTGTTCCTCGCGATCGCGGTGGCCGTGCTCGCGGCGCTCTTGCTCTCGTCCACCCGCTTCGGACGGCACGTGTTCGCGGTGGGCTCGAACGAGCGCACGGCGCGGCTCTGCGGCGTGCCGGTGGAGCGCGTGAAGATCGGCGTCTACGCGATCGCCGGGCTGCTCGCCGGGCTCGCGGGCGTGCTCGAGTTCTCCATGCTCACGGTCGGCGACCCGACCACCGCGGTCGGCCTCGAGCTCGAGGTGATCGCAGCGGTCGTGATCGGCGGCGCGTCGCTGTCGGGCGGCGAGGGGTCGATCCTCGGGGCCATGATCGGGGCGTTCCTGATGACGGTGATCAAGACCGGCGCGACCCACATGGGGCTGCCGAACTGGGTGCAGGAGATCGTGACCGGCGGGATCATCCTGGTCGCCTCGGGGCTCGATCGCCTGCGCCGCGGCTCGGCTACTTCTTGACCGTCGCCGCGGTCGTCGACGGCGCCGCCGAGGGCGCAGGCATCGCCTGCCAGCCCAGCACCATCGCGCTCGACATCGCCGAGGCGCTCGCCGCGGCCTTCGCGCCCGGGTCGTGCATCGCGCTGCCCTCCACGCTCACCTGCGCGTCGTCGTCGAGCTTCTTGCCGATGACCGAGAGGGTGTCGTCGAGGAACTTGCCGGCGGTGTCGCGCGGCTTCACGTCGTGGGCGGCGAGGCTCACGTGCACGGGCTCCTTGGTCTTGAACGAGACCTCGCTCGGCATGGTGGGCGAGCCCTTGAACGCGAGCTCGACCAGCACCGTCTTCTGCGCGGGGCGGCTGTGCACCCAGACGGTGCCCTTGGCCTTCATCGTGACGGTGCGTACGCCGTCCTTCTCGGGCACCTGGGTGAGATCCGCGGAGGGCGTGACGGATTCGATGGAGTCGATCTGGAAGAGGACGTTCTTGTAGTTGTCGAAGTCCTTCGGGCGCTTGGCCTTCACGTCGTCGCCGACCTCGAACCAGTTGAGCGCGTGCTCGGTCTGGCTCTCGTTCTTGTCCTTGTCGTCGAAGGTCATCGTCTTGAACTCGAGCAGGCTCGCGGTGATGGTGCCGGTCGAGGCGTCGAGCTTCTTGGGTTGCACGCGGAACCAGCCGCCGAGCTTCTTGGTCTCCCCCTTGAACTTCTCGAGGGGAGCGTCGATGCCCACGGAGACCTTGCCGTCGGCGCGGATCACGTAGCTCGCCTCGCCCACGGCGAGCGGCGCGCTCGCGGAGGCAGAGGCCGGGGGCGGCGCCTGCTCGGCGATCGGGGCGGGCTTGTCGTTCTTGCAGGCAACGAGGCCCGACACGGCGAACAGGGCGAAGAAGAGACCACGATGGCGCATCGGCAATCCTCCAGAAGCTCGCGCAGCGCGCGGCCGTTCGTCTGGAACGTCACCGAGGCAGGGTGGTTTCGGTGCTACCCCGCCATGAGCGCGCGGTATGCCATCTGGTCGTCGTACATGCGCAGGAACACCTGGTGCTTCTTCTCGTGGAAGGCCGCGACGGGGCCGCGCGCCGGCTCGACGATCGCGCCCTGCCGGCTCATCGCGCCCATGGCCGCGACGACGCTCGGGACGTCGCCGGCCGCGACCGCGCCGAGCATCGCGGAGCCGAGCACCACGGCCTCGGCCTCGGCGGGCAGCACCACTCGACACCCCGTGACGTCCGCGTGTTCGCGCACGAAGAGCGGGTTCTTGGCGTCTCCGCCGCACGCGATCAGGGTGTCGATGCGGTGGCCGGCGGCGTTGCACGCGTCGAGCACGTGCTTGGTGCCGTGGGCGAGCGCCTGGATCGTGGCGAGATACAGGAGCGCGAGCGCGTCGAGCGAGTCGTCGAGCGCGAGGCCCGAGACCATGCCGCGGAGCGTGGGGTTCGCGCGCGGCGAGCGGTTGCCGTGGTGATCGGGGAGCACGTGCAGGTCGCGCACGAGCTCCGCGGGGAACGCGACGCCGCGGTCCGCCGCGAGCTGCGCGACCCGCTCGTTCAGGAGAGCGTAGACGGTGGTGCCGCGCGCCTTGGCCTCGGCGGCGAGCTCGGCGCCGCGCGCGTGGCCGTGGATGGTGTGGTCGATGAGCGCGCCGGTCGCGGACTGCCCGCCCTCGGTGAGCCACATGCCGGGGACCATCGCGGATTGGTAGGGGCCCCACACGCCGGGCACGAAGCGTGGCTCACGCGAGACGGCCATGTGGCAGGTGGAGGTGCCGCCGATCAGCGCGACGCGGCGCTCGAGCGCGGCCTCGTCGACCACGCCCTCGCCGTCGATGGCGAGGCCCACGGTGCCGAGCCCCCCCGCGTGGGCGTCGATGATCGCGACGGCGACCGGGGTGCCCTCGGCGAGGCCGAGCTCCTGCGCCGCCTTCGCGGTGAGCAGCCCCGCCCGCTCGCCCATGGGGCGCACGTTCGTGCCGATGCGCCGGTAGCCCTCGTCGACCAGCACGCCGAGGCCGACCGCGCGGAAGAAGGCGTCGTCCCAGCGCGCCTCGTGGCCGAGGTAGGTCCACTTGCAGACGGTCGTGCAGAGCGAGCGCACGTCGTGGCCGGTGGCCCGGTACACGAGGAAATCCGGCAGATCGAAGAGCCGCGTGGCCCGCGCGAACGAGGCCGGCAGGTGCTCCGCGAGCCACAGGATCTTCGGGGTCTCCATCTCGGGCGAGATGGTGCCGCCCACGTAGCGGAGGACCTCGTGCTGGCCGGCGTTGATGCGCTCGGCCTGCGCGATGGCGCGGTGGTCCATCCAGACGATCACGTTCTGCGCGTCGTCCCCGGTGGGGCTCACCGTGACGGGGCGGTCGTCGGAATCGAGCGCCACCAGCGAGCACGTGGCGTCGAAGCCCACGCCGCGCACCTGATCCGGGCGCACGCCGGCGAGCGCGAGGGCCTTCTGCACGGCCACGCCGCACGCACGCCAGATGTCGTCGGACGACTGCTCGACGAAGTCGGCCTGCGGCTTCCAGGTGCGGATGGGCTCCGAGGCGGCGCCCGCGAGCGTGCCGCGCGCGTCGAAGACGCCCGCGCGCGCGCTGCCCGTGCCGACGTCGACGCCGACGTAGAACGCTGCGGTGGCCATCAGCCGCCGAACGCCTTCTTGCCCCAGACCCGCACCTTGAAGCCCAGCTCCTGCGAGAGCGCGACCATCTCGCCGAACACGTCGCCGTACGCGACCGCGACGTGGTTCGAGAGGAAGTGCGCCATGAGCGTGTCGCGCGAGACGCCGAGGTCGGCCGCCATGAACGGCCACTGGCGGGTGGTGCCCTCCCACCACTGGTCGCGCACCGGTTCGGGGAGCTTCACCACCTCGCCCTTGCCGACGTCCATCCAGAGCTCGCCCTTCTTGATGTAGGCGCGGGCCCAGGTGATCTCACCCGGGAGGCTCTCGCCGGCGAGGGTGCCACCCGGCGTGGGGAAGTACCCCGGCGGCTGGCGGTAGCTGTGCGCGCCGCGCAGCGTGTTCGGGTCGTGGTTGAACGCGTAGGCGCCGCACGAGCCGCTGTTGAGCAGCACCCAGAGGAACCGCTTCGGATCGCTCGGGTGCACGGCGCCCCACCGCACGTCGTGGAACATGACCGCCTGGTGGAGCCCCTTCGCCTTGAGCAGGCGCTTGAGCATCTCCATGGGCATCACGTTGCCCTGGTCGGCCTCGGTCGCGGTGGCGACGGTGTCGCCGTTCGACTCGGGGCGACACGTGGAGTTGAAGAGGCCCTCGGCGAGATCGCTCGGCGGCCGCAGCGGGATGAGGCCGAGCTGGTACTGCCAGCCGAGGCAGTCGGCCTTGAACTCTTGCAGGAGGTCGAGGACGACGAGGTAGTCGCGGAGCTGCTCGCGCGTGGCCTGCTCGGTGAAGTCCTCGGTGCCGAGGTGGGCGTCCTTGCCCCAGTGGAACTCGAGGCCCTTCTCCTTGACGAAGGCGAGGGCGGCGTCGATGCGCTTCTCCTCGATGCGGCGACCGCGATCGATGATCCAGGCCTGGTCGACCTTGTGCTCGGTGAACCCGTGGCGGGTGAGCAGGCGCGGGCCGAAATAGCCGTTGATCATGCCCATCGAGGTGTCGCCGAGCATCAGGGTGAGGATGCGGCGGTCGCGGATCTGCGCGGCGACGCCCCGGGCGCGCGCGGCGGCGTCGACCGAGATCGGCGCGTGGCCGGCGATCTCGTCCTCGGGGTACTTGATCTGCCCGGTGGAGCACCACTCGCGGAGGCGCTCCATGAACACCTCGTCGCTCGACATGTCGGCGGCGTCGGTCCAGGCGCGGGAGAACGGGCGCTCGAGCATCTCGAGGCACGCGCCGGTGTTGAGCAGGCCGACGAGGCCGGGCCACTGCCCGGAGAAGTTGCTCGCGAGGAGCAGCGGGTTGTCCTTGCCCACCACGCCGTCGGTCGTGTGCGGGCCGTAGAACCAGTGCGTGCACACGCCGATCATCGGGTCGCGCACCGGGCCGAGCTTCTCGATCGACTCGTGCGGCTTGCTGAGGAAGCCCTCGACCAGATACGGCTCCTTGCCGAGCTTCTGGAGCGCCGTGGTGAGCTGCTTGGTGGCCTCGAGCATCGCCGGTCGCGCGAGCTCGTTGGGCTTCTCCCGCGCGTCGCCCGGCCAGAACAGCGCAATCCGCTTCGACATGTCAGTGCTCCTCTTTCGTGTTCACGGGATCTCTTCGCCGCCCTTGGCGACGTTCTCGCGGGTCCAGCTCTTGGTGCCGAGCACGATCTTCTTCTGCACCTGCTCCTTCTTGAGGAGCTTGAGGGCGACGTCGATCGCCTCGGCGCCGCCGGTCGGGTAGGTGAACGTGGCGTGGAGGAGGCTGTCCTTCACGTACTTCACGCCCTCGTGCGGCAGCGCGTCGATGCCCACGAACTTGATCGTGGCCTCGCGCCCCGCCTCCTTGGCCGCGAGGTAGGCGCCGTGCGCGCCCGGGTCGTTGTGCGCGTAGACGACGTCGATCTTGGGGTTGGTGGCGAGCGCCGAGGCCATCTCCTTGCGGGCGTTGGGCTCGAGCCACTGCATGTCGGCGGTGAACACGATCTTGATGCCGGTGTTCTTGGCGAGGTCGAGGCCCTCGAGGAACCCGGCGTGGCGATCCTGACCGGGGGTCGAGGTCATGAGGCCCTCGAGCTCGACGACGTTGCCGCCCGCCGCGCCGAGCAGCTTGGCCACCCACTTGCCGGCTTCGCGGCCGATCTTCTTGTTGTCGCCGCCGATGAAGGTCGTGAACTGGTCGCCCTCGACCGCGCGGTCGAGCACGATCACCGGGATGCCCTTCTTGTAGGCCTCGGCGACGGGCTTGGTGAGCGGCGCGGCCTCCTTGGGCGAGATCACGAGGAGGTCGATGCCCTGGTTGACGAGCTCCTCCACCTGCGTGCGCTGGGTGAGCGAGTCGTTCTGCGCGTCCTTGAAGACGACCTTGAGCTCGGGGTGCTTGGCGGCCGCGTTCTTCAGGTCCTCGTTCATCTGCACGCGCCACGGCTCGCCCAGGTTGCACTGGCTCATGCCGATGACGAACGGGTCTTCCTTGGTGCCGGCGTGCCCGCTCGACGCGGCCTTCTTGCAGGCGGACAGCGGGGCGAGGGCGCCGAGGACGAACAGCGTGCTGGCCGAGAGCAGCCACGAGCGACGGAACATCGCGCATGCCTAAACCATCCAGAACGGTGCGGCGAGTGGCCGTCAGGGCGGGCAGTAGCCGCCGCCCGCCCCGCACGACGCGAAGCCATGGACCTGCGGGCAGGGCAGCGCGATCGGTGTGAGGAACTTGCGGCCGGTGGCGAGCTCGAGGGTGCAGGTGGAGAAGACCGTCCAGCTGCCCGACTTCTTCACGCACGCGACCAGCTGGGTGCCGGGCCCGTAGCAGAACGTGGACTCGTGCCAGAGCGCCCCACGCACCGCCTCGCAGTCGGCGGGGCAGGTGGTGCCGTCGCTGTTGATGGGGCACTGATCGGGGCCGAGGCCCGTCGCGCACGCGCCGCCGTCGCCGCTCTCGGCGACGTCGCTGTCGCCCCCGACGTCTCCGAGCACGTCGCCCACGTCGTCGTGAGCGTCACCGCTGTCGCCGCCACCGTCGGCCGGCGATGGACTCGCCGTGCTGCACCCGAGCACGCAGAACACCATCGTTGCCAAGACCTTCATCGCAGGAACTTCGCTCCAGAAGGACCCTCGACGGGGATGAGCTCGCCGATGCCTGGCTTGTTGACCGGGACCGGGATGTCCACGACTTGCGTCGCCTGGGTGTGGAGCACGTCCAGACGCCTCGTACGGTGGTGCGAAAGCGTCCTCGGCGAGAGGTCCACCGCCAGCAGCCAGAGCGCGCCCACCCAGAGCGGGCCGAAGCGAGTCAGGCGGCGCATGCCTGAAGCATGCCAGATCGATCCTACCGTGTCAGGCCGCCCGCCCGCGCTGGAACAGCACCGCGCCGAGGATGATCGCGCCGGTCAACATCAGCCGCGTCTCGAGCGCGAACGCGTTCAACGACAGGACCTTCTGCAGGTACCCGATGGTCAGCGCGCCGATCAGCGTGAGGCCCACGCCGCCCTTGCCCCCGCGCAGCGGCGTGCCGCCGATCACCACCATCGCGATCGCGTCGAGCTCGTAGCCGACGCCGGTCTCCGGGTCGCCCTGCGTCTCCTGCGCGGCCTGACAGATCCCCGCGATCGCCGCGAAGAACCCGGACAGCGCGTAGGCGAGCGTGACCACCCTGCGCGTGGGTACGCCGGAGAGGCGCGCCGCCTCGAGGCTCCCGCCCACCGCATAGAGCTGCCGCCCGAGCCGCGTGCGCGCGAGGATCAGCCACGTGAGCGCAACGCACGCGAGGAACACCAGCGTGACGATCGACACGCTCCCGCCGAACACCCGCGTGTCGAGGAGGTCGAAGATCGGCGGCAGCGGGCTCGAGTGCCCGACGCCGCTCGCGTCGACGACGTAGCTCGTGACCTTCTTGCCCGCGGCGATGCGCTTGGCGAGGCCGCGCGCGAACACCATCGCGGCGAGGGTGACCACGAACGGCTGGATGCGCGCCACCGACACCAGCGCGCCGTTGGCGGCGCCGATCGTGGCGCCGAGGGCGAGCACCGCGGGCACCGCCACCAGCGCGGGCTGCCCGCGCACGAGCGAGAGGGTGGCGAACGCCACGGCCGCGAGCGCGAGCACGCTGCCGACCGAGAGGTCGACGCCCGCGGTGACGATCACGAGCGTCATGCCGCAGGCGAGGATGCCGTCGACCGAGACCTCGCGGAGCACCTGCTGGTGCGTGGTCCACCGGAAGAACGCGCCGTTCTGGTGGAAGATGCACCCGAGCACCACGATCAACGCCAGCGCGGCGAGGGCCCGCGCGATCGGCGAGGCGAAGAACGCGCGGAGGCGCGGGTTCACGCGGCCACCTCGCTGCCCATCGCCGCCCCCAGCACCGCGCGCCGGACGGCGGTCGGGTCCTCACCGCGCACCTGCACGGTCGCCGCGACGCGGCCGCGGTGCAGCACGACCACGCGATCCGCGAGGGCGAGCAGCTCCTCGGCCTCGGTCGTGATCGCGACCACCGCGGCGCCGCCCGCGCACAGCGCCCGCAAGCGCGCGTGGATCTCGTGCTTGCTGCCGATGTCGACCCCGCGCGTGGGCTCGTCGAGCAAGAGCACCCTCGGCTTGGTGAGGAGGCACCGCGTCAGCAGCACCTTCTGCTGGTTGCCGCCGGAGAGCGCGCTCACCTCCACGTCGGGGGAGGGGGCGCGCACGTCCATCTCGGAGAGGCCTTCGAGCACCGTCTTGCGGAGCCGACGCTCGTCGACCAGTCCGAGCGCGGTGAACCGATCGAGGGCCGCGAGCGCCGCGTTCTCGACCACGCTGCGGTCGGGGAGGATGCCGGCCTCGCGCCGGTCGTCGGACACGAGCGCGAGCCCGCGGGCCAGCGCGGCGCCTGGACTGCGCGCGTCGAAGGCCACGCCGTCGAGCCACACCGCGCCGCGTACCTGCTGGTCCGAGAGGCTCCCGAACACCGCATGCAGGAGAGTGCGCGCCCCCGAGCCCGCGAGCCCGGTGACGGCCACGATCTCGCCGGGCGCGACGCGGAACGAGACCCCTTCGAGCTCGCGGCGCCCACCCGCGCGGGCCTCCACGGTGAGGCCCTCCACGCGCAGGCGCTCTCCCTCGGTGGCGGCGTGGGTGCCCGCGTCGGTCTGCTCCTCGAGCGCGTGCCCGAGCATGGCGGCGACGAGGGCCGCGCGCGGCAGCTCGGCGGCGGGGGCGCTCGCCGCGACGACGCCGTCCCGCAGCGCGGTGATGCGGTCGGCGAGGCGGTACACCTCCTCCATCTTGTGCGACACGTAGAGCACCGCGACGCCGGCCGCGCGCAAGCGGGCGACCTGCGCGAACAGCGCCTCGGCCTCCTGCTCGCCGAGCGCCGACGACGGCTCGTCCATCACCACCACGCGCACCGGGTGGTCGTGGTCGAGGAGCGCCTTGGCGATCTCGACGAGCTGCCGCTGCGCGAGGGTGAGCTCCTCGACGATGGCGTCGGGGTCGATGGCGATCGCGAGCCGCGCGAGGTGGGCGGCGGCGAGCGCCCGCTGCTCGGCGTGGCGTACGCCGA
>Ga0154020_10004414_pt1 | contig 16764 bp, 7 predicted proteins | sample Klosneuvirus_201_FD_109709 | JGI IMG/M metagenome (GOLD analysis project Ga0154020, IMG submission 109709) | Active sludge microbial communities from wastewater, Klosterneuburg, Austria - Klosneuvirus_20160825_MG | ecosystem: Engineered > WWTP > Aerobic digester > Activated sludge | place...
AAGTCCCGGGTCGCCGACCGGCGTGTGGTTCATCGGGAATAGCAGACCGATTCGACTCAAACTCGAACAGCCTTGGGAGTGCAAGTCTCCCCACGCCGACCACTTTGGCCTGAACCGGAATCGAGCGCTTGAGGTTTTGGTCAGGCGATAAGCTGACTGGCGGTCCGACCGCGAGTTCGCCGCTCCGAACGTCAGCACCAATTTTGGAATGTCAACCGGTCAAGCGAGCCGGGTCTGTTCGCTAAACAGTGCGTGCCTTCGGGCAAGTGGTGCAAGTCCACGGCATTCCGCCATTTGCTGACGGTCACCGTCCGGCGTGTAGTTCAAAGAGAACCGTCCGTCTTATAAACGGAATCGCACTAGATCAGTGCCGAGCCCAGGAGCATTACCCGGCACGCCGACCATTTCGTCCCCATAGCTCAAAGCATCAGAGCGGGCGCGTCCTAAGCGTCAGGTTGTCGGTGAGATTCCGACTGGGGACACCACGCGGGTGTGGTTCAACAGTAGAATGCGGCCGTGCCAAGGCCGAGACGACGGTGCGATTCCGTTCACCCGCTCCACTTTTGGGGGCGTAGCTCATCAGCAGAGCGCTCGTTTGACATGCGAGAGGTAAAGAGGGCAGCACTCTGGTGGCCGTCCGCAAGGACCTCCCACCATTTTTCGAGGGCATAGCTCAGCTAGTCAGAGCGGATGCTTCACATGCATCAGGTCGAAGGCGCGATTCCTTCTGCCCTCACCATTTCTGTCCCTGTGGTGTAGTCCAGTCAACACGCCTGCCTCTCATGCAGGAGATCACCGGAGCGAAGCCGGTCAGGGACGCCAATGGTTTCGCCCCCAAAGCATTGTCAGCGATGCGTTCGCTCGGTAAGCGATTTAGCCCGGTGCAACTCCGGGTGGGGGCTCCATTGTGTTTTCAATTCGTCGTCCGCAAGGACCGCAGTCGAGCCAGCGCTCAGGCAGGTTTCATAAGCCCGCTCCGTCCAGGGCAGCACTGGAGACTGCGACCATTTCGCCTCCTCGCAGCAGCCTGCGGATTTCTTTTGTAAAGAATTCCTGCCGGAGCATCACCGGCGGGAGGCTCCATCCAGTTTGCTCGCGTAGCCCAACGCAGAGGCACGACGTCGAGACCGTCGCCAGTGCAGGTGCAACTCCTGCCGCGAGCACCAATTCAAGGAGTCGAAGCCACAGCAGACCGGCATCCGGCTTTTACCCGGGTAAGGTGAGGTTGCAACTACCTCCGGCTCCACCAATCCACTGCCTCGTAGTGTAACAGCAGCATACCGGGTTTTGACCCCGACGGTCTTGGTGCGAATCCAAGCGAGGCAGCCAATCATGGCAGGTCGAGTTTCGACCGCTCGGTGGTGAAATAGCATCAGGTCTGGCCTACACCCAGAAATCGAGGAGGCAGATCCTTCCCGAGCGACCAATTTCCATTGCCCCGTTGCATAATCAGTAGTGCGCCGGTCTCTGACACCGGAGGTCTGGGTGCGATTCCCGGCGGGGCATCCACTCCACCCATTTCAATAAAGAGCAAACACCTCAAATGCGCGGAGCAGTTCCGGTGTGCCAACATTTTATGAGCGACATCCTGAACAAGAACATCGTGCTCGTGCTCAACCGCAACTGGCAGGCGATCAACATTCGCACGCCAGCGGACGCGTTCTGCCAAATGGCCACGAACGTCGCCACCGCCCTCGACATCGAGCTGGGCGATGATTCGCGTGCGCAGGCTCTGCGCCCTGTCCAGTGGGACGAGTGGATCACGCTGCCGGTCCGTGACGGCGACAATTCCGTCCGCACGGCGCGCGGTGCGATCCGTGTGCCGACGGTCATTGTGGCGGTGAACTTCGCCAAGGTGCCGAAGAAGCGCCCGAAGCTCAGTGCGAAGAACATCCGCGAGCGCGACGGCAACCGCTGCCAATACACGGGCCGCTTGCTGCGCCCGGACGAGGGCAACCTCGACCACGTCGTGCCCCGCTCGCGCGGCGGCATGGACACGTGGGAAAACCTCGTCTGGTCCGCGAAGGAAGTGAACCAGCGCAAGGCCGACCGCCTCCCGCACGAGGCCGGCCTCAAGCTGCTCAGCGTCCCGCGCGCGCCGAAGGAACTGCCGGTAACGGCGCACCTCCGCAACGCCCACGGCGTCGCCGAGTGGAAACTGTTCCTGAATGAGTGAAACAAAATCAAAACCCGGAACGGGCGAAAGAAAATAGCCCAGGGCAAGCGACGCAACGCGAGCGCAGCCCTGGGCAAGGAGTCCGACATTGCGAGACAGAGTCGCAAACAGCATTCTGTTGCCTGAGACTGTAGAATGAATCCAGAGTCACAATCGTCAGGCGGAGAAGCGCCGCAACGTGATCCCATCACTAAGGCTGACGGGGTGACGGATGCTGAAAAGTATTTGGCACGACTCTGCGAGAAGAGCTTTCTGTCCCTTTGGAGTTATCCTGGTGTTTATCGTGACCAAGGAAAGCTGGGGAGCGCTGGGCACGGTAAAGAGATTTGCGACCTCCTGGTTATCTTTGACAAACACATCATCATCTTTTCTGACAAGCAGTGTGCACTCCAAAATTCTGGAGATGTTGAGCGCGATTGGCGGCGGTGGTTCAAGAAAGCCATTCAGAATTCAGCCGAACAGGCATGGGGAGCAGAGCGTTGGATTCGTCAGCAACCCGGTCGCGTATTCCTCGACCGCGAGTGTAAGCATTCTTTGCCTATTGACCTGCCATCAGTTGAGAAGTCTGTTTTCCATTTGGTAGTTGTCGCCCACGGCATTTCCCCTCGCATCAAACAATACTTTCCCGAAAGCAGCGGCAGTTTATTGCTCAACCTAGATATCAAAGGATTTGAAAATCACACAGCACCCTTCTATCTGGGCGATTTGGCGCCGCATAAGACGTTTGTTCATGTCCTCGACGACGATTCGTTACGGCTGTTGATGGCGGAGAGAGATACGATTTCTGATTTTGTAGCATATCTCTCAAAGAGGAAATTGCTACTTCGGGGCAGCCCAACCATCAGAGCTACCGGTGAGGAGCAGCTGCTAGCAATTTACCTGAGAAACTTGAACGGCGCCGATGAGCACGACTTTATTTTCCCTACTCAACCTGGGACGCATACTCATATTTATGTGCCCGACGGTCACTGGGAACAATTCTTGACCGAGCCACAAAGAATTGCGCAGGTGCAACAAGATCACATCAGTTATGCGTGGGACAAGCTGATAGAGAAATTTAGTTATTACGCACTCAGGGGAGAGCAATACCACGCCACGAATGGCGGTGTAAAAGATACCGAACGCGTTCTGCGGTTCATGGCTCGCGAGCCTCGATGGAAACGACGCTATCTAGCGAGATCGTTGGTGGAAATTGTTCATACGACTCCTGGAGATAAACGGCGGCTACGAGTTCAAGAGCCTGCACAAAAGGGGGACCCCTATTACGTATTCGTTTTGGTGCCAATCCTAAGCGGCTGGACTGCCGACGAATATCGAACAGTAAGGCGAAATTTTTTGGAGGGCTGTTGCTCCGTGGTAGAACTAGAACGCCCAGATGCAGAAGACATCGTTGGAATTGCTACAGAACCCGGCGCTAACAGCAAGTGGCGCTCAGAAGACGCGATCTACTTCGACGCTCGCAACTGGACGGAAGAGATGGCTGTTGAAGCTCGCACCTTCCAGGAACGGTTTCGAATTCTGAAATCGGCAAAAACGTTCAAAGGTAAAATGACTGAATATCCAGATTTGCCGACGGATGGAACAAGGATGAAGAACCCGAGGAACAAACCTTGTCCATGTGGAAGCGGCAAAAAATACAAACACTGCTGCTTAAACAATCAGAGCAAATGAACACCAAAGATTTTCTCCGGCTCGGCGTGCCGTTGGGTGAAGCCACGCGGCGCGCGACTGATTTTGTAGCCAAGTTTGTCCTTGGCGGCGGCGACAAGTCGCGGTTACACGAGGAAGTTGCCGCCATTGTGGCGAACCCGGCGGCGTTCCTGGCGGATGATTTGCGCCAGGATTTTGCGAAGGCATTGCTCAATGCGCCGCCGCCACCGCGCGCCGAGCCAGTAAAATATCATCAGTGGGGCGAAGGGCTGGAGCACGAGGCGGTGATGCAGATGGAGAGGGCGTGTCTGTTGCCAGTGTCGGTGGCGGGCGCGTTGATGCCGGATGCGCACGCGGGTTACGGACTGCCCATCGGCGGCGTGCTGGCCACGGAGAACGCGGTGATCCCTTACGCCGTGGGTGTGGACATCGCGTGCCGCATGAAGATGACGGTGCTGGATATCCCGGTGCGCGATCTCGAACAGCGGCAGGACCGGCTCACGCGTGCCATTGAGGCGGAGACGCGCTTCGGCGTGGGTGCGTCGTTCCGCGAACGTCGTCAGCACGACGTGCTGGACGCCGATTGGTCGGTGAGTCCGATCACGAGACAGAACAAGGACAAGGCGTGGTCGCAACTCGGCACGAGCGGGAGCGGGAATCATTTCGTGGAGTTCGGCTTGTTCACCGCGCACTCGAAGATCAATGAACTTGAGGCCGGCACTTACGTGGCGTTGCTGTCGCACAGCGGAAGCCGCGGCACAGGAGCGGCGGTGTGTGATCATTACAGCAAGATCGCATTCAATCAGTTTCCGGATTTGCCGAGCGAGTTGAAGCGGCTCGCATGGTTGTCGCTGGATTCGCAGGAGGGCCAGGAATATTGGAACGCGATGGAGTTGATGGGCCGATACGCGGCTGCCAACCACGCGTGCATTCACCGGCACATCGCGGAGAACCTCGGCGCGACGGTGCTGCTCGATCTGGAGAACCATCACAACTTCGCGTGGAAGGAGAAACACGTCATTGATGGGGTGGAGCGCGAAGTCATTGTGCATCGCAAAGGCGCAACGCCAGCGGGCGCAGGTGTGCTGGGCATCATTCCTGGCTCGATGGCGACGCCGGGATTTGTCGTCAGCGGCAAGGGTAATGCGGAGTCGTTGAACTCGGCCTCGCATGGGGCTGGTCGCGCGATGAGCCGCAAAGCCGCTAACGAAAAATTTAATTGGAAAGACGTGAACCGCCTTCTCCGCGAACGCGGCGTGACACTCATCAGTTCCGGGCTGGACGAAGTGCCAATGGCTTACAAGAACATCCGCGAAGTCATGGAAGCGCAGCGCGATCTCGTCACTGTGCGCGGCCAGTTCGATCCCAAACTGGTGAAGATGGCGCCCGCCGGCGAGCGCCCGGAGGACTGACGGTTGGTTGCTCGTAGAAGGGCCTGTCTCATCGTGCCCTTTCTCCTGATTCATATTGCGACGACCAAGCCCAGATCAAAGCGCGGTCACTTTTGCGACGCATAACCGCACTGATTGGAAAGCACCCGGGTTCGTGTGGGCCATGGGCCAATTCGTCCAGCCCCACGCCAATAAGAATCAAGCCGTGAAACTGGTGGTCGCTTGCCCCCTGGCACCGCGCACCTGAAACCAGTGATGACATTGCCCGCGAGACTGTTCTGAACCAGAGGCAGGAACCCGCGCACAACGGCGTGGCGCCACGCGGCTATATGCCGGTCAGGGGGCAGCGACGGTATCCTTCATCGCGCGGTTGTGGCAGCGCTCGGAATACGGCACGTCGGAAAATTCCAAATCCGTCATTCCGTCCGCGAGCGCAAATAATGGATGACCGCTTCGGTGCGGGAGCGAACATGCATCTTCTTGAAGATGGCTTTCAAGTAACTGGCAACCGTATCCACACTGAGCTCCAATTGAGCTGCGATTTCCTTGTTACTATAACCCTTGGATAACAGGATAAGCACTTCCTCCTCGCGCGCGGAAAGACTCGCCTCCGTGGTCTGGGTTTTGGGCTTTTGCCGAAAGTAGCGCACCACGCGACGGGCGACGGCGCTGGTCATCGGCGCGCCGCCTTTCAGAAGGTCGAGCAGCGCCGCCTGCAACCCTTCTGGACGCGTTGATTTTAAGAGATATCCATCCGCACCTGCCTGCAACGCCATGAAGACCAGTTCATCGTCCGCGACCGAAGTCAGGATCAGGATAAGCGTCTCGGGCAATAATTCTTTCAGGCGAGACGTGCATTCAATCCCGGACATGCGGGGCAGAAAAATATCCATCAATACGATTTGTGGCCGCACGACGGGAAGCTGCTTGATCGCTTCTTCACCCGACCCACATGCGCAAATACACGTGAATCCCGGAAATGACTCCAGCAATTTCATCCAGCTTTCGCGCAAGTCTCGTTCATCTTCAACCAAGGCCACGGCAATACGGCCAGGCGGCTGAATTGGGTTGGTCGGGGCGGCGTGGGCTGACGCGCTTTTCATGTGGACGTGGTCTTCACTTCCGACTTCGCGGCCATTCGTCGAGAACTATTCCACCAAGGCAGCTGAAGGCGTTGAGATTTGCTCCCCAGTGGCGCAACTAGCTCGATGTGGCAACCCGCTCCCGGCTGGCTTGTCACCACACAACTTCCGCCGAGTTCCGCCATGCGCTGAGCCATGTTCGTCATTCCATTCCTGCTTTGATCGCGGCGGGAAAAATCGAAGCCTCTCCCGTTGTCTTTAATGTCCACGTGGATCCTCTCGTTCTCGATATGCATTCCCAAGGTAACCTCGGTCGCTCCCGAATGCTTGGTTATATTGTTCAGCACCTCCTTGATCGCCAAAAACAAACTTCGCCGGGTGGCTAGGTCCAGATTTGTCTGGGGAATTTCATCATCAACGTCCAACCGGCAGCGGATGGCCCGCGCTCGCAGATAGTTTTCGGCATAACGGCAGATGTAGATTTCAAAGTCCCGCAAGCTGTCACGTTGTGAATTCACCATCCAGACCACTTCATCAATCGCCCCCACCAGTTTCCGGCCTACTTCGGAAATCTTTTCAAATTGCGCCCGCGCCTTCGCATCCCCGGCCAGTTCCTGCTGCGCGGTTTCACCCAGCAGGACAAGGTGGGTCAGCCCCGCGCCCAGATCATCGTGGATGTCCCGGGCGATCCGCGCCCGCTCGCGTTGCAAGACGTTCTGCGCTTTCGATTGCAGGGCCAGTTGAGCCAGCAGGCGGAGACATATGGCTGCAACCACCACGCAGAAGGAAAGCAACGTGATCTGAAACCAGCCACGCTGCCAGAAGTGAATCACCATGGGACGCAAAGCGGCGGGAAGCAGAACCATGGGGTTGCGCGGAAAGTCCGGCAAATCGCGGAAATAATAGCTCATTCTTGCCGGCTGCCAGCCCTCCCGCGGCGTTTTTCGGGATGACCATCCTTTTTGGCCCGGGGGAACAATCAGCCACGACGCATCGGAGGGTATCCTGAGCGTCTGTCCATTCTCCATTTCCACCACCACCCCGGCGGCCAGGCCCGCCCAGCCGTATTCGTTGAAAGCTTCGATTGCAAGAATGTGCGTTCCGGGCGTCAGCACCAGCGTCAAATCATACTCCGTCAAACGCCGCCATTCCGAGCCTTGGGCAAATTCGGTGCCGTCAAAAAAAGCGCGATAAGAATTGTCCGCAGTGAGGCGCAGGCGGGCCCGGGTGACGGCTACGCCTTCCGGAATTTCAATCGCCTTCCAAAACCGGCAAATCTGCCGGTCAAAAGATTTCTCCGCCCAAATCCAGGAGCCGACAAAATAATTTGAGTCCATCACCGGACTGCCCTGGACGCTCAACTCATCAATGCGGATTTTGCCCGAACCTGGACTTTGGCCGAAAATCCCGACGGCCGTGATGTCGCCCTTGGGCAACGGGCCGGCGAGTTCCGTCCCTACCGTCAACGCGTTCGTATTAAAGTTTCGCCAGGAACCAGCATTGGTTTTGAAAGGGAGCGTATTAAGACTCCAAAAATTGTTGCTTGCCAGGTCGTGGAAAACTTGGGCGCTGGCATACCACCGCTTGTCCAGCCGGATGGCGACGCGTCCGCTGGCATTCGCCGAATCATTCCGCGTGTAAAAATCAATCGAAACAATGGCGCGTTGATCCAAATTGGTGGAGCATTCCCTCCAGGCGAAGACATTGCTGACCACGTTGCCCGCGCCCATCACCAAATAGCCGGCTCCGAGGATTCCAGCGCCGGTCATATTCGAGTTATGCGACAGACTGGGATAAAGACCGCTGGGTGCATTGGACGTGAAGTCGGTCACCGTTCCATTTCTGAGCGCTTGGACATGCCAGCCCGGAGCGCCCCCGACCGGGCTGTTGTCCGGCACATTCGCATTGAAATGTTCAACGAACAGCGGTTCCGCGCCGAGGGTCAAAGTTGCGAGCAGAAAAAAGTAAACGCCCATCCTCGCCGCCTCCAGGGCGAAGACACAACCACACCAAGCGCGTTTAACTTCATTCAAGCTGTTGTTGGTCGAAGTGTTGGGTTCGCTTGAAGTGTGACGTTTGCCTGATGGGCACACAATCGGTTTTTGCGGACTAATGCAGTGTCACGCCCGCATAGCTGAAGAGAAACGCAACCTCGGTGCTGGTGAGCGCACGGTCGTAGATTTGCACATCATCCAACAGGCCCTTGTAAAAACGGCTAGCCGTGGTGTTCCGCCCCAGCACCAAGGCCGCAGCGGCCGAGCGCAATTCAATGGAATTGCTCAAACCCGTCGCCCTGCTTTGCCCATCCACGTAAAGGCTCATTTGACGGCTGCCCTGGTCCCAAGCGGCGACGACATGATGCCACGCCCCATTATTCACCGATGAAGACGCTATGGTCATATTCGTGCCGGTGGTTCCGCCGCCGATGCCGAATGCGACTGCATTTCCGGTCATGGTAATTCCCCAGTCAGTCGACACACCGGGCGTATCGGCATCGACCAATCCAGTCCCGGCGAACCAGTGATCACCAAGAGCACCAGCGCCCGCGGATGTAGTCTGAAGCCAGAAGGCCACGCTGAAACCTCCCGACACCGGATTTGCACTGCTGGTTTGAATCACGCTGTTCGTGCCGTCAAAGTTGCCGGCGAGACCGCCCTCTTTACTGTCGCTGACGTAGGTCAATGCCGTCCCCGTAGTCGGCAACGCGGAGGACCCGCTGTCGGAATCAACACCGTTGAGGTGAAATCGGCTTAGCAAATTGGCCGAGGTTGCGGGGCGATTGACGCGATAAAATCTCCGCGTGACCGCTGCGGGCGGCGTGTCGGTGTAGCTCAAACTGAACACGCCCGGCCCGGCGACAATGCTGTCCGACAAAGTTTGGAATGAGTTCACCAAATTGTCGGTGGAGAGAACGCGGTAATTGTAACTTGGAATAGAGGGCCAACGAACGACGAACACCCCGGGATTGTTTGAGAACGCCGCAGTGAAAGCTGCGCTCGGTTCCAGAACGTCCAAGGTGCTGTTCAGCTTGTCATCACGGATGGTTGAAAGCGGAATCGCCATGAACTCGTTCGTTTCGACACTGCCATTCCCATTGCCGGACGGGACTTGCGAATTGGTCACCAGCACGCCGCCGCCACCCGCCGCATAGCGAGCCAGCGCGACGTATACCGCCTGAGGAACCGCACCGAAAACCTGCGCCAAATCCAATGTCCCCTCCATGAAACCCAGCGGCACATTCGCTGGACAGAGCGCCGATGCACCACCGCCAATCCAAGTCACGGCCTTGGTGGCTCCATTTTGCGCGAGAAAGGGTTGCGTGTTCGTGTCGAAAGCAACCTGGCCGGCCTTGCCCCACGGGGCCGGTCCGAGCGAGCCGGGCGCAGCCGAAATCAGGATGAACTGGTCGTTCCCGTCGGTCGCGGGAGCCGCCACATAAAGCGTGTTGCTCCTGACCGCGGCATAAAGTCCGACACCCCCGGCGATTTGATAGCCAGTGCTGTCCACCGCTCCATCCATCAGAAAACTGGTCGGGTTCGGATTGGAATTGACGACGGAGAAATTCACGGTGAGCGACTGGCCCGAATTTGTCCCGCGCTTGGGCGTGGCCATAAGGGTGTGATTGCCTTGGCTGAAAACAGTCGCTCCATAATCATACGAAGGCGAATCACCCGTCCCGGGGCCCGTTGCAACGGTGGCGAGGCTATAAGGCCATTGGGTGCGCGTGACGGGCGTGCCATCCAGGTGGAGCACCACGCTATCCATCAGCAAGGGACTGATATTGGCGCGGATCGTCAGATTCGTCGGCAGCACGGATTTGTCCAACACTGCCCCTTCGGGAATCGGATCGTAACCCGGCACGGGAACGTCATCATCTGAATTGATCAAAGTAAAGCTGCTCACCCGGCCGGTTATAATGGGGGGTTTCGCTGGAGCCGTGAACCAATAGGGCTGGGTGAACCCGCCGTTTCGCGCCACGTCCCAAGCCTCAAATCGCACCCAGTTGGCCGATGAAAGATTCGTCGCGAAGGTGATCTGCTGTGTCTCGAACTCTCGCTTATCTGCGAGCGATTGCTTCCATTTGTGAACTCCGTTCGCATCACCCCAGGTGATTTCCGCGAACGCTGGCGGAAAATACCACTCCACGGTGGCCGTCACGGCGGTAGCGCTCGCCGACCATGAATGGATGAGGATTTCACCGGTCGTGGTGAAAAACTGTCCATTGCGCAGTGCTTCCACCACGCTCGTCCAATTGGTCTTGGAAGGGAATGCCGGCAACTGGATATAGTTGACGTTCATGTGTGCGTAGATCTCGTGGGTGGGATTCAACGCGAAGGTGTCGCACGCACCCATGATCGACTTGCGATAGCCCCATTGCGCGGTGTCATCCATCAACTGGAAGCCGCGGAAGCCCAGCCGGTCCTTCGACAAGTCCAGGGGCATCGCTTTCCAGTCGCCCCCGAGGAAACTGTCGCTTTGAAAATAACTCGTGTTCACAAATGAATCGGGCGTCTGCCGCGAGGCTTTGATGCGCGGGTGCGACACCCACGCGATGCCACCTTCATCCTCCAACAATTGCTGCATGCGCGCGGCGTCGCCGACCTGATACACCGTGGGATATGTCACGGCACCCGAAACAACATTAGTCTGCTTGAAGTCACGCCCGCCCTGCCCTGACCAGCCCGTGAAATAGGTGCGCTTCGGAAACGTATAGGACCAATGAGCGCCGTAGAAATTGTTGTATTCCTCGCCCGGGATGAGCAGGAAATTGGTGTCCGAATGTTCTTCGAACAAGTCATACATCGTCTTGAGTTCAAGCAATCGGTCAGTCGTGTTGTTCATCGGATGCCCCGGTCCATGGAATTCCTTGGGCATGGCGATCTGCAGGCCGATGGCCTTCATTGCCTGCTTGAAGGAGGTCAACGTATCGCCCCCGCTGAGTTCGGCCGCCGTGAACTCGGGATGAAAATGTTCCTCCAGTGTGTAGTGGCCCGGCAATGGTTTGTAGAAATCCCCGTGCGTGTAGGCCAGGACATTTGTAAGTGTAGTCTGGGGATTGTTCGTGCTGAGCAGCAGGAAGACATCCATGCGTTGCGTCGAACCGACGGGCGCATCCACCCAGGGTCGATAACGGTTGTCACCGTTGAAGGTCATCTTCGTGCCGATGAAGGTTTTGCCCGCCTGCAGGAAGCCATAGTTGTCGCTCTGGTCGAGCGGGTAAACGCAGGTATGCGGCGGCGCCACCACGGCGAGCGTCCCGTTGCCGCCCGGCGTTGTGGCCATGACCGTGCGATGCTTCAGGATGAGCTTCGCCGCTTCGCCCGGAACGGTTTGCGACAACGATGAGGCCGCCACGGTCTGAAAATTTCCACCGCTGTCCTTGTAGGCCACATTGGCGTAGTTCGCGTAAAAGAGCGCATCGTAGATGTAAGCTACCCAAGGCTGGTCAACGAGCATGGACGCCTGGAACTGAACCAGCGGGCTGCCATCATACACGTAGCAAGTCAGCTCACCATCAAACGGCCCAAGGTTCAGCGTCGAGAAAACTATTTTGACACGCGTCGGGCTTTCACTGATTACCCGGACATTCTGGGGGTTCAACTGGGAAAGATACGGGACGGGCAGTGGCGTGTTGGCGTCCACGTCGTCGAAGAAAATGTAGGGCCAGCCGGCTTTCTTGAAGCGTGTGCCGACCTGGATGCGATATTTGGCATCCACATTGGTGGCCACCGCGCTAAACGGACCGCCGGCACCCGGTGCCGTGTCCAATGAGCGGAGTAATGCCTGCCCGGGGGTCAGGTTGAATTGCGCACGATATTTATTTCCCAGCTTGTTCGTCCAGCTCACCACCAGCGTATTGGTGTCAGGCGTGGTCACTATCACCGCGCCGTTCGTGTATCCCGACAAGTCAACGGTGGCGGGCGTGACCACCGAAATCGTCAGCGCAAGGGCTGCGCTCGTGTTCGTGCCGAAGGCATTGGCACAAACGACACTGTAACTGCCGCTTTGGGAGGGAACTGTATTGTTCAAAGTCAGGACGTTGCTGGTCACGCCAGAAATTCCAGGGCCGTTGGCGAGGTTCACGCCGTTCCTGAGCCATTGATATGTGAGTGGCGGCGTGCCGGTGGCCGATACACTCAGCGTCGCCGTCGCCCCGGCATAAATGTTCGTGCCGGGTTGGGCGACGACCGCGGATATGACGGGCGCTGCATTGGTTGCGAAACCGTTCACTTGAAATTCATCGAGGCGAATCTTCCCGGCATCCGCTTGAATCTGACCGAAGAATCCGATGGCGGCGATCGTGCCCCCAGGCAATGGAGTGGCGTTAGTGGCACCCAGGGTCAGAGTGTTCGTGTTCAGCGCCCGCCAGGACGAAGCATTGGTGCTGAATGGAAATGTGTTCAATACCCACGAACTGTTGCCGCCGGCATCGTTCAAAGTTGCGGTGGAGGCAAACCACTGGCTGCCAATTCGCACCACTATCCGCTCAGTGGAAGCCGAGGCATTGTTTTTGGAATAAAATACTATTTCCGAAACAAGTTTACCCTGAAGCTCGCTGCTGCTGTCCCGCCAGACCAAAACGTTACTGACCAAGTTGCCGACGCCCAGCACCAGATAGCCAATGCCACCGCTGCCCGCGCCGGCGGTTGCATGTGACAACGTGGGATAATTGCCGTTCGGCGTCGTGTGCGTGTAATCCGTGAAGCCGCCATTCAGCGCGTAGCAATGCCAGCCAGCGATGTCGCCGATCGGGCTGTTATCTGCTACCTCCTGATCGAAATGCTCGAAGATCAATGTATCTGCGCGGCCAATCCAAGCGGCTCCCATCAAAAACATCATGGTGACCGCCCGTGCCAATTGTTTCAGCACGCGGACTCCCATGACGGATTTCGTTTCAGTCTTCATTCGTTGTCGTTGTATGAAAAATTCAAGAATAAGTGGAGGCGCAAAAGCGCCTCCACCCCCTACCCACTCCCCCAAAACCGTCCCGGCAAACTATTGCACGTGGTAACGGAAGAATTGTTTCGGCGTTGCCAGATCCAGCAGCACCAGATTGGTAATGACTCCGCCGTTCCCCGCATTGGTTGAAACCGGAATCCAAGTAATCGGACTTTGCAGTGAAGGCGTCGATTCCAGAACATAATTGAATCCGCTGACCGTCGTCGTCTGGATCACCAAGTTGCCCAAGCCGTCGTGGAAGACCGGTAGGATGGTAGGCTGCGGGGCAACGGCCGAGGGCGCCGCCAGCCCGTCCACGAGAAACTCATCAATGCGGATGCGGGCAGTGGTCACACCAACCATGTCGCCATACAGGCCAATCCCGGTGATTGGCGCGTTGGTTAAAGGATCCGTGGTGACCGCTCCCGGTGCCAGCGTGCTGACATCCAGCAACTGCCAGGCACCCGCTGCAGTTGTAAACTGGAAGTTGTGCGCGGCCCAAGGCACAACGCCGCCAGTCGTATCTTGAAACGGCGTAGTGGAAACATACCACTGGCCGGCAATCTGCACCGCCACCTGCATGGTGCTGGAGAAAAATGCATTGCGGGATGAGAACAGGACATTGGTGACCTGGCCGGTTTGCAGCACCGTGGGCGTGTCCATCCAAACGAGGACTGGATTTACCGTGTCACCTTGCCCCATGACAAGATAGCCAGGCGTTCCATCCGCACCTGGTCCCGTTGATAGATTCGGGTAATTCGCATTGATCGGAGGATTCGGTAACAGCGTGTAGTCCGTGACGGCGGAATTGGTGAAGCTAAAGGCCAAGGCATGCCAGCCAGGAATCTGACCAATGATGCCAGGATCATTGGTGGACTGGAAATGCTGGCTTACGAATATCTGATTGGGACTCACGGTCAGTGCCACCGACGCACTCGTGGCCGACAGGCTGGAAATATTCGTCACAATCACGTCGTAGCTGCCCGAGTCATTTGTGGTCGGGCTGGGGATTGTCCATACGGGGGTCGTCACGCCCGGGATCACCACGCCATCCTTGCGCCAGATGTAAGTCAGCGGCACGGTGCCAACGGCAGAGACTTGGAACGTCAACGGCACACCCGTCCAAGCCGAACCATCCACGCGATTCGTCGGGCTGATGGCAATTGAACCCACGCTCGGAGGCGTTGCCGGGAAGCTGGCAGCGACGCCACTGGCCTGCACCTCGTCGAGGCGGATCTTTCCCGCGGCCATGGTCCCGAAGAATCCGACGGCATTGATGCTGTAATTGGGAAGCGGCGCTGCGAGTGTGCTGCCGAGCGTCAGCGTTGTTGCATCCAAATCCTGCCAGGCCGCCGGGTCGTTTGTGAAGGTAAACGATTGCGCGATCCACGGAACCGCGCCAGCCGAGTTATCCGTGAACGTGGTGGTCGAGGCATACCAGTTGGTGCCGATGCGAATCGCGACCTGCACCGTGCTCACGGCGCTGTTGTTGCGACTGAAGAATGTCAGGTTCGTGATCTGCTGATTCGCGAGGAGGGTCGTCGTGTCTTTCCAGATCAAGCTGGGATTCGCATTCGCCACCTCGCCCATCACCAGGAAGCCGAGCCCGTTGAAGACGTCCGGCGACGTGACGTTCTCGGACAAACTGGGGAAATTCGCGTTGCCGCCGATGGCGGTATAGTCGTTGACCTGCGCCGTCGCCACCGCTTTAGCCAAGGCATGCCAGCCGGGCGCATTCGAAACCGCCGCATTGTCCGTGAGCGTTTCATTGAAACGCTCGTTGATGAGCAGAACGGTAACAAGAAGACTGGCGGTGTTCGTGTTGCCAAACGCATCATTGGCCGTGAACAGAAGCGTGTAGGTTCCGCACGCGGTTGTGTTCACGCTGCCGGTGATGATGACATTGGGCGCCTGCCCGCTGTTATCGGTGACTTGATAAACCGGCGTGAACGGCGTGTTGATGACAATGTTCGTGGGATTGCCAGCCGGGAAGGTAATCACCGGCGGTGTCGTATCGACCACCGTCAAGATCGTCGGCGGCGCGCTCGTGACGCTGCCGTAAGCGCTCGTGACGAGCACCGAATAGGAACCGGCATTGGTGAAGGCCGAGGCCAGCGTCAACGTGGCGTTCGTCTCATTCGCGATGTCGACGTTGCTCTTCCGCCATTGGTAGGCGAACGGCCCCGTCCCCGCGACCCCCACTTGAATGCTCATGGGCGCCCCACCCACTTCATTGGTCCCACTGGCCGGAACAGTAACGATGTTGGTGATGGAGGGCGGAATACCGGCCGCAGTAACCGTCACTGCCAGCACTGGACTGATGTTCGTCCCGTAATTGTTCATGACAATTACATCGTAGTTACCTGAGTCGTCCGTGCTGGTGGTGGTAATCACCAGTTGATTGGAGAGCGAACCGGTCAATGTCGAGCCGGTGCCGGTTGGACCATCGACAAGCTGATTTCCACCTTTCCGCCATTGGTAACTGAGCGGCATCGTGCCGGTCACCGCCACATTCAACGTGACCGTGGTCGGAGCGGTGACACTGGCTGAGGGCGAGGCTGTGGGTGTTGATGCAACCGGAGCCGACGGCAACGTGCCGTTCACAATGAATTCGTCCAGGCGGATCTTCGTGGCCGTGCCAGTCCCAAAGGCGTAGCCGTAAAGACCGATGGCCTCGATACTGCCAGCCGGGAGCGGAGCCACATTGGTCGCGCCCAAAGTGAGAGTGTTCGTGTTAAACGCGCGCCACGCGGAAGCATTGGTGGTGAAATTGAAGACATTCGAAGACCAAACGGTGTTACCGCCCACGTCACGGAAATTCTGCGTCGACGCATACCACTGGCCGCCCAGTTGAATGACGACATTCTCGGTGCTCCCGGTGTTGTTGTTCTTCGTGTAAAAAATAACGTTGGTGACAATGCAGTCATTGAGCGAAGTGGTGGTATTGGTCCAAACAAGCGCCGGGTTGGCGAAATTGGTCACCGCCAAAACCGTGTTTCCCGTCTGGCCTCCAAAGCCGCCATTGGGCGCACGTGACATGGAAGGATAGTTCGCCCCCAGCGTCGTAGTGGTAAAATCCGCAAAAACGCCGTTGGTGATTGCCCAAGCCGACCAGCCGGTGGCCGGCCCGATGGCGCTGTTGTCGGCCACTGCCTGGTTAAAATGCTCAGCTATGAGCTGCGTCGCCCGCGTTGGAAGGGCTAAGCCGAAAAGGGTCAGCATCAGAGCCACACCAGTCATGATGCGCGCGACAGAGGATTGGATTGGTTGCAAGGTTCTCATCGGATTTGTGGATTATGGGTTTGGGTTATGGTTTGGGGTAAATCAGTAAAAAATGAAATCAACCGAGCGTCATTTATCCAGCGGTCCTGTGCCGGTGTCGGCCGGCCAGGTAGCCTGCCCGGAAGCGCCATCGTTGTTGTTGTTCCAGCGCTTCCGCCAAGTTGCACTGTTTGGATCAACAACGTCCCGCCGCTTCGGTGACTCCACATGGCCGTCGGCAAATAGCAGAACCGTCCGGGTTTGA
>Ga0154020_10004415_pt1 | contig 16762 bp, 15 predicted proteins | sample Klosneuvirus_201_FD_109709 | JGI IMG/M metagenome (GOLD analysis project Ga0154020, IMG submission 109709) | Active sludge microbial communities from wastewater, Klosterneuburg, Austria - Klosneuvirus_20160825_MG | ecosystem: Engineered > WWTP > Aerobic digester > Activated sludge | place...
GAATCCGGGCACAGTTATTTTTCCGACGGCCGCTGGTCGCAGGGATTTACCTATGAACTGTGGCCGATTGCCGAATGGCAGTGGGCGCCCGATTTTTCTGCTGAACTGAAATTTTCGATCGCGGCGCGTTCAGGTTTTCTGGGCATCGGGTACAAAGACGACCAGATGAAATGTGCGATCGAAGAGAACGGCAAATTCACCCGTTTTGCCCTCAATGTGCAGAAGGTGAGCGAAGGCCGCCGTATCGCGACTGCCCGCATTGAGCTTAAGAAACGGCCGCTGCGTCTCGATTGTTCGTACGCGGCGGAATGATTATTTCTTGAGGCCTTGGATATAGATTTCAACCAGATACTCAAAACTGGTTTCAATATCTTCTGGCATACCGAAACCGCCGATGAGTTCGAGTGCGACAAAGCCGTGCAGCAGTGAGCGCAGGGTTCGTACAGCATGCACCAGCTCATTGTCTTTCACGCCGAGAGCCGTTACTAAAGAGAAGATGATTTTGAGCAGTGCCGTCGCAGCAACCTGGAATTCATTACTGCGCCGTGTCATGGCACCTTGTAGCGCGGCATACATCCCCGGTCTGCGCTTCGCAAAACCGCGGTAGACGTCGCAAGCCCTGCGCAGCGCGTCCCGTGAGTTCTGTATTTCCATAGCAGGGACAAGCTCGGCGGTGAGCGCCTCTGCCGCGAGAATACCAATGGCATCCTGCAGGTCTTCGAGGCTCGCTACGTGTTTATAGAGCGACGGCGGTTTGATGTCGAGCTTGCGCGCAAGGTTGCCCAGCGTCAGCTCGACATAACCTTTTTTATCTGTCAATTTCACCGCGGCGGCAATCACCGTCGCGCGGTCGAGCCCCTGGCGCGGCATTATTTGCCGCCCGGTTTGTAGGTTCCATCGGGGTCGTGCCCGAAATAGATCTCCATCTTCTGGTGCCGCTCTGCGAGAGAGCGCAGCGCGTTCAGCGATTCGCGGCTTTGAGTGCGATCCTGTGTTTTACCGGGAGCAATGTTGTTCTTAAAGCCATAACCCGTGTGGCTCGCGTCGCCCGTAATCAGTTTGGGGCCGGTTTTGCTGTTCACGATGAACGACATGTGGCCCGCCGAATGCCCCGGTGTGTGGATCGCCCACACAGAACCGTCGCCGAATACATCGAACACGCGGCCCACACCGGCGACGAGCGGCGCCGCGGCAAAATCGATTTCCTGAATATTTTCGATACCGTCGAGATGGTTCATGCACAGACCGAAAATATCGGCGTACGAATCGGCGAGCGTGCCTTTGCCCGCGTAATAGGGTATGTCGCGCGGTAGCGCGGGTGCACCCGACGTATGATCGACATGCATGTGCGTGAAATAGACCGCGGTCAGCTTCGCGTTCAGTTGTTTCAGCTGTGAGCCCGTATCGCTGCCGGGTTTCTGCCGGGCAAAGTTAAAGAGGCGCCCCATGCAGCTGAAGTTGCCGTGCCCTGATTTGGCAAAAGTTTCGTCAAAACCCGTGTCGATGAGGATGTCCCCTTTTGTCGGGTGCCTGACAAGGTAGGTGAGCACGGGAACGTACTGTTTGCTGTTTTTGATTTCGGGGTGGTTTTCCAGATCGAGCAACAGCGAATCGTCGACTTCGACTTCGCCGGTATTCAGCACAATCAGCTCAGCACTTGCCGGCTTAAAGAGCTGCGCTTCGGTGATGTTTGTTGCCTGAGTCACCGGTACAGCGCGCACGCCGGGCCGGTAGGTGCCGCAATGTAATGCCGCGGCGAACAGAAGGGGAATGTAGTATTTTTTAGCTAATATCATTAGTCAACTTGGCTAATGATATTAGCTTGTCAAGCAAATTGGTGTTCGCATGCATTGAGGTGCGTAGCACCTCAATGCATGCGAAACTTATTTTACGGGGAGAATTTTCTGGATGACGTTGCCTTCACCCAACAGCACGATTTTCGGCTGGAAGGTTTTGGCTTCTTCGGGCGTCATCTGTGCGTACGCAATAACAATAACTTTGTCGCCGCGGTGGCCGAGACGAGCCGCAGCACCGTTGAGACAGACCTCGTGCGAGCCACGCTTGCCTTTGATGAGGTAGGTTTCGAGGCGCGCACCGTTATTGACGTTCACCACGTGCACCTTTTCATATTCGACGAGGCCCGCGGCGTCCATCAGGTCTTCGTCGAGCGTTAGGCTGCCTTCATAGAACAGGTTGGCGTCGGTGATTTCCGCGCGGTGGACTTTGGCTCTGAGTAGGGAAATTTGCATATTATTCCTATTTTGTGAAGACCTGTGCCGAGTAGCCGTAGGCGTATCGAGGCATCAGGCAAACCTCTTTATATTGTCAGCGATGCGTTGAGTGACATTTTTCTGCCCGAATTCGAGGCCGACGCGCACGGCATTGCGCACTGCGCGTGCATTAGACGAACCATGGCCGATGATGCACACGCCGGCGACACCCAGCAAAGGCGCTCCGCCGTATGTTGCGTAGTCCATGCGGTTTTTGACCGCGAGAAACGCGGGCTTCATCATCAGCGCGCCGCCCTGTGCGAGCGCCGAGGCATTGATATTTTTTTTCAGGCTCGAGAAGATTGTCTTCGCGAGACCTTCAATCGATTTCAGAATAATATTGCCAACAAAACCGTCGCACACCACCACATGCACGGGTTTTCCGGTGCCATAGAGGTCGCGGCCCTCGACATTGCCGACAAAGTCGTACGGCAGCTTTTTGAGCCGGTTGAGCGCGGTGAGCGTCAGTTCATTGCCTTTCGTGTCTTCTTCGCCGTTCGAAATCAGGCCGATCTTGGGGTTAATCACTCCCATAATTTCGCGTGAATACACTTCTCCCATTATAGCAAACTGTACTAAATATTCGCTCTTGCAGTCCACATTTGCGCCCGAATCCAAGAGGACTGTCGCGGTGCCGTCTTCGCGTGGTATGGGCGTCGCAATGGCAGGGCGCTTGACGCCCGGCAGGCGACCCATGTGTGCTAGCGCGGCGGCCATGGAGGCGCCGGTGTTGCCGGGTGAAAAAAAACCGAGCGCTTCACCTGAGGCGACGAGTTTTGCCGCCACATTGACGGATGCATCGCGTTTCTGTCTGACTGCCATCGCGGGCGAGTCTTCCATCGTGATCACTTCTGAAGCATGCACGATGCGGATATTGGATCCTGAATAGCCGTGCTTTTTGAGTTCCGCCGAAAGGACAGCTTCGTCGCCGACGAGAATAACGTGCGCATCGAGTTCGAGCGCAGCGCTAATCGAGCCCAAAACCAAAGGACCGGGTCCATGGTCTCCGCTCATGGCATCGACGGCCATCCACATGCGCTTGAATCTCAGTTTTAGTCAGCCTGCCAAGCTCTTTCGCCGGTGTGCGTGAGATACATCGAGTGGGTTGGTTTCGCTAACCATGGCGAACACGGCGTGCACAACGATATGAATTTTGTCATTTTTTTATCTTCGCGCCGTGCCCGCCGTGGTCCAGCCCCAGCTGATTTATGCAGCGCCCTCACCGACTACGCTCATCCGGCTATGGTTGACAAACCATAAGCAATTTGCGAACGACGATACCCTATGAAAAAATTCTTCAAGCGCCTCGCGCTTCTGTTGCTTGTCATCGCTGCCGGTCTCGGTGCCTTTATCGCATTCGCCTACTGGAAGAGCCGCGGACGTATGGGCAAAACCTACACGGTACAGGGCCGCAATATTGCCGTGCCGACAGACGCGGCCTCTATCGCTGAAGGTAAACGGCTCTTTACATCGCGCGGTTGCGGCGATTGCCATTCGAGCGATCTGTCGGGCATGACCTTTCTCAGTAACCCGGCGATCGGTACTTTTTCCGGCACCAACCTGACGCGCGGCAAGGGCGGGGTGGGTGACCAACTCACTGCTGCGAGTTTCGACCGCGCGTTACGCCACGGTGTGGGCCGCGCAGGTACGCCGCTCATCTTCATGCCGTCGCTCGAATATGCAGGTATGAGCGATGAGGATGCAGGCCGTTTGCTGGCATATATCCAGAGCGCAGCGCCTGTCGATAAGCCTTCGTTGCTGCAGAAAATCGGACCGCTCGGCCGCATTCTTTTCATCACCGGCAAAATGCCGATGCTGGTCACGGCAGAACTGATCGACCACAATGCCGCGAATACCGCAAAAATTGCTCCGGCGGTGAATCTTGAATACGGTAAATATATTGCGCAGACCTGCACGGGTTGCCACGGGGCGAATCTCGCGGGCGGCCCGATTCCCGGTGCACCACCTGAATGGCCTGCCGCTCAGGACATCCGTAAATCCGCGATGGCAAAATGGAACGAACAGCAATTTATCGCTGCGATACGCACGGGCAAACGCCCCGATGGTTCTGAAATCCGCTTTCCGATGCCATGGAAAAACTTTGCGCTGATGACAGATACAGAGCTCAAGGCGTTGTGGTTGTTTTTGCGCAGCTGAGAATCAGGCTGTAATCACCTGCGGCGGCGCCGCAGGTAAAAACTTTTCACCCCAAAAACCATATTCGATTTCTGCAAAAACTTCTGTTGCCGTGGTGCGGTCTGTAATGGCAGGCGTCTCTCCCTTCGCGAGTGGTGCTGCGAGCAGCGGAAAATCGCAGAGCTGCACCAGGGTGTGGAAGGCGCGGTTTTGCCCCAGTGCGGGCATCGACAGGGTAATGGTCTGCCCTTCAGGGTAAAACAGCGCTGAAGACTTCGGTAATACCAGCATATTGGGGCCTGGCCATTCGCGCATGGCTAAATCCGCCGGCGCCGGTGGCGCAACCAGCTTTTGCCAGTCGGCATCTTCGGATAAGAGCACGGGGAAGGTGTTTTTTTGGGCAGTCAACTCATACAGGCTTTTCGCATTCTCAGCCGAATAGCGCATCAGAATGCAGTGCATGGTGTCGCAGGGAAAAACAATTGGGTAGTTCGCGTCGAGCAGTTCCTGTGCGGCCCTGACTGCCTGCAGCTCGGGTTTGGTCACATCCAGATCGATCACACGCACAGGATTTCTTTGCAATCGGTGATGGGGCGAAAATCCCGAAAAACTCTTTTCGCGGGGTCGTAGAGACGCAGCATGCTGCCTCTAAGACGGCACAATGCTCGAATCGCTGACAGTCAAAGATTTTGCGCTCATTCGCGACCTGAATATACAGTTCGGGTCGGGGCTGAATATTATCACCGGTGAGACCGGCGCCGGCAAATCGGTGATTCTGGGCGCGCTCTCACTCGTTCTGGGTTATAAGGCCACGACCGACATGATACGCAGCGGCGCGAAACGCGCGACGATTGAAGCCGCGTTTGCGATGCCGCCGGACACGCGCGCGGGCGCCAAAGCGCTCAGGCAGATTCTTGCCGACCAGGGCCTCGATGACGATGAGGGCAATCTTCTGCTCAGGCGCGAAATCAGCGTCGAGGGTAAAGGTCGCAGCTTCGTCAACGCGCGGCAGGTGCCGTCGTCGGTCTTGCGCGAGATCGGCAAATTTCTCGTCGACATCCACGGGCAGAACGAGCACCAGAATATTCTCACCGTCGACTCTCACCGCGCGATTCTCGACCGCTACGCACATCTCGGCGATTTAGTTGCGGAGATGCGCAAGCTGCACCGCGCGCGCGAAGAAGCGCGGCAGAAGCTGTCGAGCGTGACTTTGAGCGAAGACGACAAGGCACGCCGTCTCGATATTCTGCAGCACGAAATACGCGAACTCGAAGCCGCGCGCATCGACGACCCGCGTGAAATCGACGAACTCATTGCGCGTGAAAAAAGTCTCGCGAACGCCGAAACGCTGGTGAGCGATCTGAACTCGGTGCACCAGATATTGGGCGGCGACGGCGGATTTATCTCGCGCGGCGGCACGATCGAACGCATTTTAGAAAGCGACTCGGCGTATGATGAATCGCTGGGCGAAATTCTGACGCAGTTCCGTGAAAGTTATTATGCGCTCGAAGAAATATCGCGTTCGATTCGCAGCAAAGCCGAGTCTTATTCCTTAAATCCCGATGAGCTGGAAGAAATGCGCGAGCGCATCGGCCTTTTGCAGTCGCTCGCGCGCAAATATGGCGGCAGAACCGGAGCCGCTGCCGAGAGCGACTATGGTGTCGGCCTCGAAAAAGCGAAGGCTTATCTCGAAAAAGCCAAAAACGAACTCACCGGCATTGAACTTTCATCGGGTGAAGAAGCGCGGCTGCGCAGCGAGATAGAGACGCTCAATGCGCAGATGAAAGACAAAGCGCTCTACCTGTCAGAGAAGCGCCGGCTGGCGTCGCTCGAACTTGAACAAAAGGTGCAGCAAGAACTCAAAGCGCTCGGCATGGAAGAGACGCAGATTAAAGTCTCGATCCGTTGGGAATATGCCGACGACGGCACAGTCACACAAGCAAACTCGCCCGAAAAGAAATACGTTGTGTCGCCGACAGGGCTCGACATCGTCGAATTTCTGATGGCGTCGTCAGCGCGCGATACGCTGCGACCGCTACGCAAGATCGCTTCGGGTGGCGAGATGAGCCGCATCATGCTCGCGCTCAAAAAAGTCATTATTGAGACAGATCCGGTCTATACGATGGTGTTCGACGAAGTCGATGCCGGCGTCGGTGGTCGCATCGCCGAGGCCGTCGGCAAAAAACTCGCCGGCCTCTCGCTGTCGTCACAGGTGATTGTCATCACACACCTGCACCAGATTGCGGGCCTGTCGCCGAACGAAGTACGCCATTTCAAAGTCAGTAAGCACAAAGAAGACGGCACACGCATCACGCGGCTCAGCAAAGAGCAACGCCTGCAGGAAATCGCGCGCATGATTGCGGGTGAGAACATTACCGAGTCGGCGCTGACACATGCGCGGCAGCTTTTGGCGGAGAAGATTGTCTGACGGACGCTGCGTGATGCGCAGGAAAAGAACCTTTAGAATCGGCTGACACTTATGGGGCGGATTATTGACATCGCGACCGTGAGTTAAATTTTACCCGCAATGAGATTCTTTACCAAGCTGACGGGGCAAGCGTTTGTGGGCCTGACGTTGTTATCTTTGTCGCCTCTGCCCATGCTGTCACCTTCCGTAGACGATCTGCCTCCCGGCGTGCGCGCATTTAAAGCCGGCCGCTACGAGATGTCGGTGAAGCTCGAAGATGCCAAACACGCGAAAGAGGGTATCTTTGGCGAACTGATTATCCCTCCCGGGGTGAAGGGGCCGGTGCCGGCGATCGTCTTTGTGCACGGCAATTCGCGCAATAAGAATTATTACAAGAGCGCCGCCAATTTTCTCGTGCCACCGGCGGCGCAGAAAAAGACCATTGTGCTCAGCGTGCAGAACTGGTGGCCGCTGTCGGGCGACCACCTCGATGGTACCGAAGAGTCGCGCCGCGCAGTGAACGTGTTCGTGAATCGCCTCGCAAAAGCCGGCATTGTCCAGAGAGACAAAGTCTTTCTCAGTGGCTTTTCTGCCGGCGGGCTGGTGATTGTGTCTGCATTTTTGCACAGCATCGATCATCTGCAGTTTGAACCGTATAAACAGAAACTGGCAACCACCATGGCGAGCGCGATCGAAGCTTCGAAGAAAAGCGTGGATGAATATTATTACTCGGTACTCAACCCCGGGAAAGAGGCAGGATTTTTTCCGTATGCAGGCTTCATCAGTATCAAGGGCAATTTTTATAACAAATATTTCCCGGCAGATCCTTTAATCACCGCTGAAGACAGGCGTAAGCTGACCGGGCCGTGGACATGGGATAAAAAAATCGTGCTGACGGTGGGCGGCGACAGGGAAGCGAAGGACGTCAGGCTCGAAGTGCCGGCACTGCGCGAATATTTGAAACGCGAGTGGGGTGCCAAACTCGACTACCACGAGTATGGCGACGGCGTACACGACATCGAAAAATCCGACCAGGATCTGCTCTGGAGCATGGTTACCGAACCGGTTCCGGTGCCTGTTCCGGAAAACAAGCAATCGGTTGCAGCGCGCTAAAAATTATTTAACGCGTTCGTATACACGCATCGCGTGGTCGAGAAAATCGGTGAGCACAATGTATTTGCCGTCGGGCGAGACGTCGAGCCCGGTCGGTTGATTGCCGGCTTCGATCTCTTCGACGACCTGCTGCGTTGCAATGTCGATCACCATTAACTTTCCGAAATCCGGCCCTTTGATTAAGTAAGATTTAGGATTGTTTTTCCCGCGGCACGACACATAGAGATATTTGCCGTCATTCGATTCGGCGATGGTGTTGGGGTTGTTAAATACCTTTGTTTCCGCGACTTTTGCGTTCTGGGTGATAAAATAAACTTTGCTGCGCATCATGTCTGAAACGGCAAATAAATCCGCACCGGTCTTTAATCGCACGGCGTGCCGGTTGGCGCCGCCCTGAATGATCGTGTGCGTAATCTTATTCTGCTCGAGGTCGACCATCACGGTTCTGCCCGCGCCATCGCCGTCGTTTTTGCCACCAAAGATGGCGGCGAGCATCGACTTGCCATCCGCAGAAAAAGCCATGCCGCGCGGGACACCGCCGATTTTGATTTTCTTTATTTCCTGCAGTGTGTCGATCGACACGATCGAAATATCCGAACTGTTCCAGTTGCTGGCATAGACGACATTCAGCACCGGGTTATAGGCGAGTACTTTTGTCCAGGTGCCAGTCAGTTTGATCGAGCCGAGGTATTCGAGCGTCTGTACCGAAAAGCGGTGGATTGCGGCGGCTTTCATCTGGCTCACCCAGAATTCACCGCGCGGGCCTACGACGACGCTTTCTACAAAACCACCGCGCTTCGCATATTCGGCCGGCAGTTCAAGGCGCGTGGTCTGGCGTGTGAGAACGTCGATGACTTCGATGTGGTTGTCGTCCAAAAGCGGCAGCACCACGCGGGTGGGCGAGATAAACATCGCACTCTTGGGTTGTTTGCCCGTGGCGATGCGGGTCACAAAGCGGTGGCCGGCGGTCAGGCTATCGAGCACCACCAAAGGAATCTCTGCCGGCTTCTGCTCGGTGAAGCGCACCTGAATTTCGCGCAGCGCGCCGGTTTTGGTGTTCTGCGCCACTAGCACGGTGGTCGTTTCGCCCTCTGGCACCGTTGGCAGCGCAATTTCGGCCAGAGCCTGGCTTTTGTCTATTTTGGAGAATTTTGCACTCAGGGCCGGCTCTTTCGCGGCGGGCCGTTTGCCGGTATATTTTTCGACGTAGGTGGCAATTGCCTCTACATTGTCGCCAAAGGGGGGGATAAACCGCGTTGCCTGATAGGGCTGCATAAAGAAGGAAATTTTACAGCTTTTGACACCCTGCGCGGCAGGGGCGCAGAGGGCATCGACGGTGATCGGCCGCGACAGGTTCGACTCAGCGCGCGGGGCGGCTGTGAATGCCCCGAAAAGGGTCGCCATAATTATGGCGGGGTAAAATGTACGTAACTGTGAAAGGCCCGAGAGTAAAGTGTCAATCCGCATAAGCATGTTACAAACCCGTTTTTCGCGCAGGGCGGACGAGCCAAATTGGATTTTGCGGGTGCGGGAAAAATCAAGTGGGGACGAGACGAAAGCAAAGGGGGCGAGGCGGTGGCGCTGTTTAAGGAAGCAAAAGAGCATCACGCGGAGCCACAGAGACGCGGAGAAAAACCATGGATAGCAAGAGCAATGCTGGAGATAGCGCTTCTAATGCCCGACACTTGGCCAACCCCGCATTCGTCCTCCGCGGCTCCGCGTGAACTCTCTCATTCACGGTGTCGGATACCTCCACTGAAAAAATCCCGCGCCCGCGCTCAACACGGAGCAAATTATTCGCTCAATGGCTTTCGCTGCTCATCCGACATAATAAGAGTACGCCATGATCGAGTTGTCACGCCTCAATGGGAAGGTTTTTTATCTGAACCACAATCTCATTGAGATATTTGAAGAGACGCCCGATACGGTGATTAAGCTGACCGACGGCACCAAATACGTGGTGCGCGAAAAGTCGGATGAGCTGTTGGCGAAGATCGTGTCTTTTAACCGGCAGATATTTGCGGAAAAGACACGAATTGATTAGCATTATTGTTGGCCGCGCTTTGGCCAACAAACGGGGTTGTTAAGGGGTACGGAGTACCCCTTAAATTCTCCAGAAAATTTGGCGAGAGCCGGCCATAAAATGGCCGGTACACGCGGAGGAAATATGGCAGACGCAGAAGATTTAGACAACGAAGAAGGCGGCGACGAAGCCCCCGCCGCCCCCATATCGAGCGGTAGATCGCGTATTGTCACGATTCTCATCTGGGTCGTTGCGGGCCTCATCGCGCTCGCGCTGATGTTTGTCATCTCGGTCATGGTGGCGAAGTACTATAAAAATGCGGATTTCCAGGAAACCGAGAGCATCACAATCGCTCCGCCTTCGGCGCCGCCGGCAATTTTCAAGATCGCGCACGAATTTCGCGTGAACACGGCTGACACCGACGAAGCGCACTACGCGCAGGCAACGATCACGCTGGGTTACGAGGGTGAGACGAATAAGCAGCTCGATGCCGAGCTGGCGAAGCGCCTGCCGCAGATGGTGCACATCATCAATATTATTCTCGGCGGCAAAAGAAAAGATGAACTTTTCACGCCATTGCAGAAGTTGAATCTGGGTGAAGAGATAAAGAACCAGATCAATATGATACTGCGTGACGGGAAAATTTCCGAGGTTATGTTTGAACAGTTGGTGGTTAGCTAATTGGGAGGATTTTAAGCGGGCTTAGCCCCTTAAAATAACTCCTCAGGAGAATGTATGGGTGACGGTTCATTATCGCAAGAAGAAATAGATGCCTTATTGATGGGCACAGATGACATGGCGGCGCCAGCCGGCAAGGGCGGCGGCGCTGCGGTGTCTGATGGCGGCGGTATGTCGCCGACTGAGCGCGAGCTCCTCGCCGATGCATTCAACGACGCGATGCAGGTTGCCGGTGCGCAAGCCGGCGCGATGGTCGGCAAAAATGTACAGATCACCAATGCGCAGGTCGATGAAATTTCTCCGGCGCAGATCGCCGGTGAAATGCCGAAAGGCGGCGTCGTTGCCGAAGTGGCGATGGGGGCAACACCCACTGCTCTCGTTTACCCGAAAGACCTCGCGCGCCGTATTGCACAGACGATGATGGGCGGCGCCGACGATGGCGGCGATATCAACGACGCGCATCTCTCAACCCTGTCTGAGCTGTCGCAGAGTATAATTTCATCGATCGCCAATGGCCTGTCGGCGAAGTTCAACGATTCGCTGAGCCCGTCGATGCCCGAGATGAAGATCTTCAACTCTCCGGCAGATGCGCCGCAATTCATGGGCGGCATAGTGAAGGTCTCTTACAATATCGCGATCGAGGGCATGCCCGGCTCGCGTGTCACACACTACCTCGATGGCGCCGCTGCCACTCGCTGGGCGAAGAGTATTCGCGGCGCAAGCGCGCCGCAGAACGCTTCGTTCGATATGGATTTTGGTGCCGGTGCAGGCGGCGGAGCAGGTGGCATGGGCGGCGGCGGAGTTTCGGTTAACCCGATCAACTTTCCGAGTCTGCAGCAATCGAGTGGGTCGGCGCAGTTGCCACCGAATCTCGAGCTTCTGCTCGATGTGCAGATGGCACTCACGGTCGAACTCGGCCGCACAAAAAAATACGTCAAAGAAATTCTTTCGCTGGGTGAAGGTTCGATCATCGAACTCGACAAGCTCGCGGGTGAGCCGGTAGACCTTCTGGTCAACGGCAAACTCATCGCGCGCGGTGAGGTTGTGGTCATCGACGAAAACTTCGGCGTGCGCGTCACCGACATCGTCGGGCCTGCTGAGCGGGTGGCACGGATGACGGGAGGGTAATCTCCGCCCACAGGCGTACGGGTGCGTTAGCACCCGAAAAAATCCGCAGGCAGCCCTCTTGGGCGTTTTGCAAGCGGTTCGCCCCGGCGAATCGCTGCGCCTGCGGATTTTTTGCGCAGTGGGTGGTGATTACCAGGTTAAGTCGTAGGCAGAGAGGTCGTTACCCGCAAAGTTGGTTCCGATGTTCTTTTCAAATCAGGCCGCCACGCCGCAGTGGCAGCTCTATGAGAATCGCCTTTTATTCACTCGCGCTCATCTGCGGCCTTGTGGCGCTCAGGCAGCTGCAGAACCTGAGGCACACGCGCAACCAGCTGATGCTGTTTATTTTTCTCACAGCGGCTCTCGCGCTGTCGATCTACCAGCTGCTGTTTGACGGCCTGTTTCTGAAATTGCCGCACCTGTTTCTGGTGATCAATGTTTTTGCGCTGATGGCCATTGCTTCGATATATTATTATGCCTGCTGGCTCGCCGATCGGCGTTTTGTTCTCACGCGCCGGTGGATTTTCACTGTGCTGGCGATTGCCGCCGTGTACGCGGCAATTCTAAGTCCGTTCTGGTTTCTGCGTGCGCAGGAAAAAATTTTGATCGTGGGCGAGATCATTCATCTGCAGGTGCTGTATACCGCGCGCGATCCGCGGCTCTTCGGCCTTTCCGTGTTTAAAATATCCAACGTGTATTTTGCACTGGTCGGTGCGACCGCTCTCTCGCTGAGTTTTCGCGTGGTTCTTCGTGCCGCGCGCGCGCAGGCGCAAAAAAGGGGCTGGCATACCGCCGGGCTTTTTGCTGTGTCATTGTGCGCCGCGGCGATTGGTACGCTGGGTATCGCGGTCAATTCACTCGCCTTGATTCTCGTTTCGGGTGTTTTAATCAGTTCGGCTTTTTGCGGGCTGTATATCATCGGCGAATTGGCCGAACGCGAACGGCTGTAGTAATTACGGCAGGCCGACCGCCGATACCAGATTTGAACCTTCTGAGCGCACACCCTTGCGCGAGTGTGCCTGAATGCGGAAAAAATACGTCGTGCCGATTTCAAACGGCAAAACATTGGTGAGGCGGTTCAGCGTGACGCTGCGCACGAGGTTGATATTGTAATCGGCATTCGAGTGCAGAAGCGTTGGTACACTGCCGTTGATGGTCAGCGGTTCGAGGCTATACACTTCGCTGTCGCCGATCTCGGTGCGCGAAATCAGTACGTTATAACCGTCGAACGTCGTCTCCTGGTTTTGCACGGTGTACTGCAATTGCATCTTCTGCCCTGCGAGCGCGGTGACGCTGATACCCGTCGGGCGCTTGAGCGTGAGTTCCTGGTCAAATGGTATGCTGGTACCGCAGTGCAGCATCATGATGAGTAGGATCGATAGCGCGGAAAATTTCATATCCGTACGGAGTATCGACACAAGGTGTCAGCGCAGGCGGTCAAGGATTTCACGTTATCTAATGAGGCATAGCCTCATTAGATAACGTGTTTAACCACCCGATCATTTCCTGCAAAATCTTTTCCTTATCCGTCCGCACAAATTCGCTCAGCAGAACATGGTTGCCGTCGGCGATCTCTGCCAGTTTATTTTTTGATCCCCCGCCTTTTGTTTTGCCCAGCTCGGGAAACCAGTCGCGGATTTTGCCGATGTCGATCGTGTCGTCCTGGTGTTTTGCGTCTTTGTAATAGATGAGACAGAGTACGGGGATACTAATCGCGCGCACGGTTTCGCGGTTCATGATATAGCGGCGCAGGTTGTTCAGGCCGATTAGCGCCGCGAACTTCTGCTTCATCAACCAATAGCGATAGTAGTCGGGGTGCTGGCGCTTGTCAGGGTCTTCTTTCCAGCGCGCGTCGCGCTCTTTACCCATGATCGCGCTCGCCAGCCGGAAACCACCCGGGAAATTCAGAATGCGCGTGGTCTTATTGCCGAAATCCCACAGGGGTGAGGCCAGAATCATCGCATGAATTTTGTCGCCGTATTTTGCGGCGAGGTATGTGGCGATGAGGCCACCGGTACTGGTGCCCACGACGATGACCTTTTTACCGAGTTTTGGCGTCATCAGCAAGGCTTCTTCGCAGGTCTGAATATAATCCTGAAAGGTAACGGCTGCCTGCGCTTCTGCGTTCAGTCCATGACCGGGCAGGCGCACATAATAGAGATTCGCGCCGAGGCTTTCGGCGAGCCGGTCGGTCACCGCTTCACCTTCGGCACGCGAGGCGCCAAACCCGTGGATATAGAGAATCGCTGTGCCGTCGTTCTGTTCGTTGTGCACCACCAGCTTTTCTGCCATGTGCTCGGGCACGCCGATCGCGCGTGAGAAGTTGTGCCGGCGTTCATAATATTCGGCGAATGTTCCGGCGGTAACTTCTTGCCTATACGTATATTGCAGGTCGGCCTGCCGGCAATACGCCCGCCCGTAAAACAGGGAACCGGCGATCAGGACGAGGTACAGCAGTATGCGACGCATGGCCCAATTGCACTTGCCGCGTGAGATCGACGAGCGGATTTTGTGTGTTTGCCGCCCACAGGGCGGCAAACACACAAAATGAAGCAAAAAGAAAAAAAGACTCTCGTTCTCGTTGACGGCCATGCGATGGCTTATCGCGCGCATTTTGCCTTTGCGGGGCAGAACCTGACTGACAGCGAAGGCCATGCGACCGAAACCACTTTCGGTTTTTACCGCATGCTGGCGAAACTGATCGCCGACCGTAAGCCGACGCACCTTGTGCTGTGCTTCGACCCGAGCCGCGAGATGAATCCGCGCTATGAACTCTATCCCGATTATAAAGGGCACCGGCCGCCGATGCCCGACGAGCTGCGCCGGCAGATCGACGACATACAGAAAATCGCGACCGAACTCAACCTGCCGCCGCTGATTATCGAAGGCGCCGAGGCCGACGACGCGATTGCTTCGATCATCGAGCAGTACAAAACCGATTTCGACGCCATCGAAATTGTTTCCGGTGATAAAGACCTGTATAACATGCTTTACAAGAACGTGGTGATGCTGCGTTCTAAAAAAGGGGTCTCGGATTTTCTCGAGATCGACGAAGCGTGGGTGAAAAAAGAGATCGGCATCACGCGCGAACAGGTGCCTGACTACATGGCGCTCGTGGGCGATACCGCCGACAATGTTCCCGGTGTAAAAGGGGTGGGAGAGAAGACTGCGGCAAAACTCATCGCCGAATACAAGACTCTCGACAAGATTTATAAGAATATCGCCAAAATCAAACCCGACGGCCTCAGGGCAAAACTCGAAACGAGTAAAGACAATGCGTATATTTCACAGCAGCTGGTCACGCTGCGCAAAGATATCCAGCTGAACATGAAGCCCGATGCCATGGTTCTGGCATTAAGCCCCGAAAGCGCTAACCTTTTTAAAAAGAAAAAATTACCCACCGTCGCCAGCGAATGGGAAAAGCTGTTGAAAAAGACCGGTGCTTCGGTAGCACCCAGCGGCAAGCCCGATACTGCAGACGAGAATAGAGGCTCGCCGGGGGAAACCGAAGCGGCTCACAAAATACAATTCTGCCAGCACACGCTCACCATCAAGACGGCAAAAGAACTGGATGCGCTGCTCGATCAACTCTCGAAACTGGACGAGGTCTGTGTCGATACTGAGACCACGGGACTGGCCATTCATGACTCGCAGATATTTGGCGTGTCACTCGGCTGGTTTCCTTTGACAAGCGCAGGGCAGGCTCCGCGGCAGTTGCACAGCGCGTACATTCCACTGCCCGATGGCGGCGAAGCGACGCTCAACGGCGATTATGCGGATGTTGACGATAAGAAGACGCTTTTACCTAAGCTTAAAATCTTTCTCGAAAACAAAAAAATCCGCAAGATCGGGCAGAATATCAAATTCGATATCCAGGTGTTTCGTGCGGCGGGCATCGAAGTCACGAACTATGCCGACGACACGATGCTCATGTCATACCTCTTGAACCCCAACGTGCGCCGGCACAATATGGACGATATGGCAGAAGACCACCTGCAATATAAAACAGTGACCTTCTCTGAACTGGTCGGCAAAGGCAAAACGGCCCTGCCGATCGGTGCAGTGCCGCTCGACCGCCTCGCGCACTATGCGTGCGAAGACGCCGAGGTCACACTCGCGCTGCGCGATGCGCTGCTGCCAAAAGTGAAAAAGGTGAATCTTGAAAATATCTACCGCGAGCTCGATGTGCCGCTTTCAAAGGTTCTCGCCGATATCGAATTTACTGGCGTGCATGTCGATATGGAGCACCTCGCCGAACTCGGCAAAGAGTACCGCAAAAAAATTGCTGCGGCAGAAAAGAAAATTTACAAGCATGCAGGCGAAGAGTTTAATATCGCTTCGACGAAGCAGTTGCAGGCAATTCTGTTTGAAAAACTGAATATCGATTCGAAACGCAAAACAGAAAAAGGTGCGATGTCAACAGACCAGAGCGTGCTCGAAGAACTAAAAGACGCCCACCCGATCATTGCGCCGATTCTGGACTATCGTTTCTACACCAAGCTGCTGGGCACCTACGTTGACGCGCTGCCTGCGCACAGAAGCGCCGCGACCGGGCGTGTGCATACCTCACTTTCTCAGGTGACCGCCGCGACCGGTCGGCTTTCCAGTATCGATCCTAACCTGCAAAACATACCCGTCAAGGGTGAAGAAGGTGCACATTTACGCGCTGCGTTTATCGCCGGCAAAGGCCGCCGCCTTTTGAGTCTCGACTACAGCCAGATCGAGCTTAGAATTCTCGCGCACTACTGCGAAGACGCGAATCTCATTGCGGCTTACCAGCACGGCGAAGACATTCACGACCGCGCGGCTTACATGTTCTTCCGTTCGCGCTTCGATGAGAAGAAGGGTGATTTTTCGGGTGCGGCGCGTGACGTGGTATTTGAAGTCAATCAGGCGGATCTCAAAAAAATGAAGGCGATTCCCGCCTTTGCGGAATTTCGTTCGCACGCGAAAGTGCTGAATTTTTCGATTGTTTATGGGGTCACCGAGTTCGGGCTCGCGCGTAATCTGTCGATCACGCGCGGTGAA
>Ga0154020_10004416_pt1 | contig 16761 bp, 11 predicted proteins | sample Klosneuvirus_201_FD_109709 | JGI IMG/M metagenome (GOLD analysis project Ga0154020, IMG submission 109709) | Active sludge microbial communities from wastewater, Klosterneuburg, Austria - Klosneuvirus_20160825_MG | ecosystem: Engineered > WWTP > Aerobic digester > Activated sludge | place...
AGCACGCTGTTTCCAGCGGCAGCCGGAGCGGCCCGACTTCGCTTCAGTCCGGACGGCGCCTGGCTCGCAATCACAACCGCCACGCCTGAAACGCTTCTCATCAGGACGGATGGCGCAAGCATGTTCGAGATCGGCGGCAACTCCCACCCGGCCATCGCCTCGGACTTCAGCGGCGATGGCCGCAGCCTGATCGGAGTTTTCGGACACGGGGTTGCGGTGGCAGATCTTGAAGCGGGCTCATGGAAAACGAAGGCCGACCGTTCCGGACTAACGACGTTTCTGTGGGTCAGCCAGGATGGCAAGCGCGCTGTGGTCGTCGATGGGGCGGCAATCGCCGATGCGGCAGACCTGCTGACGATCAACCTTGAGACCGGACAGGTAACGCGCCGGCTGCGCGTGCCGCGCGACCTTCATGTTGGCGCCATGGCCGTGCGCGAGGACGGCGCGCATGCCCTGATCGTCAACGCCGATGGCCTGTCGATCTGGGATCTGAACACCGGCGCGTTGGTCGCAGCCAGCGTGGATTTTGCCCCGCCTCCCGGCGTTGTATTGCCTACACCCGTGCGATTCTCCGACGACGGGCGCCATCTTGTCGCGCTGGACGCCTACGGCGGCCTGCGCGTCATGGACGCGACGTCAGGCCGCATCGAACGCGCGCTCAACGAGAACACCGATCCGTTTATCGACGCAGTTTTCAGTCCCGACGGCCGCCAACTCGTGGCCGACAACGATGCCGGTGTTGGTCTGCGGCGTCTGGCGCCAGGCGATCGAAGCCGCCAGACCGAACCGGCCCTGTACGGTTTTGACGTGGCGAGCGGCCGCGTAACACACGTCTTCCCTGGGGCGCGCCAACCTCAGTTCATCGCGCCATCGGTCATGGCGTACTTACCGGTCGAGCGCAACGAGTTGCGCAGCTACAATTTTTCGACCGCCACAAACCAGGCCTGGGCAAGCGTGCAGGCTGCGCGTATTGACGCCTTTGCCGCATCAGTCGGTCCAACCCGGGTCGCCGTGTTGACAGATCGCACGCTCGAACTCTGGGATCCCGGGTCGGGGCTTGTCTGGCGATCCCCCATTGCCCTTAGCGAAGTTGACCGGGTGCTTCTGGGACGCCCCCTGGCCATATCAGGCGACGCGCGGCTCATCGCCGTGGCGGAACCCAGCCTGGGCATCCGTATCTACGCCGGCGACACCGGAGCGCTCCGGGGTGTTTTGGCGAAGCCGATCACGGTGACTTTCGAAGCCAGCCTTGAGAATCCGCTGAAGGCCGCAATCAGCCCTGACGGGCGCTGGATCGCCACGGTCGACAATCGCCCAACGCTGGCTAACACAGCATCCTCGATCATGACGGTGTGGCGCGCCGACACGCTGCGCCCCAGCGAGACGCGCGCCGACGACCGGGAGCGCGTGACAGGTATCGCCTTCAGCCCCGACAGCCGCAGGTTGGTCACGATGCGCTCCAACTACGTCATCGAGCTGATAGAGCTGCCGTAGACGCCGATCGACGGGAGCACAATGCCCGCGCGCGGCGCGGGCATTGTGCTCCCGTCAATCGGCTTGCAGCGACACAATCAGGCCGGCGGACCGCGATGATATTCCTGCAAGCTGAACACGCTCAACTCGTGATTCTGCAAAGACCGTATCGCGCTTACGGCCGCTGTCGCGGCGCTCAACGTGGTGAGCAATGGAATCTTGTGCCGCAGGGCGGCGATACGCAGGCGCTGGCTGTCATCAAAGGCCTGCCGCCCTAGCGGCGTGCTGATCACCAGATCGACCCTGTCGGTCGAGATCAGATCAACGGTGGTGGGTGAGGCCTCGCTTGCCTTATTGACCACCCTTGCCTTGATCCCCATACGCTCGAGGGCCTGGGCGGTGCCTGCAGTGGCCACAATCTCAAAGCCGAGCCGGCGCAGATCGCGAGCGATCTTTCCGACCGCGCCTTTGTCATAGTCGTTGACCGTAATCAGGACAGTGCCGGACACCGGGAGCGGCTCCCCAGCGCCAAGTTCAGCCTTGACATAGGCCTGGCCAAAGGTCGCCGCGCTGCCCATGACCTCGCCGGTGCTGCGCATCTCGGGTCCAAGCGTCACGCGAGCGCCCGGAAATTTGCCGAAGGGCAGCACAACCTCTTTGATGAAAAAGCCATTCAGCTCGGGCTCGTGGATGAAGCCAATCTGCTCAAGTGTCTCGCCAGCGGCGATCCGGGCGGCGATCTTGGCCAGCGGCGCGCCGGTGGCTTTGCTGACAAACGGCGTTGTGCGGCTGGCGCGTGGATTGACCTCGAGGACATAGACCTCCTCATGATGAATGGCAAACTGCGTATTCATCAACCCGCGCACGCCGATCCGGAGAGCGATGCGCTCGGTGTAGTCGCGAATTGTGTTCAGGTGAAACTCGCTGACTTTGATCGGCGGCAGGACGCACGCGCTGTCGCCGCTGTGCACCCCCGCTTCCTCAATCTGCTCCATGATTCCGCCGACAACGACGCGCTGTCCGTCGCAGACCGCATCAACGTCCAGCTCAAACGCATCCTCAAGATAACGATCAATCAACACCGGCGCATTGGGCGAGACACGGGTGGCTTCGGCGATGAAGCGGGCCAGATCCGTGTCGTCATAGACGATGCCCATCGCCCGTCCTCCGAGGACGTAGGACGGGCGCACGAGCACCGGGTAGCCGATCCGGGCTGCCACCTCGCGCGCATCCTCGATCGACATGGCATTCCCATTTTCGGGTTGGGGAATCTCGAGCTCATCCAGAATGGCGGAGAATTGTTTGCGGTCCTCGGCCAGGGCAATGGCCTCGGGCGACGTCCCCCAGATCGGCACCCCGGCATCCTTGAGCGACTGGGCCAGGTTGAGCGGCGTCTGCCCCCCAAACTGAGCGAGGGCGGGAACGACCATGGCCCCATCGCGCGATTCCATGTCGTGGATATTCAGCACATGCTCGAGCGTAAGGGGCTCAAAGTAGAGCCGGTCGGCCGTGTCATAGTCTGTGCTGACCGTCTCCGGGTTGCAATTGACCATGATGGTCTCCCATCCCGCCTCGCGCAGGGCATAGCAGGCATGGACGCAGCAGTAGTCAAACTCGATTCCCTGCCCGATCCGATTTGGGCCGCCGCCCAGAATCATGATCTTCTTGCGCCCGGTGGGCTCAGCCTCGTCAAAACCCTCGTAGTGACTGTAGAGATATGGAGTGTTGCTCTCGAATTCCGCCGCGCAGGTGTCGACCCGGTAGAAAGCGGCCCGGACACCCAGCGCTTTGCGCCGCGCCCGCACGTCCAGCATCGCGGGGGAGCGACTGCCCGCAGGCCGAAGCAGGCGCGCGATCAAAAGGTCGCCAAAACCTTCGCGCTTTGCCCGCAGAAAGAGGCCGGCCGAGATTGTGTCAAGCGTCTCGACCGCGAGCGCCCGCTCGGTTTCGACCATCTGCTCGAACTGAGCGACAAACCAGGGGTCGTAGCGGGTAGCTTCGATTATCTGGCTGGACGTCGCGCCTGAACGCAGCGCGTCAAATACGTCGAACAAGCGAGTCGCTGTTGGCCGGCGCATCGCTGCGAGCCGGGCTGCGAGATTGCCCTCGGGTGGCGGCCACGCGCCGTACAGCCCGGCCTTGCCAATCTCCAGACCCTGGGCCGCCTTGTTCAAGGCCTCCTTGAAGGTCCGGCCGATCGCCATCACCTCGCCCACCGATTTCATCTGGGGGCCAAGGGTATCGTCGGCGCCCTGGAATTTCTCAAACGCCCAGCGGGGAAACTTGACCACCACATAGTCGAGCGACGGCTCGAATGAGGCCGGCGTCTTTTTGGTGATGTCGTTGGGGATCTCATCCAGCGAATAGCCGACGGCCAGCAGCGCCGCGATCTTGGCGATGGGGAAACCGGTGGCCTTGCTGGCCAGGGCCGACGAGCGCGAGACGCGCGGGTTCATCTCAATCACCAGGGTCTCGCCATTTGCCGGATTGACCGCGAACTGGACGTTGCTGCCGCCGGTTGCGACCCCGACCGCCCGCATGACGATCCGGGCCATATCGCGCAGCCGCTGCAGCTCCTTATCGGTCAGGGTCAGGGCCGGTGCGACGGTGACGCTGTCGCCCGTGTGGACACCCATCGGGTCGATGTTCTCAATCGAGCATACGACCACGAAGTTGTCGCTGTGGTCGCGCATGACCTCGAGCTCGTATTCCTTCCAGCCCAACACGCTTTGCTCGATCAGGACCTGATGGGTCGGGCTCTCGCGCAGGCCGTGGGCGCACTTCTCGCGCAGTTCCGCCTCGTCCCACGCCACCCCGCCACCACTGCCGCCAAGGGTAAAGGACGGCCGGATGAGGACGGGGTAGCCAATTTCCGCGGAGAGAGCGACCGCCGCGTCCACCGACACTACCGTGTCGCCGCGCGCCACAGACAGCCCATTCGCGTGCATCGCTTCCTTGAAGAGCTGACGGTCTTCAGCGATCTTGATCGATTGCACGCTGGCGCCGATCAGCTGAACCCCGTACTTGGCCAGAATGCCTTGCTCATCCAGGGCAATGGCCAGATTCAGGGCCGTCTGGGCCCCGACGGTCGGAAGCACGGCGTCGGGTTTCTCCTTGGCGATGATGAGCTCGAGCACTTCCGGCGTGAGCGGCTCGACATAGGTCGCGTCGGCAAACTCGGGATCGGTCATGATCGTGGCCGGGTTCGAGTTGACGAGGATGACGCGGTAACCCTCGCGGCGAAGCACTTTGCAGGCCTGCGCGCCGGCATAATCAAATTCGCAGGCCTGCCCGATGACGATTGGCCCGGACCCGATGACGAGGATGGAATGGATGTCTGTTCTTTTCGGCATGATGGCCCGTAAGGGCGGGCGCAAGTTTATCAGGGGGACCTTCCCGAATCGAATAACACCCGGCTTCGCCGGGGGATATTCCTTTCGGGAGGAATTCTGCGTCAGGCGCGACTTTTCCGGACGGGACCTGCCCGCAGCTCCGCCGCGGGCGGTCCGTTGCACCGTGTGATCCTGCTATACTCCCGCCCACAAGGCAAAGAATCAGACAAGTAGGCGCCACAGCATCGGCAGAGAGTTCGGCAAACAGGTGCAAGCCGGATCGAGAACGTGGCGGCGAATGGACTGCCGAGCCGCGCGTTGAACGTCCCGAAGGGGCCAGTAGACTCGCCGGAGCCGCAACCGTTACAGCGCGGAGCGCGTGTTTGCGCGCGAACAAGGGGCGGCCGCGCGGTCGCCTGAACCCTGGGTGGCACCACGAGAAACGCCTCTCGTCCCGATGTGGACGGAGGCGTTTTTCTTTTCGGGCGAGGCGCAGCGCCCCCCCGAAGGAGCATGCCCGGTGCCAAGACTGACCATAAAACCTTCGATCGAGGAAGTGCGCGAGCTCAGCGCGCGCGGCAATCTCATCCCCATCTACGCCGAGTTGCCGTCGGATCTCGACACGCCCGTCTCGTTGTTCCTTCGCCTGGCCGGAACCGACCCGGCGTTCTTGCTGGAATCGGTGGACGGCGGCGAGCGCATCGCCCGCTATTCATTTATGGGCGTGAGGATGCGCGAGGCGCTCGTTCTGCGCGGGCGCGAACTTGTCCGCCATACCCTGAGCGAAAAGGGCCTGAAAATGGAGCCGGTGCCGATCCCCGGGCCAGACCTGAAACCAGGAGACGCGCCCCGCGAAGGGGACGTGCTCGACGCGTTGCGGGCCGAGATGAAGCGGTATGCCTTTGTGCCCCTGCCCAACCTGCCCCGCTTCTGCGGCGGACTTGTCGGCTTCACCGGTTACGACGTCGCGCGCCAGTTCGAGGCCATGCCCGACACCGCCACGGATGTGCTCGGCACGCCCGACGCGGTGTATGTGATGGCCGACACCCTGGTCGCCTTCGACCACGCCCGGCAGCGCCTGCTGGTGATCGCCAACGCGTATGTGGATGGGTCCGAATCGTTGTCCGACGCTTATGACGACGCGGTCGCGCGAATCAAGAGCATCACCGCCCGCCTGTCCGCGCCATTGGCCGAACTGTCCTCGGACCCGAGCGCGATCTGCGCCCCGGCCCGCTCAAACAAGACCCAGGACGAGTACGAGGCGCTGGTCCTGCGGGCCAAGGAATACATCAACAGCGGCGACACTTTCCAGATCCAGGTCTCACGCCGGCTCGCCCGCCGAACAACCGCCCACCCCTTCGCCATCTACCGGGCGCTGCGGCGGATCAACCCATCGCCCTGGATGTTCTATTTTGACTTCGGCAAGCTGCTTTCGGACTCGGCCAGCAGCCGGGCCTTCCCTCTGCGCCTGATCGGCGCCTCGCCCGAAATGCATGCCCGCTTCGAAGATGGCATCGCGACCGTGCGGCCAATTGCCGGAACGCGCCGGCGCGGCAACACCGAGGCCGAGGACAAGGCCATGGCCCACGAACTCATCACCGACCCAAAAGAGCGGGCCGAGCATGTCATGCTGGTCGACCTGGGGCGGAATGACATCGGCCGGATCGCCAAGTTCGGCACGGTCACTGTCCCAGACCTGATGATCATCGAGAACTACAGCCACGTCATGCACATCGTCAGCAGCGTGCAGGGCCAGGTGCGCGACGGGCTGGACAGCTTTGATGTGCTGCGGGCCACCTTCCCAGCCGGCACGCTGAGTGGCGCGCCCAAGGTGCGGACGATGGAGATCATCGAGGAGCTTGAGGGCGAGCGGCGCGGGATCTACGGCGGTTGCGCCGGTTACTTTTCGTTTGGCGGGCAGATGGACACCTGCATCATCATCCGAACCATCGTGATGATCGGCGACACGTGCTATCTCCAGGCCGCCGGCGGGGTCGTCGCCGACAGCACGCCCACCGGCGAATTCAAGGAGACGGCCAACAAGCTGCGGGCGACGATGGTCGCCATTGACGAGGCTGAACAAGCCTAGAAATCTTCGGAAGCGGCGTCCCCGTCCCGGCGAAGCCGGGACGGGGACGCCGCTTCCGAAAGAAGCTGTCCGGAGGACATCATGATCGCCGTCATCGACAACTACGATTCCTTTACCTACAACCTCGTCCAGTATCTGGGCGAGCTCGGCGCGGATGTGCGCGTGTATCGCAACAACAAGATCAGCGTCGACGAGCTTGAGGCGCTCAAGCCGGCGGCCCTGGTGATCTCGCCTGGACCGGGCGCGCCTGACAAAGACAGCGGGATCAGCAACGACGCCTTGCTGCGCTTCAGCGGCCGCATCCCGATTCTTGGGGTGTGCCTGGGCCAGCAATGCATGGGTATCGTGTTCGGGGGCAAGGTCTCGCGCGCGCCCCGGCTGATGCACGGCAAGGTCTCACCGGTGTATCACAACGGCAAAGACCTCTATCGCCAATTGCCCAACCCATTTGACGCCACCCGCTATCATTCGCTGATTGTGGAGGAGCCGCTGCCGCCCGACCTGGAAATGACGGCCTTCACCCGTGAAGGCGAGTTGATGGGTTTGCGTCACCGCCATCACCCGACCTTCGGGGTGCAGTTCCACCCCGAGAGCATACTCACCACCCATGGCAAAAAGCTGCTGGGCAACTTCCTGTCGATGGTATAGCCGATGATCCAGACACTGATCGCCAAGCTGTTCGAACACAAATCGCTGACCCTCGATGAGGCATATGAGGCGATGGATACGATCTTCTCCGGCAATGCGACGCCGGCTCAGATCGGCGCATATCTTGCCGCCCTGCGGATGAAGGGCGAGAACGCGGACGAGATCGCCGGGAGCGCCAAGGCGATGCGGGCCAAGGCCCTGCACGTCCAGGTCAAGAGCGAACGCATCGTCGACGTGGTCGGAACCGGCGGCGACCGCTCAGGGACCTTCAATATCAGCACAACGGCAGCCTTCGTCGTCGCCGGCGCCGGCGCGCCGGTGGCCAAGCATGGAAACCGGGCCGCCTCGTCGCAAAGCGGGAGCGCGGATGTGCTCGCCGCCCTGGGGGTCAAAGTCGACCTGCATCCAGAACAGGTCGGGCGCTGCATCGACGAGATCGGAATCGGCTTCATGTTTGCCCAAACCCATCACCCGGCCATGAAACACGCGGCTGGCCCACGGCGCGAGCTCGGGGCGCGAACGATCTTCAACATTCTGGGCCCGCTCACCAACCCGGCCGGGGCGAAGCGTCAGCTTCTGGGGGTGTACTCCGGCGCGCTGACCGGGTTAATCGCCGAGACCCTGCGCGAGCTTGAATCGATCCACGTCCTGGTCGTCAACGGCGCCGGCTCGGTTGACGAACTGGTGCTCGACGGGGTGAACAAGGTCAGTGAGCTGAATAACGGCGCGGTCACCCATTTTGAATTGGGCGCCCAGCACTTCGGTTTGGCGCATGCAGGTGTCGATGAGTTGGGCGGCGGCACTCCCGAGTTCAACGCCGCGATCACCCGGAGCGTGCTCGAAGATGCCGCGACGCCGGCCCGGCGGGATGTGGTCCTGCTCAACGCCGGGGCCGCGCTCTACGCGGCGGATGTGGCCGCGGATGTCGGCTCAGGCATCGCGCTCGCCCGTGAGTCGATTCGGTCCGGCCGGGCGCTGGCAAAGCTGGAGGCGCTCATCCGCCTGAGCCAGTCGGTTGGATGATCAGGTTTGATCAGGTGGGTAAAGTTTGATCAGGTGGGTCAGGTCCGATGAGAACGGCAAGGAGCTACCGAAAAACTTCCCACAATAGACCGGCACCGCAGAGGACTGCCACCAGCCCGCCCGCGATTTGAGCTGCTCTGCCTTCGAGCATCTCTCCTCTGAAGTAGGCTTCCTTGGAAATCATCTCGTGCATACCGACATAGAAGCCGATTGCGAGCAAGAATACGGCGAACCAGTCCACTGATCTCACCATGACGATAGACTCTGGCCTCACTTGGGAGACTGGGCGCTGATCACTTGCGCATGGGCACTGAGTCGAATGCGAGGCCCCAATTTGCCCTTATCCACCTGACCAAACCTGATCAAACCTTACCAACGTTATCAACGTTACCAACGCTACTGACCGGCTCCTTCCTGAAGCTCAACAAAAAGAGAATGACCACCCCGCCAACGATGCAGATGTCGGCAACGTTGGAGACCGGCCAGTCGAAGCCGATCTGCGGAATGCGCAGGTGGATGAAGTCGGTGACGTAACCCTGGCGGAGGCGATCGACGATATTGCCAAATGCGCCTCCCAGTTGCAGACCGAGAGCCACGCGTGAGAGGCGATCGTCGGCCGGCAGCCTCGGCGCATAGTAGAGGATCAGGCCGGCCACAAAAATGAAGACGACGAAAAACACAATCCCGCCGTCGGGAAACAGGCTGAAGGCCGAGCCCGTATTCTGAGTCCGGGTGAACGTGAGATACGGCACCAGGAAGTCGAAGATCGGCGTGTTTTGATACGGCGCGATGTTGGCCTCGATCAGGCGCTTGCTGACCTGATCGGCGACCAATGCAAGGGCCGCCACGACCAGGAGCACGCCATACCGATCTGCAAAGCGTGATGCGCGGGCGGGCTGCTCAATCACGGGGTCCTGGGTCGTCGCGGGATTTTCCATTTCGCCGGATATTAACAGACGCGATCTATCAGCCTGTGGTCATAACCAAATACCCCAAAAACGGCATCCCCGGCTTCGCCGAGGTGCCGTATTTGGAAAATCTGTCAAGCTTTCCGCGGTGTGGCAGGCCAAAGCAGTCCGGCAGCAATGATGATGATCCCGGCTAGCATCGCCACGTGGGCCAGGCTGAAGCCCGGAAGCGCGCCAAGGCGGATCGTGGTGAGGGTGGCGCCTCGCACCACTCCGTCAAACAAGCTTGACGCCAAGCCTCCCGCGACCAGCGCGTAGCCGATCCGGCGCAGGCCCTCGCTTTCGGACGCCCACATCCACATCAGTCCGGCCAACGCCAAACCGAGCAGCTCCACCCCAGTCGACAGCCCGCCGGCCAACCCGGCTCTGGGCGAACCAGCGACCCCAAGCTTGCTCGCCTGATCGATCAGAAAGACGGACGCCAGGGCGATCATCGGCAGCAAAACGGGCAGCGTTGCGGGCAGGCTCAGCCGTTCGGGCCGGGCCTGGCTGGTCCCGGAACGGGCCCGCACGACCTCGCGCGTCGGAACCACCTTGGTCGGCGCCGGCGTCGGCTGGCCACGGAAAGACGGCTGCGCAACGACGGCCCCGATGTCAATCCGCCCAGTCTGCCAGCCACGCAGAATCGCGCGGCCATCGACGCCCGCTCCGCTATGGCTCAGGCGCTCGAGCAGGAGCATCTCATCGCCGCACACCAGCACTCCGCAACTCGGCGCGGACAGGAAGTAACGGGATGCCTCCAGTAGTTGGGCGGTGTCGGCGGCTGCGGCCCGGTGCGCATTATCGATGACAAAGAGCATCACGGAGTTGGCCAGCGACACCGTGTTCAGGATCATGGACGGCAGCGCGGAACGGAACCGCTTCACGAATGTTGTCGTCGCCTGAGCCATATCCGTCGCCGCGGATTCGTTGGCCGGCGCGCGATCGGCGTCCTCCTGCAAACGGGTCAGCTTGAGAAGCTCAGACCGCAGGGCCGTGATGGCGGGTTTCTCCGAGGCCAGGGCCGACTCGGACAGCGCCTCGAGCAGTTCAAAGACGAGGTATTGCCATGGCCGCAGATAAGGCGGCAAATTGGCCGCGTCTACATAGGCTGACAGGACCTTGCGGTGTTCGGGAGTTCTCGGCTTGCGCGGCCCATCCGGGGCGGCCACCCGCAGGACCTCTTCGATGTCGCGCGCGCTGCCAAACAGGGTCAGCATGTGCGGGCCTGGCACCCCATGCGTGCGGTCGAGCTGCGACATCAGGCCACCGAGCGCGCGCTGCTGGTCGGCCGTTAGCGTGAGGGCTGCGTCCGCTTCAACAATCGTGCGTGTCTTTTGGGCCGTTTGCATCCGAATGGACCAAGTGTAGCGCAATCGCGAGATCAGCATCCCCGCGCTTCGCGCGGGGATGCTGATTTCGCCATTCGTATTTAGGCGCGGGTGATGCCCAGTTCGAGCGTCTCCCCGTCGAAACTGTCGGTGGCGGTGTGCCCGGCCGGCTGCTCGGATGGGCGCAGGGCCAGGCTCAGCGTTTCCGCCTTGACATAGTCGGCGAAGGCGTCGAGCGCCGCCGCCAGCCGGGGCGTGGCTTTGAACTCGGTGCTGATCCGGTCGGTGACCTTCAGCCCTGAAGACTTGCGCAGATCGTTGATCCGCCGGACTGCATCGCGGGCGAGGCCCTCCCGCAGAAGCGGCTCAGTCAGCGCGGTGTCCAGCGCGACGACGACGCCATTTGCGCCCTCCACCACAAGACCCTCGCGCGGCTGGGCCTGGACGAGGATGGCGTCCGGCTCCAGCACCACCACCTGCCCCGCAACGTCGATCTTGACCGGCTGCCCGGCCCGGGTCGTGGCAACGACGACCGCAGGATCGACCGCGGCGAGCGCGGCGCGGACCTTGGGGAAATCCGCGCCAAACCGCGGTCCGAGCTTGCGATTGTCCGGCAGGACGCGATATGTGACAAGATCGCTCTCGCGGGCCGAAAACTCAATCGCCTTGATGTTCAGCTCGTCCGAGATGACATCATTCTGTCGCAGGATGGCGGCCCGGCCGGCGGGATCGGCAACAACGAAGATGCGCGCCAGGGGTTGGCGCACCTTGACTTTGGACTGCGCGCGCAGGCTGTGCCCGAGATTCACCGTTGTGCGGGCGACCTCGACATCCGCCAGCAAAGCCTTTTCTTCGTCGCTCAGCGCGCGCGCGTCCGGGAAACGCTCGTGGTGGACAGAGAACGCGCCGGCTGGCGCGTCGCCGGCCGTGATCAGGCCCATCCCCGAAAGGTTCTGCCACATCGCCTCGGTCAGGAACGGCATCACCGGCGCAAACAGCCGGCAGACCGTGGTCAGCACCTGGTAAAGCGTTTCGTAGGCGGCGCGCTTGTCGGCGTCCATTTCACCCCGCCAGAAGCGCTCACGCGAGCGGCGCACGTACCACTTGGACAAGTCGTCGACGAAGCGCTCGCCCGCCAGAGCGGCTGTGCGCGCATCATATGCCTCGAGGGCAGCCCCAATCTCGCCGGTCACCTGGGCCAGGCGGGCCAACACCCAGCGATCCAGCGAGGTCAAGTCGCCGAGGGCAGGACCGCCCGGCGTCCAGCCATCAATTGCGGCATAGTTACAGAAGAAGGCGTAGACGTTCCACAGCGGGATGACAACATCGCGCCGGATGTGATCGAGCGACTTCCAGCCAAAGAGCAGGTTGTCGTCGTAGCGATGACGGGCGTATGTCCAGCGCATCACATCGGCGCCAGCCCGCTCGGCAGCCTCGTTGAACTCGATTGAGTTGCCCTTCGACTTGTGCATCGAATCGCCCTTCTCGTCCAGAAGCGTGGCGAAACCAAGGATGGTTTTGGCCGGAGCCTGTTCCTCGAGGACGGTGCTCATCGCGATCAGCGAATAGAACCAATTGCGGAACTGGCCCGGAAAGCTTTCGGTGATGAAGTCAGCCGGGAACCAGCGCTCCCATTCCTCGCGATCGCTGCCATAGAACATCGTGCTGTAGGCGACGATGCCGGCGTCGAGCCAGGGGTTGCCCACATCCTTCACGCGTATCCCGATCTGGCCGGTCTTGGGATCGCGGATCTTGACCTGGTCGATCCACGGGCGATGCGGGGTATGTCCTTCAAACGCCTCCCAGCCCTCAACCGCGCGCGCTTTGAGTTCCGCATGGCTTCCGATCACCTCGAAGGAGCCATCGGGGTATTCCCAGATTGGCAGGGCCAGGCCCCAGTAGCGCTTCTTGGAGATCATCCAGTCATGCATATTGCGCAGCCAGTCCAGCTCGCGCTCCTTTCCAAATTCGGGGATCCAGTTGATCGTCGACGAGACCTTCATCATCTGATGGCGCAATTGGTCCATCGAGATGTACCACTCGTCGACCTGGCGGTAGAGCAACTTGGTTTTGCAGCGCCAGCAGTGCGGGTAGCGGTGATGATAGGTGTCGCGCCGATAGAGAAAACCCTTGTCGCGCAGCAGTCGCTCGACTTCGTTCGGGACATCGTGGCCGAACCGGCCGGTCAGGTTGCCGTACCCGGCCATGAAATTACCGGTCTCGTCGAGCGGCGCGACGGCGGGCGTGTCGAACTGCTTGCCGAGCTTGTAGTCCTCGGGGCCGCAGCCTGGCGCATTGTGGACAATCCCCGTGCCCTCTGCCTCACCGACTTCATCCCACAGAATGATGCGGTGGGCGAAGTTGGCGTGACCCGTGCGTTTGGACCACTCGGCCTCGGCGGCCTGCCAGGCGGGCAGGTCGTCAAACAGGCCGGCGTAGGTCCAGCCGTCCATCCCGGCGCCAACAATCGTGCCAAGCAGCTCAAAGTCGCCGGACAATAGCTTGAGCGTCTGCGCGCCGAGCACATAGGCGGCGTCGCCCTGACGCACGATGGCGTAGCTCAGTTTTGGCCCAACCGCGCACATGACGTTGGCCGGGAGGGTCCAGGGGGTCGTCGTCCAGGCCAGCGCAAAGCGGTTCTCCGCGGTCTTCCAGGCATCCGCCCCCTCCGGGCTTGCCCATGCGGCCGCATCGACGTTCCAGGTCAACAGCTTCATCCGCACGGTGAAGGCGGGATCCGGCACATCCTTGTAGCCGTCGACCTCCATCTCGTGCTGGCTGATCCCGGTCGCGCAGCGCGGGCACCATGGGATGACGTCCCCGCCCCGATAGACCCAGCCATTCTTGTAGCATTCCTTGAGGAAGCCCCAGATCTGATAGTTGTTTTCGTCAGCGAAGGTGAAATAGGAGCCGGCCAGTTCAGGCATGCCCAGTTTGCCCACAAGCTGTTCGACGGTGCCGCTCACTTCGCGCGCGCCGCGCTGCAGGGTCAGCCGCTGCATGGGATCCTCGGCGATCTTGTCGGCCAGCATGCGCAGCTCGTCGGGGCTATTCCAGTCCATCCAATACCCGAGGCGAATCGACTGCTCGGTCTGCTGGGCGGCCATCTTCAGCACCCGCTGCTTGCACAGGCGGATGAAGTTCTCGATCCCCATCGCCTCGATGTCCTGCTTGTTCTTGAGCCCGAGCGATTTCTCAACCTCGACCTCCACCCAGAGACCCTGGCAGTCAAAGCCATTCTGCCAGCGCTGGTTGTGGCCCAGCATGGCGTGATAACGCTGCCACATGTCCTTGTAAGTCCGGCCCCAGGCATGGTGAACGCCCATCGGATTGTTGGCCGTGATCGGCCCATCGACAAACGAGAAGCGCTTCTCTGAGTTCGCGAGCCGTTCGCGCAAGCGATCAAATGCCGAGGTGCGCGCCCAGAAAGCCAAAACATCGCGTTCCTGGCTTGAGAAGTCCACCTGGGTGGACACAGATTGGATGACCGAATGTGACATGGGTTTCCTTCTTGCCCCGCGACTGGCGGCAGCCCAACAGGCTAAGCGACTGAAATGCCGCACTGGCCTCAGGCCGCGAGATGATACTACAATCACGCGTTATGAAACGCAGAGTCAAGGTCGACAATTTCCCCTACTTGCGCGTGCGTTTACAGCCCAGCCTGACGGCCGCCGTGCTGGGGGGGCTGCCGCCGGGCGCTGAAGTTGACGTGCTTGACATTGACGGCGACTGGGCGATGATCGCCCTGCAGGCAGGCGGCGCGCGCGTGGGCGATACCGGCGATATGTCCCAACCCGCGGTCGCGTATGTGTTTGCCGGCTATCTGGTGGGCGAAGCCCTGCCCCCGCCTCCGCCCGCCAGCAAATACATGCTTGGCGTCAACGTGATTTCGAACACCGGCCTGGCGATGCGCTGGGCGGCGCTTGGCTGCCGCTACTTTGTCGTCATCGACGATTTTGGCGCGGCGAGTGAGCTGAAGCGCCGTTTCCCAGACGCGGTGGTCATGGCGCGACGCTGGTTTGGAAATGAGATTCCCTCCGTGGATCGCGCCTTCGACCGCCTCGAGGGCGCCTCGGATCCCGGACTGATCTACACCGGAATTAACGAGGGCGATGGCCTGGGCCAGAGCGATGATGACCTGAAACGGCGCGCCCACTTTGATGTGATGCTGGCCGAGCGCATCCGAGCCGCCACGGGCGCGCGCTATGCCGGCGGCAGCTTTTCGATGGGGGCTCCCGACTACACCAGCGAGTCGGTGTGCCAGCTGATGCGCAGCGTTTATGCCCCCGCCTACAACGCCGGCGTACTCGGGTTGGACATGCACCTCTACTCGCCAACGCCCGCTCACATTCAGGACGAAGGCGAGTGGATCTGGTATGAACGGCGCTGGGAATTCCTCTTTACCAAGTGCGGATTTGACCCGCGGGTGCGCGCCATCTACTGCAGCGAGACTGGTCTTGACGAGGGCGGCGTAGGCGGATTCCCGCAGCATGCCAGCACTCAGGACCAATTCCGAACGTGGTGCGCGAGATTCATTGACGCCCAGACGCGGCCCCTCGTCGTTGCCGGCCAGACGTTCCCCTCGCCCGCTCTCGGCGGCGCGATCTTTCAGGCTGGGGACAGCCGGACCAGCTCTGGCGGATGGGGCGGTTATAACATCGAAGGCTATGTCGATACGATTCGACAGTTTTGGGCATAGGAACGAACACCCTGCCAGTGAACGATATCCCTCGACGAAGCCAAGGGATATCGTTCACTGGCAGATCACGGTAAAATCGCTCTTATGAATACAGCCGAATGCCCCGAGTGCGGCGCGACGATCACGTTCAAGAGCGCGCCGCTCCTCCATGAGCTCGTCCGCTGCGCCGACTGCGGCGCCGAATTGGAGGTCACCAAGCTCGACCCGCTCAGCCTTGCCCTGGCCCCGATGGAAGAAGAAGACTGGGGCGAATAGGGATGCGCGTCTGCATCGTCTGCTCCCTGGTTCGGCCGGAAGAAAAGCAACTGATCGAGGCGTTTGAGCGTCACGGCGTTCGCCCGGATGTCATCGATGACCGCGGGGCCGTGTTCGATCTGAACGACCTCAGCGTGTGGCGGCAATATGACGTCGTCGTCGAGCGCTGCGTTTCGCAGAGTCGGGCCCTGTACGTCCAACGCATGATGCGCGTCGCCGGCGTGCGGGCGGTCAACAGCCACGAAGTGATCGAGAACTGCGGCGACAAGTTCATCACCACCCAATTGCTGCTCGAACAGGGCGTGCCCACTACCCGGGTGCTGATGGCCTTCACCCCAGAGTCGGCGCTCAAGGCCATCGAGACCCTCGGCTATCCGTGCGTGCTCAAACCCGTCGTCGGCTCATGGGGCCGTGGCGTTGTGCGCGTCAACGATCGCGACGCGGCCGAGGCGGTTGTCGGGCTGCGAGACGAGTTGGGCGGCTATCAACAACATATCTACTACGTGCAGGAGATGATCGCCAAACCCCAGCGCGACATCCGGTCATTTGTCATCGGCGATCGGTGTGTGGCCGCGATCTACCGCACCTCGGCCCATTGGATCACCAATACACACCTCGGCGGCAAGGCCAGCAATTGCCCGGTCACGCCCGAACTCGAGCGCATTTCGGTCGCGGCCGCCAAAGCCGTGGGTGGCGGCATCGTCGCCGTCGACCTGTTCGAGGATCCGGCCCGCGGACTGCTTGTCAACGAGGTCAACCACACCATGGAGTTCCGCAACAGCGTGCCAGCCACCGGTGTGGACATTCCCGGCCTCATGGCGGAATACGTGCTGGGTGTCCGGTAGGGTCAGTCACTTAACAGAAGAAGGGAAGAAGGAAGGATTCACGGTTTCCTTCCCTTCTTCCTTTCTTCTGTGAAAACATCTCGGCCGGCATGTCTCGAGGGGAAACTATGTCGAAACTC